>Ga0209039_10000999_pt1 | contig 27543 bp, 29 predicted proteins | sample BogFormECP12_OM1_FD_188238 | JGI IMG/M metagenome (GOLD analysis project Ga0209039, IMG submission 188238) | Bog forest soil microbial communities from Calvert Island, British Columbia, Canada - ECP12_OM1 (SPAdes) (version 2) | ecosystem: Environmental > Aquatic > Freshwater > Wetlands > Bog ... | reverse complement strand
TGGCCCTGCGCTGCTCCCATCTCAACGGCCGGTTCGAGACCTACTGGGAGGAGCGCCGGACTGCCTAATCGTCACTCCTATGTCGCACACCCAGCGATGTCCCGCCGAGCGCTTGTTTGAGCGCCTATTACTGCTTCTGCGAGGCCGCGATGGCCTGGTCCAGGTCCCAGAGGATGTCTTCCAGGTCCTCGATTCCCACCGAGATGCGCACCAGGTCTTTGGTGACGCCGGCTTCGAGTTGCTGGTCGTCGGTCAGTTGCTGGTGGGTGGTGGAGGCCGGGTGAATGATCAGGCTCTTGGCGTCGCCGAGATTGGCGAGGTGCGAGAAGAGCTGCACCGAATCGATGAGCTTGCGGCCGGCCGCCAGGCCGCCCTTGATGCCGAAGGTCAGGATGCTTCCCTGGCCCTTGGGCAGGTACTTCCGCGCCAGCTCGTAATAGGGGCTGGACTTCAGGCCGGGGTACTTGACCCACGAGACGGCCGGGTTCTTCTCCAGCCATTCGGCGACGGCCAGCGCGTTGCGGCTGTGCTGGTCCATGCGGAACTTCAGGGTCTCGATGCCCTGGATGAAGAGGAACGAGTTGAAGGGGCTGATGCACGGGCCGAAATCGCGCAGGCCTTCGACGCGCGCCTTGACGATGAAAGCCAGGTTGCCGAAGACCTCGGCGAACTTCATGCCGTGGTAGCCGGGGCTGGGCTCGGTGAGCGCGGGGAACATCTCGTTCCATGGGAATTTGCCGCTATCGATAATGATGCCGCCGATGGAGGTGCCATGGCCGCCCAGGAACTTGGTGGCGGAGTGGAGCACGATATCGGCGCCGTGCTCGATGGGGCGGCACAGATAGGGCGAGGCCATGGTGTTGTCGATGACCAGCGGCACGCGGGCTTGGTGAGCGATGGCGGCCACCTTTTCGATATCGAGCACGTTCATGCGCGGGTTGGCGATGGTCTCGCCGTAGAGCGCGCGGGTCTTGGGGGTGATGGCCTTGCGGAAGTTCTCGGGATCGCCGGGCTCGACGAACTTGACATCGATTCCCAGGCGCCGAAAGCTCACGTCGAACTGGGTGTAGGTGCCGCCGTAAAGCGTGCTGGAGGCCACCAGTTCGTCGCCCTGCCCCATCAGGCTGGATATGGCCAGAAACTGCGCCGCCTGGCCGCTGGAGGTGGCGAGGCCGCCGATGCCGCCTTCGAGCGCCGCCACGCGCTGCTCGAAAACATCGGTTGTGGGGTTCATGATGCGGGTGTAGATATTCCCGAACTGTTGGAGCGCGAACAGGGCGGCGGCGTGCGCGGAATCGTCGAACACGTACGAGGTGGTCTGGTAGATGGGCACGGCGCGCGCGTGGCTGGCTTTGTCGGGAGTGTGCCCGGCGTGCAAAGAGCGAGTGGAAAAGCCCATGGGGCGGGCGGGAGCGTTGTTTTCAGGCATAAGTCATCACCATATCAACAGAATCACCGGCGACAAGATCGCCGGCGTTACTTCTCTTGAAGGACGCCGGCCTTCTTGAAGTCGCCGGCTTTGATGTAGTTCAACGCGGAGGGGTCGATGTGGCGGCGGAAAGCGTCCGCTACCTCGGCGGGCGTGAGCGTCGAGACCTTGGCTTCCAGCGCCTGGTCGAACTGCATTTTGCGGTCGTAGAACTCGCGCCGTGAAAGCGTGGCCGCCAGCGTCTCATCCTGCGAGCGGGCCACGGCCTGCTCGTCGAGCCACGCCTTCTTCGCGGCCGCCACTTCGTCGGCGGTGAAACCGTCCTTGAGCGTGCGAGCCAGCTCGTCTTTGAAGCTGGCCTCCACCTTGGGAACGTTCTGCGGCGCGGCGATGGCCATGCCGGCGAAGGTGCCGCCATCGTCCCTGGTGGCCGCCTGAAGCATGGACTGCACGGCGTAGCTGAGCCCCTCGGTAACGCGTATGCGCTTGAAGAGGCGGGAGCCGGGCGAACCGCCCATCATATAATTCGCCAGGAGCAAGGCCGGGTAATCGGGGTCTTCATCCGACAACTTGATGAACGTGGCCGCCAGAAACATGGAATTCTGTTTGTCGGGCGTTTCGATTTTGCGCTCGATGGGCTGGATCTTGCGGTAGGGCACGAGCACCTGGTGGTACGGGCTGGGGCTCTTCCAATCGCCGAACAACTCCGCCGCCAGTTTTTGCACCGCCGCTTTGTCGAACTGGCCCACGACCACGAAATCCGAATCGGAAGCGCCGTAGAACCGGTCGTAGAACTGTTGGATGTCGACGAGCGCGACCTTCTTCAAATCTTCGATCTGCTCATCGGTGGTGGGGGCGTAACGCACATCGCCGCGCGCATAGATGCCGGTGAAATGACGGCTCAGTTCGAGGGAGGCCAGCGCCTGCGGCTCGCTCCTACCGGATTCGATGCCGGCAATCCGCTGCTGGCGCACCGGTTCGAGTTCGGCTTCCGGAAACGACGGCTGGCGCAGGATTTCAGCGGCCAGGCGGAGCGCGCCGGCCAGGTTGGCCTCCACGGTCTCGATGGTGGCGGTGGCGCTGTTGATTCCGCCGGTGACGTTGAGGCGCGCCTTCAGACGGTCGGACTCATCCTGGATCTGCTGGCGCGTCTTGTTTCTTGTGCCGCGCATCAGCATGCCGCCGGCAAGCTGCGCCACCGCGGACTTGCCGAACAGGGACTTGTCGTCGCCGAACCGCACGGTGATCTGAGCCACCACCGTGCCGCCGCGCGTCTGCTTGGGCAGCAGCACCAATTTCATTCCGTTGGCCAGGCTCGACCGCGCGAGCCGGCCTTCGATGTTGGAGGGTGTGGGATCGAACGCCTCGCCTTGAGAAACGGTCGCGGCGCCCTTGTAGTCCTTGAGCAGGGCCGCGAGGTCGGGGGCGGCGGGAATCTCCGCGCGGTCGGGATTCTTAGTGGGGATGAACTGACCCAGCGTGCGGTTGGACGGCTTCAAGTAGGCCCTCGCCACGCGCAACACATCCTGATCGGTCACTTGCTGGACCTGATCGCGCGCCAGGAAAAGCAGCCGCCAGTCGCCGGCGCCGGCATATTCGCTGAGCATGAGGGCGACGGTTTCCGAGTCGGTCAGATTCAGCTCGAGCTGCTTCTGAATCCTGGCCTTGGCGCGATCCACCTCCTCTTTCGAGGGCGGATCGGCGATCGAACCCTCGATGGTCGCGACCATGACTCCGCGCGCCTCGTCGAGCGATTGCTCTCCCTGCAGCGTCACCGAAGCGGTAAGGAAGCCGGGATCGTGCAATTGCGCCGCGCTCATCCCGGCGGCGACCGCCTTCCTGGTGTCCACCAGGGCTTTGTAGAGCCGGCCGGAGGGCGTGTCGCCCAGGACCGTGGCCAGCACCCGCACAGCCGCGTTGTCGGGGTGCGACACGGCGGGAATGTGATAGACCACCATGATGTCCGGGTTGTCGCCCACGCGGCGCAGCGCGACGAAGCGCTCGCCATCCTGGGCGGGTTCCACGGTGTAGCTCTTCTGGAGGGCGCGCTGAGGACGCGGAACGGCGGCGAAGGATTCCGCTATCCAGGCCAGGGTTTTGGATTCGTCGAACTTCCCGGTAATGGTGAGAATGGCGTTGTCGGGCTGATAATACTTACGGTAAAACGCCGCCAGACGGTCGATGGGCATGTTTTCGATATCGGACCGGTTGCCGATGGTGGGCTTGCCGTAATTATGGGCGGTGTAGGCCGCCTCGAGAACCCGCTCTGCGAGGATGGCGCCCGGATTGTTCTCGCCGGCTTCAAACTCATTGCGGACCACCGTCATTTCCTTATCCAGAAGCGCCTTCTCCATCCGCATGTTGACCATGCGGTCGGCTTCCAGCCCGATGGCCCAGCGCAGGTTTTCGTCGGTGGCGGTCACGGTCTCGAAATAGTTCGTGCGGTCCCAGGTAGTGGTGCCATTGAAATTGGCGCCATGATCGGTGAGTTCCTTCACCACGTCCCGGCCGCCTTTGGTCTGCTTGAAAACCATGTGTTCCATGAGGTGCGCCATGCCGTTCTCGCCGGAACCTTCCAGGCGGGAGCCGATCAGGTAAGTGATATTGACGGTCACCTTAGGTTTCGAGAGGTCGGGGAACAAGAGCACGCGCAAGCCGTCGGGCAGCGCGTACTCGGTGATGCCCTCCACGGAGGTGACCTTGCGGGCGCCTCGGGGCGAAGTCTGGGAGGAAGCCGCAAGCGCGAGGACGAGGGCGGCGACGATGAGTGTCAATCGGGACTTACAGTGCATAAGAGGCCTTTTCCGAGTGGTGTACGAATTATACCAAGCGCAGGCTCATTTCCCAATGCAGAAGGTGGAGAAGATGCGGTTGAGGATGTCGTCCGCGCTGGTGGCGCCGGTGATGGCGTCGATGGGGCGGAGGGCGGAGTAGAGATCGAGCAACAGCATCTCATGCGGAATGCCGGCTTGGACGGCGGCGCGGGCCTTTTCGAGGCAGCCGGCGGATTCGCGGAGCAGTTGCTCGTGGCGGAGGCTGGTGATGAAACCGGTCTCCTGCTCGAAGGCGCCTTTGGGGGCCAGGGTCTCGAGGATCGCTTCGCGGAGTTGGGCGATGCCTTCGCCGGTGAGGGCGGAGACGAGAATAGAAGAAACCGCTCCCTGACGGTCGCGGCTCTGAGCGAGGTCGCACTTGTTGGCGGCGACGAGATGGCGGCCCTGGCGGCTGGCGCGGGCGATCAGGGCGCGGTCCTGGTGGTCGAGGGGCTGCGAAATGTCCACCACCACCAGCGTCAGATCGGCGTCGGCCATGGCTTGAAAGCTGCGCTCGATTCCCAGGGATTCCACGAGCTCCGCGCCCTCGCGGATGCCGGCGGTGTCGTACAGCTTGACGGGGATGCCGCCGATGGAAGCGGTCTCGGAGACCAGGTCGCGGGTGGTGCCGGGCGCGCTGGCGACGATGGCGCGGTCTTGTTCGAGCAGGCGGTTAAACAGGCTGCTCTTGCCGACGTTGGGGCGGCCCACGATGGCCAGGGTCAGGCCGGCGCGCACCAAGCCGCCGTATTGGAAGCTGGCGGCCAGGCGGCGCACGCCATCGAGAAGCGGCTGGAGGCGGCGCAGAATCTCAGCGGCGGTGGCGACGCCGACGTCGTCTTCGGCAAAATCGATGCCCGCTTCGAGCAGCGCGATCAGATCGAGAAGCTGCTCCTTGAGGGGCGCGATGCGGCGCGAGACCGAACCGCCCGCCTGCTGGGCGGCGACGCGGGCCTGGTAGAGGGTGGTGGCTTCGATCAGGTCGCGAACGGCCTCGGCCCGCGGGAGATCGATGCGGCCGTTGAGAAAGGCGCGCAAGGTGAATTCGCCGGGCTCGGCCAGGCGCGCTCCGGCTTCGAGGGCGCGCTCCACGGCGTGGCGCAGGACGACCGGCGAGCCATGGCATGAGATCTCGACCACGTCTTCGGCGGTGTAGGAACGGGGGGCCTGGAAGAACGCGACCAGCACCTGATCGATAGAGTGGAGTTCGGCCATCCGGACATGCCACGGGCGCCAGGTCGCCTCGTCGGGGAAGCGCAGGATTCGCTCGGCGATGGAGCGGGCCGCGGCGCCAGACAGGCGCACAATGCCCAGCCCGCCTCTGCCGGGCGGCGTGGAAATGGCGACGATGGTGTCTTGGAGGTTCAATCAGCGCCGGAAACCACGAGGACGGGGCGGCCGCGACGAGGCGGCCTCCGAGCCGGGCAGGCTCGCCATACCAGCGGGGTAAACCACTACCTGCCGCGCGGGGCCCGATCCGAAGCTTTCGCTGCGCACCGCCTTCTCATTGCGCAGGGCGATGTGGATGACGCGGCGCTCGCGGCTGTTCATGGGGTTGAAGCGGAAGGGCACGCCGGTGCGCATCACCTTCTCGGCGGCGGTCATGGCGCTCAGCCGCAACTCCTCGATGCGCAGCAGACGATAGTCGTTGGCGTCGAAGGAAATACGCGAATGGTCCTCGGAGGGCATCCGCAGCATCTCCATGGTGATGTGCTCGAGCGCCAGCAACAGCTCGGCGCGGTTGGAAAGCAGCAGGTCGACGTCGGCGCCGGAAAACTTCACCACCATGTCGGGAGTTTCAAAGGCATCGTCCGGCGCGTCCACGTCCTGCGCCTCGTAATTGACCTTGAAGCCTCCATTGCGGAGGGTAGGCCGCAAAAACCGGTCGATCCGGGGACCGATGGAAGCCACGGAATATTTTCGCTGGGTCACGCGTTATTTCCTGCCGTTCTTCTTTTTGGGCGGCGCCACCGACTGGGCGACCTGATCCGCCAGCGCGGTATGGTTGAAGAACCACTGCTGCCCCACACTCACCAAGTTGCTGGTCAAGTAGTATAACACCAGGCCGCTGGCAAAATTGTAGAACATGAAGCCGAAGATCAGGGGCATGAACATCATCATGCGCTGCTGGTTGGGGTCGCCGGTGGCCTGCGGGGTCATCTTCTGCATGAGGAACTGGCTGGCGATCATGATGATGGGCAGGACGTGGATGGGGAGGGTTTCGGGCTGGGAAAGGTCCGTAACCCACAGCCAGGTGGCGCCGCGCATCTCCACCGAAACCATGAACACCTTGTAAAACGCGATGAAGAACGGAATCTGAATCAGCATGGGGAAACAGCCGCCCATGGGGTTGACGCCGTACTTCTTGTAGAGCGCCATCACCTCCTGGTTCTGGTCGGCCTTTTTCGGATCGCGAATGCTGAGGCCCTTGTACTTGGCGTTGATGACGTCGATCTGCGGCTTGAGCGCCTGCATCTTCTTCATGGACTTCATGTTGGAAAGGCGCACCGGGAACAGGATGAAGTTGATGACGATGGTGACCACCACGATGGACCAGCCGAAGTTGTGGACGAAGGCGCCGTTGAACCAGTTGACGATGAGGAACAGCGGCTTGGCGAGGAAAGAAAGCCAGCCGAAATCCACCACCTGTTCGAGCTTGGGATTGACGCGCTTCAGCAGGTCCACGTCCTTGGGGCCGACGAAGAGTGCGAAGCGGTTCGTGGGACCGTCCGAGACGGCGGCGCCGCAAAACGGAGCGGGTTTCTCTTCAAACGTGGTACGCGCGGTGTCGCTGAAGGTCACCTCGCGCATGGCGGCGTTGCCTTCCGGCAGAAAGACCGCGGCGAAGAACGTATCGGCGATCCCGCCGAACGAAAAATTGCCGCTGGCGGTCACCGGGCCGTTCTTGGCGGCGTTGGCCCTCTGCTCCACGAGCTTGTTCTGCGCCACATCGAAGTACAGGGTATGCTGATTCGCCACGGCGCTGACCACGGTGAAATCGCCGAAGCCTCCGCGCCATTGGATCATGTGCGGGAGTGCCTCACCGCCGGAGGTAACTTCGGTCGAGACCTGAAGAAGATAGCTGTTCTTCTGGAAGCGGAAGACCTTGCGGACGGAAGTCTCGCCGTCGGAAAAGGCGTAGGCGACGCCGAGGCCATCGGGATCGCCGGTCTGCGTGTAGTAGGTCCAGTTGACCTTGGCGGTGGGCTGTTGTTGATCGGGGAAGTAGAGCGAGAAGGGGTATTCCAGGCCCGCCGCGACGTTCACCAATTCGAGAAACTTGCCGTCGTTGCCGCGATATTTCTTGAGACGCCAACTCCGCACGGTGGCGCCCTGGTTGCTGAAGGCGACCGTGAAGAGATCGGTATCGACGATCAAAGGCGGCTCGACCTTTTGCGGTGTGATGGGATGGGATGGCGCGGCCTTGGAGGAAATCTTCCGGGCCGGCTTGGCTTTCTCGGGAACCGGCGTCTCCGGAGTCGCCTCCGGGGGCGGCTGGGGAGCGGGCGCGGCCTGCGCCACCTTCTTGACGGGCGGCGGCGGCGCCACGGTTTTGAAGAGATAGGGCGTGAGGAACATCACCGCGCCCATCAGGAGGAAGGCGAGCAGCAGCCGCACCTCCATCGACATTTCTTTGGGCGGCTGGTTGGGGCCGCCGCCTTGCACCGATTCGGCCATGCTGTCAGATTCCGTTACGAAAATCGCGCGTCACCGGACGGGATCGAAGCCGCCGGCATGAAACGGATGGCATCGCGCCAGGCGGCGCAACCCCATCCACATACCCCTGGCCGCGCCATATCGCTCGACGGCCTGGCACATGTAATCCGAACAACTCGGATAGAAGCGGCACGCCGAGGGCAGCAGGGGGGAGACACAAAACTTGTATACGCGAAGCGCCCGCACTAAGATCCATTGCAGCGGAGAAAGAGCCGTTCCACTTCGCGCTGCAACTCCGGAAGGGGAGCATCGAAGGCCTTGCGCCGAGGATTGAAGACGATGGACCACTGGGGGTTCAGCCGCTCCAGGTGAAAGCGGACGGCCTCGCGTAGGCGCCGCTTGATCCGGTTGCGCACCACGGCGTTGCCGAGCGCACGGGGCGTCGTAAAGCCGATTCGAGGGCCATCGGGCTGCGGTTCGGGGACGCAAAAGGCCGCAAAGAGCGGGCTGGAGTAGCGCGTTCCCCGGTCATAGATTCTTCGGAAATCTTTCGAGCGCAGCAGACGGGCACGTTTCGGAAAACCAGTGATGGAGCACTACCTCTCGGAGCTGACAGTGAGCTTCTTGCGGCCGCGCGCACGGCGGCGCGCAAGCACCGCGCGGCCGTTCTTGGTCTCCATGCGGGAGCGGAATCCGTGAGTCTTCGCACGGTGACGGTTATTCGGTTGAAAGGTGCGTTTCGGCATTTCAGTTCAAGTACTTAGTATAGACTACGGGGGGAGGGGGCGGCAAATGGGGTGGGGGGCCTGAAAAGGGTGTGGAAGAGTTTTAGGGCCGCGCCGGGTATTCGATCCCAAGGGCTTCGGCGATCAACTCAAAGCCTTTGTCATTCTTGTACTTCTCGATGTTTAGAGTTCTGAGCATCACCTTTTCCCCGGAGCTCTTCTTATTGTGATGCTTCTTGATGAACCACCCGGGAAATGTATAGAACTCCGGGTCCCTGCGTCCAGCCGTGCAATCTGGGTTTTTGCCGAAATAGTCTCCGATGTTCAAAAATACAACGATCAGAAAATCGAATGCGCCGAACGTCCGCTCTTTCACCGGGAACCCTCGATCTGAATCCGTGGCGTAGCGGCTCTTGACTTGGATGCAAACCGGTTTGTGCTTCGCGGCCTTCCGGGGGTCCGGATGGATGCAGATCAAATCGTACCCTTCATTGTTCGTGGGCGCCTTGTACGCGAGGATATTCCGGCGCATCAAGTATCCCTGCACCAGAAATTCCGCGCCGTTTGAGATGACTGGGAACCGAAGGAAACTAGCTCGCGCCGCATCCGGTAGGGGCCTTCGAACAGATGCCATATCTCATGGTGCGGCGGGATCTGACGGAAAGCAAGCGGCTGGGTCCACTGCTAGCCGGTCCCAAGAGGTGGCGGCGTATGCAGCGTCCAACGATGATGCATGCATATTGCAGCAAAACGCATCGCCGAGATAGAATGAGAATATGGCGATGATTCAGGTTCGCGACGTCCCCGACCCTATCTACCGGCGCCTGACGGAGCAGGCGGAGAGAGAACACCGCAGCCTCGCCCAACAGACCCTGGCCGTGCTGTCGCGTGGGCTTGGAGTGGAGATGGATGCCAAGGCCCGTCGTAAGAAAGTGCTGGAGGCCATCGCGGGCATGGATCATTCGCAAACGAAGAAGCTGCGCGACCCCGCACGCTTGATCCGCGAGGACCGTAACCGGTGAGACTGGTCCTGGATGCCAGCGCAGCCCTGGAAATCGTGCTGGAGCGCGGTCGGGCCGGCGATTTCACGCGTGCTATCCAAGACGCAGACGCGGTGATGGCGCCGGAACTGCTGGTTCCAGAGGTAGTTAACGCGATCTGGAAGTACCACCAATTCGACCACCTGGACCTGAACACCTGCAATCAAGCCTTGGAACTCGCCATCGGACTGGCGGACGATTTGGTGTCCTGCAAGGATCTGTGGCGGGAGGCTTTTCTGTTGGCCCGGGAGAACCGGCGGCCAGCATACGACATGTTCTATATCGCGTTGGCGCGCCACGAGGGTGCGGCGCTTCTAACCATGGATAAGGCACTTCGGAAGGACGCGGAACGCCACGGCGTGGAGGTAGTCTGAAGCCGGTTCAACGCCCCTGTGTCAGATTGGCCTGGGAATGTGTCAGCGGCCCACATCCGGTGGGGTTTCCACCATGGAGAGAAGCAGGCAAAACACCACTAAAAGTGCGAGACCCGTAGCGACCATCATTATAATGCCCTCATTTCTACTGGTAGGCAAAGCAATTCGGATGCCAGTTTACTTATCGGCCAATTTGGGGAATCGCGTCAGGCTGGCAGGCGCCGAGCTTGACGGAAAATGCGGCGACGGGAACCCATCGCTCGCCCTGGCGGCGCTCGATGTGGAACGCCTGCGAGGGGCCATCGGCGCGCGCGCGCCACGCGGCGGGCGGGGCTGCCGGCGAGGTCTTGAGCTGGAACGGCCGGTCGCTGGTTTCACGGATGGTCCAGGTTTCGCCGGCGTCGGGAGACTCGTACAACTCGTAACGGCCGCCCTCGCTTCCCGGCCCGCGATCGACGATCAGGCTGCCGCTATCCTTGGCGTCGAAATGGAACTGCTGGATGGAACCGACACGGCTCTCGGAAAAAATGACTCGCTGCCGCCAGGTTTTACCACCATCGGAGGTCAGGAGGAGAAACGGATCCTGGGGAAGAGGGGAGAGCGCCTGGCCGCCGATCCAGCCCAATTCGGCATTCAGGAACTGAATATGGTCCAGGGAGGCGCCGCGGAGGCGTTGGTAGGCCTCGCGCCAGGTGTGGCCGCCATCCTCGCTTGCCAGCAGCACCGAGTAGAGGGTCACAGCCGAGGAATGAATGTTGCCGGCGGCGAAGATCCTGCCGGGCCCAGGGGGCACCCCCGATTCGACGGCGGCCAGTTCCAGATAGACGGGGCACGGCTCATCCTCCGAGCAGCTCAAGCCGGCCCACTGGATATCGTCCTCGGTGCAGCGGAAGGGCAGCAGCATGGGCTTGCCGGAGTTCTCGAGCACGGGCGGCGGTGGGGGGGTGGCGGGCGGCTGCTCCTGAGGCCAGGCCGCAGCCGCGGCCAGAACCGTCAGAAGAACTGTTGCCGGTGGACACCGCATGCCTGCCAAAATTGTAGCTCCAAAGGAGATAGCTCTAAAGGGCTAGTATCAAATAGCTCCTTTTCTCCGATAAAACCTTGGCGCAACTTGTAACGTTTACGGGGTGTTAAGTAGTCTAGAAGGTAAATCCCCGTTACGACAGCGGGCGCACTCACCCCTATCACCCAAACGCGCCCGCTTCTTTTTTGTCTGCTCGCGGAAAACGCGGCCGAAGATCATTGGCCCGCATTTCTCACACTGAGGCCGGCGAAAACCAAGGGACTGACGGATGGGTCCACGCGGCGGTGCACCTCCACGGTATTGGGCGAAAACCGGGGGACAGACGGATGCGTCCACGCGGCGACGGACCGACACGGTGTTCGAGCGAAAGAGGGGGCGCGCCTTGGGACACATTCGTCAGTCCCCAGGTTTTCGGGGGCTAGATCTCCCAATTGAGGACGTACTTGTTCTGCTTTTCGGTCCAGGCGCGCAGCAACCCGGCGAAGGTGGTCTTGTCGATGATCTCGGAAACCGCGCCGTCCACCTGCCGCCACATGTCGGTGAAGGGCGTTTCGGCCTTGCGGCGCGACCGGCCGCGGCCCTGCCCGGGGCTTTCAATATAGCGCAGCACCTCTCCCACGGTGAGCGATTCGGGGGGACGGGCGAGAAGGTAGCCGCCTTCGGCGCCACGGCGGGATTCCACGAAACCAGCCTGCTTCATTCCCGCCAGGATGATCTCGAGAAACTTCCGGGGGATCTTCTGACGGCGGGCGATATCGGCGATTCTGACCGGCTCGCCGGGAGTTTGCGAAGCCAGGTCGAAGATCGCCTGCATGGCGTATTCGCCTTTCACGGAAATGTTCATAAGGAATGTAGGGCGGGATTCACCCGTATCCTACTAGAGATTTTAGGGCATGGTGAAGCGCTCACGCTACGGGCAGTTGCGGACCGAAGGCCGGCAGCCGCAGGAGTTGGAGTAGTAGCCGCAACAATCGCAGCCGTGCTCTTCGCGCTCGCCGCAGCCGCAGCCGCAGTCGCATTCGCGGCCGCAGTCGCAATCGGCCTCGTGCGGATGGATGGCGCCGGCCAACCCTTGGAGGCCGGTGTTGATCAGGTCCACGCTCAACCGGATCATGGTGCCGAGACTCTGCCACAAGCACGGTTCGGCTTCTTCGCGATGCGCCGGGTCCGGGGCGTGTGGAGCGCCGGGAAACGGCGGCATCATTCCCGGTGGCGGCGGGGGGAACGGCCATGGCGGCGCGCCCATTTCGTAAGGCGGGGCGAAGGGCATGGGCCCGAAGGTGATTCCGGGGTGGCCCCAGGTATCGCCATGCGAGAGGGCCACGCGGCGGCGATATTCGTCGAGCGCGGCTGCGGCTGGTGTCTTTTCTTCGTCTGCCATGTTTCTCTCCTCAACAACTGAAGATTTCACACCACCGGACGCGGGCGATGGCATTGGTCACTTGCACTCCGAGTTGGGCGCCCGGATAGGTCGTAATGATCGATTCCTTGACGTGGTAGCCTTCCTGGAAGACTTTGTGCCACGCCAATGTACAACCTTCGCTATCGACGACTTCCACCGTGACGGCGCACTTCTGACCGGTTGGGGAATCCACGTTGACCACCGCCGCGGCAGGCATGTATTCGACGGAAAGCTGGACGCAGCATCCTCCGCCGATGATGGCTTTGCCGGCGCCGGTTACGACGACGGTCTCCGTCGCCGGATTGACGTTGGTGCCGGCTTGTTGCAAGCCCCCCAACACCGTCTCACCAGGCGTGTTCGTCACCGGCAGAGTGGTGTCGGCCTTGGTCGCGGGTTCCACCAGCAACTCCTTCGCCTCCCTGCGGCACTCCCGGATGGGCGGTCCCCAGTGGTGCGGACCGCAGCACTCCATGTGCATAGGCCTATGAGAATAGGGCATCATGTTTCGATCTCCTTACCTTGCATCAAGACACCAGCTCAAACCACCTCAAATGGGCGGAGCACGCGCTGACATCCAACTTGACCGTGGCGCCCGGCGCGGCGGAAGCGAACTCTTTCTTCACGTGATAGCCGGCGGGAACGGTGGTGATGTTAATGGTGACGTCGCCCGTGGAATCGGTGATGGTCACCTTCACCGAGGGCGATGTGGCTCCGGTATCGGGAGAGTACTCCAATAATAAGCAGGCTTTCTCCTCGCCGCCGACCAGCGCCTGTTTGCTGGGGTTGGCGGTGTCGGCGGCGATCTCCATGGGAACGCGTTGGGAGCGCTCGTGTTCCGGTTCCGGCCGGCCATAGAACCAGGGCGCATACCAGCCGGGATACTGGGGCCAATAGTAAGCGGGAACGAACGGTGCGTGCCCGCCGTGGCAGCGATGCCCCTCATGGGGCTCGCGACAACCTTTATACGACCACATGCAATTCCTCCTCGGATCAGGCGGACGGGGATGCGGGCGTGGAGGGAGGCGCGGGCGGTTCCGCCGCGGTGAGATCGCGGACCTTGCCCATCACCTTGCCCGCCGCGTCGAAACTCGCGTCGACCATGGTTTTCAGAATCTTGGCGGCATCGGGGAAGATAGGGCCTTCCGCCATTTCTTTAGCCGTCTTATTAATCACTTCGTTCAAAGGGCCCAGGATACCGATGGCCATACAGGCCTCCTTTCGGCGAGCGCCGTGGGGATCTCATTTCTGGTATAGCACTCCGCGAGCCGGACGATGCGGGTCAGGACGTCGACCATCCAGCCGGCCGTGGGAAGCGGACTCGCCAGCGCTCTGCGCGCGGCCAACAGAGTTTCGGGTACCGGCGCGCCGGCGCGCATCCAGACCCGCGGGTCCATGGCGACGACTTGCCACCAGAGGGCCGGGCTGAACGCGCTGCGGGCTTGCGCCGCTCCACTGAAGATGCCGGCGGCGAACTGCCGGAAACCGTCGTCGTGCTTGGCCATGGCCGCGATCATGTTCAGCACGTGCAACCAGAACTCGCGCAAATCGGGGTTCTTGGCGATGGTGAGGAACAGATCGCCCACCCGCCAATCGAGCTCGTTGTTTTGGTTCCAGGCCGATTCGTAGCGGGCGAGCGAAGCCGCGGAAGCATCGTTGCGGCGCAGCGCGTCGAGCACCACGGGAGCGGCCCCGTGGGCGCTCTCCATGGCCATGTGGATTCCGCCGCCGCTGATGGGGTCTCCCAGGTTGGCGGCGTCGCCGATGAGCAAGACGCGATCTTTCACCAGCGCTGCGGGCCGGAAGAAGCAACTCCAACCGCCCCTGGGCTTGCCGGCGGGCCGGGCGTTGCCCAGCGATTGGCGGAGGTTGGTGTCGACGAAGCGCTGGTAGATGCGAGGCAGGCTTTCGCGAAGCGGGACATCGCGGTCCACGGCGCAGCCCACGCCGACGTTGGCGTTGCCCAGGTCGTCGGAGAACAGCCAGCCGTATCCCGGAAAGAATGGTTCATCGAAGTGGACCTGGATGGCCGAGCTACCGGTGGGCAGGCCTTCGTAGTAACCGCGGAGGGAGACGGCCGTGACGCCTTCCATGATGCGGTTGCCGAGGGCGCGGGAGACCATGGAGTTGGCGCCATCCGCGCCGATGACGATCTTGGCGTTGAAGCAAATGGGCGCGCCGTCCGACACCGCGTCCACCACCACACGGTCGGAAAGCCAGCGCAGGCCCTTGACCAACGCACCCGGCCGGAAGGCGGCGCCGCAAGCCACGGCATGGCGGACCAGGATGTGGTCCAGCACCTTGCGCTGCAAAATGATGGAGAAACCGGGATAGGGTCCGGAGGCCGGGAAGCCGCCGGTGAGGGCGTACTGGCCGTTGATGAACAGATCGGCTTGGGTGACGCAGGAATGGCTGGCGCCGACGACTTCGTCGAGGCAGCCCAAAACGTCGAGCCAGTGGAGGGCCCGCGGCGTGAGGCCGTCCCCGCAGACCTTGTCGCGAGGGAAATAAGCCTTGTCGAGCAGCAGCGTGGAGACACCGTTCCGGCTCAACAGGGCGGCCGCGCTGCTGCCGCCTGGGCCGGCTCCCACGATGACGACGTCGAAGGTTTTCTCCACCGCTTCCTTACTCCCTGCAAAAACCAACTAGATCACCGGGTTGACAGACGAAGGCGTCTGTCCCGCAAAACGGCAGGCCGAGTACCACTCGGCCGCAGGCTGCAAGCCTGCCCCACAGAATCTTACTCCTTGCCGGACACCAGCAACATCACCGGGATCCGCATCTGCTCATCCCCGTCCACCAGAATCCACCCGTTGTAGGAATCCTCGGGGGCGTCGGCGGGGATGCTTCCGGTCAAGACGAATCGTTCGAAATCCATGGCGTCGATCAGCTTCTCGGGAGGATTCACGGCGAAGCCCGAGCCATCGAAACTGAATCCGCGGGAGGCGCCTACGAAGCCTTTCGCCGTCACGCGCAGTTTCTTGGCGGCGTCCGGGAGGTCGTTGTTGATGGAAAACGAGACCTGCACGGCGCTACCGGGGTGAATCGGCCGGCGGTTGACAATGCAGTAGTTGCGCGGCGCCTCGGCGTGGGGGGCATCTTCCGCGGGCGCGGGCGGCCGCCCATCGGCTGGCGGCTGGGGTTCCGCAGGCGCGCCTCCGGCGACCTGCGATCTAGCCAGCGTGTTCAGCAAGGAAATGACGTTGATTCCCAGACCTACGCCGGCGTCCGCGAGCTCCATGAACTTGGAAACCAGGGAGCTCATCTGAGCGCTGGGGCGGGGCGAGGACTTGGGCGAGGGCTTGGACGAGGGCTTAGCGGGCGGCGCTTTTTTACGATTCACTTTCACTCTCCACAAGGATGGCAACAACCGGTATACACTGGCGGCCGGCATTCCACCGAGTCGCAATGGTGCGCGGGCCGGCAGGAACAACACGGTCCCCAGACGGCGCCCTCGACGGCGGTCCGAACCAAACGGACGCCGCCATGCACCGCGGAAATTGTGAGAAAGAACAGGCCCTTCGCGATTCCGGAGATGGCGGGATAGCCGCCGCGGGGCGCGTGGCGATGATGTATGGGACGAGGTTGACGATACATAAGCTAAGACCGTGCCAACTTTGGCAGACCACAAAAAGCGATGGTCTGCCCCACCCCTGCTCGCAGACCGCTGGTGCAGGTGGAACCCTTCTCAATGCGGATGGAAGGGATGGCCGGGTTTCCAGCGGTTGCCACCGTCGGGAAGCTTCGGTTATCGGCCCGTTCCTGCTCGCGGCGGTATCGCTCCCGGGGTTCGATCCGCGTGCAGCCCGACAACTGGAGGCGAAACACTTCGAAGCCCAGGAACCGGGCGCGCACCATGTAGTTCGACGGCAAATCGAAGACCTGGTGCAAGCCCACGGAAATGGCCGGCAAGCGCCGCACGTTGAGATCGACGGCGGGGATTTGCCGCAGGGCCAGGTTCACCAAAGGCAGGTTGGTGACGTTGAACTTGGCGATATGGAGCGGCTCGATGTTGCGCACCTGGCTCACGAAGAGGGATTCCACGGAGAGCGGATCAATGTGGTTCACCTCCTTGATGTGAGCGGCGATGGGCGCAATGTTCTGGAGAGCGTCGATGTACAGCGGGTACTTGCTGGTTCCCCGGATTTCGACATCCGAGCCGTCGATTTCGATGTGGACGGGGTCGTAACCGTTCTGCCCCCTGATGGCGAGTGTTGAGCTATCGTCAATGTGTATATCCGACATGCAATCGCTCCTTTCCTATGTTGGCAAGGTCATCATGCCCGGCCAGGAATAGTCGAGCAACGTAACCAGGGCCCAATCCGCAGCGAGAGGCGTGGTCCCCGGGATCTTGGCATCGATCCTCAGGGTTTGCTGCGCCCCAGCCGTGGGCGCGGTATACAAATACTCGGGGCCGGTCGAGACCGGCAAGGCCGGGACGCTCCACTCCACCAGCGCGGGGTCGGCGTGGTGCACCAGGGCCCGGAAAAGCTGCATGGTGTTGCTGGCGTCGATATAGGGGTTGTCGTAGCCGGCCGGGTAGTAGAGATACACCCGGTGCGGATAGACCTCAAGCCTGGGGGCAGGCTTCGGTTCGGGTCCCAAGCCGACGAGGGCCACGCGCGCGTAGGCTTTGCGGAAACGATCGTCGGCGGAGGTGGCCACGACGATATCGGTCAATCCGAAGGGGAGGGACGCCTTGTTGGGCGCGAGGTACAAGCCGGCGGCATCGATGGTTCCAGCGCCGGGTCCGCCGTGCAGGTCGAGGACCTCCCAGGTTACGCGGTTGGATGGGGCGTTGTAGACGAAGGCGCTGAACTGCACCTGCGCTTCCAGCGGCTGGGCGAAACGCTCATCGCGGAAACAGACTTCCGCGACGGCCGGGCAGACTTCCACCTCGATGCGATGCTGGCAAATCACGCGAGTGCAGACGTGCGGTCGAAGGCGATGCATGTTACTCCACCAAATCGGCGGCGTCGCACAAATCCAGGTTGATGCGACCCACCTTGACGGGGAACTTGCCTTCCAGGTCCATCTCGGTCTCGCACGCAACCTTGGCATCCACCTCGCCGGCGGACCCCTTGGTGCCCAGGACGCCGGCGACGTGCAGGCTGATCCCCTTGAGCCTCACCTGGAAGGGCCTCAGCCCGATTTGGAACCCGCCCACGGAGGCGACCAGGGGCATTTTCCGCCGGGGTTTCATGAAAGGAATCGCGAATCGAATGCCGATTTCGCCGATGTGGGCGGAAACCCGGCCCACTTCGCACTCGCACGCCGCCGAGGCCGAGGTCTCAAACTGGAGCGGATCCATTTTGACCTTGGCGTTGAAGGACGGATTGCTGCGCATCTTGCCGTGAGCTTTGAAGTTCATTGCGATTCCTCCTCCTTGGTTTCTTCGGTCTCCTGGTCTTCGTCGCGCATGGCATCCAGGTCGAACCCATCCGGGTAGATGCGCTCGGCAAGGTCGCCGCACATGGCATTGATGTGTTGGTTCAGGTCGTCGTAACCCTCCAGGGCCTTGGCCAATTCATGGCAACTTTGGCCGGTCACCCTGAGCGATACCAGAGGCCCTAACCGGATCGAAAGCGTAATGGAAACGGCCACGTCACACCTCTTTATTCTTCCGATTGTCGGCCGCCCGCGAAGCGGCGGGCCGGCCGTTGTTGGAGCGTCCGTTGTTCCCCGGTCCGGCGGGCGCCAGGCTGCGATTGGCCTGTTCCATGGCCCGGACGAGACCGTCGAGCGAAGCGAGCGTAAGTTGAAGGGCTTCCCGCTGGGTGTGGTCGAGGGCGGAGAACATGCCGCTCAAGTCCTTGGCCAGACGGCGGCCGCGGCGGGAATTACGGTATTCCCTGCCTCTTTCCTTGAGCACCGAGCCGAACTGGTCGACCACCGACAGAAAACCGTAAATGATATCGAGAGACGAATCCTGTCTCATATGGGCAGATTCAATCGGCGCCGGCTGGCACTTGGCGCAGGCCAGCGCCGGAAGTTCCTCGCCAGGATCCCAGACGGAGTATAGCGCCTGCGCGGGGGCTTGTACAATGGCGGAGCAGCCGGTTCGGTGCAGCTTGCCTCCGGCCATATCGAAGCGGAAGGGGGCGGACGCGGCTTCCGGGCGGTAGTCGATGCGCAAAAGAGGACGGCGGACATCGACCCCGGGCGCCCGGCGGAGGGCCTGGAGCGCCAGCGCGATGCGGTCGCCGATATCCGTTGCCGCTAGCCGTAAACCGTCCACGAGAGTACACCCCGGCTCCGTTCGAGACGATGCTTCCTCAACCGGGTCAGATAATAGCGTTGGAGAAAAGCAATCAGCAGCTCGCGGCCCTCCGACCCAGGTAAGCCGCGACCAATCAAGTCGATGCCCCGTTCAAAAATCGCGCGGAGCGCGGGAACCGGGCGCTTAACCTGATTCATGTAGGTCAGGCGCCGATAATGCCGGTCGTAATGACAGTCGCCGTGATCGTCCACGTACATGAACAGCGATCCCGCGGTGAATATCACATAATGATACTCCAAAGGCAGATTTGGGACAAGAAGAAGAGCCAGCACGGTGCTGGTATTTCCGCCCCGGTTGCGGGCGCACTGGCGCAGCATATGGAGTTGCAGACGGCGCGGGCGTTTCTGAAACTCCGAGGAGCCCGCGCGCAGCTCCACGTCCTCTTTCTGACTGAGGAAGAGGCTGAAGATGGCTTGCCGCAGGGTGGGGTCCAAGACATCGCGTTCGGCAAACAGCCGGCCCAGGACGACGTAGAAAAGCCTCTCGCGATCGTCGCGGGGTTCGAACCAGCCTTTGGTCAGCAACATCTCACAGCGCTTCAGGTACTCGAGCGCGGCGGCCTCGCCGAAATCGTCGAGGAAGCTATCCCCCAGAAAACAGCAGGCGCCGAAGAGGCTGCCGATTCGCAGCCGGCGGGCGTCGAAGGGAAACCCGGCGATGAGCGTGCATGCCCGGCCCACCATGGCCATCTTGCTGCTGAGCTCGATCATCTTGCGGTATTCCAGGCCGTCGGCGGCGGTGAGCATGCCAGGGTAGTAGCGCCGGATCAGCGGTCTCAAAGTCCGCTCGACCTGTTGGCGGTGGCTTCGGATGAGCGCATCGAGCGAGTCCGGAGTCATAGCTCAGAATAGCAAAAGGGGACAGACGCATTTTTCACGGAGGAAAACGGGTGCGCGACATGAAAGCGGCGCAGCGGGTCCATCTCCAATAACAGCGGCCGCGCTACGGCAAGCCGGGTCAGGGACGGGTTACGGGGCTCTCTTGGCGCTCCCATATGGGGCATGCGCCATAACCGCTTTCACGGCCGCTCCCGCGCCTTGTGCTTCGCGGCGATTTTACGCGCTTCCGTTTTCAGGTCTTTCCAGAACTCCGGCGTTACCGGAACGTCGTCGCCGCTTGCCAAGCCTTCCAGAAGCAGCACCTCAAGCCGGCCGTCTTCTTCTTCCTTCTGGGCCGCGCGTAACAGCGAGCGAAAATACTCGCTCACATTGCCGTAGCCCTTGGTGGCGAGCTGATGGTCGATGAATGCCCTCAGGGATTCGGGCAGCGAGATGGTGACGGTGGTCATGGGCGCCTCCTCGTTTCGGGGTCTCCTGCCATGCAGCCTAGCACGATTCTCAACTGTTCTCAATAGATAAGAATACTTCGCGTGCGCGGCATGGATCGGTCCACGTCTCAAGCATTCCGGCTAGAGCTAGAGGCGCCGCCGCCGGCACTCAGCCGCGCGGACCTGGCGCTCGTTCATGCCGAAATAGTGCGCCACTTCGTGCCACACGGTATCCTCCACCAGCCTGGCGAGGTGCTCGGGGCTGGTGGCGAGGCGCTCGTGCGGGCCTTGAAAAATGGTGATGCGGTCGGGCATGGCGAAAGGCTCGAAGACGCTGCGCTTGGTGAGCGGGCGGCCTTCGTAGAGGCCCAGCAAGGTGCTTCCGCGAGGCGTACGGCCGCGGGCCAGTTGCGCCGGCCCAGGCTCCGGTTCCACCACCAGCGCGATGTTCTTCAGGCGCTTGCGGAAGCGCGCGGGGATTCGCGCGTAGGCCGCGGCCACCAGGCGGTCGAATTCAGCGGGCGTCATTGAGGGACCATCTGTCCTGTTATTCTACTTTCTTGACGGACCTGCGACAAAGACGGGTAGTGGTGGCCATCGACGGGCCGGCGGGCGCGGGCAAGAGCACCATCGCCAAACGAGTGGCCGCGCGGCTGGGATTCACCTATATCGATTCCGGCGCCATGTACCGCGCGGTGGCCCTGTGGGCGCTGCGGCAGAAGGTGGACGCGGCGGACATGCATCGCATGGAACAGCTCGCCCTGGCGGCGGAGATCGAGCTACTGCCGGGGCGCATACGGCTCAACGGCGAGGACGTGACGGACGCCATACGCACCCCGGAGGTTTCGGGCGGCGCGTCCAAAGTGGCGGTGATCCCGGGCGTGCGGCGCGCCCTGGTGGCCAAACAGCGCGCCATGGGCGAGCGCACCAGCGTGGTGATGGAAGGGCGGGATATCGGAACGGTGGTGTTCCCCGATGCGGACGTCAAGGTTTTTCTGGACGCCGACCCTCGCGAGCGCGTGCGGCGCCGGCTCCAGGACGTGCGGGCCGCCGGCGAGGAGATTCCCGAGAGCGCGCTGGCGGCGCAGATGAAGGAGCGCGACCAGCGCGACAGCACGCGCAGCGACGGGCCGCTGGCCCAGGCGCCGGACGCGACGTACCTGGATACCACCTCGCTGACGGCGGAAGAAGTGGAAGAGGCCATTCTCAAAATTGTGCGTTCGCGGGTGACGAACGGAAAGGATTTCAGTTGAAGGACCTGCTGGTAATGAAGTTCGGCGGGACGAGCGTGGGTTCGGGCGAACGCATGCGGGTGGCGGCGCGCATCGCCGCCGAAGAACGGAAGAAGCGGCCGGTGGCGGTGGTGGTATCGGCCATGTCCAAGGTGACGGACCTGCTGTTGGACACCATGCGGCACGCCGAGGCTGGCGACCACGCCGGGATAGTGGCCAACCTGGCGGCGTTGCGCAGCCGCCACGAGGAAGCTTGCCGCGAATTGCTGCCGGAGCCGAAACAGGCCGGCGTGCTGGCCAAGGTGCAGAAGCTCATCGGCGAATTCGAGCGCATCGTGAACGGCATGGCGATGCTCGGCGAGCGGCCGCCGCGCTCGGTGGATGAGGCGGTGGCGGTGGGCGAGCGGCTCACGGCGCTGCTGGTTTCCGAACACCTGAAGGCGGAGGGCACGCCGGCCGCGGCCGTGAACGCGCGCGACGTGGTGGTGACGGATGCGGTCTTCGGCAATGCCTCACCGCTGATGGAGCCGACCAGAGAAAAGGCGCGGGCCAAGCTGCTGCCGCTGTTACGCCAGGGCACGCTGCCGGTGATCACGGGTTTCAACGGCGCCACGGCCGACGGGCGCCCGACCACGCTGGGACGCGGCGGCTCCGACTTTTCGGCCTCCATCCTGGCGGCCGCGCTGGATGCCGCGGAACTGTGGATCTGGACCGACGTGGACGGCATCATGAGCGCCGATCCGCGCTTGGTGCCGGACGCCGAGGTGCTGGCGGAAGTGACCTACGCCGAGGCGGCCGAGTTGGCCTACGCCGGCGCCAAGGTGCTGCATCCCAGGACGCTGGCGCCGCTGGCGGAGAAGAAGATCCCGGTGTGGAGCAAGAACAGCTTCGCGCTGGAGAAGCCGGGCACCAAGATTGTCCCCACAATTGCGGTGGCCAACGGGGCGCGCGCGGTGACCTCCATGGCCGGCGTGGCGCTGGTGTCGCTGGAGCCGGCGAGCCCCGAGTTGAGCGGGGTCCACGTGATGGCGCGGGCGCTGGACGCGGTGGCGCGGGCCAACGTCGAGGTGCTGCTATTTTCCAGCTCGAGCTACCGCCAGAATTTCTGCTTCCTGGTGCGCGAGGACGAACTGGAGCGCACGGTTGCGGCTCTGGAATCGGCGCTGGCGCTGGAGTTGGCGCACCACTACGTGCACCCCATCCACGTGGACCGGGACGTGGGGCTGCTGGCGGCGGTGGGCGAAGGGATGCAGGGGAAGCCCGGACTGGCGGGCCGCATCTTCACGGCGATCTCGCGCGAGCGGGTGAACGTGATCGCCATCGCGCAAGGGTCGAGCGAGCTGACGATCGCGGTGGTGGTGCGGCGCGATGGACTGGAGCGCGCGGTGCGCGCGGTGCACGCCGAATGCGGGTTAGGGCGGCGGCCGCCGGTGCCGGTGTTTCCGTTTGCGCCGGGGAAAAGGCGGGGATAGGGGAGATCGCAGCGCACTTCGTTTCGGAAGGCCCTGCGCTCAGCCGACCGCAGTCGTCGCGCTGCTAAAGAAATCATTCAATAACGATTAGAAATAGCTTGCTACGCTCCCAACATTTTGTTATCACCAGATATATTACACTTTGAATTTGGCCGGATTTATGCTGGAACCGCTGATGGTCACTTTGCAGGGACTAACGATCAGCAAGTTCTTAGTTGAAAGCGGACGTGATCTCCGGCGACTGCTACAAAGGCCCTGGATCGCCAAAACTCTGAAACGCCTGGTCGCCGAGAAGAACCTGGAGCCGGAGCAGCACCCCGACGAAATCAAATTGCTCATATCCGACCAGGAAAGATCGTTCAACCAGTTGCTGAAGATTGCCGCGGGTTCGGAGCTTGACATAACTCGGCGGCAGAATTCCATCCGCTTGTTAGGCGTGCTGGAAGTCATGAGGGCGACCTATCCATTGGCCGGCGTTCTGCTTATGAAGAGCACTCATGATGTGAGGCTGCGTTCCGAAGCGGCTGCCGCGTTGGGCAAGGTGCTCAGCGAGAGGTCGGCGGACGCATTGCGCGAGGTGCTGCGCGACCCGGAGCCAAGAGTAACGCAGGCTGCTTTGGAGGCTCTCAAAAACTACGCGAGCAACGCCACACACCAGCGGGCGGTCGAATGCATTGCGGCGAGCAAGAATGAAAACGTCCAGATCCGGGCGCTCGAACTGCTCCTCGAAATCTCCAGCGACCAACGCGACAACACTTCCATACGCGTGCTGAAACGCCGCTTGCTGCAGAGTGGAAATATTCGCCTGCTCGAGTTGTGCATAGATGCGCTCAAATCGTTGGGGACGGAGGAGGCCTGGCAGGCGCTGTCGGAGGTTTACTCGCATTTTTCTGCCGGCGGCACCAAGGGACGCTTCAAGTCAATCGAGAAAACCCTGGCCGATGTCATAGCGAATGGGAGAAACGTATGCGTGTAGTGGAGTTTGAAACCTTAACGCCGTTATGGACGGGCGGCGTTGGGCGATCAAGTGCCGAGGCGCGCGAGACCGGGATTATCGGAGGTCTCAGGTGGTGGTATGAGGGCCTCATCCGCGGCCTTGAAGGCTGGGCCTGCGACCCCACCGAGGGTGGTTGCAAACTCCCGGGCGGGACCGACACCCGCAAGGTGGCCGACCACATCTGCGCCGCATGCCGCCTCTTTGGCTGTACGGGATGGCGCAGGCGGTTTCGCCTCGAAGTAGATGGGTTGGGAGCCGTACCGTTGTATTTTTTCGCGAGCAAACCCGTCTATGTCGCGGCAGGCAACTGGCTGTGGCGAATGTTCGGGGGCGCCGACACTGGGGGAAGGAAGACGGGCCAAGGGTCGAACGTGGAGTTTCAGTTCGGAGTAAACGCTCTGTGGGGACAGACCGCGCGGCTGTCCTTTGTCCTTTCTGAGCCCGAAGAGGAGGCTTCTTGGCCGCAACTGGCGTTCCTGCTCGATATGGTGAGCCGCTGGGGGGCGCTGGGGGCGAAACCACAGCACGGCTTCGGACAGATAAGAGTCATCCGAGGACTTGAACAGAGTGACGTTCAAAAGGGCGCTGAAGAGGTGCGGCGCGCCGCAGCCCTGAGCAAGAGGCCAAAGTCCGATGACGGGTACTTTCGAATCGACGGCAAGCGGTTCTTCTCGCGCGTGTATGCTATTCCTAACGCGGACACCTACAAGCAGTCCGGCCGCGTGATCGGCGCTCCGGGTGCCGGCGCCCAGGTGGGTCGATTCGTCCCTTGCGCCTTCGACGTCCGCTACAAGAGCCGGAGCCGCAATCCCTTCACTCATCAGGGAGAGAATTTCGGAATGCGTCCGTGGATTCGGGACCACCTCGGAGAGAGCGCTGCCACAATCTGCTTCGGCAACAGCCGGGCGGAGAGTGACGATGAGCGCTCGGCTGGACGCATCGGCGTCAGCCACCTGTATCGCGTGCCTCCCGGCGGCACATATCAGCTCAAGGTGTGGGGCGACGTCACGGGCGATTTGGATCGCCGCGCTGTCGAGCGGGAAATCGAGACATTTCTCCGCAACCAGAAGATGTTCCCGGCAGCTTCGCTGCAGCGCGAGTTCGACTACGCGCGGGAGGTGACGCATTGATGCGATGGGAACTGCACGCCCATTACAGCCGCTGGAGTGAGGCGCAAGTAACGCAGGTAGCGCATGATCGAAACTTGAATCCCGCTACGCGGTCGCAATTGCTGGCCGCTCTCACCGGAGGCCCGTTGCAGGAACTGGCGCGAAGCGAGCACAAGGTCTTGATCTCAAGCGAGGCTTTTGCCACCCAAGTGATTGAGCGCGGCTTGGCCGCCGCGCACGAACTTGGGTTGGAGGGACCCGGACCAGAGGCTCTCTCCGCTCTGATTCCGTATTCCTGGCTGGTGAGGTTCCGCTTCACCCTTCACAAACCATACATAAGCAAGGACGACGATGACTTCTCCGTCCTCGAAAACGCTGTGCGTAAGGAGAAGGTCTTCCGGCTGCCGATGGTGGGCGCGACGGGATGGAAGGGCAGCCTGCGGTCGGCCGCCATTGCCAACTTCTGCCGGTGGTGCCGGAAGGGCGCGCCAGATGTGACGCAGGCGACCGCATTCGTCCGAAGAGCCCAGCTTGTCAGGCTGTTTGGGAACGAGAAAGAACAGACTGCGAACTTCCTGAACCGGGTGCTGGCCAAGGCAACGGGTGCGGAGGAGGAGGATATGGCGCAGCGGTTCCAGCGCTATCTGGAGCGGATCGGCTACGTGGCGAAGCGCGTGGAAGGCCGCCAGGGCCGGCTCTTCTTCTTTCCAACTTTCCTGGACAAGGTGGGTCTGGAAGTCATCAACCCGCACGACCGGAGACGGCGCGTCGGGAAGAATCCGATAATAATGGAGTGCGCGCGGAAGGGCGCTTCCGGAAGATTCCAGCTCCTCTACGTTCCCTTTGATCGCGTCGGGGAAGAGGAACGGCAAACGGCGGAGGAGGCAGGTGGAGACATCGGGACGGTGGCGAAGTTGCTTCGCGACATGTTCACCGAACTCGGTTTCGGCGCAAAGACGAGCAGCGGATATGGCGTCGCGCAGACCGCGGTTGCGGAAGGCTTCCTGCACGGGCGGAGCGCCACTGGGCAAATCGATCAGAGCTACGCCAGTTTCGAGGAAATCGGCTCGGCTGCGCGGCAACTGGCGGTGAGCCTAGGGGAAGTGGGAGGTGCGCGGCAATGAGCCAACTCGACAAACTGGCCGGCTGCCGCCGCGCGATTCTGCTTGCGGAGGTCGGCGCCTGGCTGCACCTGGCCCACAAGTACGACTGGGGCTTCGTCCGCCAGCACCGCGAAGATAAAACGGGGGACCGCTTTAATTACGGCCGCCCTGACTTCCTCAATAAGGTGAAGCAGTATCCAAACTTGAACAAGCTGCTGTCGTACGGCAGCGAAGAGTACGCCGAGATTCTGAAAGAACTGAAGCCGCTGAGTACTCCGGTCAGCCTGGGCATCTTTATCCGCGATCACGACGAGGGAGAGAGGGCCAGAACCGGGGAACTGGACAACCTCACCACGCTGATGCATGAAGGACACGGGCGAGGTTCGCATATTGACAAAGAAGACCTTGCGAATGTGGAAACGAAGCAAGTCCTGAACGAAACCCACACCGAGACGGCATTTGGGTACGAGACAAGGCTTCAGGAAGGCAGTTATAGACCTGCCGAGTTCCTGAACGCATTGGAAGAACTCGCGGGGAGGCTCGCGGAGGTCGTGAAATCCAGCGATGTGGAGCCGTGGCACACGCTGCTGAGGAACCTAAAGGAGGTGATGCGGCAATTCGGTCAAAGCGTCCCGGCCGAAACCCGGGTGCCGTTCCATGACGTAAGCCTTTTCGACCAGACCAGTTCGGCCGTCGCCTTCTTCAAAGCCGCTCTCGCCGAGCGTGTGGTGGCCGGGGGTTGGAAGCCGCTGGTCGAAAACTACGTTCCCCAGTACGCCTGGCGGAGCCTGTCAATCACCGTGGATGGGCTTCAGTATTTGGAGGCCACCCGGGGAATCGGCGATCTTCTGGGGAGGAAGGAAAGACTTCGGAAGGCGCAGGATGCTGCCGCCCGGATTGTGGAGGTCCAGTATCCGCTGGGTTCGGAGATCTACCGCGACGAGCACCGTGTCGTCTTCGTCGTTCCCGACGATCCGAATCTTCTGGCGTGGGCGGATAGCGGCGCGGCGACTCTCGCGGACAGGCTCGGAAAGGAGTTTGCGGCGGCCACGGACGGAGAGCTACGGCCGCACCCGCGGGGAGCGCTCTTGAAAACCGGGACCCGGACCGTCTACAAGATAGCGGAGCAGTTGAGCGCGACCCTCGCGCTCAATTCCGCGGATGTCGATTCGGTCCGGAACTCGTGGGAAGGCCGCACGGGGACGGAGTTGTGTTCGAACTGCCAATTACGGCCTCTCGGCGCCGAAACGGCGGCTTCGACGCTCAAGCTATGCGATTCATGCTTCAAGAGAAGGGAGCGTCGTGCGAGGGAGTGGTGGGACGCCAGCGCCCAGGGTACCGTCTGGCTGGACGAGGCTACCGACAGGAACGGGCGAATTGCGTTGATCGTGGGGCGGTGGGACCTCGATCCGTGGCTCGACGGTACCGCATGGAGCAGCGTGGTAGCCGCGCCGGACGCGGTGCTTCGCAAGTTGGCTGACACGGACTTTGAAGCGCTTGAGCGGGCGTGCGCGACCGACGACGGCTTCACCGGGGTCCTACAGAAGCTGATCCGGGGCGACATCCAGAAGGATTTCGGCGATTCGTTCTCCTCGTATTACGACAACATGATCCGGCCTGAA
>Ga0209039_10000998_pt1 | contig 27555 bp, 28 predicted proteins | sample BogFormECP12_OM1_FD_188238 | JGI IMG/M metagenome (GOLD analysis project Ga0209039, IMG submission 188238) | Bog forest soil microbial communities from Calvert Island, British Columbia, Canada - ECP12_OM1 (SPAdes) (version 2) | ecosystem: Environmental > Aquatic > Freshwater > Wetlands > Bog ... | reverse complement strand
GGCAACACCACCACCGATCACGAGTGCCTTTCGCGTGACATCGACAATTTCGGTTGGCACGTCTTCAAGAGTCTTTGTGCGTTCAACCGCAGCTGCAATTAATGACTTCGCCTTTTCCGTGGCTGCATCCTTGTCGTGCATGTGAATGAATGCATCGTGTTCCCGGAGATTCACGAATTCCAGCATGCGTTTCGGCAAATTAGCAGATTTAAGCACGCTTTGGAACACGGGCAAGTGTGTCTTTGGCGTGCAAGCTGCAATCACGACTCTTTTCAATTGCTGCTCGTCGATGGCTTTCTGGATGGCAACGGCTCCTGCTTCGGTGCAATACGACAGGTTCATTTCCGCGTATTTCACGCCAGGCAAGGTTTTGGCAAGTTCAGTTACTTGCGGAACATCGACGACTCCGGCGATGTTGATGCCTCAATTGCAGACAAACACGCCAATGTCCGAAGTATCTTCCTCTGCAACCGTGGCTTCACCTTCATCTGCTGACGGATCTGTTTCGGATTTTGCTTCGATCTTACCAGATTTCTTTGCTTTTTCTGGCATTAAATATCTCCCTTGAAAACAACCTTTGATTTTTCAAGGCATGACTTGTTTTAACTTGATCCAATTCTCATTGCTCGCACAATCCCCATGCCTTGTGGGGCTGCATGCAGCTATCTTGCGCGACCGTTCACCTACAATATTCGTGAATATTACAGTTGAAACTAATCACTAAAGGAATTTCAAGTTTCATCGTGAAATAAATAAGGTTTGAAACCCGATAGCGAGAATTGATTGCATCGTACCCTCAGTATATTTCTGCTCGGAAAATTTTTCCCATAAAGAAAATATCGGGTTTTAAAATGTCGAATTACGATAAAATGTTATGGCATTGAAGGATTTATTGATTAACCCGGAAACGCACTTCGTGCTCTTTGGGGGAAAAGGTGGTGTTGGAAAAACTAGTTCAGCGGCTTGTGCTGGTTTATGGACAGCTGAACACTCGAGAAAATCAGTTCTCATCGTTTCCACCGATCCCGCCCACTCACTTGGCGATAGTCTCGGCCTCCAACTTGAGCCAGGTGACGTGACGCCTGTTCCTGGCACCGAGCGACTTTCCGCGCTTGAAATCAGCCCATCCAAGGCGTTCAAGGAGGCACAGGATAAGATGGGAACCAATCCCACAGGTATTGACATGGAGGGCATGAAAATTCCCCTACTTGGCGATCTCGGCGATCTTGCGGGTATGACGCCTCCTGGCGCCGATGAAGCCATGGCTTTTGGAACGGTTCTTGAATACCTTGAGAATTCCGATTATGATCTTATTATCTTCGACACCGCCCCAACAGGACACACTTTGAGATTGTTAAGCCTTCCGGAATTGCTATCTAGCTGGATCGGTAAGCTCATTACGTTACGGCTCAAGCTCGGAAAATTCATGGGCGCTTTCAAGGGTGTGTTCAAGCGAGGAAAAAAAGATGAAGAAGACCCGATGGACGCGATCCAGCACCTCAAGGATTCGATCGAAGCCGCGAAAGATGAACTCCAGGACCCGGTCAAGACCACATTTGTCATTGTCATGATCGCGGAAGATATGGCGATTTACGAGACAGAACGGCTTCTCTCGGCACTTATCGAGTATCAAATCCCAGTGCATTATATCATAGTGAACCAGATTTTCCCCGAAAGTGTGGATTGCAATTTTTGCAGGTCGCGGCGGGAATTTCAGATGCGACACCTTTCAGAAATCGAGGATCTCTACAAGGACGAGTTTGACGTGATCAAGGTGCCCCTATTCGACAAGGAAATCCGGCAATTCGATCAGTTGAGGCACATGGCCTCTTACGTGGTTGAAGGCGATGACCAAAATTAACATATTTTACTCCCATCTTTTTTATAAAATCCTTTCACGATGCAAAAAATAGAATAGTCCCGACGAATTTTTAAGCGTGTTATCGCAATCAATAACGACCAGGTATGGCATTCGAGATGGCACGGGTCAGTGCACGGGCGCTGAATCCCGAGGATTACACGGATGTTGCGACGGGCTGCAGCCAGCTTTCTCCCATGATTCCCGAATTGGAAGAAAATATCAACGCGGGAAAAATAACGGGCTTGGTTGCCGTTTACGAGGACACTTGCATTGGTGCCGTCTTGGGTGTGCTCGATGTCAATGCGAGCATGGCTGAAGGTCCAATCCCCTTGCCGTGCATTCGCTTGCTTTTCATCGAGGTGAATGCACGATATCGTGGCAAGGGTGTTGGTAAGTTATTGATGGAAGAATTCATAACGGAACAAAAATCGAGGAAAATCGCGAGCATCACAGCAACCCTGTTCAAGAATTACAAGGCAGGTGGAAATTTTCTCGAAAAATTTGGATTCCAGAAGGAGAAAACGGAACGAAACAAGATCATCTGGAAATTAAATCTTTGGTCCGATTTTGGTGTCATTGACATGCAAGACGAGGACCTTTCGTGAATCACCAATATCCATTCACCAAGATGGTAAACGTGAGCAAAAACCAGAGAATAAAAGACGTGACACCAGGCGGAAGCAATCTCCTGGTGCAATTGAAAAGATTGCACAAGCGCCTCTCGCAATCGATGGGTCGCTTGGAAGAAAGTTTTGTCGATATCGACAATGTTGATGACGATGTCCGAAAAACGAAGGTGCAAGCCATATCCAGCGAATTGTTCGACCTGTCAGAAGAGTTGCATGATTTAAATCTTGGCGTTGACGAAGTGCTCGGCGATGACATGCTGAACCTCAATGAAAAAGAGGTTCTCGATCAGTTCGAAAGCTTGGAAGTAATCCCCGCAATCATCGATGATTTCGAAACTAAGTTGAAAAACTTTCATAAAACCTACTATGACAAGACTATCGAGAATGATTTAAAGGTGCTATCCTTCGACACGATTGCCCGAAATTGGAAATCATTGAGCAAGAACATCAATAGAATCATTTCAAATCTCGATGGCTTGATGCAGCAGATAACTTGAGTCCAGTCATTTTTTTCGAACACTCTTTTTTTACTTGCAATATGGATACCCGATCAATTAAAACGTGAATCCTATGACTGACTTGAACTTGATCGAAGTTATTCAACAAGATTTACAATCACGAGACTTGGACAAGACGGAAGGTCTTGAATTCAGGCTCTCAACTTTGATCGGGTGGAAATCGGGTACGGATGCTGCGGAAAAACTTCGAGTGTACGTTGATGAACCAAGTAATTATCTTGACAGCAATGATGGCAACAAATTCGCCGATGAACTACTAAAGCCTGGTCCATACAACGAGATTACTTCTTATTGCATGACAAATTTTGTGCTGCTCGCCACGGATAATTGGCATCTTTTCATCGGTGTTGATTCCCAGCCCGTAATCGAGCGCTTGCTTAAGAAATTCCTCCCGCTCACCAATATTAAACCCTCAGGGGAATCAAATCTGTCGCAAGACGGGGAAGTAGCTCGCGATTGGTTCGTCGTGACGCTTGATTCGTTCGTGAACGCAACGAATAAAATCACGATCATCAACATCACCACCAGCATCATTGAAAAAATGCTGGATCATGTCGAATGGGCTCGCAACTGCGTGGAAATGCTAGACATCATCTTTTCACGAGGACCGGATATCGATGAATGGTACTGTTACAAGCTATCTCAAATTCTTGCAACTTGCACCTCGCGAATCCAGCGCCGCGTATTCAAAGGTATCCTCGAGCGACATGGCAACAAGTCAATGCTGGTCGAGGCGTTACTTCGAGCGGGAAGCGAGGCTGAAGAAATCGAAACTGACATTCTTGATTTGCTTGAATCAATGGATCAAGAAACGATTGGTATGTTCCTCTATCACGAGGCGCGCGTGGTTCATGTCAATTATTTCATGAGGTTCTATGCGTGGAAATTCTTCGAGGATAAAAAACGCAAGCAATCACCTCGTAAAACCATTTCAGACGAATTTGAAGTGGCTCGCGAGGAAAAACAAGACGCGATCGATGAAAGCAAGGAACGGGCATTGCACTACTTGATGAAAGCAAACCCGTGGGCGCTCGATCGCCAATTCATCTCATGGAACAAGCGTATTTCGAGCACGCACCTCGATCCTGTACGGATTAACATGCTCAAGGGCAAGATCAAGAAGTTGCTGGACGCTGGACGTCGTGACATGATTCATAGCGATGAATTGTCACCATTCTTGTCAAAGATCCGGAAATCTATCGAAACATTGCAAGCTGCGGGTGTCACGCACGAGCGCGTTAAGCTTGGATTGCTGGTTGAAGTCGGGCCGCTTGAAGGGTTCGCGGAGGCACTCGGGGGTTCCCCCGAGAGATTATCGCAACTGTTGGAAAGGCCTTTGAATGTCTTGACTTTTGACGAGAATGCAAGCCTTTTCACGGCCCTTCCTGCTGGCATCAATAACGAGCCATGGATCATCCAGCACGGTGACGAGATCGTTGGTATGGGCTTGTCCGGCCTTTTCTTGAAAAAAATACCAGCGTCGGTGCTCCGTTTACGCCACTTGCGATTCCTCGATGCAAGCAACAACGTGATCAAGACCGTGAACTCGATGGGTGCTTTGACCGGGTTACGTTATCTCGATCTCTCTCGCAACAACTTGAGCACGTTTTCTCTCGATACAGGCGATGTACCGTTGAAATATCTTGACGTGCACTGCAATATATTAAAGGAAATTAACTTGGCATCTGTTGCTTCTACAATTCACGTGCTGGACTTGTCCAGGAATCAATTCGGGAACCTCAACCATCTCTCCGGTTTAAACACGTGCTCGAAACTAGGAATACTCGATCTTGCATGGAACCACCTAGATTCACTTCAAGAATTTCCGACCTTGCCAGCACTGATAATGCTCTACGTGAATGGCAATGATCTCGTCAAGCTTACAAGTGAAATTGGTCAACCACGTGTCCGGCGATTGGATATCTCGGAGAACAAGCTCGGAGCGTTGAAGGGGATAGATGCCTTTCCAAACGCGCTCCACGTTAACGCGAGCCACAATTACTTGAAAAATGTCAAATCGATAGCGGCGCTCACTTCCTTGAAAGCTTTCATCGCAAGATACAATCAACTTTCATCACTAGGTGAGTTAAAAACGATGAAAACGCTTGAACTGATCGATCTCCAGGGAAATCCGTTAACGGAATTAAAAGATGATGAAAAACGACATTACTTGTTTTCCCCCGCGAGTTTTACACGTTAAATATCGCACCATTTTACATAATTATCTTAGCATCCAGCAGCGATACCTTAATCAACCAATGATCCCATGAAATTTCAAGGCTATTTGATTGGTAAAAGTGAATACCATGTCGGATAAAAAACGCCTAGTGCAAGTTCTAGCACACCCGCGGGTTGTAAAATTCGTCTCGATCATCACGGCGCTGTGCATAATCGCGACCCTTGCCATAAACGGCATCGCGATGGTGGCGGCTTACGAGCTCAAATGGGGGTTCGCGGATTCAACAAGCAGGTTCCAACCGAACATCGAGCATTCCATGGTGGGTTCAAACCTAACTATCGCGATTCCCGTATACGTGAATAACACGGCTGCATTGGGATTCGGCGTTGACGATCTAAATTTTGAGTTCAGCATCAGAAACAGCTCAAACTCGTTGATCACCAAGGTCACGTCGGATATAGGTAGTATACCACTCGGCACCAATAGAAAGTTCAATGTGACGCTGATCGATGCAAACATCACCCAAGTGATAGCATTGTCCGCAAACGCGACGTTTTATATCGGGATCTTCTTTCACGTGAGCTATACCTTCACGACGGTCACGGTTGGCGTGACGATTGAAAAAACAGGAGGCCTTTTATAATGAGCGCAGGAAGAGTGATTTTATACATCATTGCTGCTGGCGCGGTGCTCGGAGTGACTTATGCCTTTTTCTGGGCAATTAACTTGATTAACAAGTCCTTCCCCGGCATTGATCTTCAAGTGATGACCTATATATCCTTGGTGTGGTTGATGTCAGGTATCCTTGCAGGATTGATCATCTTTGCAGCGATCGCGAAAAATCATGGGCAGTTAGAAATACTCTCGTCGCTATCATTCTTGATTTTCACGTTATTTGCCTACATTGTTGGGTGCACGATTTTATCCCTCTTTATGCCATACAGCGGATTTGGCATCCTTAACGTTACACTGGTTGTAAACTTGACTGGATTTGGCACGATAAATGCAAACATTCTCTATGCTAACATTGTTACCGCGCTCCTCATCGTGATCCTTCAAGCCCTGCGATTTTTGAAGACAGTAGCCAAGGCCTCGAAAACCACAAAGGAAGTAGCAGAAACCAAAGGTAAATCACGGTAAAGGTAGGAGCATGTTCTTTTTTGCGTTTTTATTTTACATTTTTCTTGATAATGGGCAAATAATCAATATCAACCTGTGAAAAACCCAATTGGGTAGGATTTAAAAAAACTTATTACACAGCATTGACTTTTTGCCTTGGGTGCATCATTATATTCTCCCAGACCGCAAAAGGTCAAAAACCATCATGGGACGTAGAAAGCGAAAGAATGTAGTATACCGTCCGATTCGCAAGAATCCGACGGTCTTTGCATGTCCAAACTGTGGACAGAACACGATGAAGGTCGAGAAACTCAAGCGCACGGAGGGCAAAGCATATGCAATTATCAAGTGCAGTAATTGCTTACTCGAGGAACGGTATGATGCTGGCGTCGGCATTCTCTCGGACCCAGTTGACATATATGCCATGCTCGTGGACGCTTTTTACGGCGAAGCAGGTGACAAGCAAAATGAACCGGTTGCGGTTAAAGCACCCGAGATTGCGAAGCCAGCAGCTGAAGTAACAATCATCCAGCAAGCCCCACCTGCACAAGCGGTGCAGGAAGCACGAGAGATTTCCCCCGAAAGCCCCGCACCGCCAGCACAACCCGCCGTCGTGGCAACGGAAGTAGAACCAAGGCCTACCCCGGCCTTTGGTGGCTTGAAAGTCAAGGAGAGAAAGAAAGCAAAATCCGAGGAAAAGGTGTCTCTCGCCGACCTGGAAAACAAGGAGGAAATCACGGAGGATTTTCTCAAGGAAGTCTATCTCGTTGATGAGGATGAAGAAGTCCTTGACGATATCAAGAAGGAGGACAAGGAGAAAAAGGTCGAGAAATTGCCTTTCCTCGATGAGGACCTCGATGATGAAGACGAGGACGACACGTTCAAGTAAACCTTGCAAATATTTTTTGCATCTCCATCTACTTTTTAGTCATGAACACCGTTCCGCAAGGATCAGCCGATGCGTCATTGACTATCAAGGGTTCTGATTCCGACATCATCGTGAAGCGTGAAATTCTCGGGCAGTTCATCGAGCATCTCGGGTTATGCATAGAGAATGGCATCTGGACGTACGATCAAAGCACGAAAGAAATGCTGGAGCCCCCGCTCGATAGAGTTCGCAAGGATTTGTTTGATGCGATCGATGCACTACATGTCCCGCTGCTCAGGTGGCCGGGTGGATGTTTTTCCGACACGTATCACTGGAAGGATGGCATTGGCCCGCGTGAACACCGCCCGAAACGAAAGAATCGCGCGTGGGGCGGTATCAAGAATATCATCGGCCCGTTAGGTCCAGAGGAGCGGAATCATTTTGGTACAGACGAGTTCATAACATTGTGCGAAAAACTCGGGACCAAGGCCATGATCAACGTGAATTACGGTTCAGGAACGCCAGAGGAGGCCGCAGAATGGGTCCAGCACGTGGGAGGAACGCGAGCACCGATCTGGGGAATCGCAAATGAAATTTATGGATGGTGGGAGACTGGCCATGCAAAAACCCCGGACGATTATGCACGTCGTTATCTTGAATTTGTAACTCCAATGAAAGCTGCTGATCCCACCATCAAGCTCCTAGCCGTGGGGCATAACTGGAATTCCAACTGGAACCGAACGGTATTGGCTGGCATCAAGGGCAATGTCGATTACTTGTCAATTCACTTGTATTTCCAGAACCCCAATCCTCTTAAATTAATCAGCAAGAACCCGATACCGAGAACCGAGACCATGTATTATTGCGAGATCAATTCGAGTCGAGCATACGAGCGATTGATCGAGCAAACCGAGGCGGATATCGATGCTGTCTATGTTGGTGCCACGGATAAATGCAAGATCGCGTTTGATGAATGGAACATTTGGACAAGCTTCAAGCAAATCGTCCGTGCCGACACGCCATCCTATAACTTGGTCGATGGATTGTGGTGTGCCTTGATAATCAACTTGCTCATCCGCCACACAGCGAGGATCGGGATCGCCAATTACGCGCAGCTCGTGAATGTCATTGGCCTGATCTTGACGTACGATGATGTGATCGTCTTGACGCCGCAATACCACGTGTTCAAGCTTTTCGGGGACTTGATGCAGGAAAGGTTGATGCAAATTGCAGTAACATGCGATCTCGTTGCATCAAAAAAGTTCACGAATGAATTCCCTGCGGAAAGCGCACCAACTATCGATGCAGCTGCCACGATCTCGGACGATGGAAATACCATTGCCGTGTTCGTGATAAACAAGCATTTCAAGGAATCACGGAGAGTCACGATTAATTTTAACGAGAATGTTGACAAGCGAAGCTTGTCCAACGGGACTGCGTGGATCTTGACGCACGACGACCCGTTCGCTGCCAACACACGTGAAAATCCCCAAGAGATTGCTCTTCAAGAGTTCGCGATCCAGGCATCCACACCACTGACTTTCGACATCCCGGCGCATTCACTGATCGGGATCAGGCTGCAATTGCAGTGATCCAGTGATCGTGATGATTCGCCTGGTTATCTTTGATTTCGGGGACACCTTGTTCCACGCGGAGGAGGACGCGCGATCAATTGCCACGGGAGCCTGGGTCGTACTTGACCGGGATGAAGAAGGCTTCCCGACGGTCGTCGCGCCGCCATCCCGATACGGCATCGCCGAGTGCACGTTCGCGCACGTTCAATCCACGCTGCGGGAGCTCCGGCGACGTGGCACGTGGTTATCCGTTGCCAGCTCGGCCGACCCGGACTACGCGCCGTTCATGGTGGATGCATTTGGCATGGGAGCGTTATTTCGCCACGCGTTCATGGCGGAGAAAGGGGATTGGCAGGGTGATTGTTCCCAGAAAGGCGAATGGGTCGACGCCATCATCCAAGATTTTAACATTGCCGAATGCATTGATTCATCTCTTGACCCTTCTGAAGTCTTGTTCGTGGATGATTTATCGCGTTGCTTGAAGGCGGTTCAAGACAAGATACCGAGTATCCACGTCGTCATGTCCATGCCACGGACAGAGGAAGGTTTGCGATATATCTTCAATGTCATTGACGAGATCAATGGTTTAACATGAATCAAGGCATGAAAAATCTTTAAAATCTAGCTATCAGTTTATAGAAATCAATAGAAAAGATTTGAAATCCAAACCACGTTCGAGGAGGGACACGTCTTGGAATTGAGTTTAGATAATATTGCCATTGACGAGCAAACGGCCGTGCTTGTCTTTTCTGATCTGCATTTAGGCGTTGATCAGACCAAGTTCAAAGCATTCTTAAAAATTGTGAACGAAATTTGTTCTAACATTGATACGAAATACACGGCGTTGAAAGCTATCATATTCATTGGTGATCTTTTTGATCTCATGGTATCGGATTATGATAATCTCGGATCGAAAGATAATTACACCCCTGCATATGAAGATTTATTTAAAATCAAGGATCGAGTAACGATGATCTACGCTCTAGGAAATCACGAAGCCCCGATACCAGAAGCTAAATTTTCCAAGCAAAAAAAGGGGATTTACAAGGGATTGAGCAAGGTGTTGAACGGGAGCAATTTCATTGACGAAGCCAATGTCTGCCAATATATTTTCATGAAATCAACTCACGGTAGCAATGCTACCTTCGAGCTCTATGACACGAAAAAACAAATGAAAGAACCGGGGAAAAATATTGACCTGGGAATTTCCTTCGATGATACAAGCTCCGATCTTGGCAAAAAAACGTTGCTTGTTCACGGCCACCAGCTCTTGGAAGCAGAAACGGAGGCCTGCGGGATAATTTGGTACTTTTTATGGAAGAGTCCCGAGAATGTGAAAAAAATCGTCCGGAAAGTGTGGAACCGCGCAGGGAATGTCAATTATGAGCATGATAAGGCAATAATCGCCCAAGAGATTGAAGCTATAAAAGATCCTGACCTTCGGGTGAAGGTTCGCGAAAATTTGGATAACTTATTGCTCTATGAGAAACATGATAAAAATCCGACCAATTTAGACGATTTAGTTATAAATGACGAGCTAAAGACCTTTTTTAAAAAGCAAGAGTTGCTCAGCAAGCACGATCAATTCAAGGATGTCTCCACGGTAATCTTCGGCCACACCCACAAGTGCAAGGACCGATATGACCTTCAGGTGAAACAAAATGATCTTCACGTGTATAATTCTGGTGCATGGCTCGCGGTCAATACACCATCGTTCATAGGAATTAATGCATCAGGACACGTGCAGCTTTACGTGATTTCTTGATCATCCAAAGTCCTGATTATCAATCACTTTTTTCAAGATACTTGCTTCCCTGCTGAACGAGGACAACCGATGTCTCTATTTGCCGTGCAGGGATTGTCCAGTACTTTTTCAATAACTTGTTCTTCGTCCGCTCGTCAACGAGCGTGAACCCGTGTTCCTCGTAAAAGCCGATCGCCCAAGTTGCGGCCTTCCACGTGCCGATCATGACCGGTTTCGCTGCAAGGGCAGCCAGGTGCGAGAGGAGCTGCCCCCCGATGCCTTGATTACGCCGAGCGGTGCGAACATATGCGTGGCGAAAAAGCGTGACATCTTTCACGTCCTGGATACCCATAACGCCGATTAACTCGCCGTCTTCCTCGTAGCAATGAAATGTGATTCCCGCGTCGATCTCCTCTTGCAGATGTTCCCGTGACATGTATGGCTCATGCCAGCAATCAGCAGGGATATGGTTCTTGTAGGCAATGGCAGCATCGTTGATGATGTCGTAAATCGCATCGAAATCGGCCACAGTGCATTCGCGAATCATGTTGATCAAGATCATTCAATGTCGAATACTTGTTCCCCGGGTTCAATGGCGTGTTCTTGGTTATTGACTATCAATCGATAGTCGTTGTTGCTTTTCACGGTGATCATTATCGTTCCAGGGTCAGCGTCCTAGATCAATATTTTCGTACCATCAAACGCGCAGTCCATGTACGGGGATTGCGGGGTGGCGGGATTCGTGGCAACGTGATTCCATGCCATTTCTCATGCCTTCCAATAGAAATCGATGAAACGAGGTTCAGCAACGAAAATATGACATGGAATCCCGTCACGGGAAAACGGTTGCGTTATTGCAATGTATTTCGAAGGAATGGGAGTCATCCGGTTTTTCTGTTCCATGAGAACATTGACCTGGGAGATTTCCAAGTTTCGGTGTGGAGGCGATGGTAGTGTCGTTGATGATAGCATGGATAATGCAAACATCAATCGGCCTGCATTCACGAATCGAGGCAATACATATCTAAAAAACCTCCTGGCAATATATTCTCTCCATGAAACATGGATTGCTAGTCGTGGGTACGCATTTTGGAGCCACTTATCTCGAAGCAGCACAAAAGAGTCCGAACTGGGAAATCGCGGGCATCGTTGCGAAGACGCAAGTAAGTCGTGATGAAGCAGGAGACAAGTTTTCGGTGGACGAAAACCATCGGTACGAGGACCTTGAAACAGCGCTCCAGCAATGCGAAAATGTCGAGGCCGTAACCATCGCCGTCCCGAATGACATGCATTATCCCCTTGCAAAGATGGTGCTCGACTCTGGAAAACACTTGATCCTGGAAAAGCCCATCACCGAGACGTGGGAACAGGCGATCGATCTAGTCCGGATCCTCGACACGCACCCGGACGCGAAGGCCATGATAGGCCAGACGCTGCGCGGTGAAATTAATCTACGGATGATGGCGTACCATTTGCAGCAGGGCATCATCGGGAAGATAGAGCAAATAACATTCGAGTCGCATTACAACTGGATAAACGATCCAAAAATTGATAGGAATTGGCGTTTCCGACTCCCCGACATGTTCTTAGATGACATTGGCATTCACCAGATCGACACCATCCGCATGCTTTCGGGAAACAAGAAGTGCAAGGAACTCGTCGCGGCGACGTGGACGCCCGAATCCTATCCAATCCGGCAGATCACTGGCACGACCGCGACAGGCACTTGGCTTCTAGAAGATGACATCCGCGTGAGTTATTTCGGGTCAATGAGCTGCAAGGGCCATGACATCGGCTGGTACGGCAGGGTTCACGTGTTTGGTGAAAATGGATGCGTGTTTCGCGACTCGGAAGGCCAACCCTACGTGTTCCGTGGAAGCGAGGTCAAGGGAATCGGCTTGGATGACGCGTACGGCGAGAATGTCGATGAATACCTGCCGTTCGTGGATTATCAAAAAATCCCATATTTGTTAGAGGATTTTGCGGAAGCAATCGAGAACGATCGAGCACCGATTACCGACTTGCATGATAACATCAATAGCCATGCCATTCTCCTGGGCATGAAGCAATCTGCTCAGGATCGCTCGTGGATCGATGTCCAGGCAGCATATCCGCAATCATAACCGTTATTTCAAACTTGGATAATCTTGGACATTAACCCAAGATCCCCAAATTATGAGTCCCTATAAACAATTGGAACTTTTTAGGCCATAACACAGGCCATCCCCGTTCTTTTTTAAATGTCGAAGATTACGTGCGTACTTCAACACGGCGTTTTTACACTATTGAAACACGTGTTGTTTTGGATAAACTGCCACTCACAAATTCAATCCTGGGACATCATTTAAAGTGACCAGATTTGGATGATACCCCCTTATATTTCAAAAAATCGTTAATATAAATAATCAAATCAGTCAAAGCTCGCTAGGAAAGAAAAATAGATCCAAGGTACCAGCTTGGAGAAAAAGATGTGGTGGCCGGGAAATCCCGGCCACCGGGATTTCTTTATTTTATCAAGGGCAATTTATAGTTCAAATTAGTCTTAAACGAACATGCGACCGCCAGTGACCATGAAACTTTGGCCGGTCATGTAATTGCTGTCTTCGGATGCAAGGAAAAAAGCCACGTTCGCGACGTCCTCTGGATCGCCCACGGGTTTCAAGCTGGGTTGCTCGGCATCGTTTGCCTTTGCAAGGTCATCAACGGTCATACTACCGTACATGGGCGTGTGGATCACCCCCGGACAGATGCAATTGACTGTGATGCGATGCTTGCCCAATTCTTGCGCTAGCGATTGGGTCAAGCTCACGACACCAGCCTTGGATGCCGAGTATTCCGCGAAGTTTGCACGTCCTTTCTTGCCGCGGGCCGAGGCGATGTTGATTATTTTCCCTCGAAACTGTCCTTCTGGCGTGCTTTGCTTGATCATGTGCTTACCGAAGTATTTACACATTAGAAACACGGAACGCAGGTTGATTTTCATGGCGCGATCCCACGTTTCTTCTGGCATGCTCACGACACGGCTCATCGATCCGCCGATTCCGGCATTGTTCACAAGGATATCAAGACGATCGAACCGCGCGAAATAGTTCTTGACCATTTGCTGCACTTCGTCGCTCTCCGACACGTCACCCACTAGCGCGAAACAATCAGGCTCAATCACTTTTATTTCTTCCACGACAGCATCCGCTGCATCGCCCTTGATGTCATTGATCACCACCTTCGCACCTTCTCGTGCAAAACGCAGTGCGATGGCTCGCCCGATGCCGGACCCTGCGCCCGTGATCAGCGCGTGCTTCCCTATTAACCGTTGTTCCCGACACGCCAAGAAATTCACCGTTCTTGAATCATGATCTATTGATGAACGCTTGATCTTTAATTGGTTTTATACCGAGGAAGAAAGAATGAGTCACCCGTTTTTTCCTAGATATTTCATTATTGCACGATTCTTTTTATCGTGATGTCGATAGGATCATCGATCTTGATAACGATATGAAGCTCGTGTTCTACACCTTGGTTCAAAGGAATTGGTGCAAAAATCGTTATCTTTGCACCCATGGGGATGGTGTCGTTTTCGAATTCCTTCGCGTTATCGAATGTGTAAGTCTTTCCACCTTCAATGGTTAACGAGCATTGCGCCATGACGTCTGATGACACCGGGTCTCCATCGATAGAGGCTTCGACGTAATTTTGCAGGTCATCTGGCATGCTGCTAATCGATATCGCTGAAAGAACGTTGACGAGCGTTAATTCGACCCCGCCCTCCACAGCTTTCGTGCAATCGTCAGGAAACAGGCGCTTCATGATATATTTCGGTATTATCATACTTTTTCAACCTTGCAAACGAGTAATGATGGAACATTCCTTTGAGAAGATTAAAATATGCTTGCAAAGGTTCGGAGTATAAGAAGATAATAGACCAAGACATTACCAAAAGGCTTGCTGAAACTTCCCGACGACATCCTCAAGGGAATCCTGGATTTTTTTATCGAAATCCTTGAAAATCTCCACGTTTCCTCTGAAAGAGAGTAATTCCACCTCGTATACGGCGATGAATTCATCAGCCACGTGCTCCAATTCGGAAGCAGCTTTTTTCGTGTTTACTTTCTTGTCAAAGTTGGCAACGAAGTATAGATTGTTAATTTTCTTTAAAATAAACTTTTTTTGGCCAATCTCGAAGCTGGACAAGCCATGGTCGTCGAGTTGCGAGGCAAAGGTCTCCAGGGCGCTCATAAAACCACCAAACAATTGCTCGTTCAATTTTTCCTCGAACACGCGCTTGTATAAGACCTCCCCATCGTTAAGCATGATCCAGATATCTTCGAGTAATTTTGACAAGGGACAAGCCTCAACAATACTTCAAGCCTTAAAGAATAGGTGTGATTAATTGGTAAAAAAATTAATGCGTGGTCATACAAAGGTGTGGCGTTAAATGGTCCGCAATCATGCTCTTGGTTTTATGTAACCATAATAAGTCAACACGATCGCGATAACTGCGCAGATCCAAGCCCCGAAATACCAGATAGTGAACCCCACTCCTGTAATTGCTCCTTGCACTTGATCCAGCAAGAAAAACAAGAACGTGAGGATGAAAAACAAGGACATCACTGCCAATATAATGAACGCACCCCGGAATTTTTTATCGGCACTTTTATGCGCAGCTAGTGAGCGGCGCATAAAAGGTGTGTAGACGAGAAGCATGTCAACGAACACCGCGGCAAAAACTATCACCGTGTATATCATGTTGCCTTTTTCATTAAGCACGAAGCAAAGAACAGGGATAACGATCAAGAAAATCAGGTTAACGACGCGCTCACCGCGGACGTAGCCTTTCTCGAAAAGTTTCACGCGCAACATGTACGAAAAATATAGTGCAATCGCCACGAAGAGGAATAGCAGCCGGAAATCCAAGATCAATCGGACGAAATACGAGCTGGCATCCGTGATATCCGGGCCGTTACCACCTTGATATAAAAACACTGTAAACACTTTTGCAAGCCAGGAAAAGACGATGGCGATCGTCCAATTCAAGAACACGAGAAACAGCAAGAGCGCGGCAAAATTTCTGTTTTTTTTTAGATACTTATTGAAAGCCAAGACCGTCATAATAGCGACACAAGCTATAACGCAAAGTTCGAACCAGAACCCTTCGACAGCACCTTGAAGATTAATTGTTTCAGATTGGAGAAGCATGTCATCAACACCTTTCTTATCACACTCTCGAGGATGTTTACGAGACGGTTATATAAAAAAAGCCATCGTCATGTCAATAAGGATCAGATCTCTGTTCGTTAGATAGGGAGATAGTATCATGCAAACCAGGACAATTAGAGCGGGCATGATCGCCGCGTGCATTTTCGCGTCGATCATTTTTCCATTCATGTTGCCCGTGCTGAGTAACAATGGAACATTAAATACAATGCCACTATCGCTCGAAACGTCATACCAAAACGCATCGATTCAGCCAACGAAACTCAAGATCGCACAGATTTCTGGCTCGCAATTGAACCTATTAAGCCCGTGGTTCGAGCTCCAGATGGTTGGACCATACATCACGAGCTTTCGAACCGACGGTGGTGGCACGGGGAATTATGGCATCGAGTGGATTCACTCAGCGACGGGATATCAATGGTTCGCTGAAAAACAGGGCGATACCCCGATTTCGATAGCAGGTACTGCCACGTGGCAAAATAACAGCGGGGTCTACGCGCTGGATTTCAAGGTCGGGATCGCGTTCAATGCAACTATGCATGTCACGGCGACCGGTAAAGACCTGCAATTTTCTTACACGTTCACGGCGTTGCAAGACATCAAAATTCAAAAGAATGGCTGGGTCTGGAGCCTAGCCCAACAAACCGCCGGCTATGACGTGCCACTCGTCGATGCGGTCTGGGGCTACGTCAATGGCCAAGCCCAGCAATTCATCACCGCTAACCAATTCAAACGCCGTGCCTTCGTCGATTTGTTCACGTACATGGACGAGTATAGCATCCAAGGCCAACCGGCCGCCAACGCTTTGCTCGATTTTACCATGAATGGCCAAGCCTTCGCCATGGACGTGCTCAATTGGAACAGCTATCTCGGTCTCGTCACGTGGAATCAAGGCTATGAGCAGGGTAATGCAATAACTCAAGTTACCCAGGGCACCGTGCAAGTATCCACGTTCACGGTACAAGTTTTACCCGTCAAGTCGACGTTCATCAACGCCCCGGCCGAGTTTCCTCGGATCCTGGTCGCGACGAATGACACGGTTGGCCCCGATCACTTGAATTATTCCGAATCGCTCACCAGGTTGCTCTGGGACCGGTTGTATTCGTGGCTACCCCAAGGTTCTGGAGAATGGATCGATTGGTCATCGATCTTGTTCGATTGGCAAGGTGCAAACCTGTCACGGGAGGAACAGCGCCACAATCTCGAGAACATCATCATCGATCCTACCGGTTACGTTTACACGTGGGGTGATAAACCGGGTTGGCCGTTTCCGGATAATTCATTATACGACACGCGCCATGCCACGTCAAATCCCAATTTTATAACGGGCCTCTACAAGTTCTGGACGTATGATTGCAACAACACTTGGCTTACCGCGCAGCAAAGCCGCGCCAGGTCAGCAATCGCGTGGCTCGTGCACCAGATCGTCAAGCCAGGGGATGTCGCCCCGCCTGGCATTCCAGCAGATGCGGTCGGCCTATACTTGATCAACTTCACGGGCCATCACGGCGGAAGCGGTGGCATCGGCTCCAATTACTGGGACATACAACCCTTTGGCTGGCTATCCGCGTACGAGAACGCTTTCGTCTACAGCGCGCTCATCGACGCGGCAGCCATGGAAAGCGCGTGGGGAAACGCAACGGGTGCAATCAGCTTGCTTGCCCGTGCAAGCTTGCTGAAATCCGCCTATAACAAGGTGTTCTGGGACAACTTGAAGGGCAGGTACATCGGGGTGCTCGACGAGTGGGGACAGGTCCACGATTACGGGTTCACGTTCATCAACACGCAAGCCATCGCTTGTGGCCTCGCCAACGAATCAGAGGTCCACCGTATCTACGCGTGGATGGAGCTCGAGCCCACATCATCGGGCACCAATGACACGTTCACCAAGTGGAAGATCGCACCCATCGGTAACACCGATGTCAATAACTATGCCGCACTGAACCGCACCATCGACGATGATTGGTGGGCGAATAATGGTATCGAACCGGGAAAGGCGAGTTACTATCCGTGGGGCCCGCAATTACAAGATGGCGGAACGAGCATGTACGTCTCCTATTACGACTTAATGGCACGAGCAAATTATCTCAGCGCAGACAACGCGGTGCAGCGCCTCGATGGGATACTTGATCGCTGGGGATATCCCGATCGCATTTGTGGCGGGACACCTTTGTACTTCGGTGAAAACCCCCAGCAAGAGCAAGGCGGCAGCATCGGTACCGATTATCCGTTCCCCGAAAGTGGCATGGTCGCGACCGCTGTATTTTACGGGATAATGAACGTGACCGCTACGTGGACGGGCGTTGCACCCGCGGGTTTTTGCTTGACCATCGACCCGCTCCTGCCTTCATCATGGAACAATTACACGATCACGAGCGTGCATTTCGGCCCCGTGACCATGAACATCACGGTCAACCAGACTGCCATCACGGTGCATCTTCCCGCGGGCATCACGGATTCCGAGCTCTACATCGAGGTGAACGGAACACGCGAGAGTCTCGTGACGGACATGCACGCTGGAACGAACGTGTTCACGTTCGGCGCAAGGGGCAAGGAACGGGTAATCAGGTACGCGGCGGCCCAGGCTGAATGGACCTCTCAAAATGCAGGCGGGAACATCATCGATTGCCATGGCAACCCGGCGCTTCCTGCCCTGCCCGGCGTGAGCTCGACCAGCTTGCTCGGCGATCTCGACGCGTGGTGGTCACACGCGATAAACTTGATGACCGAAACGGAATACCAAAACATCTTGGCAGCGGTCAACCGGATCGCCCCGCTCAGCATCCGGTCGCCACCACTATCGCCCGTGTCACGGGCAGAATATCCGTTCGTCCAATTAGAACGACAATTCGCAAATAATTCCCTTGCGCGTGGTGACATGCGATGGTGCCTCGTGCATTACCAGCGAGCCCTTGATATCAAGGAACGCATCGACGCTCACGAGAGCGAGACTTTGCCAACGTCGATCACGACGTACATTATCGTCCCGGCGTTCATCATCGTGGCAATCGTGGGCATCGGCGCGTTCATCAAGCAAATGCGGGGAAAGGTGAGGGCATGAACGTCCAAGACACTCAAGAACTAGAAGGCATGGTGGAATCACGGGGCATTGCTTGGCTCGCGCTCCATGGTGGCTTCTCGATGGCCACGATCATCTTGATGCTAGCCGTGCTCGGGTTGTTTTTCCACATGATAACGGGCGTGCTTGAACATGGAGGCCCGCTTTATGCCGCGATTGGTTGTTGCCTGGCCTCGTTGTTCATTGGCCTGGCGCTCGTTGTTCCGGGAAAGTTACGAGCCTCCATAGAAGCGCTTCTCGGTGCTATCCTGGCAATCGCGAGCGCGGGGTTGTTTTATGCCATCATCTTCAACATGCCAGAGATCAGCGATGAATTCGGTAGCTTCGCGTTCAGGGTCGATCATCTCTACATCATAGAAAATTATTATTTGCTTGTTTTCCCGTACTTCGTTGTCCAGATATTGGCTATCGTGCTTCAATGCGGCAACGTTGCCCGCGTCGTTGCGACGCGTTCGATGACTAATGCAAGCACGCCTGCGAATCGCTTGAGCACGCGTGTGGACCTTGGCGTTGTCGCGGCTTGCATGGCCGGAATCGGGGGCATATTCATCGGCATCTTTTCATTTTTGACAGCCAAGGATGTGTTCTTGCTCGGTATTTGCTGGATGCTCGCCGAGCCTGCCATCATGGCAATCGCAGGAAAAAAGACCACGCTTACGATGATGCCTTTACGATCAACCGTAGAACCATCCCGTCTCGATCAATGGAAGCCCTGGACAGGAGCAGCATCGCTTGTCTTGCTCGCGCTCTGCTTATTCGAGTTCGAAAACAAGATCCAAACTAGCGACATAGCCATGCTTGTCATATCGTTGCCCTGGTTCTTCACGGGCATCGGCATCTCGTTCGCAGGACATTACGGACTTTCCATCGCTGGTATCAAGGAACAACCGTGGACATTCTGGCTCGCCTTTGCCCTACAAGCCGCAACGTCACTCGTTGTACTTCAGTATTTCCAGGTGCTCGTTGTCCCCGGGTATTTTGTCGTCGCGGGAATCACGTTCGGCTGGATCCTGGCGCAAGTGTTCATGGTAGCATGGCCAATCAACGAGCGCAAACTGGCGCGCGGGGGACTTGCCTTGCTGCTTATCTTGCTCATGGTCCTGGTGATTGGATTGAACATCCTGGGTATCGATATCAAGTCTATCGTCTCCGGGGGATATTTATGGGTCGTGATCAGTGTGCTAGGAATGGCAGCGATCTTTTGGGGTATTGGGGTCGTGGCATGGATCATTCCTCGCCATCGAAAATATAAATGAACGATTTTTTTACCCTTTCTTAATCCACGCGCATGCATACGTGGATGGGCTCAATTCACGCAAAAAAAAGAATGGAAATGCTATTGCTTTCGCTTAACCAACAACCACGATCATTCCTTGTAACAAGGCATGTCTTCCCAGTATTTAGGCACCCAAATTGCTTGTCCAGTATGCGATGATTCAATCGCTCCCATTGAAACTGCGAAGGACTTGAATGCTTCCTTGAAGCACGTGTCGGGCTGGATTGCGCCGCCCGCGTCAATACCACGACTCACTTGCTCTAGAATTACTCCTTGATGCACGTACGGCGTGTTTCTGATGGGTCCGGCATCGACCGGTAAATAAGCGTCTTCCTCTATTTTGATAGTCCGATTGGTGGGATCCTTGTAGATCTTGAGCTCCAAACCTAAGCTTGCGATCGTGAATTGCCCTTTTTCGCCGAAGAATTGGAAGCTGGAACTTGGAGGGCCGCCCAACTGCCAATCTCCAAACAATTGACACCAAACCCACTTGTGGCGGTGTTTATAATTCTCGGGAGCTGCGAGTGCCAGGTTTGCCATGATAGTCGAGCTGCCGTGCCAATCAGAATATTGTGGCATGAAACAATCTGCTTTTACTTGCACTATATCCAAGCCCGTGATGCAGCGGAGAGAATCATACCAATGAGTGCACTGGTCTTCTGCATAAATCTCCATCAAGTAGCGGCGCCAACCCCAGCGTTTTTCGCCACGATAGCCGCTATCATACCATTTTATAACACCAAGCTTGCCAAATTTTTCCTCGCATTCTTTACTACGTAGAAATTGCTGAGCTGTCCAGAAACCATATCCAAACCGATTCTGCAGGCCGACTGCGGTAACGAGTTCAGGATGATCCAGGGCACATTGGAGCATCTGGCGGCCTTGCTGGATCGTCGACGCCAGGTTTTTCTCGCAGATCGTGTTGATACCGAGTGCCATTGTTTCCCGGACGATGCTGTGGTGCGTGTTGATCGGAGTGGCGATGACCGCGACATCTGGCTTCTCGCCAAATTGGACGCAATCTTCGATGGAAACATACCCTTGATCATTATCGACCATTCCTGCTGTCATTTCCTTGAGATGCTCGAGCATCTCGGTGTCGGTATCGATAATACCCGTGAGTTCAAAATCGGGATGGTTTTGGATTTCGCGGAACCAGTGCCTTCCTTGGCCGCCGAAGCCGATGATCACAATTTTTTTCTTGTCTGCCATTGTCGTTTCAATCCTCGCATATCTCATTCAGCGAAAATTCAAGATATCTAGCTCCAGATCGGTTCGGGCGGCAATAAAAAACAATATTCAAAATTCAAAGGATATCACGAGAGACACGCCGCGGCGGGATGCGGGTAATGCTCGTCGATGTCTCATAAATTTGAGATAAAAGTGGAATGGATAACAACAGATAATCGTGGTGCTTAACTTGTTTCGGGAGGTTTTGGCGCGGGATTCGGCGCCGCGCCAGCCTTGATTTGTCGCATTGCATACACGAAAATTCGTTTCAGTTTCAAGATGTTTTTTACCCCTTTGACCTTGATTTTTCCCTTGAAATAGGCACCGATGGCGCCAATTTTTCCGGAGGCGACGCCCATGATGATGTCCATTTTTCCGACCAGTTTACCATCAGCCTTGAATTTCTTTACCTCTTCAAGCGGCAAATCCGTGACCTCGACCTTACCCTTGTCAACCTTGATCACGGCGGCGGGAGGGAGGTCCGTAGCGGCGACGACGAAGGTAATGACTTCCTCGGCAAAGACCTCCTTGAATCGGTCGCTATCATTTGCTGCCTTGAGCAAATTCCCGATCATGCCGGCAAGGCCTTTAAGTCGCTTTTTCCTTTCCTTCTTCTCGGGTGCAATGTCTGCTTCCGGCGCGGGTTCCTCGCTTTCTGACATGATGACTATCTCTACCGCGCGATTTATATGGTTGATTGGCAAAATTTCCATCATGGACAAAATCGTGTATTACAAGCGCTTGTTTCTCGTCGCCGCAATCTGGAACTGGGCGGTCGCCGTTTTATTCTTCATCATCTCGGCCATGGCACCGACCTCTTTTGAAACGCTTGGCATGGCCATCCCAAATGGCATGGCCTGGTTTCAATCGGCGATGACCTTCATCGGCGTTTTCGGCGTTGCTTTTTTCATCGCGAGCCGTGATCCTGGTGCAAACCGGGGAATAGTAATGTCCGGTGTCGTGGAAAAGTTTCTCATATTCATCGTTCTTGCAACATATTATTTTATTGGCGAGGTGAGCATCGCGGTGTTGCTCGTGGTCTTCGTCGACCTCGTGTTCGGGTTCTTGTTTCTCGAAAACGTCTTGCATTCCAAGAAACCGTGATGGCGTGATAAGTGGATCATATTTTTTTATCCTAAACCGTGCGCGGATGCCCGTGGCCGTCGGGGTTTCGATTCTAAGAAAAAGGATATAATCTAGATTTTTGTTAGATTTCTAGAATCGCAATGGAAAAACAAGAAACAGATCATGTTACTTTGTCGAGCAAGGGCTTGCTGGCACTTCCTATCTCGTTAAGAAAGAAATATAATCTCGGAAAGGGGAGCGATTTGAAAATAATCGATGAAGGTGGAAAATTGATTCTACTCCCTTATTCAAGAGCGGCGGATCTATTTGGAATTGCAAAAGATTTCGAAAAAGAAATCCATCACATGATTGATGGCCTCGATCAAGAACATAGAGAGAATGCCGAGCATGAATGACCTGTTTTTCGATACAGGAGCGATGAAACTCTTCCTTCTCGGCGATCAACGACTCGAGAAGTACATGGCCTTGATATACCGGGGGAAAACCTAATTTTTTTACCTTGCACGACAAATAAATCGATGATACATATGACATTCCAGCGATGATTGACGAATGGAAATATTGAAAAATTATATCAACGGCGAGTTCGTGGAGTCAGAGTCGACATCGTTCCTCGATGCCATGAATCCGGCGACCGACGAGGTTCTAGCACAAGTGCCCATGTCAACCCAAGATGAGGTCAATGCAGCGGTCGCTGCGGCGGTTGCCGCATTCCCAGCATGGCGAAACACGCCTGGGATCCAGCGAATTCAGCCAATCTTGAAACTTCAAGAACTCCTGAAAGAAAATATCGAGACTCTCACGGAAATCACGGTAATGAATCACGGCAAGGAATGGGACGCTGCCGAGGGCGAGGTTGTCAGGGCCTATCAAATGTGCGAAGCCGCGATCGCGGTGCCCGAGATGCAGAAAGGCGAGTTCATGGAAGACATTGCCACGGGCATCGACGAATACACCGTCCGCATCCCGCTCGGCGTATTTGTTATGATTCCGCCGTTTAACTTCCCCGTGATGATCCCTTTTTGGTTCATGCCCTTTGCCGTTGCCGCGGGAAATACGTACATCATCAAGTCAAACGAGCAAACGTCAGTCCCCATCTATCGGATTTTCGAGTCTTGCATCGACAAGGCAGGCTTCCCGCCGGGCGTCATCAACTTGATCCATGGCGGTCCAGACGTTGGCACGTGGCTCATCGAGCACCCGGACGTGAAAGGTGTGTCTAGCGTCGGATCGACTCCGGTCGCCAAGATGATTTACACCAAGGCGACATCACTCGGAAAACGGGCACAGTGCCACGGCGGCGCCAATAACTTCATCGTCGTCGACATGACCGCGAACTTCGACAAGATCATGTCCAACATGATGAATTCGATTTTCGGCAACTCGGGCCAACGATGCTTGGCGGGTAAACACGTGGTCATCGTGGGTGACGAGGAATTTTACGGCCGCTTCAAGGATAAGTTCATTACAACTGCAAGCGGTCTCGTCGTCGGTTACGGGGTGGATAAAACATCATTCATGGGACCCATCGTCGCGCGCAAAAACCTGGATAAACTCAACGGGCAGATCCAGCAAGGCATTGATGACGGCGCCTCGCTCGTGCTCGATGGCAGGGAAATTTCCGTGCCCGGATATGAAAACGGGTATTTCCTCGGGCCTTGCATCTTCGAAAACGTCCAGCCGGGGAATAGCTTGCTCGCGAACGAGGTGTTCGGCCCTGTCGCGTGCTTGTACCGCGTGGACACGCTCGACGAGGCAATTGCCATGATCAATGCTGACTTTCGGGGCAATGCCACGACCATCTACACCGAGAGCGGCGAGAATGCACGCCATTTCCGCCATGATGTCCAGGCAGGCAACGTGGGCATCAACATCGGCATTGTCGCACCACTGGCATGGTTCCCATTCGCTGGGGCAAAGGAATCATTCTTTGGCACACTTCGAGCTCAAGGCAGGGAAGCCGTCGAATTTTTCACGCAAGCCCACGTGATCATAGAGCGTTTCCATGGCACGGGCGGCGCAAAGTTTTGGGATTAAGTGTTTTATTATCTTTTTTCCCCGTAGACTAGAAATCATAATACGTGCCTTGTTTAAATTTATTTTTTAACTCACGAATCTCGCACGGCGAATCGTGCAAGGTTAATCATTCAAATTCATTGCTCTTTTTCACTCATCTCACGTGAAAACATATATAGTAAAAAAGAAATTTATAATAAGGAAAATTTCGAGAATTGGTTGAATAATCATGCTAGATAGCAAGCAAGATACTCTCACTCCCGTTCCTTTGTTGGATGTCTTTCCCCAGTTGCTATCGCAAGGATTCATGATCTATGCCGGCGCTGGGATTTCGATGGCTGCCCCAACATGTGCTCCTAGCTGGTGGCAACTCACCGAAGAGATTTTAACTTCATTTTTCGATCGCATTCCGAGAGAATGGGGCGTTCCTTCGGACCTGATCATCAAATCAGAGATATGGCAACCTGAAGTTATCTTTGAAAATTTCGCGAATGTTTTCGACACTCAGCTATACGAGGTGTTTAAAGCCCTCGACGTTGCGACGCCCAATGGCACCCACCGTGCAATTGCGAAATTGGCAAAGGAAGGTTATCTCAAATCTTGCGTGACAACGAATTTTGACATCTACATCGAGCGAGCGCTTCGAGATGAAGGGGTGGAGTTCGAGTTACTCGTGGATAACGCGGAATACAACGCGTACTTTGATAAAATCAAGCAAGGCATAGCAGATGATCGTTTTGTCCTTTGCAAGATACACGGAACAATTGAAAACCCTAATTCCATCGTGAGCGTGGCATCTGCTTACAAGAGCACGAAAGGTTTTTCGACACCGAAAGCACTGGTGATAAATCAATTTGTCCAGCAATTTCCTTGCCTCTTCCTGGGCTATTCGGGATGGGATTTCGAGCACAATAATTATCGCAAATTCTGGGATGATATCGGGCCAAGAGTGAAGGCTATTTATTGGAACAGGCGTACCGATGATCGAACCGGGCCCAATTTTCAAGAAATATTCAGGCGGTGCATCGACAAGTTTCAATTCACGGAGGCTGATTTGCCCATGACCTTGGTGCGCGTGCTTGAAAATGCATTGAACACGGACGTTTCTGGGGTGATGACAAACGTTTCGCTAGACGATATTGCATGGGATAAAGCCAAGAAACAAAGGATGGAGTTTCTTCAAGGTTGGGCAAGAGAGCTCCAAGATATTCCTGCTTTAGCAGCGGTCATCAACAATGGCATGATCTTCTCCGTGAAATTCCAGGAATACATGAAAAACATGAAGACCGACAAGGATACAAGGTATGATTGGGGGGCCGAGATGCAACAAATCAGTAGTGATGTTTCCAAGGAAAAACTCAGGTTGTACGATGAAATCACTGCAGGCACCATCACCGAGGCAGAATACCAATCGCAATTGGATGCGCAAATCGAAAAATCAGTCTACAGTTTTATCAGGGAACCCTTTCGATCCGCGATAAAAGAAATCATTGATCGCAACGAGTATCCGGGTTTTACAGATGATCATGACACGAGAGTTGCGATAATTCAAAAAATGGGCGAGCCCGTTTCGCACGAGATGTCCCCGGCCGATGCACTATCGTTAGCTATCGAACGGGTTCAAGCCGAGCAAACGGCTGCTGGCGACCTTGCGGATATAGAAAGAATCTTTTCGAACGTTTATCTCTCCATGGTTAGCCCGAATGCTGAAGAATGGAACGCACTTTATGAAGAACTTTCATCCTTGAAATCCCGTGCAATCAGCGGCGAAATCACGAAAGAAGAATATAGCACCAATGCCTACGCACTTAAATCCAAAGCTTTTCAACAAAGCATGGGTAATAATATACCTTTGGAGGATTTATTTGGTAAATTGATTAGTTCATTTTATTCTGTTCAAGATGCTCAGGAACTTCTCGATAATGCCGCTATATTAAGCCTTACCGCTCGTAGCGTGCCGTTTTTCCTCACCAACCTTCTAAAGACGCCGGAGTTCGTTGCTCTTAGAACAGCCACGATGGCACCCACGGCAAACGATTACTTGAATCAATATGATCCCGTCGGTTACATGGCATTGCTGCGTGATTTGCAAGATAAGGCTGCGAGAGGCGAGGTACCTGCCGGAGAATTCTCAACACAGATTTCCGAGGCCATGATAAAACAAGGCGAGTTTTATGCCACGCCCTTAACGAAACCATTCGAGGTCAGCCTTGTTGGTTCCCGCCCACCGATTCCCAGGGTCGTGGTTGAAAACTATGACCGTGCCATCAGCGATGTCTTTGAACCCTTTTTTCAAGCCGCTGGAAAGTTCACTGCTTCGGACGTGATCGAAGCCAAGATCATGGTTGATGTTTGCCTCATCAAATTATGGAACATGAGTTTTTTTGGCCTCGATATGCTTGGAGGAAGCCAGATGACGAATTGTGGTTACGCAGGAAAATATCCTCTCTTCACCTGTAACCCAGACATCACGTCCGTCTTACAAGAACGATATCACCACGACATTGACAAGGCATTCGAGTTACTTCCGGCAAGGTTTGGCCAGATTTTCTGCGAGGGCGTCGTTGATCTTGCTTTTGCCTTTGACGATCTTGAATTATGCGAACAGGCAACTTTGCAGAGCTTGAAATATTCTGAAGGTGCCGTGAACGAATCAACGCCCGCCAACATTCCCGTTGTCCTAGCCCAAATGCTCGAGAATAGAGGGGATAAGGAGAATGCACTCAAGTATTATGTCATTGCCTTGGAAGGTGTTCGTAATTTCACGCCACCCATGTACGCGGATGTCATCGTTTATCGAAGCGCGTTACTCACGTTAGAAAATGGTGACAAGGAAGAGGCATTAAAAATTCTCGGGTTATATCATCCTGCCTTCCATGGAAAGGAGTCCGATCTAAAGGTTAACGCGAGGACATATGCAAGGGTTCTGGCAGATGAAATTGCAAGTGACATGGGATATACGAACACGGAAGATGCAATTGCAGATATATTAAAATAATGCATATCAATATAATCATCGGACGATTCCATGGCGCGAGCGGCGCAACGTCTTGGGATTAAATTTTTGTAAATACTAAGTCATTTGATCTTTTTTAAGGGCTATCAAGGGCTTTAACGAGACCGTCAGGCACCGACAAGTTTATACCCATGTTCGCGGTAGTTCAT
>Ga0209039_10000997_pt1 | contig 27567 bp, 20 predicted proteins | sample BogFormECP12_OM1_FD_188238 | JGI IMG/M metagenome (GOLD analysis project Ga0209039, IMG submission 188238) | Bog forest soil microbial communities from Calvert Island, British Columbia, Canada - ECP12_OM1 (SPAdes) (version 2) | ecosystem: Environmental > Aquatic > Freshwater > Wetlands > Bog ... | reverse complement strand
AGTTGGGCTGGCGTCGTCCTCCGAAACCAGTTCCTGATCGGGGATGGCGGCCGCGCATTCCAGTTGTATTTTCAATGACGGAACCGAGATGCGCCACCGCACGGGATAGCGCGCGCCGGTCTTCGGACTGGTCCAGGAATCGAGCGGCTGCAACTCAAAATCGGTGCGCTTCAGGTGCGTCGAGCGGCCGTCGCGCGCGATGTAGGTGCCGGAGGAAAATGGGTCGATGCCGACATCCTTGCGGCGCAGATCGAAGAGCATAAGCTCCGCGCCGCTGTCCAGTTGCACGCTGAACCAGTCCCAGCCCTGCTGGTTCGGATCGAGCTGCTGGGTGAACCATTCGTGGTCCATCCAGGCGAGGCCGCTCACCTCCGCGCCGTTGAGCGTTCCCTCCACGCGGAGCCGCGGGAAAGAAATGTAATACGATGCCTTGCCCGCGCCTTCGGCCTTTTGGCTTACGCCGTTCTCGCCGTGGATCACGGGCGGCGTTCCGGGCTTGAGCCGCAGCGTGAAGCGCAATCCTTCCGCCACCGCGGAGAGCGTCTGCCGGCCGGATGCCTTGTCCCATCGCGATTCCCAGTTGCCGTTCCAGACGCGGCCCTCGGCGAAGCTCGCGCCGGCGATGCCGGGACCGGCGCGGTTCAGACGCTTGAAGTAGCGGAACCGCCTCCCATCGATATCGGTGAGCGCCAGGTGCGCCAGAAACAGATCGTCGACGCGCCAGGCCGAAGGGTTATCGCGCGGCGTGTCATCTTTCCCTTGGCGGAAGAAGACCAGCTCGAATCCGTAGCGATGGCCGTCGCGCGCCCGCAGGTTGCCGGTGTAATACCACCATTCGGTTTGGAAATCCGCGTGGGCGAAGTGATCCCGCGGGAACTGATAGTGGTAGCCGGGCACGGCCAGGCGATAGTCGATGAGCGCGAAAAACAGCAGCGCGAGCGGCATCCACTATCGATGGTATCGGATAAACTTGGATGATAATGAAAACCCCGATTTTCCTATCGCTCCTCTGCTTCGGCGCCGCTGCCCTTCAGGCGGCCGACACGCCCGCCAATGCTTTGCTGGTCCTCGAGAAAGAGCAAAACACTTTGGTCATCGTTGATCCGGCGAGCCTGGCGATCGTGGCGCGCGTGCCCGCCGGAAACAATCCGCACGAAGTCGCCGTATCGGATGACGGGAAGACCGCATACATTTCGAACTATGGCGGCGCAACCATCGCCGTGGTCGACCTGACCGCCCAGAAGCCATTGGCCCCCATCGACCTGGGCGCGTTGCGCGCACCTCACGGACTGGTCTTTGCCGGCGGTAAGTTGTACTTCACCGCCGAAGGCGCAAAGGTGGTGGGCCGTTACGATCCTTCTACTCAAAAGATCGACTGGGTCATGGGCACGGGCCAGAACCGCACCCATATGGTGATCGTTTCGAAAGACCTCAAGACCATCTTCACCTCGAATGTCAGTTCCGCCACCGTCAGCATCATCGAGCAGAGCGCTGCGCAGGGGCCTGGACCCGGGCGCGGTCCGGGTGGCCGTGGCCCTGGCGGCCCTCCGCCAGGTGGCGGCGCGCCGGACTGGAACGTCACCAATCTTCCGGTGGGCCGGGGGTCCGAGGGCTTTGACCTGACTCCCGACGGTAAGGAACTATGGGTAGCCAACGCGCAGGACAAGACCATCTCCATCATCGATGTCTCGACGAAGAAGGTGGTCCAGACGATCCCGTCCACCGGAAGCGCCAACCGCCTGAAGATCACGCTGGACGGCAAGTACGTTTTCGTATCGGATTTGAGCGGCAGCGATTTGCTGGTGGTAGACGCGGCCACTCGCCAGGAGCACAAGAGAATCACGCTGCCAGCCAACTCGGAGGGCCTCTTAATGGCGCCCGACGGCTTGCATGTTTACACTACGCTGAACTCGCGCGATGCCGTGGCTGTGATCGATCTGAAGACTATGACAGTGGCTGGTGAGGTCAAGACCGGCAGGGGGCCGGATGGACTGGCCTGGACCGCGCGCAAGTAGCCGGTGGGACAGACGATCGGTTTGTGTCGTCTGTCATCTTCATCCCGCGCTTTCATTGCACGATCTCGATGGGGAATATCTTATCCTAGCTCTTTAGGCTTCGAATGCCCAACTCTCTGCCAGGCTCGGCGCGCGGGAATGCCCCCGGCCTGATCCGCCAGCTCGGCTTCTTCAGCGCGACTGCCCTGGTCATTTCCAACATGATTGGCATGGGCATCTTCACCACCACTGGCTATATGGCTGGGGATCTGGGCAGCGCCGGGCTGATTCTGGCGTGCTGGAGCGTCGGCGCGCTCTTTGCCATCGCGGGTGCTTTGAGCTATTCCGAACTCGGAATCAACTTCCCCAGCTCCGGCGGCGAGTATGTCTACCTCACGCATGCCTTCGGCCCGGAATGGGGCTTCATGACCGGCTGGGTCTCTTTCTTCGCCGGCTTTTCCGCGCCCATCGCCGCTGCTGCCGTGGCCTTCTCCAATTATCTCGGATACTTCTTCCCCAATCTGAAGCAGGCCAACGCATCGATGGTTCTGGGTTCGGGTAATTTTACCGTGCGTTTGGGCGCGGGCCAATTGGCGGCCGCCGCGCTGATTGCGGCTTTCACCGCGCTCAACTGCTTCGGGGTGGGCCGCACCGCCAAGGTGCAGAATGTCCTCACCTCCACCAAGCTGATCGTGATCACCGGCTTCATAGTGCTGGGCTTTGCCTCCGGCGCCGGAAGCTGGAGCCACTTCTCGCAACCGGCCATCCGCACTTCCATGGCGCCGCTGCCCACCCAGTTCATCGTCAGCCTGCTGTGGGTGATGGTGGGGTACAGCGGATGGAACGCGGCCACTTACGTCGCCGAAGAGGTGCGCCGTCCGGAACGCACGCTGCCGGCCGCGCTGGCCGCCGGCACACTCATCGTCGCGGTGCTCTACCTGGGGCTCAACCTGATTTTCATTTACGCCACGCCTCTGGAACAGATGAAGGGTGAAATCGCCATCGGGGCCATCTCCGCCAGAAATCTCTTCGGGCTCAACGTAGGCGGCGCGTTCTCCGCTCTCATGGCGCTGTGCATCGTCTCGACCGTCAGCGCGCAGGTTACCATCGGGCCGCGCGTCTATTACGCCATGGCCAAGAATCGGGCCTTCTTCGCCGCTGCCGCCAAGGTACATCCGCGCTGGCGCACGCCGGTGGTCGCCATCGTCAGCCAGGGCCTCTGCGCCACGCTGATGACGGCCACTCCCTTTCCCGATCTGGTCATCTACATCGCCATGAGCCTGACGCTGTTCACCGTTTTGTCGGTGGCATCGGTCTTCGTGTTTCGCCGCACGCGGCCGGGCTGGCAGCACCTGCGCGCCCTTGAATTCGCCTGGCCGCTGATTCCCGTTTCTTACATTCTGGTGGGCGCCGGCATGGTGGTCTTCGGCCTCGTGCAACACCCCTGGGCATCCATCAGCGCCTTCGGAACGGTCGGCGCCGGCGCGCTGGTCTATCATTTCGGAATCCGCCCGAGGAACGCTTAACGTATGCCGCCGCCCGCCGCCCGCCCGACGCGTGTGCGCTACTGGGTGATTGTGTTCGCGGTTCTCCTGGCGGTGATCACCTACATCGACCGCGTCTCCATCGCCACCGCCGCGCCTTACATCCAGCATGATGTGGGACTCGACGATGTCCAGATGGGTTGGGCCTTCAGCGCTTTCGCGTGGGCCTACGCGCTGTTTGAAATTCCCGGCGGTTTTCTGGGCGACTGGATGGGCCCCCGCAAAGTCCTGCTGCGCGTGGTCGCCTGGTGGTCTTTCTTTACCGCCCTCACCGGATGGGCGTGGAGCGTGGCCTCACTCACCGTGACGCGTTTCCTCTTCGGCATGGGAGAAGCCGGGTGCTTTCCCAACCTCACCAAGACGTTCACCATCTGGCTGCCGCCCAATGAACGGGTGCGCGCCCAGGGCATCATGTGGCTGAGCGCGCGCTGGGGGGGCGCGTTCACGCCACCGCTGGTGGCGCTGGTGATGGGGCACGTGGGCTGGCGCCACGCCTTTGAGATTTTCGGCTGCCTGGGCGTGGTGTGGGCCGCCGCGTTCTGGTATTGGTATCGCGACAACCCGCTTCACAACCCCAACCTGAACGCCGCCGAGCGCGAGCTGCTGCGCGATGAGGCCTCGCTGGCCGCCGGCCACACGCATGTGCCCTGGCTGCGCATGGCTGGTTTGTGGCAGGTCTGGCTGCTGATGTGGCAGTATTTCTGTCTCTCCTATGGATGGTATTTCTACATCACGTGGCTTCCCAGTTATTTGCAGCGCGGCCGCCACCTGCCGCTCGATTCCGCCAAGTGGCTGGCGGTCCTGCCGTTATTTTTTGGCGGCCTGGGAAGCCTGGCGGGGCACTTCGCCGCGGCGCGCCTGGCGCGCGGCGGGCGCAGCGTGGCGCAAGCCCGCCGCACGGTGGCATCCCTCGGGTTCATTGCGGGCGCCGGATTCCTGCTGCTTTCCACGCGCATCGAGTCTCCGCTGCTGGCCGTTCTGGCGATTGGCGTATCGAGCTTTGCAAGCGACCTTTCCATGCCCTGTTCCTGGGCAGCCGCGATGGATATTGGCGGCCCTTGCGCCGGCACGGTCTCAGGCGCCATGAACATGTGGGGCAACATTGGCGGCGCCATTGCCGCCACGGTCAACGGCTATCTGCTGCGGTGGTTCCACGGCAACTGGAACATCACGTTCTACGTGTCTGCCGCCATTTACCTGGTAGCCGTGGTGCTCTGGAAGTTCCTGGACCCGGTCACGCCGCTTCTACAGCCGGACGAGCCCAATGCGGTGACGCTCGCTTAGGACATGCGGGCGGGATCGAGATGGGCCAGCCGAATGACGGCCAGCGCCTACGCAAAGCGGTCGGTCTCATCGCGCGAGATGCCGTCGCGCTGCTGTGCGGAGACAATCGACGATCACGGCTTCGGGCAGGGCAGTCTAGTTCCTCAACGGCTTTCCGGTCTTGAGCATGGCTTGAATCCGCTCCTGGGTCTTGACTTCGCCGCACAGGCTCAGGAAGGCTTCGCGCTCGAGATCGAGCAAGTGCTGTTCGGAAACGGTCTGCCCGCCGGCCACTCGCCCCCCGTTCAGCACGTGCGCCAGTTTCTCGCCGATCACGGCATCGTATTCGCTGATGGCGCCGCTTTCGCGCGCCAGGTGGATTGCCATCTTCAGCGTCGCGAATCCGGCTTCGCCTTCCACCGGGATGTCCTGTCGTGGCGCGCCGGGCGCGTATCCGGCGGTCAGCGCGACAGCCGCGGCCTTGGCATCCGCCACCAGCCGTTCCGGGTTCATGGTAATTCCATCCTGCGCGCGCAGCAGGCCCAGCTCGCGGGCCTGCGCGGCGTTGCCCGACATTTTGGCATAGCCGATCAATTCGTAGGCCGCTTTGGCGCTGCCGAGCCGCAGCAGCATCTCCTTCGAGCCGCCCGCGGCCGGAATGAGCCCGACGCCGGTTTCCACCAGCCCCATGGATGTCTCGGCCGAAGCCTGCGCCCGTGTGGCGTGCAGCACCATCTCGCAGCCGCCGCCCAACGTCAGGGAGAACGGCGCGGCCACCACCGGCACGGGAGCGTACTTGAGGGCCATATTGGTCTGCTGGAAACGTCGAATTGTCTCGTCCAGATCCTGCCACTCGCCTTTCTGCGCGGCCAGCAGCAGGGTTGCCAGATTGGCGCCGGCGCTGAATTGCTCGCCCTGGTTCGAGATCACCAGGGCAATGAATCCCCGCTCGATTTCATTTAGAGCCATGCCGGCCATCGCCAGCGCGTCGTCCGCCAGCGTGTTCATCTTGCTATGGAATTCCAGGCAGAGCGCGCCATCGCCCAGGTCGATCAGCGAGGCGCCCGGGTTGGTTTTCACCACGCCGCGCGCGCGCTTGATGTCGCTCAACACCAGCACGCCGGGCCGCGGTTCGAGGTCTTGCCAGGCGCAGCCGTAAAGGTCAAACCAGCGCGTGCGCGGCTGGCCCTCGCGGTCGGCCGTGCCATAGAAGCGGCGCGCGCCGGAAGCCAGCATGCGCTCCACGTTCGGCGGCGGCGTGCAATTTTCCCGGCGCATGCGCTCCACCGTCTCTTCCACGCCGAGCGCGTCCCAGAACTCGAACGGACCCAACGGAAAGGCAAAGCCCCAGCGCATGGCGCGATCGATCTCCACAATGCGGTCGGAGATTTCGGGCACCATCTGGGCCGAGTAAATAAACAGATCGCGGAACAGCGGCCACAGAAAGCGGCCCGCGCGATCGTCGGCGCCGACCAGCGCGCGCAGGCGCTCGGGCAGATCGGTGATGGAGCGAACCGCATCGGCCGCGGCGAAATGCGCCTTTTGCGCCGGATGATATTCCAGGGTCTTGCGGTCGATGGCGTGAATTTCCTTTTCCGCGCCTTTGCCGGCGCGCTGGTAAAAACCCTGGCCGCGCTTCTCACCCAGCCAGCCCCGCTCGATCATGCGCGCCATGAATTCCGGAACCAGGTAGCGCTCGCGCGCCGGATCGTTGGGCGCCAGATCGTACAGGTTGCGCAGCACGTGCGCCCACACGTCGAGGCCAATGATATCCACCAGGCGAAAACTGGCCGAGCGCGGCAGCCCGATGAGTGGGCCCGTGAGCAAGTCCACTTCCTCCACCGTATAGTCGCCTTCCACGGCGAGCTTGTGGACGGTGGCACCGAAGAAGCAGCCGATGCGGTTGGCGATGAAGTTGGGCGTGTCTTTGCAGGGCACCACGCCTTTGCCCAGGTGCAGGTCGCAGAAGCTCGAAACCCACGTGAGCACTTCAGCTGCAGTGTCGGGGCCGGGGATCAGCTCCACCAGGTGCAGATAGCGCGGCGGGTTGAAAAAATGCGTGCCCAGAAAATGACGCCGCAGCTCGTGCGGGAAACTCTCCGCGATGCTGGCCAGCGGGATCCCGCTGGTGTTGGTGGAAAGAATCGTGCCGGGCGTGCGCACCTGCGCCACGCGCTCGAACAGGTTGCGCTTGATCTCGAGGTTTTCCGAAACCGCCTCGACGATCCAATCGCACTGGCGCAGGCGGCCGAGATCGTCCTCAAAGTTGCCGGGCGCGATCAGCCGCATGGCGGCATCCGTGAAGAATGCGACGGGCTTCTGTTTGGCGGCATGCTCGATGCCCGCAAGCGCGGCGGCGTTGCGCTTGGGCTGATCGGGAATCACGATATCGAGCAGGTCCACCGGGAACCCGGCGTTGGCAAAATGGGCTGCAATCCGCGAACCCATGGTTCCAGCTCCCAGAACCGCGACACGGCGAAGAGGTTTCATCAACGCCTAGTTTAACTGCGCCCGCAGCGTCTGAGAAGTGGCGCAAACCGTGCCACGTTATCATTGGATCTTGGAAACTTCCGCAACGCCGCGCCGCAAACTGCCTTCCTGGGCGCCCCAGGCCGCCGGTTATTGCCTGTCGATCGGCTGCCTTGCCTGGGTGCTGCACGGCTACCCGCTCGCCGACCTGATCTCCAATATTCGCTCGCTCGACTGGCGCTGGGTGTCGATCGCCGTCCTCACCGATCTCTCGGTCTACCTGACGCATGCGTGGCGCTGGAACACGCTGCTCAGCCCCATCGTGCGGCTGCGGCTGTGGCGCACGGCGCAGGCCATCTACATCGGCCTGTTCGCCAACGAAGTGCTGCCGTTGCGCGTGGGTGAGCTGATCCGCTGTTACCTGCTGGCCCACTGGAACGATCTGCGGCTCTCGCTCGGTTTCGCTTCCGCGGCCGTGGAGCGGTTGATCGACGGCGTCTGGCTGCTGATCGCCTTCCTCATCACCGCCAGCCTGGTGAGAGGCATCCCCGAGGATCTGGTCATCCTGGTGCAGATTCTGGGAGTGCTGGTATTGTCGGGAGTCGTCGTGCTGTTGTGGATCATAATCCGCAAGCAGCAGGCCCACGCGGTGGTGCGCGAGAGCCGGTGGTCGTCGACGCTCCGCCACGTGGTGGAAGGCCTGCACCTGATGGGCAACTGGCGCACGCTGTCGCTCACCAGCGCCATCAGCCTGCTCTACCTGCTGCTGCAATTCTTCACGGTGTACGCACTGATGCGGGCCGACCGCCTGGATCTCTCCTTCTGGTCGGCGGCCGCCGTGCTGACTATCGTGCGCCTGGCGACCGTGGTCCCCAATGCGCCCGGCAATGTGGGGCTGGTCAACGCGGCCTGCGTGATGGCGCTGCGCCTCTTCGACATGGAGAAAAACGACGCCACCGCATTTTCGATCATCCTGTTCGGCACGCTGACTTTGCCGCTGCTGATTGGCGGAGCGGTAGCGACAGCGCTCACCGGCTCCAATATCGGCGAGCTGCGCGACCGCGCCAAAAGGGCAGCCGCCCACCGCACCGACCAGGCGTAGAATCAGCCTTGTTATAATGAGCGCATGCTCACGCCCACCGAAAAAATATGGCATAACGGCCGGTTCATCCGTTGGCAGGACGCGACCGTCCACGTCCTCTCGCACGTGGTGAGTTATGGCAGCTCGGTATTCGAAGGAATCCGTTGCTACTCGACGGCCGTCGGACCGGCGATTTTCCGCCTTCCGGAACACGTGCGCCGCATGCTCGATTCGGCCAAGATCTATCGGATGGAAATCCCCTACACCGCGGAGCAATTGGGCGACGCCATGCTCGAAGTGGTTCGCGCCAACAAGATGGAAGCCTGCTACGTGAAGCCCATCGCCATGCGTGGATACGGCGATGTGGGCGTCAACGGCATGAAGAACCCTATCGAGGTCTACATCGCCTGCTGGGAATGGGGCAAGTACCTGGGCGAAGAGGCGCTGGCGCAGGGCGTGGATGTGTGCGTTTCCAGTTGGAACCGCATGGCGCCCAACACGCTGCCGGCCATGGCCAAGGCCGGCGCCAATTACATGAACTCGCAGCTCATCAAGATGGAAGCCGTGGCCAACGGCTACGTGGAAGGCATCGCGCTCGATACCGCCGGCTACGTCAGCGAAGGCTCGGGCGAGAATATCTTCGTGGTGCGCGACGGCAGAATCCATACGCCGCCGCTGGGGGCGTCGGTGTTGCCGGGCATTACCCGTGACACCATCCTGACGCTGGCGCGCGACAACGGCATCCCGGTGATCGAAACGCTGGTGCCTCGGGAGATGCTGTACATCGCCGATGAAGTTTTCTTCTCCGGCACGGCAGCCGAGATCACGCCCATCCGCTCGATCGACCGGATTGTCATTGGCAAGGGCCGCCGCGGCCCCATCACCGAACTGTTGCAGAGTGAATTCTTCGGCGTGATCAACGGCGCGCGGCCCGACCGTTACGGCTGGCTGAGCCCGGTGCATGCGGCGGCGGTGAAGTAGCGGGCTAAGAAAGCTGCACAAGTTGGGGGCAGCCATTGGCTGCCCCACAAGAAAAGTGTTTTTGGCTTACGCCACCGCCTCCGGCTGCGTCTGCGGCGCCGGCTGCTTGTGCTTGCACTCGGCGTTGGGACACTGCCACACCGGGCCGGCCTTCAGCCACTTCTCGACCATGTACGGGCTGCCGCATTCCGTGCATTTCTCCGGCACCGGCTTGCCCCACGCCACGAATTTGCAGTCGGGGTAACGATTGCAACCGTAGAACGTCTTGCCCTTCTTCGAACGGCGCTCGATGATCTCGCCTTCGCTGCAATCCGGGCATTTCACCCCGATGGTTTTTTGCTTGACGTACTTGCACGTTGGATAATTGCTGCACGCGGTGAATTCGCCGAAGCGCCCGGTCTTGAGCACCAGGTGGTTGCCACACTGCGGGCACTTCTCTTCCAGCGCCACGTCGGGCTTCTTCTGCGCGCCGCCAATCTGCTTGGTGGTCTTGCAATCGGGATAACCGGAACACGCCAGGAAGGTCCCGAAACGGCCCTTCTTCAGAACCATGGGACGGCCGCAGTTTTCACAGTATTCTTCCTCGCCTTGCTCGGAGAGATCGACACCATCGACATCCGGCAGGTCCACCGTCAGCTCGCGCGTGTAGGTGCATTCCGGATACCCGGTGCAGGCGATGAAGCTGCCATGCTTGCCCCACTTGATCACCAGCGGCTTGCCGCACTTCTCGCAGATCAAGTCGGTGGGCTTTTCCATCCGCTTGATATCGGTCATGTGCGCTTCGGCGTGCTTTAAGTCTTTGTCGAAGCGCTCGTAGAACTCGCCCATGGCCATGCGCCAGTCGAGCTTGCCCTCCTCGATTTCGTCAAGTTCCTCCTCCATCCGCGCCGTATAGCTGACGTCGAAGATGTCGTCGAAGCTTTCGAGCAACAGGTCGGTCACCACCATGCCTAGTTCGGTGGGGATGAAGCGGCCGCCTTCTTTCTTGACGTATTCGCGCTCCTGAATAGTGGAGAGGATCGACGCATACGTGGAGGGACGGCCCACGCCGTCGGCTTCCAAGCGCTTCACCAGCGTGGCTTCGTTGTAACGCGGCGGCGGTTCGGTGAAGTGCTGCTCCGGCTTGATCGCCTTGAACCGCAGCGTTTCACCTTCCCTCACCAGCGGCAGCCGGTGCTTCATCTCCTCGTCCTCCTCGTCGATCTGATCCTTGCCCTCCTGGTAGACCTTGAGGTAACCGTCGAATTTGAGGACCGAACCGGTGGCGCGGAAAATATAAGCCGCGGCGTCCTTGCCCTGGGCGGAAACGTCGATGGTAGTCTGATCGTAGAGCGCCGGCATCATCTGGCTGGCCACGAAGCGGTTCCAGATGAGGCGGTACAACTTCATCTCGTCTTCGGCCAGGTACTTCTCCACCACCTCCGGAGAAAAGGCCATAGAGGTGGGCCGGATGGCCTCATGCGCGTCCTGTGCGTCCTTTTTCGACTTGTAAATGTTGGGCGATTCCGGCACGAACGGCTTGCCGTAACGCTCCGCGATGTAGTAGCGCACGTCGCGCAGCGCGTCTTCCGAAACGCGTGTCGAATCCGTGCGCATGTAGGTGATGAGGCCGACCGCGCCTTCCTTGCCGATTTCGATACCTTCATACAGCCGCTGCGCCAGCATCATGGTGCGCTTCACGCTGAAGCGCAGCTTGCGCGACGATTCCTGTTGCAGCGTCGAAGTGATGAAGGGCGCCACCGGGTTGCGCTTCTTTTCGCGCGTCCCCACGGACTTCACCAGGTAATCGGAGCCATCCAGATCCGCGACGATCTGGTCGGCGGTCTCCCGTGCGCCCACTTCCGGCGTCTCGTCGTTTTTCCTGATCAGCCGCGCAGTTAGCAGCGGCGGCTTCTTGGCCGCCAGCTCCACGTCGATGGTCCAGTACTCCTTCTTCTGGAACGCGCGGATTTCGCGCTCGCGTTCCACCACCACGCGCAGCGCCACGGTTTGCACGCGGCCGGCCGAAAGCCCGCGCCGCACTTTGTCCCAGAGCAGCGGAGAAATCTTGTAGCCCACCAGGCGGTCCAACACGCGCCGCGCCTGCTGCGCATCGACCAGGTTCACATTCACCCGCGACGGCTTGTCGAAGGCGGCCTGGACGGCCTTCTTGGTGATCTCGTTAAACATTACCCGGAAGATCTTGGGACCGCCCTTCTTGTCGCCGAGTTCCTCCTGCAGGTGGTAGCAGATGGCTTCTCCCTCGCGGTCCGGATCGGCCGCGAGATACACTTCTTCCACTTTCCTGGCGGCTGCCTTCAGCTCAGCGACGAGCTTTTTCTTTCCTTCAATGATCTGGTAGTCCGGCTCGAACCCGTGTTCGATATCCACCGCCAGATTCTTTTTGGGAAGATCCTTGATATGACCGAGCGAAGCTTTGACGATAAACTGCTTGCCCAGGTATTTGTTGATGGTCTTCGCCTTTGCAGGCGACTCCACGATTACCAGAGCCTTTGCCATATTTGACTTTCGGAATGCGGCTCTCTATGCCGCGTACTGTAAACGAATGATTGCCGATTACCCAGTAGACGTTACCACACTTTAACGAAGTTCTTGCCGGGCAACTGTTTCACCAAACCCAACATTTCTAATTCAAAAAGCGTTGCGATGAGCTCGGATGTCGACGTATCTTCCACCTTTTCAAGCAGATCGTCGAGATGTACGGCGGCATCCACTTTCAGATATTCGAGAATCCGCCGGGCAGTACCGCTCAACTCCGGGCCTGCTCCAGTTAATAAGGGTGCCTGTCCCGCTTCCCCCGTTGCGCCTGGTTCACCGAGGATTCTTTGGCGCCCTCTATCAATTAGATGCCGGCGGGATTCAAGCGGCAGCTCCGCCACTACATCGTTCCAACCCTGCACCAGGCGCGCGCCTTGCTTAATCAATAGGTTAGGCGCCCAACTCAGCTTGCTCGTGATGTTGCCCGGCACCGCGAAAACCTCGCGGCCCTGCTCCATGGCCAGCCGCGCCGTGATGGCCGAACCGCTATACTGAGCGCCTTCCACCACCAGGACCCCGACGCTCATTCCGGCGATAATCCGGTTGCGGATCGGGAAATTCTGGGGAAAAGCCACCGCCCCCATGGGAAATTCGGAAATAATCAGCCCTTTGACCGCGAGATCCGCGGCCAGCTTGCGATTCTCCGACGGGTAGACGACATCGGCGCCGCAACCCAGCACCGCCGCGGTATCGCCGCCGATGGCCAGCGCGCCCTTATGCGCCGCCGAATCGATGCCACGCGCCATGCCGCTCACGATGGTCAGCCCGGCATGGGCCAAATCGCTCGAAAGCCGCTCAGCCACCGCCAGACCGTATGGCGTGGGACGCCGTGTGCCCACCACCGCCAGCGAAATCGCCTGTAGCAGCTCCACCCGGCCGCGCGCGAACAGCACGATGGGCGGGTCGAAAATCTCACGCAGCCGCTGTGGGTATCGCGGATCGCTCAAGGTGACGGCCACCGTGCCCGTTTCGGCCATCTTTTCCTGCTGCGTCACCGCGTCTTCGAAGGCGGTGCCGCTCGCGATGGACTGCGCCACCGAGCCGCTGACACCAGCGGCTTCCAGCTCCGTGCGCGACGCGCGGAAGATGGCCTGCGGCGTACGGAAACGGTCCAGCAGTTTCCCGGATGTTCTGGCGCCAAGACCCGGCACCAGTCGCAAAGCCAGCCAGTAGAGTTCCTCTTCCCGGCTGAGAACAGGTGATTGCATGAGGAGGATAAGCTGACACTACGCTAACAGCAGGAGGCGGGCAGAAGCAAGTTGGGGTGAGGTTTCCAAGTGGCGCACGCACTCCTGCGTGCCGTGTCGACACTCGTGTCGACACGACATTTTTCCCGCCTCCAGCCCACTAATCTGTTTATGGTCTCCGTTCGCCGGCTTCCACACCTCTACCCTCGGGATCGCTGGCTGTTCATTACCTGGCACCTTCACGGCAGCGTTCGTCCGTACCATTTCCCGCCAGCTCACAAGGCGTCAGCCGGCCAGGCCTTCGTCTGGCTGGATCGCCAATTGGATACGGCTCGTACCGGTCCCATGTTCCTTCGCCAGGAGGCCATCGCCAGCCTGGTGGTGGAGTCCTTGCACCGTGGGGAAGCGCTCGGACATTATGAACCTGCTTCTTTCGTGGTGATGGCCAACCATGTCCATGTCCTGCTGCTGCCGAAGATGTCGCCCAGCCGTTTGACGAAGTCGCTGAAAGGCTATACCGCCCGAGAGGCGAATCGCCTGCTAGGCAGGACCGGAGAGCCATTCTGGCAGCGGGAATCCTACGATCATTGCGTAAGGGACGAGCGGGAATGGCGGCGAATTGTCTTCTACATCGAGAACAATCCGGTGAAAGCCGGACTGGTTTCGCGGGCGGAGGAGTGCCGGTGGTCGTCAGCGTGGGGACGGGGAAGCGTCGACACGAGTGTCGACGCGGCACGCACGAGTGCGTGCGCCACGGAACAAGGGGCAGGTTCTTAGGCTAACGGGCCGGCTTATCCTGCGGGAACAAGCGGCGCACCATCTCCAACGCTTCCCCCGGAGTGTGAACCCGCCCTTCCAACTGCGCGTCCTCCACGGCCGCCAGCATTTTGGAAAACAATGGACCGGGTTCGTAGCCGGCGCCGATCAAATCCGCGCCCGTCACCAGCGGCTCCGGCCGCAAACGCTCTTCCGGAAACTCCGCGAGCTTGCGCTTCGCCAGTTCGTAATTCTCCAGGCGGCCGCTGGCGGAGAGCGCATCCAGCCGATGCAGTTCCAGGTGCTCTGCAAAATCCGGCATCCGCAGGAATCGCTTGAGCGTGCTCTCCTTCATGCGATCAACATCCTTGAAACGCATGTGGTTCGCCACCAACGCCTCCACCTGCTCCATTTCATCGCGCGAGAAACGCAGCCGTGTCAGGATGCCGTGCGCCAGGCGCACGCCTTCTTCCACGTGGCCGTCGAAGCGGATGCGCTCGGCCACGCGAAAAGTCGGCGGCTTGCCCACGTCGTGCAGCAGCGCTCCCAGCGCCAGAGTCACCGTGGGCTTCTCTATCTTCTCCAGCAACAGCAGCGTGTGCGTCCAGACGTCGCCTTCGGGATGATATTCCGGCGGCTGCGCCACGCCTTTCATGGCCGCCACTTCCGGCAGGATGTCGCCCAGCAGGCCGCTTTCGTCCAGCAGCTCGAAGCCGCGGCGCGCGCCGCCTTCGGTCAGGATGCGCACCAGTTCGTCGCGCACGCGCTCGGCCGCCACTGTCCGGATGAGCGCGTGGTTGACGCAAATGGCCGCCATCGTCGCCGGCTCAATCGTGAAGCCCAGGCGCGCGGCAAACCGCACGGCGCGCAACAGCCGGAGGTGGTCTTCTCGGAATCGCAAATCGGGATCGCCGATCGAGCGAACCACGCGTCGCTCCAGATCGGCGCGGCCGCTCACGTAGTCCAGCACATCGCCCGTCTCCGGGTCCATCAGCAGGCCATTGATGGTGAAGTCGCGCCGCTCGACGTCCCGGCGCGGATCGCTTTCGAAGCGCACGGCCGAAGGATGCCGCCCGTCGTCGTATTCATGGTCGCTGCGGAACGTGGCCACCTCCACCTGGGCGAACACGTCGCGCACCAGCACCACGCCGAAGTGCGCGCCCACACGGCCGGAATTGGGGAACAAATCCATGATGCGGTCGGGCCGCGCATCCGTCGCGATGTCGTAATCCTGCGGGCGCGTTTCGAGCAGCAGGTCGCGGACGCAGCCCCCCACCAGGTACGCCTGATGGCCCGACGCCTGCAGTTTGGCGATCACCTCGCGGGCCAGCGCTTCCGCTTCCATCGCCACGATCTCGGTCCTCCTACCCTATGCTAATATGTGCTTGCCTAGCTATATCCTGGGGGATTTTTAGTTTGACATCCGGACAACGGCCGGCGACGGTCAAGGTGGTTGTTGCCACCACCGTCATGCTGTCTTTCATTTCATTCTGGCGCGCCGCAGCCATCGTCCTTAGCGACCTCGCCTCGTCGGCGTACTACGCCGGCGGCATCGCCGAGCAGGCCGTCGGCAAGGCCGCCCCCTGGTTCATCCTTTCGATCATGTTGTTCTCCTACGCCGTGCGCGCCATCTATATCGAAAGCTGTTCCATGTTCGTGCGCGGCGGCGTCTACAAAGTGGTCCACGAGGCGCTGGGCGGCACGCTTGCCAAGTTCTCCGTCTCCGCCCTGATGTTCGATTACGTCCTCACCGGCCCCATCAGCGCCGTCAGCGCGGGCCTCTACCTGGGCGGCCTGATCAACGAAACCGGCGAACGTCTCCATATGCCGGGGCTGCATGTCAACGGGCCTTACTTTGCCGCCGCTTTCGCCGCCGTCGTCACCATCTACTTCTGGCGCAAGAACGTCATCGGCATACACGAGTCCAGCGAGAAGGCGTTGCGCATCATGCAGATCACCACTGTGATGGTGGTGATCCTGATCGTCTGGTGCCTGGTCACCATTTTCAAGAACGGCTATAATCCCGTCCCTCTGCCGATCCCCGCCAATCTCAAGTTTAGTCCGGAAGCCCTGGGCTGGTTGAAAGGGACGGTGGCTCCCTCCATCACGGTGATCGCGGTGATGATCGGGCTCGGCCATTCCCTGCTGGCCATGAGCGGCGAAGAGTCGCTCGCCCAGGTGAACCGCGAAATCGCTCACCCCAAGCTCAAGAATCTGGAGCGCGCCGGCTTCGTGATTTTCATTTACTCGATGCTCTTCACCTCGCTGGTGTCGTTCTTCGCCGTGATGATCATCCCGGACGCCGCCCGCCAGGGCTTCTTGAATAACCTGATCGGCGGCCTCTCGATGTACCTGGTGGGCCCGGTCCCCATGCGGCTCCTGTTTCACGGTTTCGTGGTGCTGGTGGGTACGCTGATCCTGGCCGGCGCCGTGAACACCGCGATCATCGGCTCGAACGGCGTGCTGAACCGGGTGGCCGAAGACGGTGTGCTGCCCGACTGGTTCCGCCACCCGCACAAGAGATTCGGCACCACTTCACGGCTCATCAACACCATCGTCCTGCTGCAGTTGGTCACCATCCTGATCAGCCGCGGCGACGTTTACATGCTCGGCGAAGCCTACGCCTTCGGCGTGGTCTGGAGCTTCGCCATGAAGGCGCTTTCCGTCCTGGTGCTGCGCTACAAGCAGCCCGGCGCCCGCGAATGGAAAGTGCCGCTCAATTTCCACATCGGCAAGACCGAGATCCCGCTCGGACTCATGATCATCACGGTGGCGCTGTTCGCGCTGGCCTCGATCAACGTCCTCACCAAGAAGATCGCCACCATCTCCGGCGTCACCTTCACTATCGCCTTCTTCACCGTTTTCGAGCTCTCCGATATTTACAATCGCAAACGCAAAGCCGCGCATCCCCCGGAGCTCGAAAAATTCCGCCTGGATGCGCGGGCCGATCTGTCGGCCTCCGCCATCTCCGTGCGGCCCGGCAACGTGCTGGTGGCCGTCCGCAATCCCCACCGCCTGCAGCACCTGCAGCGCATCCTCGCCAAGACCGATACGCGCAAGCTGGATATTGTGGTGCTCTCCGTCCGCCAGGTCACGCAGGCCGGCTCCGGCGAACACGGGCTCGACATCGACCAGATCTTCTCCGACGACGAAACCAGCGTCTTCACCCAGGTGGTGACGCTCGCCGAAAAAGCCGGCAAACACGTCGAGCTGATGGTAGTGCCCGGCTCCGATCCGTATGAGGCCGTGGTGCAGACGGCCGCGCGGCTCGCATCCTCGCGCATTGTGATGGGACTTTCGCCGAAGCTCACGCCGTCCGAGCAGGGCGAACTGGTGGGCCGCTATTGGGAAAAGTTGCCGGAGCCGCGTCCCTCTCTGTCGCTCGAAATCGTCCGCGAAAATCAAAAGGACACGGTCTTCTTCAACCTCGGCCCGCATCCCCCGCGGCTTTGGCCGGAGGACATCGAGCTGGCGCACCGCCTCTGGCTGGAGCTCAGCGGCACGGGCCCCGGCGCCAAGCTGCACCACCGCGACATCATCGGGGTCGCGCTACGCCGCATGAGTGACGAATTCCACTCCGACCGCTCCCAGGAAGTAATCGGCGACGTGCTCCGCGAAATCGCCAACGGTCACGCCCCCGAGCCCGAATCCGAATCCGAAACCGAATCGCCTGAATAAGAGTGCGGCGGATCCCCCGATCCGCAACCCGACCTTCAGGTCGGGTTTGGCCCGCCTCAGCGGACCCGGCGCGGTCCAGTGGGACCGCCGCAACTAGGCCACCTGACAGCTCTTATAAATCGCCGCCATCAGTCGCATGTCGCGCAGACCTTCCTCGCCCGCGCACTTCGGTTCCTTGTTGTCGAACACACATTCGGCCAGGTGATCCGCCAGGCGGGGAAAGTGCGCCGGATCGCGCTCCGTGCTGGCTTCGTTGATCGGCGGCTCGCCATCGACCGCAGCCGTGAGGTGCTGCCCATCGTATCCAAAGGCATTTTCCACATGAATGATCCCGCGCGAGCCGAACACGCGGAAGAAACCCGTCATATTCGCGCCGTACGTCGTATTGCAACTGGCCACCGCGCCGGAGGGAAATCTCATGCTCCACGAAAGGTTTTCTTCCACTCCCGCAAAGCGCCCGTCCTGGTCGATCACCGATGAATAGCCCTGCACTGCCACGGGCTCCTCGCCGGTCAGATACCGGCAGGCATTCAGCGAGTAGATGCCCACGTCCATCAGCGGGCCTCCGCCGGCCAGCTTCCGGTTGAGGCGCCACTCGCCAGCGGCGATGTTAAATCCGAAACCGGTGCTGATGGCTTCCAGCTTCCCCAGCTTGCCGCTGCGAATCAGCCCGACCGCGCGCAGATTGATCGGTTCGAACTGGCAGCGGTAAGCGATCATGAGCTTGCGCCGGGCCGCGCGGCAGGTGTCCACCATGGCCTGGGCATCCGCCGCCGAAGTGCACATGGGCTTCTCGCACAACACGTGCTTCCCCGCTTGGGCCGCGCGGATGGTGTATTCGGCGTGCATGCCGTTGGGCAGCGCAATGTACACGGCGTCGATCTCCGGATTGTCCGCGATCGCGTCGTAATCTCCGTAGCTGTAGATGCTCTTCGCGGGAACCCCGTATTCCGCCGCCATCTTCTCGGCCTTGTCGCGATGGCCGCTGACCAGGGCCGTCACGCGCCCATACTTCGAGAGCCGCGTCGCCGGCATGAAGTGCTGCATTGAGATGCGGCCCAGCCCCACGATGCAATAGCGCAGGCTTCGCCCGGGCTCCTGAGCGCCAAGCCTTGGAGCCAGTCCCCAGGCCGCGCCCATCGCCGCCATGCCGAAAAACCGCCGCCGCGTAAAGTCCATGCTCACACCTCCTCAGGTCACAATATCGCAAACCGCGCGGATTTGCGCCGCATGCGAGAATATCGGGCATGCGGTTCTTCGCACATTTATTGGCCGCGCTCGCTTTGTTGTTGGCCGCCCACGCCGCTGAGCCGCCGGCCGCCACGCCGCCGATGGGCTGGAACAGTTGGGATTGCTACGGTACTACCGTAACCGAAGAGGAAGTCCTGGCCAACGCCGCCTACGTGGCCAAGAACCTCAAGCCCTACGGCTGGCAATACGTGGTCATCGACATCCAGTGGTCCGAACCCAACGCCACGGCTCACGGCTACCGTCCCAACGCGGCGCTCGCCATGGACTCGAACGGCCGCCTCATCCCCGCTCCCAATCGCTTTCCTTCTTCCGTCGGCGGCCTCGGCTTCAAACCGCTCGCCGACCGCATCCACGCTCTCGGCCTGCGCTTCGGCATCCACATCATGCGCGGCATTCCGCGCCGCGCCGTCGCGGCCAACCTGCCCGTCGCCGGCAGCCAGGCCAGCGCCGCCGATATCGCCGACATCCACTCCCTCTGCCCCTGGAACTCCGACATGTACGGCCTCGATATGTCGCGCCCCGGCGCGCAGGATTACTACGATTCGCTTCTCCGCCTCTACGCCTCCTGGGGCGTCGACTTCATCAAGGCCGACGACATTGCGCGCCCCGTGCATCGCGAGGAAATCGCCGCGCTGCACTCCGCCATTCAAAAAACCGGACGCCCCATCGTGCTCAGCCTTTCGCCCGGCCCGGCCACCGTCAAGGACCTGGCCTTTTTCCAGGACAACGCCAACATGTGGCGCATCGCCGATGATTTCTGGGACGACTTCCGTTCGCTACGCCAGATGTTCCTGCTGCTCTCCGTCTGGGGTGGCGTCGGTCATGCCGGCGCATGGCCCGACGCCGACATGCTGCCGCTCGGCCACATCGGTATCCGCGCTGAACGCGGCGACGACCGCACGTCGCGCTTCACCCACGACGAAGCGCAAACCGTGATGACGCTCTGGTCCATCGCGCAATCGCCCCTGATGTTCGGCGGCGATCTGCCCACAACCGACGCCTTCACACTCTCGCTAATCACCAACCAGGAAGTTCTCGAAGTGAACCAGCACGGCGCCCACGGCTATCCCGTTTCCGAATCCGGCGACCGCATCGTCTGGACCGCTGCCGCGCCTGATGGCCGTTCGAAATACGTGGCCGTCTTCAATCTCGGCGCCAATGCGGCCGATATCCACGTCGACTGGCCGGCGTTGAAGCTGCCCGAAACCTGCACGCTGCGCGATCTCTGGAAGAAGAGCGATGCCGGCAAGGTCTCTGGCGGATTTACCTTTCACGTTCCCGCGCACGGCTCCGGGTTGTACAAAGTCACGCCGCAGTAATTACGTCTGTCCGACGAACACCACCACCGTCGGCATCGCCGCGCCCTTCACGGGGTGACCCACTGGCCGGATCTGGCCGGTGCGCGGATGCACCGTGTACACCGTCAGGCTGTCCGAGCCCTGGTTCGCCACCAGTAGGTAAGCGCCGGTTGGGTCGAGCGCCAAGTGGCGCGGCGTCTGTCCGATCAGAGGCGTGAATTCGAGCGCCGAGAGCGTGAACCGCACCGGGTCGACGACCAGCAGCGCCAGACAGTCGCACCCCCGATTCGATGCGTAGACCATCGTCCCCGCGCCATTCACCGCGATTTCCGCCGCCGTGTTCGGCCCTGGGTATCCCGGCGGCAGCGACGACACCGTCTGGAATTCCTCGAGCCGTCCCGCCGCCCCGTCCCAGAGCCAGGCCGTGACCGTAGAAGCCAGCTCATTCACGGCGTAAAGCACCTTTCCATTCGGGTGAAACACCAGGTGCCGCACTCCCGAACCCGGCGTCGCGGCAGCCGACGGCGTCCCAGCCGGCCGCAGCGCGCCCGTTTCCGCGTCGAACCGGTAGACGAAAATCCGGTCGGCCCCCAGGTCCGCCGCCAGCAGATAGCGATTATCCGGCGAGAAGACCACCGCGTGCGCGTGTGGGCCCGCCTGCCTCTGCGGATTTACGCCCGTTCCGGCGTGCTGCACCACGGCCGCCGCTTCGCCCAGCCCGCCGTCTTTGCGCAAGGGCAACACGGCCACGCTTCCGCTGTTGTAATTGGCTACCGCCAGCCAGCGCCCTTCGCGATCGAGCGCCAGATGGCACGGCCCGTCGCCCTTCGAAGACACGCGATTGACCAGCGTCAGTTTCCCGCTCTTGGGATCGATGAGGTAGGCGCTCACCATGCCGGCGGCGTCTTCGCTCACCGCGTACAGAAACCGGTGGTCTGGGTGCTCGATCAGAAACGACGGGTTCGACACCTCGGCTTCCAGGCCCAGTGTGCGCATCTTGCCCGTACGCGTCTCGAAGCGGTAGCCATAGATGCCGTGGCTCGCGCCCCGCGTATACGCGCCCGCATACACCAGATAATCCGCGCCGCTCGCCGCCGCGCAACAGACCAGCGCGGCCACCGCAGCCCTCGACCAGGAAAGCCTCATAAAGGCTCATTACACCACGAAAGTCTCTGAAAACACGGTTGATTCAATTCTTGACAACAATCGCATATTGCAATATATTAATTGCAGATTGCAATTGGTTGCGATTTGTCCCCGCCGGTGACTGCCGGTCGCCCGATCGGGCGCGGCCGCGTCGGTCACCGGTTTTTTCATCATTGTCCGCTCGACGGTTCAACAGCGCCATCGAGTTTCCGCGAGATTTCTGATCTAGCGGCTGGCCGGTGGGACGATGCCGTTCATGCGCGCGTAGACCACCATTTGACCGTAGTGGTCAAAGCTGTGCCACGTGAGAAGGCCGGCAAGACCGCCGCGCGCCATCTCGCCCTGGCCGAAGGGACTCTTCACCATATCCAGCTCGTTCTTGGCGGTGAGAGACAGCGTGGCTTTGTGCGCGTTGGCGAAGGCGTCCTTCAGGAATTTGACCACCTGGTCCTTGGTCTTGATGGAATCGGGACCGTTTTCGCCGGCGCCGAGGTCCACGGGCACTTTCTGTTCCAGGACGGTTGCCGAAACCATGTACAGAACCGCGGCCACGTGTTTGCACTGTTGGGCGAAGGTGCGGACGCCCTTGAATTCGCCGGCAGTAGGGGCGAAGTCAAACTTGTCGGCCGGCATGGCCTCGGCCAACGGCACGAACTCGTGTTCGATGCCGGACAACTGGCCGTCATAGAGCTTGGCTACGGTCATCGGATCGGCGCCAAAGGCGTTGGGAACGGCTAATAGCGCGGGTCCGAGCAGAACTGCAAAGAGTCGATTCATTTTCTGGAATTCCTCCCCCTCGTGCGGACAGTATAGCAAGAAGGGGAGGAATGTGGCGCTGGGCGGTGTACGACAAGCAGAGGATTGGGTGTGCACTTACTGTATCGTGCTCGCGCCTTGAATCCCCAGATTGGTCGTCATTATGTTCTTGTTGATGTGCCGGTCGAGGTTGATGAAGTAGGTCTCAGAGGCCTCGATCAAGACGGCGGTTGAGTGGCGCAGATGGATGCGGAAGCGCTTCTGGTCGACCAATTCCATGAGCATTTTCAGGATGCGGTGCTGGTTGGAGACCGAGAGCGCCATCAGAGCCGACGTGTTCACTTCACGCGGTAGACCGTGCGGTAAGCGGGAAAAACGCCTCCGAGGCCGCCGAAGAGACCGGCGGGCGCCAGATAGGTAACGGCGCGATCGCCGGTGGTCTCGCCGGTTTCGTTGCGGAAATAGGCGCCCAGAGTCTGATCGATGGCAGCGCCGACGGCCAGCCCGACTGCCGCCCCGATGACGAGGTTGCGCACGCGGCGGGCGCGGCTGCGGACCTGAACCCGGCGCACGCGCGCCTTCTCGATGGCGACCGCGCCTTTGCCGGTTTCGAGCGAAATGGCATCGTCGGTGACCAGCTTGAGGGTGCCCTGGTGTTCCCGGCCGCCGGCCTCCAGGACCTTGACGCGGTCGAGGAGCTTGAGGCTGCGCACCGCATCCCAGGACTGCGCGCCGAGCGGCGGCGCGCACAGTAGCAGGGCGAGCAATAAGTGAGGCCTTCCGATTGGTTGCCGCATCTTGAGTCCCAGTTTATCGCCGGGCAGGTCCTTCGGGAATGGTATCTTTCAGGCAACAGCGGCTTGGAGCAGGATCAAAGCGCCGGCGATTGCTGAGCACCGAGAAGAACGGCGTGTACAGGCTGGAAAGCCCCATGCTGTCCCTGCCTTACTGTATCGTGCTCGCGCCTTGAATCCCCAGATCGGTCGTCATTACGTTCTTGTTGATGTGCCGGTCGAGGTTGATGACGTAGGTCTCAGAGGCCTCGATCAAAACCGGCGAGTGAGTGGCGCAGATGATGCGGAAGCGCTTCTGGTCGGCCAATTCCATGAGCATTTTCAGGATGCGGTGCTGATTGGAGACCGAGAGCGCCATCTCGGGCTCGTCGAGCAACAGGATGGTGCCTTCCGGAAGCTTGGGGAAACTTTCACGGAAGAGCGCCAACATCACTTGGCCGTGGCTGGCGGTCTGCAGGAATTCGAGCATCTGGGGCTGGTCGCGGAAGAAGTCGAGCTGGTGGCGCGGATTGTGCTGTTCGGCGTCGAAGAGATAGGTGGATTCGACCTTGACTCCGCCCGGCTCCAGCCGATAGATATAGTGATCGACCTTCTCGCCGCGGAGGGCGTAATAGATGGAATGGAGCAGGGTCGATTTTCCGCTGCCGTTCTCGCCCGCCAGCATGATTAGCGGATGCGAGAGGTCCACGATCATCGGCATGTGGAAGTTGAGATTGGTGAAGACGGGATGACCCAGGATTTTGAGGTGCATGGAAACCCAGCATAGCAAGGGCGAGCGGCGGGCAGATGGGCGTCGGGCCGTGATACGATATAAGTTCCTATAACATCTTGAGGTTTTCGTGGCTAGAATCACCCGTAAAGAGCTGAAGTCCGACAAGTTTGCCCAGGAAGTCGGGCTAACCGTAACGTTTTTCGAAGAACACCGGAAGGATGTCGTCCGCTATGGCGCCGTCGCCGTGGCGGCGGTGCTGCTGGTCGTGGGGTACACCGTGTACTCGCGGCATCAGCGCGTGGCGCGCGAGGAAGCGCTGACACAGGCGATCGCGATTCAGGAAGCGTCCGTGGCGCAACCCACTGACCCGCACAGTTTCCCCACCCAGGACGCCAAGGACCAGGCGGCCCTCAAAGCTTTCACCGACCTCGCCAGCAAGTACTCGGGCACCGACGAGGGCTACATCGCCCTCTACTATGTCGGCGCCATCCGCGCCGACGAAGGTAAGCTGGCCGAGGCCGAGAAGTTTTTCCTGCAAGTGGCCGACCATGCCAGCGCCAATTACGCCTCTCTGGCCAAACTATCGCTGGTGGACATCTATTACTCCGATGGGCGTGCGGATCTGGGCGAGAAGACCCTGCGCGACCTGGTCGCGCATCCCACGATTTTCGTCTCGCAAGACAACGCTACCATCATGCTGGCGCGGCACCTGGCGGCGAAAAATCCGGCCGAGGCGCGTAAGCTACTGAGTCCCATCAAGGGTGGCAAAGGTCCCGCGGCCTCCGAGGCGCAGCAGCTCTACGCCGAACTGCCGCCGGGATAATCCGGCGCTCCTGTCATGCTGGCACGCCTGCGGTTCCCGGTGGAACGAAGCCGGGGGCGCGTGTACCCGGAGCCGGCCCATCCTTACCGCAATGCCTTTCAGCGCGACCGCGACCGGGTGGTGCATTCCCGTGCCTTCCGCCGCCTGGAAGCCAAGACGCAGGTCTTCACGCAAGGGCTCTCCGACCATTTCCGCAACCGCCTGACGCACACCATCGAAGTGGCCCAGATCGCCCGCACGCTGGCCTCGGTGCTGGGGCTGGATGAAGACCTGACCGAGGCGCTGGCGCTGGCGCACGACATCGGCCATCCACCCTTCGCCCACGCCGGCGAAGAGGCTCTGAACCGGCAGATGCAGCGCTTCGGCGAACGGTTCGACCACAACCTGCACGCCCTTCGCATCGTGGAAAGCTTCGAGCAGCGGTATGCCCGCTTTCCGGGACTGAACCTCACGTTCGAAGTGCGCGAGGGTATGGTGAAGCACTCGCGGGATTTCGCGCCCGGCGAGCGGCCCGAACTGGACGCATATCTGCCGGGGCTGCGTCCGCCGCTCGAAGCGCAACTGATCGACCTGGCCGACGAGGTGGCCTACAACACGGCCGACCTGGACGACGCTTTTTCCGCGGGCATGCTCACCAGCGAGGATGTCGCCGCCTCGGTCCCGCAATACCGCGAGATTCACGAAGCCATCGAGATGCAGTTCCCTGGCGCCACGCCGCGGGAGCGGTTTTACGAAGCGCTGCGGCACTTGATCGACGCCCTGGTCTCGGGCCTGCTGGAAGGCACGGTCGAGCGCGCGCGGGAATCGGGCGCCTCGACGGCCGATGAGGTGCGCGCGGCGCCCCACCGCCTGGCGGCTTTCACCGCGGAAACGGCCCGCACCAGCCGCGAACTGAAACAATTCCTCTACCGCCGGGTCTACGCCTCCGATGAACTGCAGGAAGGCCGCATCCGGTCGATGGCCATGATCGAAGAGCTGTTTCAGTTTTTCCTGGATCACCCGGAGCGGCTTCCGCAGGCGTATCGCGAGCAGAGTGAAAACCAGCCGCCGCATCGCATGACTTGCGATTACATTGCGGGGATGACGGATGGGTTTTTCCGGCGGACGTTCGAAGCCATGCTGGGAGAGCAAGCGACGAGCTCGTGAGATCCGCGCGGGATATACGAGTCGGAAGGCACGCCGCAGAAGAGATCTGTCGGTTCACCGCTTGGCCGCCACACGAAGCGGTGGGCGTTTTACGCCCAGTTGACGGGAGGGGGACATATCAGGACCTATCTCCCGGAGATGCTACATAAGGCTTTTCCACCGGGCGGAACATCACCAAGCGATCCGTTTACTTCACCCTGCCGCTCTCCGAAACAATCGCGGCCAGAAGCGCGCTACTCAGTTGGGCTGCGTCACCGTTCGGCAGTTCCAGATTCTGCTCCACCACCGGTTTGCCGTTCTGCAACAGCCGCAAGCGGACCTTGACCTTGTCGCCCTCAACCGTGTATCGGACTTGGGGAATCAATGCATCGGGCACCTCGTCCACAACCGAGTCCAGGTAAACGATTTGCGAGTCCTGTCGAACGCTGCCGCGCGTGACCGGCAAGCTCGCCGCCCGCAACTTTGCCCGTAAAGCTGGTTCCAGCTTCAGCGTGTCCAGATCGTTTTCGTCGAATACGCGCGCCCGCAGCAACTGCGGTTTCAGGGTCGCCAGATGAATCTCCCTGCGATCCTCTTCCCTCAACAGCCCGATCGGGAACGTCTGCCCTTTCGGCGCGCTCAGCACCGGACGTTGGATACCGCCAATGCCCTTGGCTAAGTCCTCAACCTGACGCTGCGCGAAGCCGAGTAGCTTGCTCACTTCCACGCGGTCTTCTTCCAGCGCCGCTCCCTGCATGCCTTCGAGCAGGGCATACGTCAACAAGCCCTGCGCATAGCGATTGGCCTCATAGCTCACCGCATCCGCGGCGCTGCCCATCAGGATCCAACTTCCGGTCGAGTCCTTCAGCAGTTCGATGGCGCGGATCTGATCGGTCGAGAGGTCGCGCTTCTCCGCCAGCTTCACCATATCTCCAAAAGCAGCGCCCGCGGCGCAGGTGTCCAGGATCACCACCTGCTTCAGCGGCATGTTGGTCCGCGACAGCCATTCCTTTAACTCCGCGCTGCTGATGGTCGAAACAGCCCGCAGCCCGGGATCGCGGTCGATCTCCGTGCTGCGCGCTTCTTTCGTGAGGTAGTAATACTGATCCTGTTCATTGCGCGCCGCGACGCCGTGGCCGGCAAGATAGACGACCAGCAGGTCACTGCCTTGCGCCTCTTTGGCTACGCGGTCAAACGCCTGGCGAATGTTTTCCTTCGTCGGCTCCTGCCCGCTCTCGCTCGCCAGCACCGTTACGTTGGTGCGTTCCTTGCCGAGCATGCCGCGAGCCGCCAGTTCCAGGGCGTGGCCGAAATCGACGGCGTCTTTGGCCGAGTAGCGCAGGTTCAGACTCGGGTTGTCATAGCTGGACGCCCCCACCACAATCGCGAACAGCTTGGGCGGTGGAGCTTCCGTGGGTGCCTGGCCTTGCCATGCGACCGTCACTCCGCGGGAGCGAATCACTCCGTCGCCGTTATCGGCGAATACCTCGATCACGTTTTTCCCCGTGGGCGAGAACGTCGCGCCTTCCAGGTTCAGTTTGAGTTCTGCGGATTTCGCATTGGGATCAGGAGTCACGCCTCGCGTGGCAGTGGGCAGTTCGCGCCCATTGACCTTCACGATCACCTTGCCGATACCGCCGCTGCGGTTCGTCAGACGCACCGTGGCTTCCACGGAACCAGGCGCGGGCGGCTGGACCTCAACTCCGGGAACGAGCTTGACGTCCTTCAGACTGCCGGCGATTTCGGGCAACTTCTCGCCACGCCAGATGCGGGCCAGCAGGCCCGGAGTGTAGAACCGTTGCTTGAGCTGGCCTAGCTCAATCACGTCGTCGCCGGCGACGAAGTGCAGGCCGGGAGCATTGTCGGGGTCGGAGGCGTCGTAGCGGCTTTCGGGGTCAACCACCGCCCATCCTCCTTCGCGGAAGGAAACGAGAGTGGCCACCCATCTTCCTGACGCGGCATCCCAAAGCTTCGTGGTTCCGTCCTCACTGCCCGTCAGCGCCCAGCGCCCGTCGGGGGAAAAGGCCACGGAATTGACAGAACTGGAATGCCCTTCCAGGCACCGGATCTCATGGCCCGTTGCCACCTCCCACACCCGCGCGGTCTTATCCCAACTGCCCGTCAGCGCCCAGCGCCCGTCGGGGGAAAAGGCCACGGAAGTGACACTATTG
>Ga0209039_10000996_pt1 | contig 27582 bp, 21 predicted proteins | sample BogFormECP12_OM1_FD_188238 | JGI IMG/M metagenome (GOLD analysis project Ga0209039, IMG submission 188238) | Bog forest soil microbial communities from Calvert Island, British Columbia, Canada - ECP12_OM1 (SPAdes) (version 2) | ecosystem: Environmental > Aquatic > Freshwater > Wetlands > Bog ... | reverse complement strand
TGTCGCGTATCCCTAACGAACCGACGTTCAGCGACAAGCCCAGCACCATGATCAAGTAATTGATGATCAAGAGCAATGGGAAAAATAGAACCGCTGGTTCCATATTTGTTTTCCGAAGGCGCAGAAACATCACACCGAAAGCAGCAATCCAGATGCCAAAGCTGCAAATTAGAACCATGGCAGCCGTGGATAACCCGCCAATGACCCTTGGTCGCTCGGGAAGGATAAGCCAGCTGAAAAACGATTTCAAAAAACCGGGATCGTAGGCCTTTAATACGATGATCGCATACCCGGAGGCTGACCGGAAACTCAAGTCAGGACGCAGCGTCGGAACTCCTTCGACCTTTTGCGAGAGCCAAACAGCAACGACAAAGACCGCAACAAACGCAACTGCGATGAGCGATCGCGGGCGTGCGCCCAATCCCTTGAAGAATAGGCACGGATAAATCATCGCCAGGAATGCATTGGCGATAAAGATCGGTGACTTGTACGCCACGGTGAGCAGGATGAGCGCGTAGCCGATGATAATGGAGCCATATCTTCCCGATTTACAGCCATGTAATATGAAGATCCAGGCGGCTGCGGCGCACGCTACCCCATAGAGACCCGCCAGATTGACCTGCTGTACGAAGTTATAACTCAGATATCGGTTGCCGAACCCCTGCTGGTATGCATCAGGAAGAATGATGACGGCGCAGCTGGCCGCTAGCCCGGGCCAGGGACCCCAAAGCGATGCAGCCAGCGCGAATGCTGCAAGTCCGGTCAGCAGGATGCCAAAGGGCAGCTGGAAACCCGTGAACACCTCGAAAGCATTAGCGCCGGTCAGCGAAACAACAGCGGCCGGCGTAAAATAGCTGGCATAGTGGTAAAGGAAGAGGGGGGCGCCCGCCATATGAACATCGGACATGGTCCTCAGTCCGTGAGATTGCGCAAAAGTACTGATGAATCGCGTATGGTAAAAGCTGTCGTGCCAAAGCTTGAACACCGTGTTTTGCCCGTCGACCACGATGGGACTCAACGCATCTGCGCACCAGAGGGTGGCACCGATGCCGCTGATCAGCAAACAGAGCAGGTCCGGAATGTGACCCGTAGCGTCAGAAGCGATGTTCTGTCGCCCACCCCGAACAAAGAGGGTGGCCACAGCGACGGCGACGAGTGTAAGAAAGCAGCTGGCGACACTCCACGGAAACGCAAGAGACAGAACAAAAAGGGTCGTGTTGAATAACAAGAAGCCAAAGAGGAATTGCAGCGTGAGGGCGCCCGCGAGTTCTGTCGGGAGCGGGCTAAGCCGGAGAACAAGAGCCCCGTAGATAAGCGCCGTCGAAGAAAATGCCGCGAATGTAGCGACTGTCGAGGCAGACAGATAACCCGTTGTCTGCCAGTGCCAGACTGATAGAAAGGTTACTAGGATTGTAACATATACGCTGGCAGCGATATACTGCCGAATCGCTGGATTCATTGGACATGCCGGGGCGATATCCGAACGGCCAAACATTTACGAATGCGCTCCCGGCGATACCGCGCTCGCCGCAAGGGCAGGCCGGTCCGATGATCGTGCCCCAGGTTTGCAGGTCACAGGACTTCGGAAGCCTGTTGCTTCATTGCCGATTGAGATATGCGATGTTATTGCACCAGGGGCTCATCGCACCCCCACCGCAACCAACTTCCAGAATTCTGCGCAGCTGAGTCACCCACAGCTGTAAGCACCTGGCAAATTCATTCAGGTCGATGAAAAGTCTGCGAGGCCTCGGTAACCTTCCGCTCATAGCGATCGAACAGGCTCCGGATCGGTGGTCCCGGGCGCATCGGCTCAAAACCTTCCGGCGGCGAGGGAGCGCAATCGCGGAAATACTCGGTCGACAATTCTCGAGTAGTAGAAGTATCGGCGCATGCCTCGTGGGCCAAGCATCAGTATCGCGACAAATGCCTTGCTCAGTTGAGAGAGTTGTCCGGCCATGACCGCAGCGAGCGCCGCGTTCACGTCGATGGAAGCCGCAGCCACTGGAAGTATATCTGCTCTCGATATCGGAGACACTTTGTCCGCATGGCGATCGACAATCACTTTATGTTGATTTCGGAAGTCGAGACTATTGCGACTGCCTGAGACGGTAAGCGAGTTTCTGTGGATCCGGAAACACGCGAGCGGCGTTGAATGGTAATATACATTGCCGATCGCAGCGAGCTTCAAATACAGGTCCCAATCCGCGGTATACCACAGCGCATTATCGAGGCCCCCCACACTCAGATAGGCGTCGCGTCGGATGATCGGCGCCGGAATCCCTATGAAATTCTGAACGAGTAATCGTTCGATCAAGATGTGTTCTGGAACCGGGGAGTCGCCAGCCGGCAGCGGGCAGCGCCAGAGCCCCAACCGCCTCGCGGATTGGTCGATGATGTAACACGGATGCAGATGCATTACGCCATCGGATTGAGTGGCGAGCCATTTGCGGATCTCGGCACACCTGGTCGGCAGCCAGAGATCGTCGACATGAAGCATGCAGATCCTGTCGGCTCGTGCCTGCTCGACGCCGAAATTGGTCTTTGCCGTCCAAGACAGCAAATCGGGGCGGTGTTCGGCTCGGATCAGCAGCTTGCCGGCAAAGCTGTCGACGATCTTCAGGCTCGCGTCTGTCGCGCTTCCGTCGATGACAATTACCTCAATTCCGCCGTCTTTCTGATCCACGACCGATTGGAGGGCGGCAGCGAGCCATCGCTCGCCATTAAAGCAAGGAACGATCACCGAGAGCCAGGGTCTTTGCATCGTCCGTCCGTCGCTCATCGATATATCATTTCTCACCAGTGGCGGTCGGGGTTCGAGGCTGGGGACCGGAAGCTTCGGATATTATCACACTAGTGTCGCAGCGACCAGCCCGCGAACGCCGATGAACCAACAAACGCCGGGATCCGAGTCCCGGACAGCGAACACATTGACGAATTGCGGATGGACTGGTACCATTAAAGGATAGTACAGCCGCCCAACGCAAGGGATAAACCGGAAGGGGTAGGTGCCATTCGCAGCCTTCTGATCGGAAGCGCGCGGCTGCTGGTGACGGCTGGGCTATTGTGGGCGTTGTTGGCGCGCGTGGACCTTGGCCATGCCAAAGAGCTCGTCGATCACCTCTCGTTGCCGTTGTTGGCGGCGGGCGCGGCGGCGATGCTGGCGACGAGCCCGTTCAGCGCGTTGCGATGGCACATCGTCCTGGCGGCCGATACGACCTCTCCCGGTCCCTGGATCTTGCTGAAGATCGTGCTCGTCGGTTTGTTTTTTAACCAAGTCCTGCCTTCCGGCGTCGGCGGCGACGCCGTTCGGGCGTGGCGTTGCCATCGGCTCGGCATCGGCGTGGCTGCGGCCATCCGCAGCCTCATACTCGACAGGGTGACTGGGTACTTCGTGGTGGTCGTCCTGTTTGCGGCCGGCCTGCCCGTTCTGCTGCACATCCTCCCCGACCCGCGTCAGCGCTACGGCATCGTCCTGCTCCTCGGTGCAGCGCTTTGCGGGCTGTTCGCGCTGTTTCTGATGGATTACCTGCCGCGGCGGCTATTGCACTTTCGGCTGATCGCAGAATTTGCCGCGCTATCGCGTCAGGGCCGCCGGCTGCTCGCCCGGCCGGCGCGGTCCGGGGCCGTTCTGAGCCTCGGTGTCGCCACCGTTGGACTTACGATCCTTGCCTTCATGCTGGTGGCGAGCAGTCTCGGCGTCGATCTCCCTTTCGGCAGCTGGGTCGTGATCGTGCCCCCGGTCACCCTGATCCAGCTGGTACCTGTCTCACTCGCCGGGTGGGGGGTGCGCGAGCTCGGCTTTGTCGTCGTCCTCGCCGGGTTCGGAATCCCGGCCGAGGCGGCGCTCGCTGCCTCGCTGTTGGTCGGGCTATGCACGCTCGCCGTCGGTTTGCCCGGCGGTTTACTATGGCTGACCGGCTGGGACATCACCCGAGCGACCGCGGCGAGCGGAAGTGTGGCTGCCCGGGTCGATCCGTAAGATGATCGAAGCCCATGCTGGTCACCGAGACTCGCGAACCTCTGTCGCGTTATTCTACATAATTCTGATTTTGATGGCTGCGATTTACTATGTTTTCCTGGCGATGGACGGCAGTTTCAACTTGTCCAAACCCCTCGAACTCTCAGCGCGGGGAATGACGTTCAACAGTATGTTGGAGCATCTGCTGCACGGAGAGTTCGACGTCGATCCGGCGGCGGTTGCCTTTGAAGGGATCGTTCGCGACGGCAAGACGTATGTCTATTTTGGTATTCTCCCGGCACTTCTGCGGTTGCCGTTGCTTCCGACCGGCGCGCTCGCGTGGCTCGACGTCACGGGCCTGTATTGTGCTTTCGCGGCGACGGTCGCCCTGTGCTTCAAGCTAGCCAGCGTGGCGTTGATCAATGACAACCTGCCGAAGAGCCGGCTGCAAGCCCTTGCCTTTTTTGCCATCGTTCTGTCGTTGTTCCTCGGGGGTGCCCAAATCCAATTTCTAAGAGGCACGGTCTATATCGAGACGCTCGAGTGGGCTGGTGCGATCAGCGCCGCCTTTATCTATTGCGCCGTACGGGGACTGATCGCGAAGCGAGAGTTTTCTACCGGATTGATCGCCATGATGGCGAGCTTGGCCGGGTTGGGGCTGCTCACGCGCGTCACGACCGCCCTCGCGCTCTACGTTGCTGTCGGGCTGCTCGTTCTGGTTCTCTCTTGGCCGTCGGCCGGCCCGTTTCGAGACCGGCTGCCGCGGCTCGTACACGACTTGGCGAGCAGGCGCACCATCGTCGCGCTTACGATCCTTCTGGGGTTCGCGACATTGTCCGGCATAGTGAATTATGGGCGCTGGGGAGGCCCGCTGAAGTTTACCGGCGATCCTACCGGCTACATCGGCTTCTTCGCAGCGCCCGGCCGCCTCGCTCGCCTGGAAGCGTATGGCGTGTTCAACATAGAGCGGCTGTGGTATAGTATACTCTATTATTTCTTTCCGGTTTGGGCGATCGTTCGTCCGGACGGGCAATTTCTGTTTTCAGAATTCGAGACCCGCATCCTCGACGGCGTCGAGGCGCCGCCGAGCAGCTTTCTGCTGTCCGATCCATTGTTGCTGGTGCTAGGTGCCGCCTTTTTGCTGCGGCTGCCGCAGCTGGCGCGCGAGCGCCTGTTCGACATCCGCGCCGTGGCCGCGCTGATGATCGGTTTTTTGATACCGATATTTCTGATACTGACGTTCATGTATATGGGCTTTAGGTACCGAATAGAGTTCTATCCGTTTCTCGAATTCGCAGCCTTTCTCGGCTTTTTTGCGATCTGCGTGCACCCTGGCCAGTTTTCCGCATTATGGCGCAGCAGGCTCTCTCTTATCCTGATTGCCAGCGCCGGATTCGGAATAGTCTATTCTCATTTCGCGCTCTTCCTCCACAAGATATCGCCTCCGGGCGGCTACATGCGAGGAGGCGCGGACACGAATGCGGTATCGCCAGCGAATGGATGGGTCGATTATTATTATTCTTGCCTAAGGTCGGTATTTCCCAGCATAGCCCAAAGATTACACTTATAACTTGGCCCTGCCGACGAATGGAGTTGGTCAGGCGAAAGATTATCGCCCCGGCATTGGCGATAATGGCATCCGCCGACCGCTCGGACGCGGTCGTAACCCGGGAAATCGGGCGCCTAATCCGACCGTTGACCGCAGAGGATCTGCCGACCGCTTCGAAGCGGTCGTGGACATAGTCGCGATCGGCCCAGAAATTCTCCGGGTCCGGCGCGCCCAAGAACGTGCCGAAAGCGGTCCAGCAGATGCGCCGGGCGCCGGATGCTCGTCCAAAAGACGTCAAGCGGACTTATTTCGTTGTCTGTGTGAGCTAGCTCACACAGACTGGGAAATGAGCCTGTTAGACATCAGCGTCATGACTACTCTTCCCGAGAGGCGATAATGGCTTATATTACAACCGGCCTGACCAATGGCGGCGTGACGGCGCACTATAAGTTCTCCTACGATCAGGCCCTCACCGCGCCGGCTGGGCCCGAGCCGGCGCGCACGAACGCGGTCATCGCTGCCTGCGAAGCCGATTACAATCTGATGCACGGATGGTTCGGTGGCGGCGTTTCCGTCACCGGCATGTCGGTCCAGGTTACCACGCAGAGCAATGGCGCCAGTTGGAGCGGCAGCGCCAATTCGTCGACTATCCAGTTAAAAGCCCAAGGCGCCAGCTTCAGCAACAATCCCGCCTATCTGCGATATCTTATCATTGCCGAGGTCGTCGAAATCTTCATGATGGCGCAAAACATCGGCTGGTTTCAGGGCTCCAATGAAGGCAGCAAAGGCGAGGGCTTGTCGCGTTTCCTGAGCGGACAATTTCTCGCCGAAAAAAGCTTTCTGGGGCTGGGAATCGACGCAGATTATGCGGTTGCGGACCTGTGGCTCAACTCGGTGCGCCAGGACTTTGTCAATAACGCGCCGGACGACAACGGCTACGACGCCACGAACGGCTGCACAACCCTTTTTATCTACTACCTGTGTTCTCAGCTCGGTTACAGCATCAATCAGATCGTTGCTGCGGGCTCTTCGACATTGGCCGGTGTTTACAAGAACCTGACCGGCGACGGGTCGGATCCGTTTCCGCTGTTCAAGGACATTCTGGACCTATGGTTCCCTTCGCAGACCTCGTCTGCCGTCGCCGGTCCCAATTTCGACGACCCCTGGCCACTGCTGGCGGCAGCGTACACCGGCGTTTGGCGCTCGGGCAGCGACCCATACTATCTGTGGACCGACGCCAACCAGAGCAGCTTCTTGGCCAAATGGCAGACCCTGGCAGCGCAGAATCTGCGCCTGACCGACCTCGAGGTGACCACCCTCAACGGTCAGCAGTTGTGGTCGGGCATCTGGGAGGAAGGAACCGACGCCTATTACCTCTGGATCGACGCGGACGAGTCCAGCTTCCTCGCCAAATGGCAGACCCTGGCGGCGCAGAATCTGCGCCTTGTCAGCATCAAGCATTACGACGGCCTCTGGGCTGGCGTCTGGCGCCACGGCAGCGACGCCTATTACCTTTGGATCGATGCAGACGAGGCCAGCTTCCTCGCCAAATGGAGCCAGTTGGCGAGCCAGAATTTGCGGCTCGTGGATTTCGACGTCTACACCGCGAACGGCCAAACCTTGTGGGCCGGCGTCTGGCGCGAGGGCTCCGACGGCTATTACCTGTGGATTGACGCGAGTTGGTCGAATTTCGTCGCTAAATGGTCCGCATTGGCCGCGCAAAACCTGCGGCTCGTGGGTGTGCGTGAATATAACGGCCTGTGGGCCGGGATCTGGCGCAGCGGCAAGGACGGCTATTACCTTTGGGCGAACGTCAGCGAAGCCAATTTCCTCGCCAAATGGTCCAATCTGGCGGGTCAGAACCTTCGCCTTATCGATATGATCGCCGTGCCGCTCGACGGATCGGGGGGAGCGACGGGCGCTCTTGCCCTCGGCGATTTCAATGTGAGCTCGATCGGTGAACGAATCGCGTCATCGGAGATGACGGGCCGCATGTCGCTAGCCCTCGGCATTGCGACGGCAAGCACGGCGACCGAGCATGGCGGGGCAGCGACGGGCCGCGGCGGCGGCGCCCCTTCCTACCGAGCCGGGACGGTTATGGGCGACGGTCCCGCGGGCGTCCTAACCGTCGGCGGCACCAATTTGAGCTCGACCGGCGACCACATCGCGTCATCGGAGATGACAGGCCGCGTGTCCCGACCTATCGGCAGCGCCATGGCAAGCACGGCCACCGAGCGTGGTGGAGCGGCGATCGGCCGCGGCGGCGGCAATCCTTTCAGCGCAGCCGGAGCCGGTGCGGGCGGCGGCTCTGCGATGGGCGCCGCCTCGCTGTCAGCAGGTTCAGGCAAGGGCGGCGGCGCGGTTTCCGAGGCCGCCATCGGGTCGGCGCAAGCCGGTGTCGGCGGGGGCAACGGCGCGCTTTCGACCGCTCAGATAACCGGTGCCGGACATGGCGGTGGCGAAGTCACGGTCGCTGGAAATGTCGACGAGGGAATGACCGGGGAAGGCAAGGGCGGCGGTGACGCCGGACCGTCGAGCGCGAAGGCCTTGCCGGTGCGCAACGGCGGCGGATCTTCGTCCCGAAGCCGGAGAGCAACTTGATGTCGGTGTAGTTGACCCCGGGGAAAATGCCGACACCGCGGCCGGACATACGGCGCGGTGTCGGTGTCGACTCTTATAGTTCCCCGTCGCTCGGCTCCCCACTCAAACTAAGCTCGCCGTTGCGAGCATTGGCGGTTATGGCGTCTCTTGCGCTTCCGAGATATCCCATGCCGTATCCGAACAGCCAGGCAGATAGAGCGCAGCCCGAGACAAGAAGCCAGTAAAGGGTCATCGTGTCGCTTCACCCAGCGGCGGCCCACAGTCCGGCATGTCTGCTCTCCAAACAATTCGCCAGCAACAGCCCCACTTCCGACCCCTACCGGTTCCGCGGGTGGCCGCGGGGCCTGCAGGCCGTCGCCAGTGGGATGGTGCTTCGTCAGACCCTCTCATGGCTCCTCTCGGAGTCGGCTAACTGACGCTCTGCCTCTTCACGAGCAATTCCGTAGCGTTCCTGAATTTTGCCGACGAGCTGATCGCGCTTTCCTTCAACAATCCGCCAATCGTTCTCGGTCAACTTACCCCACTTCTCTTTGGCCTTGCCGACGAACGCTCCCAGTTTCCCTTCATTTGGTCGGTGTTCATCCGACAGCCTCCATGCATGAAATTAAATCACGCTCGGCGAACGCGCCTAAAGCTCCGGAGTTCCCCGAGCGATGTTGAAGGCTACATTTGGGCGGGCTAAACGCCCGCCCGCTGGGTTTTGATCCCGCACAGCGGATAAAAAGGCGACCTCGGCTTCGAGATCGCACAAGCTGGAACTTTCGGTCTCCGCTCGCGTTTTAAGTAATTACGGCGATCGGATACCCCCATCGTCGATCGCCCGCTCGGGACCCCGGCATTCCCCCAAGCTCGCCGGGGTCCCACTTTGCGCGGGGTCGGAATGCGGCTATCGAGGGCCCTGCGCGCCCAGGAGCGTGAACCGGATGGTCGATTTCCCTCAGGCCCTGCCCTCATCTGAGCGCTGCAACGGCGACCGCGGGCTGAGCCCAGGCAAGCTCTTCGGCCCCCTCGTAGAGCAGCCGACCGCATGGCGCCGCCGGTGATATCAGCCGGCCAGCGCGAGGTGAGGGTTGCGCATTTGGGGTACCGGCGGTCTGGCTGTCCGTCGATCACCCGAGCCCCCGAGCGCTTGCAGCCACGGGCGGCATCGGCCAAATAGCTCCACCGACAGCCCCGCCGACAGATCACCGCGCTCGGCGGCGCCAGAATGGGAGACCTCAGCCATGCTCTTCTCGGTGACCGAGCACTTCACGAAAACCGCCCGCCATGCCAGCTTTTATCTCGCTAGTGGCTGTGAAACCGGCCCGCTGATCATCTTCATCCATGGCTGGCCCGAGCTCTCGCATAGCTGGCGCCACCAGCTCCGCTGCTTCGCCGCCCTCGGCTTCCGCTGCGTCGCCCCGGACATGCGTGGTTATGGCCGTTCCTCCAATTACCGCACCCATGCCGATTACGCGCTCGAACACAGCGTTGACGACATGCTCGATTTGCTGGCCCATCTCGGCCGCGAGCGCGCCATTTGGGTCGGCCATGACTGGGGGAGCCCGGTCGTCTGGAGCCTCGCCAGCCACCACCCCGAGCGCTGTCAGGCCATCGCCAATCTCTGCGTCCCGTACATCGCCGGCGGCTTCGCCCCGGCCAGCTTGATCGCCCTGGTCAACCGTGAGACCTACCCCGAGGCCACTTACCCCGCCGGTCAATGGGAGTACCAACTTTTCTACGAAGAGCACTTCGACCGCGCCTGTTCCACTTTCGAGGCCGACATCGAAAACACCGTCTGCGCGCTCTTCCGTAAAGGCAATCCCGCCGGCCGGGGCAAACCCTCCCGCACCGCCGAGGTCCGACGCGACAATGGCTGGTTTGGCGGCGCGAACAAGGCGCCCTCGATCCCCCGCGACCCCGAGATCATCTCCGAGGAAGACCTTTCGGTCTACACCGCCGCGCTCGCCCGCACCGGCTTCTTCGGCCCCGCCTCCTGGTACATGAATGCCGCCGCCAACATCGCCTATGCCGTCAAGGCAAAGAACGCAGGCAAACTCACCCTCCCCGTCCTCTTTCTGCACGGCGCCTACGACTATACCTGTGAAACGATCGACTCGCGCCTCGCCGAACCGATGCGCCGCGACTGCGCCGACCTCACCGAGGTCGCCGTGCCCTCCGGCCACTGGATGGCCCAGGAGCGGCCGATGGAGGTCAACGCCGCTCTGGCAAAATGGCTGGCCATCAAAGTGCCTGACGCCTGGCCCGTCTCTGACACGCTCAAAGGGCTCTAAGCGGCCTCGCGTCGGAAAGGGACCTTGTCGGTAAACCGTCGAGCCAGCGAAGAGATAGTCAGCGCGGCACCAGGCTCGCGAGCAGCTCATTGGCGGCTGCCGTCAGGCGGTAAAACATCGTAAAGTCGACGCGGTTAAGGGCGACGAAGGGGCGAGCGGGCCGGTTATCCGGTCACGCAGCAACGTCTGGTGATCCTTGCCGCCGGAGGCGGCGAGAGCTTCGGAGAGCAGATCGAAGCCGACGTTGGAGTAAGCGGCAACCGTGCCGGGAGCCCAAGGCAATTTGTAAACGACTCGGCCGGCCTGCCGCACCCCCTAAAGGGGGCCCAAACCCTTCGGCTTTTCGACACTGGCGGGCCGAGCGCCGCTTTCGCAGCGTCTCGATCATTTCGGCCGACGGAACGCTGCCTACCCCTTGACGCAGACGACTTGCCGCAAGGTGTGGACGATCTCGACGAGATCGGCCTGCGCCGCCATGACCGCGTCGATGTCCTTGTAGGCGCCCGGCGTTTCGTCGATCACGCCCTCGTCCTTGCGGCACTCGACATGCGCCGTGGCGCGCGCGTGGTCCTCCAACGTAAAGCGGCGCTTTGCCTCGGTGCGCGACATGGCGCGGCCGGCACCGTGCGAGCAGGTCTCGAACGAATCGGGATTGCCTTTGCCGCGCACGATAAAGGACTTGGCTCCCATCGAGCCCGGGATGATGCCGAGCTCTCCGGCGCCGGCGCGGACGGCACCCTTACGGGTGAGCCAGACATCCTTCCCGAAATGCCGCTCCTTGACGACGTAGTTGTGATGGCAGTTCACCGCCATCTCGTCCGTTGCCAGGTGCGGGAACGAGCGCCGCAGCACATCGAGGCTTGCTTCCACCATCAGCTCGCGGTTGAGGCGGGCATAGCGCTGCGCCCAGCCGACGGCGCGCACATAAGCGGCGAAATGCTCGGTGCCCTCCGGCAGATAGGCCAGATCCTCGTCCGGCAGATTGACAAACCAACGGCGCATCTCCTTCTTCGCGAGCTCGATGAAATAGGTCCCGACCTTGTTGCCAACGCCGCGCGAGCCCGAATGCAGCATGACCCAGACGCGATCATTTTCATCGAGGCAGAGCTCGACGAAGTGGTTGCCGGTGCCGAGCGTGCCGAGGTGGCCGAGTGCCCTCGGATGGCTCGCCTTGGGATGCTGCTCGAGGGTCTGCGCGTAGCCGTCCTTGAGGCGGTCCCAGCCGGCGGCGACCGCAGCCGGCGGCTCGCCGGTCCAGGCGCCGCTATCGTTGCGCCCGCCGTGGTCGGTGCGGCCGTGTGGTACTGCGGCTTCGATCGCAGCGCGCAGAGCGCCGAGGCTATCGGGCAGTTCCGATGCTGCGATATTGGTCCTGACCGCCGCCATGCCGCAGCCGATGTCGACGCCGACCGCGGCGGGGATGACCGCACCCACGGTCGGAATGACGCTGCCGACCGTCGCCCCCATTCCCCAATGCACGTCCGGCATGATCGCGACATGCTTATGGATAAAGGGCAGGCTCGCGACATTCTCGATCTGCTGGCGCGCGGCGTCCTCGATCGGCACGCCGCGCGTCCACGCCTTGATCGGCGAGCCGCCGGTCTCGATGTATTCGAACCCGCTCATGTTCTTCTCCTGTCTGCCGTTTCCTGCAGCTGAGCTACCGAGCGTGGACCGGTCGCCTCCGACCCCTACCGACTGTAATAATCGCGGTCGGTGAAACCGGCGCGATGTCAGGCAGCATGCCTTGAAACCGGCGTCCTGATCCGCAAGGGCACGGATCGTTGCGGCCGAGCTTTTCGATCAGCTCCTTGCTGCCGTGTACGATCCGAGGCCCGCGCTTGACATACGTTTCGGAGTTAAAATCCCCTCCGGCGCTTGCTCATCGTGTCGTGTAGCGCCTGTTCGTCGTTGCGTGTCATGACACATCTCCTTGGTTGAAGTGGTGGTCGGGGTGCGAGACCCGGATCTGGGCAACAAAAAACCCCGCCGAGCTGGTCGCCTGAGGCGGGCTCGGTGGGGTCCTGATCCAGGACCTGTGCGCGGTCTTATGTCACCGTCGCACCTTTCGAGCCCAATGCCGTCGCGGGTAATATGTCAGCCGGGAATTGCAGGCGACCAATACCGTCGGCGACCGCGGCCTTCGCCGGCGCCGTCCTCGGCATTGATGTCTCGATCACGGCCATGGTCGCACTCGGGAGCAGCAGTGGCATCAATTTCATGCGTCCAACCGTTGCGTGTACCCGAAATCGCGCTGCCAGTCAACTAAAGTCGGACCGGGTGTTCCGCGAGCCGCGGCCCCACGCGACTTTGTGGTCCTTGCGCGACGCTAAGAACAAGGTGTTTGAAGACCGAGCTGCGCCGGGTGTTGGCCGAGACCGAGCACGGCTGGGAGACTGGCGCTTCTCGGCCGGCGTTTTCCGGGCGCACCCCGGCGGCAATGACAGGGAGAAGAGAAATGGCGCTTTGCGATATCTTGGTTTGTCTCGATGCCACCGCTGCCGGCGGTGGACGGCTCGAGCTCGCGCTCAATCTCGCGCAGGCCGACAAGGCGCATCTGACGGCCGTTTACGCCCTGCCGGTGCCCCGCGGATCAGTCGCCCCGCCGGCCGGCGTGGGCCTGCCGCCGACGGTTCTTGGGCCGGTTTCGCCGGAGGGAGCCCGGGCCATGGATGGGCTGCCGATAAGTGCTGCAGCACACGTGGCGCAGGCCGTGCGCGAGGCCGAGCGGGCCGACATTGTCGAGCAGCGCTTCCGCGAGGAACTGCCGTTGCGCAGGCTCGACGGCGAATTGCACATGCTCGACCACACCGACCTGGCAGAACTGATCCAGCTTACTAAGTCGGCCGATCTGGTGGTCCTCGGGCAATATCCGGGCGACGACCCCGACGGCGTGAACTGGCTACGGCCGGACGATGTCATGATCGACGCCGGAAGGCCGGTTCTCGTCGTCCCTTATGCCGGTAGCTTCGAGCGCGTCGGCAGACGGGTGCTGATAGCCTGGGACGGGACGCGCGAGGCCAATCGGGCGCTCCACGATGCGCTGCCGTTGATCGGCGGCGCCGAGGCGGTCACGGTGATGCATGTCGGGGCGCAGCAAGCCGAGCTCGATCGCGACCGGCCTTGGCTCGAGCGCATCGTCCGCCACCTTGGGCGACACGGGATCAAGGCGCAGCCCGAAGAGAGCCCGCGCGGCGGCATCCCGATCTCCGATGTCCTGTTGTCACGCACCGCCGATCTCGGCGCCGACATGATCGTGGCGGGGGCCTATCACCACTCGCAGCTGCGCGAGAGCGTGCTCGGCGGGGTCAGTCGCGACCTGCTCGATCACATGACGGTACCGGTGCTGATGTCGCACTGAGCGACTAATCTCGTCTCCCCCACGTGCCGGGCCGCCTCGACGATTTGAACAGCACTCGGATTTCGTCGACGGTCAGGATCGCACGGTGCCGCAAGGGGTTGCTGTCCTAGGCGAGAGGCCTTGCGCGTGCGCGGGATGTCAACCTCGCCGATACCAAAATCCGGCTTACCCAAATTCAGTTCGCGTCTGCGCGTATACCGGATTGAACTAAGGCACTCGTGCTGCAGTTGTGGAAGGGGAGATGTTAGCCGTAGGCGAGGCGGCGAAGACGAGTGCGCGCCTGCAAGCCCGCCCGCGCAAAATAAATCGGGAAGTGTGAGGCAGATCACACATCTTCGGAGCCCAGCTCGATATTGACTCGCTCCGCGCCTGGCTGCGGTCGGGAGCCTGCGCGCTATGGAGGGCGACATGCTGAAAGCAAACTTATGGAACAAGAGCATGCCACGGGTCGAGCTCGATCAGCGGGCGCGTGACGCCCGCCTCCGGCTCGAGCGGATCGAACGACTGCTTGTGCCGCGTGCCGCAGTGACCGAGCCCTGGCTTAGGCGGGTCCTTTGGCCTTTCAGCTTCGGCATCTACGGCGACAGCTCGCGAGGTAACCAAACCAGAGGGCCGCTGAGCAATCGGCGGCCTCCCCGCATGCCCAAAATTCAGGAAGACTGGCTCGAAGTGTGCGGTCTGTCGCCGATCAGGGCTTCGCTCTACCACCCTTCCACTGCATGAAGGTTGCTAGCGGAGGGAATTCCCCGCGCATGCCGTGGCCGAGACGCGGAATCGCTGTCAGGCTTTGCGCAGAACGCGCTCGATCTCGCCGAGGGGAACCCCATAGATCTCCGCCACCTGGGGAAGCGTCATGCCATACTTAACCCAGTGGCGGATGCGCGTGAAATGCGCCGCCGGGATGTCGCGCGTCATCGGGTGCTCGGGACTTACCAGGGCTTCGACCAACTCGGGACCAGCGCCCGCGGGTGACGAGGTTCCCAAGACGCGCGGCCGACGCGCTAATTGGTCGGCCGGCGGATCGCGATCCACGCCCAATTTGTCGGTTACTGGCGGTTTCGCTGCGAACAGCGCCTCGGCCACCTGGCGCGCTCGCGCGATCCGCTGGCGATAATCCGGGAACGAATGGCCTGACTTGTCGCGGCCATATCCATATCCGAAGCGGCGAGGTGGATGATTTTCGATCGTATATTTTAACCCATTGAGGGAACGGACGTCAGCGAAGTCTCGAAATTCTTGATTTATGCCAAGCGCGGAGCTGCCCGTTTCGGGATTGGCCGTTGTTCCTTACGAGCGGGTGTACGAGGTTAGCCTCATAGCCCAATCGGCTGAGACGTAATTTGGATCGGAGATTGATCAGCGAATGGGATGTGGACCAGATCAAGGCGATGAACCCGGGTGTTAATCTCCCGCATCAGACGATTGTCCCGATCCGCCGCGAAGACGCTTCCGGCGACACCTTTATCTTCACCCAATTTCTCGATTTTTCGACGCAGAGCTGGGAGGACAAGATCGGTTATGGCACCAGCGTCGACTGGCCTGCCGTATCCGGCGAACTCAAAGCCACCGGTAATGAGGGCATGGTCAAGACGCTCGCCGCGACGCCCTATTCGGTTGCCTATATCAGTATCAGCTTTCGCGACGCGATCGCCAAAGCCGGGCTCGGGATGGTGATGCTGAAAAACCAGAACGGCAAGTTCGTATTGCCGACGGCCGATACGATCAGCGCCGGCGCCTCGGTGCTCGACCCACGCACGCCGCTGGACGAGCGGTTGAGCCTGGTTTTTGCGACCGGCGACGATTCCTACCTGCTGGTCAATTACGAATACGCCGTAGTCTCGATCCGGCAACCCGATCTCGAAACCGCCGCGGCGCTGCGCAAATTCCTGCTATGGGCGATTTCGCTCGTGGGTGGCAATGCGCAGAAATACCTGGATGCGGTCGGTTTCATCCCGCTGCCCGATTTCATCCGGGGGCTGAGCGAGCACCAGATCAACCTGATCAAATAGTGCCGTAAGAAACGGCTGCGGCTCGAAGTTGATCCTCGCAGGGCTCGCGTCGACGGCGCCCATCGACCCTATCTGGTCGAGCTCGCTAGTGGACTTCGTTAATTGCGAAAACCGAACAGCGCCTGCGCGTTGTGGTGAAGGATCCTGTCGGTATCGGCCTTAGGCAGTCCCAGCCGCTCGATATAGGCGAAGGTCTCCTTGTAGGCCTCGTAATCCTGTAACACCGGGTAGTCGCTGCCGGTCACCAGGTGGTCCGCCCCGAACGCCTCCAAGGCGCAGGTGAAGGCCGCCTTCGAGCCGTAGCACACCGTGTCGTACCAAAACTTCTTGGCGGTCACGCTCGGCGCTTCGGCGAGGTTAGGGTGACCGCTCTGGCTCTGGCCTTGCTTGTCGAGGCGGTTCAATAGCATCGGGATCGGCCCGCCCAAATGTGGAACGATGAATTTGATGTTCTGATAGCGGTGCGGGATCTGCTTGGCGATCATGTGCAAGACAAAGGTCGCGTCCTCGAGCGAGGTGCCGACGGACCCCCGATAGTTGTAGTCAACGATAAAGGGCGAGCAGATTCCCGATCCGGCCGGGTGCACGAAGAGCACGGCACGGCGCCGGTTCATCTCGGCATAGATGGGCTCGAACTCGGTTTCGGCGATCGAGCGACCGAGGCAGACGATGTTCATGTTGACGCCGACGCAGCCCAACTGATCGAAGCCGCGCTCCATCTCCTTCAGCGCCGCGTCGATATGGGGCAGTGGCAGCATCACATAGGAGGCGATGCGCTGCGGATAGCGGTGCGCCAGGTCAGCGTAGCCGTCGTTGAGCATTTGCACCGCTTTGACGCACTCCCCCTCGTCAGGGAGGTAAGGGGGATGGTTCGGCGACAAGACCTGCTTCTCCACCCCCGCCTCATCCATCAGCCTGAACCGGCCCTCGATATCCTCCGGCGAATCCGAGAACGGGTGGAGCGCCATTCCGCGCTTGACCGGTAGATGGACCGGCGAGGCAAACCGGTCGCCCATGAACTCGCTGAAATTCTTCGGCGTATAGTGCGCATGGACATCGCAGATCATCGGGCGCTCCCTAGCTCCTGGAGGACGGTGCTCGAACAAACAACGTAAAGCGTGCGGTCGGTTTTGGGCAAGCTGCCCCTGTCGCGTCACGATCTGCTATGATGACCGCCTGTGCCGATGGGCCGGCCACACAAGAAGATCGGGTCGACATGCCTAATCTTCCCCACCTACGGGACGATCGAGAGTTTTCGCTCGGTGTCTTTTCGCCGGATTTGCAAGAAACGCCGGTAGGTAAACCTCGTAGCCCTCGCCTCGTTGTGTTTTCCTGTGTCTGCCTCGCCGTCCTGGCGCTAGGCTTGACATACACGGTCATGCAACCGGCGGAATACCAGGCCACCACGCGGTTGGAGATCACGCCGGCTTCGGCGACGCCGGCACCCGCCGACGACACGGCGGGCGCCAAAACCGGCGCGGACACCGGAGGAGGTACCGCGCGAGGCCCCCGCTCCTTTCTCACCGAAGTTCAAGTGCTGACCAGTCGCCCGCTGATTGAGGAGGTTGTCGAGCGCCTGTCAAAATCCGGGGGCCTGCCTCCTGATATCGGGAGCGATCCGGTCGACGCCGTGCGGCATATGCTCAGCACTGAAACCGTCGAAGGCACCGAGGTGGTGCTGCTGCGCGCCGAGGGCCCACAGCGGCAGTTCCTGGCACAACTGGTGAATAGTTTGACCAGTGTCTACCAGAAGCACTTAGCGACTGCTTACGAGAAATCGACGGGAAGCGGTGTCGACCAGCTGCGCGACTCGGTTCAAGCCTTGGACGAAAAAGTGGCGGCGAAACGGCAAGAGGTAGAGGCATTCCGGTCGACCAACGATATCGTCTCGACTGAGCGAGACGAGAACCAGCTGCTGTCCGCAGCAAAAGGCCTCGCCACCGCCCTCAATGAGGCCAAGAGCAAGCTGGCTGCGGCCGAGGGACAACTGCGCGCGGTACGGGACGCCGCTTCGGCGGGCCAGGGGCTCGTCGCCGCCAAGGACAACCCGACCGTCGCAGATTTGGAAAGGCGCGCCTCGCAATTGCGCGAGGAGCTGCATGATCTCCTGCAACGGTTCACACCGCAATATCTGGATTTGGACCCGGACGCAAAAGCCAAGCGAGCGCGGCTCGACAACCTCGAACAGCAGATCAAAACGGAGCGCGCTGCCGGTCAGCGAGCCGCGGTTGCCGAAGCGGAAGGAAAAGTGACCGCCGCCCGCGAAGCCACCGAGCAATTGCAGCAGCAAATCAATGAAAACAAAAATGCAGTGCAGACCTTCATGGCGCGTTTTGGCGAATTCAAGGCGATGCAGGAGGATCTCACGCATCTCGAACAGCTGCACCGCGCCGCTTCGGACCGCTTGGCGAGACTGGAAGCCAGCGACAGCGAGGTCGCTCCCCAGGTGGAAATCCTCGAAGCGGCGAATGTGCCGCAATTGCCGTGGCGCCCCCTTTATGCTCGCGACGCCGGCATCAGCCTCGGCGTGGCGGTGGCACTCGGGTTCCTCGCCGTGTGGTTGGTCGAGTTTTTCTCCCGCCCGGAGCCGGAAACTGCCGCCGCTGGGCGGCAGCCGTGGTGGCCGGTGGCGGTCGGACGAGGTACAGAGGCTTCCTCACCCCCCCTGCTCACAGCGGAGGCCGCGCGCTTGCCGGCGCCCGATCCTCTCCCGCGTGAATTGACCGACGCCGAGATCGCAGCCCTGCTGCGGGCGGCGAACGATGACGGGCGTCTGATTGTGACGGCCCTGCTCAGCGGCTTCAACGCCGAGGAGATCGTCGCTCTCGATTGGGATCAGATCGACCTCGATGCCGGCACGATCCGGGTGAGCGGAGAATCTGCCCGTGCCCTGCCGCTCAACGATCCGCTTCGCCAGCTGATCACCGCACATCGGGCATTGCAGCCTCAGGCGGCGGGCGTGGTCTTACGCAGCCCGTCGGGCGGTCCTTTGCCACTCGACGACATCGGCAGCCTCGTCATGTACGCAGCCTACGACGCCGGGATCGAGGGCGCCGACGAGGTGACGCCGCGGACGCTTCGTCATACCTACCTCGCTTACCTATTGCGCCAGGGAATCCGCTTCGCCGACATCGGCCGGACCGTCGGTCGCCTGCCTCAGCAGGAGCTGGCGGCCTATATGCGGTTCGCCCCGATCCAGCCGCGCCAACCGCTCGAGCAGATCGAGCTGACCCTACCCGCTTTGCGGGACATGACCGGATGAGGATCGGCTGACGAGGCTGATTGTCGCGCTGACCGTTGTTCTTCTTGCGTGGTCGCCCTCAGCCGATGCGCAACAGCGCGCGAGTGTCCCCCTAGTAGGGATCCTTTCCGATGAGAGCAACTTGCTAGCCACGTCCTTCGAGCCATTCGCGCAAGGACTGCCGGATCTCGGTTACATCGAAGGGCGGAACATCGCCTTCAAGCGCCGTTACGCGGAGGGAAGAAACCAGGTGCTTCCGAGCCTCGTCACCGAGCTGGTCGCCCTGCAGCCAGACGCGATCCTCGCCGTCGGCACACCTGCGGCACTGGCGGCCAATAGGTCAACCAAGACGATCCCGATCGTCTTTACTCGGATCAGCGATCCCATCGGCATGGGCCTCGTCCACTCGCTTGCGCGGCCGGGCGGGAATCTGACGGGGCTGACGGTTCTAACGAGAGAAACTGCCGCCAAGCGGCTAGAATTGCTGAGTTTAGCCGTTCCGGACGCCAAACGCGTGGGAGTCCTCTGGGATCCGAACGCTCCTTCCGCCGGCCCCGAACTCAGAGAAATCGAAGGTGCGGCTCGGTCCCTAAACCTGGAGCTCGTTCCAGCGGGCGTGCAGGGCCCGGACGATTTTGAATCGGCCATCCAGTCCATCGTGGAAAAGCGTGCAGGCGCTCTAATCGTGGTGCCTCCCTTGCAGGGGGTGTCCGATCTATTGGCCAAGGTCCGGATGCCGGCGATGTTTCCCGGCAGGGGGTCCGTCGAGGAAGGTGGTCTTATGTCGTACGGGCCGAACTTCCCTGATATGTTCCGACGCGCCGCGGCCTACGTCGATAAGATCCTGAGGGGGACCAAGCCAGCGGATATCCCCGTCGAGCAGCCAACAAAATTCGAGCTGGTGATAAACCTCAACACAGCCAAAGCACTCGGGCTGACGATACCGCTCACGCTGCTGGGCCGCGCCGACGAGGTGATCGAATGAGGCCCGCGATGGCTTGCCGGCGGGGATGAAGCGGCGCATTCTGCGGCGTTTCACAAGGGGGTGAACGACGATGAAGACGAGCCAGGACCGCATTCTGACGACCCATGTCGGGAGCCTGCCGCGCCCGCCCGAGCTCAAGGAATTGCTGGTGCGCAAGGACCAGAGCCAGCCCTACGACAAAGAGGCGCTCGATCGCCTGACCCGGCAGGCGGTCCTCGACATCGTCCGCCGCCAAGCCCAAACCGGCATCGACATCGTCAATGACGGTGAGATGTCAAAGCCTGGCTACTCGACCTATGTTGTCGACCGGCTCTCAGGGTTTGCCGGCCACGAACCGGCTAAGCCGCGGCTCGACACGCGGGACCACCCTAATTTTCTCGCCGCCTATGAGCGGATGACGGGTGCCAATGTGGCCAGACGCTCGGTGTGCGTCGGTCCGGTCGCGGTGCGCGACCGCGAGCCGCTCGAGCACGATCTTGCCAATCTGCGCGACGCGCTCGCCCAGGTCCAGGTCGTCGAAGGGTTCATGACCGCGGCTTCGCCCGGCCTCGTGCCGGTGTTCCAGACCAACCGGCATTATCCGTCGCACGAGGCCTATGTCGAAGCCATCGCCGCGGCAATGCAGGACGAGTACGAAGCGATCGTCAATGCGGGCTTTGTATTGCAGCTCGATTGTCCGGATCTCGCAATGGCGCGTCACACCAGTTTTCAGGAGCTTGGCGAACCGGAATTTCTCAAACGCGCGGCGTTCCACATCGACGTGCTGAACAATGCGTTGCGCAATGTCCCGGCGGACCGCGCGCGCATCCACATCTGCTGGGGCAATTACGAGGGGCCGCACGACCACGATATTCCTTTCGCGAAGGTCGCCCCGATCCTGGTCAAGGCCAAGCCGATGGCCTTGGTCGTCGAGGCGGCCAATCCGCGGCACGCGCATGAATGGACAGTGTGGCAGGACGTAAAACTGCCCGACGACAAGATCCTGATACCCGGCGTGCTCGACACCTCGACCAATTATGTCGAGCACCCGGAACTCGTCGCCCAGCGCATCTGCCAATTCACCGACATCGTCGGTCGCGAACGGGTGATCGCCGGCACCGATTGCGGGTTCGGCACCTTTGCCGGCTATGGCAAGCTCGACCCCGATATTTCATTCAAGAAGCTCGGTGCAATGGTCGAGGGCGCGGCGATCGCCTCGCAGCGGCTCTGGGGCCGCGCGTAGCAGCAGCCCCTCACCCCAGCCCTCTCTCCGCGTCCCCGGGCGAACAAGTGGAACCGCCATAGAGGATCAGCCTCCAGGCGGCCGGGCGGTTGATAGCCCGGGGAGGGGAGAGGGAGGGACCCACACAGCGGGAGGGTGAGGGGCGGCGAGCGACGAAAGATGGGGAGGCGATGATGGGGGCTTGCCGCGGCGATATTGGGCCTTCCGTCGCTTTACCACGCCGGCGGCGCAACCGGAGGCCAATAGAAATGAAGTCGGGTTTGCGCCGGCTTGCGGCGGTGGGAGCGTTATTGTGGGCGTTGTCTGTCGGGGGAATGGCGTTCGCTCAAAAATCGGGCGGCATTCTCAAAATCTATGCTCTCGACAGTCCGGCTAGTATATCGATCCACGAGGAAGCCGCACCGCAGGCCGTGGTGCCAATGATGGGGGTCTTCAACAACCTCGTTATGTTCGATCAGCACGTGCCGGAAAATAGTCTGCAGTCGATCGTCCCGGACCTCGCCCTCCGCTGGTCTTGGAACGAGGTGGGGACCGAGCTGAAATTCCCGCTGCGCCAGGGTGTCCACTGGCACGACGGCGAGCCTTTTACCGCCGGCGATGTCAAATGCACCTGGGATTTGCTGACGGGTAAGTCGAGCGACAAGCTTCGCCTCGATCCGCAAATCGTGGTACAACAACCTCGAGGAGGTGACCACGAACGGCGACTGGGAGGTCACCTTTCATCTGAAACGGCCGCAGCCTTCGTTCATCGCGCTGTTGGCGTCGGGCTGGTCGCCGGTCTACCCTTGCCATATTGCGCCGCGCGACATGCGCGGTCATCCAATAGGCACCGGCCCTTTCAAATTCGTTGAATTCAAACCGGACGAGTCGATCAAGATAACGAGGAATCCGGATTACTGGAAGAAGGACCGGCCTTATCTCGACGGCGTCGAATATACGATCATCCGCAACCTGTCGACGGCGATGCTGGCGTTCACTGCTGGGAAGCTCGACATGACCTTCCCGTATAGCGTAACGGTCCCATTATTGAAGGATGTCAAGAGCCAAACGCCGCAGCCAATGTGCGAGCTGGCACCGACAAACTACAGCGTGAATCTGCTGTCAACCGATACGCGCCGCCTTTCGATGATCCCGATTTGCGGCGGGCGATGACACTAAGCGTCGACCGCACGGCATTCATCGACATCATCACCGAAGGAAAGGGTGATATCGGTGGAGTCATGCAGCCGCTGCCGGAAGGGATATGGGGCATGCCGCCCGAGGTTTTGCATACGCTGCCCGGCTATGATCCCGACGTGCAGAAAAACCGCGAAGGGGCCCGAGAGATCATGCAGAAACAGGGCTACGGGCCCGACCACCGGCTCTCGCTCAAGGTATCCACCCGCAACACCCCGTTTTACCGTGATCCGGCGGTGATCCTGATCGACCAGCTGAAAGAGGTGTACATCGACGGCGAGCTCGAAACGATCGAAACCACCAACTGGTTTCCCAAGGTCACGCGCAAGGACTACATGGTCGGCCTTAATATCACGGCTGGCGGCGTCGATGACCCCGACCAGCAATTCTACGAGAACTACGCCTGTGGTTCCGAGCGCAACTACACCGGATACTGCAATCCGGAGCTCGACAAGATGTTCGACCAGCAGTCGATGGAACCCGATCAGCAAAAGCGCAAAAAACTGGTATGGGAGATCGAAAGAAGATTGGCGTCGGACGGCACCCGGCCGATCATTTTTTATCTGCGCGCCGCGACTTGCTGGCATCCTTACGTGAAGGGGCTGACGATCATGGTCAACAGCAGCTACAACGGCAGGCGCATGGAAGACGTCTGGTTGGACAGATAGCCGGCTTTTCCGTCACCGCCGCTCGGATCGGCCGGAATGAAAGCAGCTTCGGCTGCTGCAAAGGGAGTGGACAGGGATGAAGCGAGATCTTCGCGTGCTCGCGGTAGCAGGGTGGCTGCTCCTTGCGATGTGCGTGGGCGAGGTGGCGTTCGCGCAACAGCCGGGTGGTGTTCTCAAAATCGGCCAATTCGACAGCCCCGCCAGCATGTCGATCCACGAGGAATCCTCGAACACTGCCGAAGGTCCGATGATGGGGGTCTTCAATAACCTCGTCCTCTACGATCAGCACGTCTCGCAGAACAGCTTGGACTCGATCCGGCCGGACCTCGCCACCGACTGGTCTTGGGATGAGGACAGAACCCGACTGACCTTTCATCTGCGCCAGGACGTCAAATGGCACGACGGTAAGCCGTTCACGGCAAAAGACGTCAAGTGCACCTGGGACATGCTCGTCGGTAACTCGAGCGAGAAGCTTCGCCTCAACCCCCGCAAGGCGTGGTACCGCAACCTTCAAGAGGTCACCGCCAACGGCGATTTCGAGGTCACGTTCAATCTGAAGCGGCCGCAGCCCGCACTGCTCGCGCTATTGGCATCGGGTTGGTCGCCGGTCTATCCCTGTCACGTTTCGCCACGCGACATGCGTAGCCACCCGATCGGCACCGGCCCATTCAAATTCGTCGAATTCAAGCCCAACGAGGTCATCAGGGTAACCAGGAACCCCCAATACTGGAAGCCGCGCCGGCCTTATCTCGACGGTATCGAGTATCCGATCATCAAGAACCCCGCGACGCGGGTTTTGGCGTTCGTCAGCAGCCAAATCGACATGATCCAACCCTATACGCTGACGCCCCCATTGCTGAAAGACACCGTGGCGCAGGCACCCCAGGCGATCTGCGAGCTGGTGCCGCAGAACATAAGCCGCGATCTGCTGATCAACCGAAGCAGGCCGCCATTCGACGACCGCGATCTGCGGCGGGCGATGGCGCTCAGCTTGGACCGCAAAGCCTTTATCGACATCCTGGAGGACGGTCGGGGCGATATAGGCGCGGCGATGATGCCGCCCCCTGAAGGGCGGTGGGGTATGCCCCAGGAGATCGTCGAGACCTTGCCGGGCTATGGCCTCGACGTGCAAAAGAACCGCGCCGAAGCTCGCCGGATCATGCAAGCGTATGGCTATGGCCCAGACAGGCGCCTCGCAGTCAAGGTGTCGACGCGTAACACCGCACCGGCCGTCAATGCGACGGTCGTCCTCGTCGATCAATTGAAAGAGATCTATATCGATGGCGAGGTCGAACCTATCGACAACGCGCTGTGGTTTGCCAAGGTCATGCGCCACGATTATACGGTCGCCCTCGGCGCGACGTTCAACGGCGTCGACGAGCCTGACCAGATTTTCTACGAGACTTACGCCTGCGGCGCCGAGAATAACCCTGACGGCTATTGCAATCCCGAAATTGATAAGCTGATCGACCAGCAATCGATCGAATTCGACCAGGAAAAGCGGAAGAATCTGGTGTGGGAGATTGAGCGGAGGCTGGCCGAGGACGGCGCCCGACCAATCGTTTGTCACACGCGGGCGGCGACTTGCCGGCAACCTTATATCAAGGGGTTCGATTCGATGGTCAACAGCTGCTACAACGGCTGGCGCTTCGAAGACCTTTGGCTCGACCGGTAGCCTTGGCGCATCCTACGATCGCGGTGGCGTTCTCTGGCCGGCCAGAGCGCATCGCCGCAAACGTGAAGACAGGCGCCTTCGTGCCCTTCTGGAGCAAAGGCAAGAACGGCTTTCTCTTCGACCCGACCAACGCAGACACTTCAATTCTGGAAGGCGACCAACTCCGGCAAATCGTGGCTGTGGCGGACGACCCGGTACGCAAGGCGAACGGTCTGACTTACACGGCCAAGGTGCTGCCGGTCGATATGGTAGCCAAGGGAGCCGACGTGTCGGTGTTTGTCGACATCATCGGCCTGCCGTTCACACCGCTGTCCTTCGCCGATGTAGGCCGCCGCACGGCGCGGCGAGCCTAATGGTACGGCGCTGCCGCACCCTACTACCACCCGCCCTACGGATACCCGGGCTATTATCCTCTGCCGTACCCTCCCTACCCCTATCCGTACTGATCGTCTTGAGCTCAGTCATCACCATCGAATCGCAGGACGGCCCCGACGAACTTTCACCGCTCGTATGGGAGGAACCGATGAAACGCCTATCCTTGTCCCCAATGTTGCTCCTCGGGCTCGCCGCTTGTGCGCCGCAGGCAGCCTCGCCATTGGTCGCTGCGGCCAGCCCCCCGGGCCAGGGACCGTCCAAGAACATGGGGCTCAATTACGACGGCACATACGTCGGTGTTGCTGTCGTCAATAACAGCGCCGGCAACACCTGGACTTCGGGAGGCTCGCAACCCTGCGTGACCGAGCCTGCGCCGATCTTGGTGATCTCCCGCGGGCGTGCTCAGTTCCCGTGGCAGGGTTGCGCTCACCGGATATGTGACCCCAAGCGGTGCACTAATGATGACCTCCACATTTGGCCAGGTTTTTGAGGGGTCAATAAATAGCCAACATCGAATCACCGGCCAGGTGACAGGGTACTGCTCGTACGACTTGACCTGGCAAAAGCAGAGCTGATCAGAGCTTGTTATCGCCGGGACATCACCGGTTCGGGACGGTCCGAAGCTAATTGGGTCGATCGGGATCGGTCGGACTCCCCCGCCATAGTAGACCTCGATCCCCGCCGCCGTCATATCCCCGGCGGCCAGCTCGACGACCAGCGATATCTTGCGCAGGCTCACCGGCGCCGAGATCCATGTGCCAGTTGTAGAGCTGATCCTTGGCATAGCGGGTCAGCTGCAGCTGACCCGTTTCTCCGAAAAGCTCAAACCCGTATCGCGAATTGTAGAGGGCGGTGACCTCCCAGAGGCGCCGGCCCCAGTCGTCTCGGAACCCAGAACAGATCACTGTCTCTGATGAAAGCGCCGTCGCCCCGTGGCATTCTGCTCTGCAGCGCACCTGTTCCCCGATGCAGCACAATGACGCGCTCGCATTCGTCCGCATTCAACCGACCTGTGCAGACCTCGCAATAGTAATCGCGATGCCGCCTGTATAGATCGTGGTCGACCGCAGCAGGGCTCTTATCTTGCGTGGCGCATCGATCTCTTGTGTCAGATGGAACACGCCGAGGGTGAATACCCCGCCGGCCGCGCTTGCGATCCCGACATCATGGCGAAATAGGATGGTGATACCGACGCAGAGCCCGCTGGCCAGCACCGGCGCGGTTGCGCGACTTCCCCGGTATATCGGAGTTAAAGGGTATCCCCACAATGGGACCCCTCACCGGCAAGCTGACCTAAGGGCCGTGCGGGGCCATTTCGGCAACCTGATCAAATTTACGGCAGCGGTGCTCGATAATTGCTCGGATATTGAGCAAAAAGAAGGGACCGTTGTTGCGGCCCCCGAGGCTACAGGAGAAGTTCAATATGCTTGACGATGAGGAGTACGAGGTGATTTGCGACCTGTCAAGTAACGATCAAACCTCGCATGACGCTGACCTTCTGCATTCATTCATTGCCCGCATCCGCTGCGTCGATCGCGGCGCTTGTGCTCACCGATATTCCCCAAATGCTCGGCGTGATAGGGCAATGGTCGGCCTCTTGCCTTTCCCTGGCAAACAAAATTTTGAGCGCAACCAGCCCCCAATGACGGTCGGAGCGCCGGATCGACCGCCTGGTGATGCCAGAACCCGCGGATTTCCGTTCATCAAGACGCACTCTATCCAGCTATTTGTCGGCCCCATTGCGATTACGCCCCCTCTTCATGCTGGCGCCGGCGGTGCCCGCAGTCGGGCGCCGCCCGCACCGGCATGAAGGGGCTTCGAGGTCGAAAGGCGCGGATCACGAGGGGAGAGGTGCGTCTTGATCAAGGAAGAGCAACGAGTCCCAGCTTCGCTGGAGGGCGACCCATCGCTTCGGTCGCCTGTGCTCCACCGTTGCGCACGAAACTCGTTGCCGCCGAGGGCCAAAGCCGGACTATCGCCCCTCCCGACGGCGTCGCGGCCGGGCAGAGGCCTCTCGCTGTGCCGACCTGCGCAGAACCTATGGGACCCGGTTCGCACCTCCTCGCCATGCAGCCACCCGAGCCTGCCACCGTCGGGTCGGAATGTCGAGTAACAGATTTAGGTGGACATCCACTAGATGTGGTAGGATGGCATTATAAATCTAGCCAGCATTTAGATTTTCGTTAACCTTTTTGTACCATAAAGCATTAACGTTTTGTTAACCTAGACTAAACAATTTTGTTGTTAACCTAGACTAAACAATTTTGCAGAAATTTAGGTAAATTTGTCGATTTCCTGTTGTGCCGGGGCCCCGGTGTGATGTAATTGTGGCTGGTCTCGGGCCCCCGCGACCGCTATCGCCCCTTGGGGCTACAGGAGGAGGAATTCCAACGATGTATGTTAATGAATGGTGGAGGGGGTGTCTACGCGTCACCCTGCCTCTCTTGCCGTTTGCTGCGCTCGCGATGCCGATGCCCGCGCAGGCTTTT
>Ga0209039_10000995_pt1 | contig 27587 bp, 28 predicted proteins | sample BogFormECP12_OM1_FD_188238 | JGI IMG/M metagenome (GOLD analysis project Ga0209039, IMG submission 188238) | Bog forest soil microbial communities from Calvert Island, British Columbia, Canada - ECP12_OM1 (SPAdes) (version 2) | ecosystem: Environmental > Aquatic > Freshwater > Wetlands > Bog ... | reverse complement strand
CTCGTACACGGATTTGTCCTGCTGTGATAAAAACTTCCCGTTCAGCTCAAACTTATACTCGCGGGAGCTGAATTGCTTGCCCGGCTTGCCCGTGACTGGGCCCTCCCATTTTCCTTCAAAGACACGGAGAGCCGCCCACGGGTCCCCTTGGGCCGCCGCGCTGACGGCGATCATCGCGGCAATCAGTAGGATGCGATGACTTTTCATTGCGCCCCCTTTGTCGCAGGACCGGACGTGCCCATCTTTTGGGTCAAGAATCCGATGATAGCGCCCACCACAAAGCCGGGCAGCATGATCTCCAAGTAATGCGGCCTGCCTTTCGCCGCGTCCATGGCGGCCACCAAAAAGGCGAACAGCAACCCAAGGGCAGAACCCACGACGACCCCCCATGGCGTCGAGTCCACTTTGCGTGCGAACCAACCACTGAGGAGTCCCACGACCATACCCTTAACCGACGACCCGATCATGATGTTCGTCATCATTGAACGCGCTTCCGGGTAGAACCATGCGGTTGCGCCGTCAATGGCCCCGAGAATCACGCCCAACACTAATCCGACCACGACCTTGTTCATGGGTGCTCCCTCCTACCATAGAATTCCGTATCGGCCGGAATTCCTTTAGAAATTTCGCAGAAAAAAGAGCAGGAACTTTACAAGGGTATAAGCCACGACGAGCCACAGCAGAACGGCGTTGCGCGAACAGAATCGGCGCAATTTATGCCACAGAGGTTCCGACCAGGCCTCGATAGCCAACCCTAGTTCAAAGCGTTCGATATCAGCCAAAAGTGCTGGGACGTCGGGATAGCGGGCGGCCGGAACCGCGCTCATGGCCTTGGCGACAATGGCGCGGAGAGCGGGAGGAGCGGGCGCGTAAAGCAAGAACTGCAGCAACGCTCCCAAAGCGAAGATGTCGGAACGTTGATCCAGGCGGTCATCCGGGGCACGAAACGCGGGCGTCCCCGCTACGGCATCCACACCCCAGTCCATGACGTAGACCTCCCCAAACGGGCCGACCATCACGTTCTGAGGCTTAAGGTCACGATGAATAATGCCGTGAGAATGGGCAAAGGCTAGCGCCTCACCGACACGCCGGATCACTCGCAAGCACTCCGCAAGCGTAGGTTGCTCGGCGAGGTAGCGGTCAAGACGTGCACCGCTGACCAGCTTCATGGCGTAGAATGGGCGTCCGTCGGCCAGTGTCCCGCTCTCATAGATGGGCACGATAGCGGGATGCTCAAGGTGCGCGATTAGCTGCGCCTCACCAGCCAGGGCAAAGTCGAGGACTTTGAGAGCAACACGGCGATCGAGCTGGCGGTCCCGCGCGGCGTAGACGACGCCCATGCCGCCGCGGCCGATCTCGGATTCCAGTTCGTAGCGCGTTCCGGTTAGGTCGGGCAACGCCCCCACATGGCGCAAATGGTCGAGGACTGAGTCGCTTACATCCATAGGCGCCGCATCTCCACGCGCAATTCCCGGGCGCCTGATGTCGTGCCGCGCAATCGTTCGGTCACAAACTCGCGCAGCATGCGGCGCGCCCACGCTAGGTAATTAGTCACGGAAGTTTCGGGAATGCCATGTCGCACGGCCAACTCGGCATAGGAAAGACGTTCGGCATCGGCAAGATCATAGGCCTCGAAGAGACAGAATTGCATCTGCTTGCCGCAGTCGTCGCAGTGCGCCCGCAGGTCATCGAGGGCGAGAGAAAACAACTGGTGCTGCCACTCCCGCTCAAAAGCCTCTTCTGGCGATTCGGTTGCCGCCCCCTGGTCCCCCACGGGTTCGAACTGGATATCGCCGCCCCGCTTTTGCCGGTTCGCAGCGGCATATTCGTTGGCAGCGAAGCGTTCGACCGCCATCCTCAGATACGTCCGAAACGAAGCTTTGGCCGGATCGAAGCGCGCAAAAAAGTCGCGCTGCAGCGCGGCGGCGAAGAACCCTTGGGTTAGGTCCTTGGCATCTTCATTGTTTTTTCGGAATTTCAGACGAATGAACCGATAGACCGGTTTCCAATAGAGCGCTATCACTCGTTCCATTGCCTCGCTCGACAGACCGGCAGCGGTAGCCTCAAGCAGCGATGCCTGAGTGGAAGGGAAATGGTCATGAGGGCCGCCGATCGCAGTGTCTGAATCCAACCCGCAACTCCTTTCCTATCGCCCGAATCAGTTGATCTCAGAGCGTACCATGTTGACGACTTCCGACGCGCTGTTCGGCGCGCGGATGGAACAGTCTGATATCGATGGTTTGCCGCCTCGGGCACGGTCCTGATGAAAAGTGAGGTCAACTCGTGTCACCTTGAGGATGTGCCCGGATCACGGGCCATCCGGAAGCTATTCGTACTCCTGTCCATTTGCACCGCCTCTCTAGTTGATCTACGCTTTCTAAACACCATGTCACCCACAATTTCGCTCCCCTGCGATGGTTGCGGCCAATCCGCCTCTCCCGTGCACCTCATGCGTCGCCTGCAGCGCCTGGAATGGACCACGCGCTACCGCCCCGTGCATATTCAGGCCCTCCTCCTCGGCGGAATTTCCCCCGCCACTGACGCCGCCTTTCTTTATTCGCCCGAAGGGAACCTCCAAGGCGAAGCCTCCAACCTGCTCGATGCTCTGCAAATCCCCAGGACAGGGAAGTCCGCGGACGCCATTCTTACGGAGTTCCAGAAGCGCGGCCTGCTCCTCACGCATGTTCTGGAATGTCCCTTGGAACCAGGCGTGGCCCCCTCCGCCGCCCAGCAACTCCTCGAAAAACAACTGCCCGCCGTGATCGCACGCATTCGCAGATCGCTGAGGCCCAAGCGCCTGGTACTATTCTCCAGCGAATTGGCTCCACTGGCAGTTAAGTTCACCGAAGCAGCCTTGGGAACTCCTGTATTCACAGGTCAGTACGGGCCTCTACTGCTTGATGGCACCCTGACCGAGAGCCAAATGGAAAGCCTCCGCCTCCTGTTGCCAACAGGGAATCTGTCGTGACCGGCGAGATTCGTGTGACGGAGGTCACTGCGCTTGGTGACGGGTTAACGCAAACTCGGACTGCATCGCACATCCTGCTGATTATGGTAAGATTGTTCCTTGGCAGGCTGCCCTTAGGAGTCTTTTGTGCAGAATCGGGCTAAATTTGGCGTTGGTATCGGCGTTATCGTCTTTTCCCTGGCTTTCCTGGCCTGGTTGGGCTACGGCGAGAGCAAGACGTACTACCACACCATCGCGGAATACCAGCAACTTCAGGGCTCCGCGCGCAATCATCGTATGCGCCTGGCGGGCACGGTAGCCCCCGGCAGCATCCGTCACTCCACGGGGCGTACTGATTTTGTGCTCGAAGAGGAAGGCAAGACCCTTCCCGTCAGCTACATCGGCAGCGATCCGCTTCCCGACACTTTTGTTGACAAGTCTCAAGCTCTCGTGGAAGGCCGCCCGGGTTCGAACGGCCAGTTCATCGCCGAACACGTGCAGGCCAAATGCGCTTCCAAGTACGAAGCCGCACCCGGGGGAGACAAGCCTGCAAGTTCCGGTGTAACCCAACAGAGCAGCATGTAGCGCGCCCAGCAGAAAAACCTTCGGGGGAGAGGCGGAAGGCTTATGGATGTTTTCGGCTCGTTTACACTTCTGCTCGCGTTTGTCTGTGCCGTCTACGCATTCGTGGGGGGCATTGCCGCGATCATCACGCGGCACCCGTTGCTTGTCAAAAGCACGCGTCAGGCGGGCATCGCCACTTGCGTCCTGATCTTCCTCGGCACGTTCAGCCTGGAATATCTGCTCTTCAGTGATAATTTCTCGCAAGCCTACGTCGTCTCTCACAGCAATCGCGATCTTTCTGCTTTTTACAAAGTCGCGGCTCTCTGGTCCGGCCAGGAAGGCTCGCTGCTCTTCTGGAGTTTCCTTCTCGCCGTCTATGTCATCTCCGTTCTGATCGCCTACCGGCATAAGAACGGCGAATTGATGCCCTATGTCGGCGTGGTTCTTGCCGGTGTTCAGGTTTTTTTTCTCACGCTGAATAATTTCGTCGAGAGCCCATTCAAGACTCTCGCCAACGTTAGTGCCTCTGGTGTGCTGACGCCTTTCATCCGCATGGATGGCAACGGCCTCAATCCGCTATTGCAGTACCCAGAAATGGTCATCCATCCGCCGAATCTCTATTCCGGCTACACCGGCTTCACCATCCCGTTTGCCTTTGCACTCGCTGCTTTGCTGGCACGCTATCCGGGCGAAAAGTGGATTCACCTTACGCGTAAATGGACCATGATCGCCTGGTGCTTCCAGTCCATCGGCATTCTCCTTGGCGCGCACTGGGCCTACGCCGTTCTCGGCTGGGGTGGTTACTGGGGCTGGGATCCCGTCGAAAACGCTTCGCTGCTTCCCTGGCTCACCGGCACCGCGTTTCTTCACTCCGTGATGATGCAGGAAAAACGCGGCATGATGAAGGTATGGAACGTCTGGCTGGTCTTCAGCACCTTCTTGATGTGTATCCTTGGCACGTTTCTCACGCGCAGCGGTGTCGTCAGCTCCGTCCACGCCTTCGCGAATTCTCAGATCGGCCCCTGGTTTGTCAGCTTCATGGCCTTGACCCTGGTGGTTTGTTTCGTCGCCTATGTTTGGAACCGCGACTATTTGAAGAGCGAAAACCAGCTCGACTCCATGGTCTCTCGCGAGTCCAGTTTCCTGTTTAACAATCTGCTCTTCCTGGTCGCTTGTATCGCCGTTCTTTCCGGCACGCTTTTCCCCGTCTTCACGGAATGGTTTACGCCCTCACGCATCAGTGTCGGCGCTCCTTTCTTCAACAAAATCATGATTCCCATCGGCCTCGCCATTCTTTTTCTTACCGGCGTTGGCCCGCTTCTCGCCTGGCGCAAGACTTCGACGGACAGCTTGAAGCGCAACTTCACTTGGCCCCTGGTGGTCGGCGCTCTCTCCGCTGTGCTCGCCTATATTCTTAATTACCGCAATGCTTTCTCACTGGTTTGCCTGTCCCTCTGCGGCTTCGTCTTCTGGACCATCGTCATGGAGTTTTACCGTGGCGCCAAAGTTATCGCGGCGCGCTCTGGCATGAGCATGATGATGTCCGCGCACGAACTCGCCATGCGCAACACCCGCCGCTACGGTGGCTACGTCGTGCACTTCGGCATGGTGCTGATCTTCATCGGTTTGGCCGGCAGCGCATTCAACACGGATGTCCAGAAGACCATGAATCTGGGCGATTCAATGAAGCTCGGCCCCTACACGCTGGTGCTGCAAAGCGCCGACACCAAGCCCGAGAAGAACTACACTGCGGAGCGCATGATCGTCGAAGTCATGAAAGACAATAAGCAGATCATGATGCTTTACCCGGAAAAACGCGCCTTCCAGGGCCGAGACCAAGCTAACGGCACCATGGTGGCCATCTATTCCACGTTGCGCGAAGATGTCTACGTCGTCTTCGCAGGGATGGACCCGGACACCAATCTCCCGGTGATTCACGCCTTCCTGAATCCGCTGGTGAAGTGGATTTGGCTCGGAGGCGTTTGGGTCGTCATGGGCACGCTTCTAGCTCTGATGCCCAACCGCCGTGCCGCGCTGGTGATCTCCGCCGCAACGCAACCAGCCGTCTCGCCCGTGGCTCCCGCGCTCACTCCTTCGGTTACGATGAGAGAAGGCCATGACTAGAAGCCATATCATCAATAGTTCTCGGGAGGGCACGGCTTCACAGCCTGCGCGAAAAGTATCATCCCGTCATTCCGAACCCGCCGGAGGCGGGCGAAGTGAGGAATCTCTCTTTTCTCGGGTTTCCCCTGAGGTACGCGCGCCAGGGTTGCAGCGCATTTATAAGCAAATCTCTAAACTTCGCGTCGTCTTCGCCCTTGCCTTCGTCGTTGCGTTGGGTGTGCTTCCACTCGTCGCCCAGCAACAGCAGGCGGACCGCGTGAAAGCCATCGGCGGCAAGTTCCTCTGCATGTGCGGTTGCTCTCAGGTTCTGACGCAGTGCAACCACGTTGGCTGCACCATGTCCGCAGCCATGCTGAAGAATTTGGGTGATTGGGTGAATCGCGGCGATTCCGAAGCCACCATCACGCAGGCCTTTGTCCAGCAATTTGGCACCACCGTTTACGCGGAGCCTCCCAAGTCCGGCTTCAGCCTGATTGCCTGGGCCATGCCAATCATCTATTTCGTTGCTGGTGCCGCGCTGGTCGTCTTTGTCATTTCCAAGTGGCGCAAGCGGCCGCAAGCCGCGGGCGTGGATGCGGCCGCCCCTGTCACCGCGTCAGGCGTTAAGATTTCCCAGGAAGCTATGGAACGCGGGCGGGCGCAAGCGGCCCGGGAGACTGAGGACTAACGTGATTCTCGCAGCGGTATTTCTCGCACTCGCGGTGAACCTGCCGGACCTGGCCGCACTCGGTGCCTGCTTCGGCCTCGCCGCCGCCGTCTTTCTGTTCGTTTTCTACATTCATCCCGACGCTTCCGATCTTGCTCCCCACCGCACCAAGCTCGATCAATTGATGGAACGCCGCGATTTCATCTATGACAATTTGCGCGACCTTAAATTCGAATATCGCGCCGGCAAGTATTCCGAGGGCGATTACGAAACGATGAAGAACACTCTCGAGAACGAAGCCGCAGTCGTGCTCACCGAAATCGAGCAGGCCACCGAATTCCAGGTGCGCCGTCCGCGTGGCGTCAAGCCTGCCGTGACAGAGCGGAGCGCTCGATGACTCGGTTCTGTCCGCGAATCTTCCTCACGATCTTCGTCGCTTGCTTCGCCGCCTCTGCGGCTTGCGCCGGCACCGTTCATGGCACGGTCATCAATCGCACCACCGGCAAGCCCACTCCGGATATTCCCGTCACGCTTCTGAACCCCACCGCGGGCATGGTGGAAGTCGGCTCCGCCAAAAGCGACGCGCAGGGCCAGTTCACCGTCACCAGTGATGCCATTGGTATGGGGCCCATCCTGATTCGCGCCACCTATCACGACAATTCCTTCAACACTTTTCTTCCCCCAGGCCGTCCGGAAGTGGAAGTGGAAATCTTCGAGACCTCCAAGGATCCCAAGTCCATCACGCCGGATTCTCACATCATTATTTTCCAGCCCAACGGGGATAAGCTGATTGGCGCCGAAGAGTATCACATCCAGAATAATTCCAATCCTCCGGTCGCCTATTTCCGTACCGAAGGGAATTTCGAGTTTTCCATTCCCGATCAAGCCACCCTGCAGCAAGTCTCCACCATCAGCTCCCTGGGCATGGCCGTGCCCCAGGCCTCCATTGATAAGGGCAAGGGCCTCTTTGCCATCGCGTATCCCTTCCGCCCCGGTGAGACGAGCATCCGCCTCTCCTACGAACTTGCCTATCCCGGAAGCGCCGCCACCGTGAAACTGCCGGCCACCTATGGCGGCTTGAAAATGCTGGTGGTCGCGCCGCCGGGCGTCACCGTTTCCGGCGATGGTTTGAAGCCGGCCGGGCAAGAGCAGGGCATGATGGTCTACACGCACGAGCCGCTGGCCGCCAAGGCGAGCTTCACCGTACAACTCTCCGGCCTTGGCAGCCCGCAAACCGCAGAAGCGGGTAGTGATCAAGGCCAACAACCCGGACAAGAAGGGAACTCCCGCGCGCAGCAAGAAAACATCCAGGCCGTTCCCGGCCGCCTCGACGACTATAAATGGATGCTTCTGATCGGTCTTGCCGCCCTGTTTGCTCTTGGCGCGCTCTTGCTTTCGCGAAAACAAGTCGTTGTGGCCGACGGCCCCGCCGCGGATCTCGAAGATGCTCCCGGCCCGCCGCGCAAATCGTCCGCAAAAGCCGTCAAGCCCGCCGCGTCTGCGCCAGCAGCGAGCTTCGCCGATGTCAGCGCACAGGTGAATGCCAGCCTCGATTCGCTGAAAGACGACATCTTCCGTTTGGAACTTCGTAAGCAAGCCGGTACCATCTCCGCGGAAGAATACGCGCAAGAGCGCGCCCGCGTAGAGAAACTCCTGCGCGACCTGGTCCAGGGCTAATTTGGAGTGCGGCGGCTAGCCGCCGCTTTTGCGGTGTAAGCAGCGACTGGACTCCAAATGACCCCGTCATTCCGCCTGCCCGCCGCAGGAGGGAGCGGAGTCTGCGGAGCGAGGAATCTCTCTTTGGTTTTGTAGTGGCCGGTCTTTAGACCTGTTCTTGGGTTTCTCTTGGGTTTCTCTTGGGTTTCTCTTGGGTTTCTCTTGGTTCTCTTCAGGAGGCCGGGGCTTCAGCCCCGGCGCAAAGCCCGCAACAGGAACGGGCTTTAGCCCTTGAAGAAAGTTTTGCTTTTGTATCCATCGTTACATTACCTTGTCCTTTGACGAAAGGCCGGCCCGGCCCCCAGATTGAAAACGCCGCCCCGGAAAACGCTCTGTGACTCCTCTTCGTGTACCTCCAACAGGTCTGCGCTTCGAGAACATCGACAAACGCTATGGCGGGCTCTTCGCCCTTCGCCACGTCTCCCTTGCCATTGCTCCCGGCGAATGTGTGGTCCTCGCAGGGCGCAATGGCTCCGGCAAAACCACCTTACTTCGCATCGCCGCGCAACTTGTCAAGCCCACCGCAGGCAAACTGACTTTCCCCGGTGCGGACGCCGCACCCTCCATCAACGGACGCCCCGGCTACGTCGCCCACACCACCATGGTTTACGACGAACTCACCGCTGAAGAGAATCTTCTCCTCTTTGCCAAACTGCAAAATGTCGAAGCTCCCGCTGCCCGCGCCGAAGAACTCCTCCGCGAAGTTGGCCTCATCGATCGCCGTGACTCTCTGGTCCGCACCTTCTCCCGCGGCATGCGCCAGCGCATCGCCATTGCGCGTGCCCTGATTCATCGCCCGTCCGTCCTGCTCTTCGATGAACCCGCCACCGGCCTCGATCCTCTCGGCATCTCGTGGCTCGCCAAGACGCTGGGCGAAGTCAACCGCTCCGGCTGCACTGTGGTCATGAGCCTCCATGGGGAATCGGAAATCTCCGCCCTGGCTACCCGGGCCGTGCAACTCGATGCCGGCAGCATCGTGGCGGACACCAGGTCCGGCGCTTCGCTCCACTCAATCCTCACTTTCGGTAGTGCCTGACCCCGCCATGAGCCTCCTCTCCAACACGCTCACCCTCCTCGGCAAAGAATTGCGCACTGAATTCCGTTCGCGCGAACTCCTCACCACCACCAGTGTCTTCATCCTGATCGTCCTCGTGCTCTTCAGCTTTGCGGTTACGCCTGGCACGGAAGAAGCGCGCCAGTTCGCTCCAGGCTTGCTCTGGCTGGCCATTCTCTTCGCCTCCTCGCTGATGTTTCAATCCTGCTTCCTGCGCGAGCAGACCAACGATACGCTCAGCTCACTGCGCCTCGCCGTCAGCGATCCCTTCTCGATCTTCCTTGCCAAGCTTATCGCCAACACGCTCTTCCTTCTCTTGACCGAGTTGATCATGCTGCCGTTCTTCGCCATTTTCTACAACATCCCGCTCTGGTCCAAGCTCCCCGTACTGTTCCTCGTCCTGCTCGTCGGCAGTCTGGGCATCTCCATCGCCGGTACTGCCATCTCCGCCATCTCCGCGCAAGCGCGCATGCGTGAACTCCTGCTGCCCCTGTTGCTCCTGCCGCTGCTCACTCCGGTGCTGGTGGTCAGCTCGCTCGTTACGGGAAATCTTCTCGACCGCGAGCCCATCGTGCAGTGGAAGGGAATTGCCTTCCTCGCTGTCTTCGACCTGGTTTTTTTGACGGCGCTATGGCTTTTCGGCGAATATCTTCTGGAGGAGTAATTCGCAATGGCGAAACGTATCACCCTCGGTGCTGTCGCTCTTCTTCTGGTCATCGCTTCGGCCTACGCCTCGTTCTACATCGCGCCCCAGGAGCGCACCATGGGCGTCATCCAGCGCATTTTCTATTTTCATGTGGCCAGTGCCTGGGCCGGTTTCACCGCGTTCCTCATCTGCTTCATCGGCAATCTCCTGTATGTCTGGAAACGCGCCGACAAATATGACTGGCTCGGCGTCTCCTCCGCGGAAGTGGGCCTCGCCTTCACCACCGTTGTCCTCATCACCGGACCCATCTGGGCGCATCCCGTCTGGGGCATCTGGTGGACCTGGGACGCGCGGCTGACCTCTACCTTCGTGCTCTGGCTGCTCTATGTCTCCTACTTGCTGCTGCGCACTCTCATCGAAGAGCCGGATCGCCGCGCCCTCCTCAGCTCGCTCTTTGGCATCTTTGCCTTCATTGATGTGCCGCTAGTCTTCGGCGCGATTCGCTGGTGGCGCACGCAGCACCCTTCGCCGGTCATTATGGGCGGCCAGGGCTCCGGCCTCGAGCCAACGATGAAAGCGGTCTTTTTCTTTTCCGTGATTGCCATGCATGTTTTCATGACCTTTCTGATCGTCGAGCGTTATATTCTGGAAAAAACGAAAGCGGAAGTGGACATCCTGCAGCGGGAAGTGGAGGCGTAATGAAAAATCTCGACAGCGTATTTGCTGCATACATCATCGGCTGGGGCGTATTCTTTCTTTTCTACGTTACCATCGCCAAACGCACCGCCGATCTCCGCGCCGAAGTCGAGCGTATGAAAGCGAGGCTTAGTACCCATGAATGAACCCACGCCCTACCCACCCGGCCAAGCATCTGCGCAGAAGCACCGTCATGGATGCCTTACGGCCTACCTTGTATTCATGATGGTTGCCAACTCTGCCGCTGCCCTTGTCTATCTTTTCGGCTCCGAAATGGTCCGGCGCAATGTTCCGAACTTGCCCGCATGGGCTTTCCCGGTTCTGATTGTTGCGGGAATCTTCAACCTCGTTTGTGCCATTGCTCTGTTCCGTTGGAAGAAATGGGGATTCTGGGGATTTGTCGCCTCTGCCGTGCTTACATTTTTCCTGAACCTTACCATCGGGATTGGCCTGGGCTCCGCCATTTTCAGTTTGCTGGGCGTGGCCATTCTGTATGGAGTGCTGCACATCGGTAACGAAGATAAGGGATGGCCTCAGTTAGACTGAAGCAATCTTCAACGCTAGCGGCAGAGCGATCCGGTTTTTCTTAGTTTCCTGATATCTGGTCGCTGATATCTGATATCCGCACCCCGACGGCGAGCGCCCGCTCCGCAACGCGAAAGGGAATTGCAATGTCGAGCCTGACCACCAACGCCAAAAAACGCGTCGGCATCGTCCTCTTCCAACTCGGCGGCCCCGACTCGCTCGATACCGTCGAACCCTTCCTCCGCAATCTTTTTCTCGATCCGGACATCATCCCGCTCGGCCCGCTCAATTTCATCCGCGGCCCGCTCGCCCGCTACATCGCCAAAAAACGCTGCGTTGCCGTCGCCCGGCGTTACGGCATGATCGGCCGCCGCTCCCCCATCGGCATTCTCACGGAACGCCAGCGCCGCAAACTTGTCGCCGCCTTGCAGCCCTATCTCGATCCCGTCGCCGTCAGTGCCATGCGCTACTGGCGCCCGCTCACCGAGGAAGCCGTCGCCGCCATCCGCGCCGCCAACCGCCTCGACGAACTCGTCCTCCTTCCGCTCTATCCCCACTATTCCTACGCCACCACGCTCAGCAGCCTGAAAGAGTGGCGCCGCGTCTACGGCGAACCGGTGGACACTCTACCCGAACGCACCATCGAATATTTTTACGATCACCCGCTGTACATCGAAGCCCTCGTAAAAAACATCGGCAAGATTCTGCGCCAATTTCCGGATAGTTCCCGCGCGCATTTGATCTTCAGCGCGCACGGCTTGCCCATGAGCCTCGTCGAAAAGGGCGACCCCTATCCAAAGCACATCGAGGAAACCGTTCGCCTCGTCTGCGAACAGGGCGCCCGCGAATATCCCAATTGGCCGCGCACGCATCTGCTCTGCTTCCAGAGCAAGGTCGGCCCGGCCAAGTGGCTCGAGCCTTCCTTCCTCGCCACGCTGGAACGTCTCGGCCACGAAGGCATCACGGAAGCCCTCGTCGTTCCCATCTCTTTCGTCACCGAACACATCGAAACGCTCCACGAAATCAACATCGAAGGCCGCGCCGACGCCAAAAAATGGGGCATCGAACGTTTCCGCATGATGCCCGCCGTAGGCGATAGTCCCCTCTTCATCGCCGCCCTGAAAGACCTGGTCCTCCGCGCCGTCGAACTCCCCTCCGATCCTCCCACTACCCACTCCACCACCGCCTAGCGCTGGGTGCCCCAGGTTCGATTTTTTACCTGGGTCTTGGGTTCCTCTAATCTCTGGCACAGACAATCCTGTCTGTGCTCTTGGGTTTTCCCAATACCCCGCAGCCCCGCACCACAACTTGTCATCCCGAGCGCAGCGAGGGACCTGCTTTTTCTTGCACTCCCATCGCCCGATCCCGTCATTCCGCCTGCCCGCCGGAGGAGGGAGCGGAGTCTGCGGAGCGAGGAATCCCTCTTCACTCTTTGTTTTCTTCGTTCACCCTGCTACCCCCCCGTCTCATCATGTCGAATTTTTCTTCCGTTTCGTAAAATTCCCTGCTACAGTCCCTCCCGCTTCAGGGTACTTGAGGGGACACTCTCCCCTTTTCGTTGCGCTATAATTCTCGTTTCGGGAATTGGGGCCCGAAATTCATGAAAGCCACCTATCATCCTGGTGTCCACAAGTTCGCCCTGTTTGTGGTTTGCTGGACTGTAGTCCTGCTTACCGCGGGCGCACTGGTCACTTCCGAGGACGCCGCGCTGGCCGTGCCCGATTGGCCTCTCTCCTACGGCACGCTCAATCCGCCCATGGTTGGCGGCATCGCTTTCGAACATTCCCATCGCATGCTCGCCGCCGCCCTCGGTTTTCTGGTCATCATTTTGGCGTTCCTTCTCTGGCGCAAAGACGAACGCCCCCATGTCCGTTGGCTCGGCGCCGCTGCGGTGGCCGGTGTCTGCGTACAGGGCGCCCTAGGCGGCCTCACCGTTCTCAAGCTCCTCCACTACTGGCTGCCCGTGATGCACGCCTGCACCGCGGAAATCGTCTTCGTCCTTCTCGTCAGCATCGCCGTCGTCACCAGCCGTTGGTGGATGGAAAACCTCCCGCAGTACGAGGATCGCGGCACCCCGCCCATTCACACCATCGTCACGCTGAACGCCTTCGTGATTTTCCTTCAGCTTCTCGCTGGCGCCGGCTTTCGCCATAAATACCTCACTCTGAAGCCGCACGTCTTCGGCGCGCCCATCGTGCTCCTCATGGTGGTCTGGACAGCCCTGGTGCTGCGCAGCCGCTTTCCGCAAGTGCGCGAGATGGTCCGCGCGCGCGTTCTCCTGCACACCTTCGTGGGCATTCAAATCCTTTTGGGACTTGTCGCCTTCTGGGCGCGCATGCAAAGCGCCGATGACCCGCAGCCCATGCCCTTCACCGTGTTTTCCACCGTCGTGCACACCGTCGTCGGCGCAATTCTCTTCGGAACTGCCATCCTGACCGTGCTCCTGTGCTACCGCCTTGTTCCCCGAAACAGGGAAGTGCTTCTCGCCACAACGCGCGGTGAGGTGCCCGCTCAATGAGCACGGCCCGCGCCACGGAACTCGCGCAACCTGGCAAGTTGAGCGCCTATATCGCGCTCACCAAGCCGGACGTTTCCTTCCTCGTCTTGATGACCACCGCGGCGGGCTTTTACATGGGCGTGCGCGGTCCCGTGGACTGGCTGCACATGCTCCACGTCGTCTTCGGCACCATGCTGATCGCCGCAGGCACCGCCGCACTGAATCATTACCTCGAGCGCGAATCCGACAGCACCATGCGCCGCACCGCTTCCCGCCCTTTGCCTACTGGCCAACTCACGCCGCCCGAAGCACTGCGTTTCGGCGTGCTGCTCTGCGTAGCAGGAGCCGTGGACCTCGCCATCGTTGGCGGCTTTCTCCCTTGCCTGCTAGGCGTATTCACTTGCCTCAGCTACCTGCTGGCCTACACGCCGCTGAAAACACGCACCGTCTGGGCCACCTTCATTGGCGCCATTCCCGGCGCGATTCCGCCCATGATTGGCTGGACCGCTGCCACGGGTAAGCTGGACGCGCCCGCCTGGCTGCTCTTCGCTATTCTTTTTTTCTGGCAGTTCCCGCATTTCCATGCCATCGCCTGGATGTACCGCGAAGACTACGCCCGCGCCGGCATCCTCATGCTTCCCGTCGTGGACAAGGACGGCACGCGCACCTTCCGCCAGATCATTTTGTACGCCGCATCGCTGGTAGCCGTCAGCCTGCTGCCCGCAATCATGGGCTTTGCCGGCGTGCTCTATTTCTTCGGCGCGCTAGTCAGTTGCACCGCGCTAGTCCAAGTCTGCCTCTGGGCCGCCAATTCCAAATCCAACACCCGCGCCAAGTGGCTAATGCACGCCACGGTAATGCACATCCCCATCCTCCTCGGCCTAATGATGTACGACAAGCTCCCCCGCTAGGTAACATAGCCTTTAGCCTGTGCTTTTTGGCTCTCTGTTACGCCTCGACCCGGGAATTCTTGAGGGTGCCCCACCCTTGGTTTATAAGGGTGGGCTCTTACGTTCTAACGCCTCGGCTTCTCCTCTCTTTTGATCCTTTACTTCCTCAACCTCTTCCCGGTCGCTGATCGCCGGTCGCTGATCGCCATTTCCCGCCTCCTGATATCTGATAACTGATATCTGATATCGTGTATCTTCAACTACGAAAGGTCCCTGCCACCCATGTTCTCCCACGCCGCCCTAAACGCCACGCTCAACGCCACCAGCGCGATTCTCCTAGCCGCCGGCTACGCCGCCATCCGCTCCGGCAAACGCGATCTCCACAAAAAACTGATGCTCTCCGCCTTCGCCGTCTCCTGCGTCTTCCTGATCTCCTATGTCATCTACCACCTCCGCATTCACCAAGTGATCCACTTCCAAGGCCAAGGCTGGATCCGCCCCGTCTATTTCGCGCTACTCACCTCGCACACCATCCTAGCCATCGTGATCGTCCCGTTAATTCTAATCACCCTGCGCCGCGCTTGGCTCGAGCGTTTCGATAAGCATCGCCAAATCGCCCGCTGGACCCTCCCCCTGTGGTTCTACGTCTCCGTCACCGGCGTCATCGTCTACCTCATGGTCTACCAGTTGTACTCCCACTAGCGGACACTGACGTAGACACGAGTCGGACAGACCAAATCTGAGGGAGCAGCCTGTCGTTGACAAGGCTACTTATCAGCCGGAATTCATCGTAGAGCGGCGAACACGAAAGAGACATGGCGCGCGTCCTTAAAAGCTAGATGAAAAGAGGTCGTCGCGGCCTTCGAGGCGGCGTGGAAGTTGTATGAGAAAGCAGCGAAGCGTGCCTTAGTTTAAGGTTTCTTCTTTCGAGGGTTCGGGCCTTTCAGAAACGCAGTCAGTTTCTGAGAAGGTCTGCTCTTGTGCACCATTTTGCCCATCCTTTTGATTTCATCCGGGCCTAGGTGTTGCGCAGCCAAAATTTGTCGCCCAGAGTTTCGACAGAAGCAGGTCTCTCGCATATAGATAGGAATGTCCTTGCCGACTGCCAGGCAGAAATTGATGCCTGACAAATAGAAACTGAACAAGTGGAACGGTTGCCTTCCGGCGATGTTCGGAAGGCGTGCAAACCAGGGAGGTTCTAACATATCAGCGACCATAATGATGAGCGCCATGTTCTCAGGAAATGGCCCTTCGTTCCGAAGGAACTTCCTAACTTGTTCACCATAGGCTCCTAGATTAAGTCGCTCGCAGCCGTGCCAATCATGCGCATGGCCTTTCCAGAACATGCCCATGGCGAAATGAGCGAGTCTGTCGCAATCGATTCCAGTGAGCCCAGCGCAATTATATACTTTGCGATCGTCGTCTATTTTAGTCGGAATGGTTGAGCGCAGAGTTGTGAGTAGGGGGAAACCGTTCTCATTAGCAAGCTGCGGGACCACCCATTCTTCTCCGCTGCGACTAAACAATTGTTCGCAGTCCCAACAGAAGACGAAATCGTGGACCTGAAGTGATGTTTGGCTCATAACATCACTCATAACTGTGATTGGGTTAGGATTCTTCAGCGTTTCTGCCCGGAATATCTTGTATGCACTCCTGGGCAAGTAGTGACTGTCTTGAAGTTCTTGGTTGTGCCGCAGACAGAGAGGGCATTTGCCGAGTGGCATGTTTCTTCACCTCTTGGCCTGTGTTGGATTTTACCAAATTTACGCACCACGCTGATTCTCCGGTGTACCATCTCTCCCGACGTGTGATATCTGACTATTGTCAGAAGGGAGTGCGATGAGAGTTCTGCTATTCGGTGCAACCGGTTCCGCAGGCGCTGCCGTCCTCTCCGCCTGCCTTTCCGCGCCAATCGTTCAGGAAGTCCGCGCCATCCTGCGTCGCCCGCTTCCACAAACGCACGCAAAGCTGCGCAGTTTTGCGCAGTCCGACTTTCTCGACTACACCAGCGTCACCGATGCCTTTCACTCTGTTGACGCCTGCCTCTTCTGCCTGGGAATTTCCGCCACGCAAGTTTCCAAAGACGACTACATGAAGATCACCCACGACTACACGCTCGCGGCCGCTCGCATGCTCCAGGCACAAAGCCCCAACGCCGCCTTCCACTACATCAGCGGGCAGGGAACTCGCCCGGACAGCCGCATGTTCTGGTCCCGCGTGAAAGCCCAAACCGAGCAGGAATTGATGGACCTCGTCGGCGCCGATTGCTGGCGCCCCGCCTTCATTGACGCCACGCCCTCTCCCAGCCTCCCCAAACTCTACAAAACCCTCTTCCCGCTCCTCCGCATCCTCAAACCTTTCCCCAGCCTCTACGTCGCCGGCACAGACCTGGGCCGCGCCATGCTCCAAGCCACTCGCGAAAATCTGCGCAAACGCATCATCGAAAATCGCGAAATCCGCCAAATCGCCGCCCGTTTCAACATGTAACCCTTTGGAGTGCGGTGGCTAGCCACCGCTTTTGAGTCCGACACACCTCGCTTGCAATCTGAAACTGAGGAGCGATTCCTCCACTCCGGGACGGCAAAGTGCGCCCTCCCTGCGGTCGGAATGACAAAGTGGGGACTATGGAGAAAGGTACAGACCCGACTTTGCCCGGGAATGCTTTTGCCCGGCCCGCACACCACACGTGTCATCCTGAGCGCGCCTTCCGCGCGAAGGACCTCAACCTTTAGTTTGTCCAGGAAGTTTCCGTCGACCGCGATCCGTCAGCCCGAGCCCTACAACCACCCGCGCTCTCGATAAGCCTTCGTCCCCATCACCAACGCCGCCTCGATATCCGCGCGCAGCCCATCGTCCAGCTTCTTCACGTGGAAGCACGTCTTGCCCTTAAGCAGCTTCAGCAATGCTGGCGCGATCTTCTTCTTCGCCGCATCGTTCATGTAAATGCACATCAAATACAACCCGACATAACCCTTCTGCAAGATCACCGCCGCCAGTTGCACTGCAACGGGCTTCCCGCCATACGCCCCGGGAATCACGACTGGCTTCGGCACCGTTATTTGCGCGTTCTTCTTATTGGGCACGCCATATTCCCCAAACCGAAATGGCGGCGCATGGCGCTTCAATATCGCCTCAATCTCCGAGTACACGCTATCCAGCGACCCGCCATCCTCCGCCGGCCCCTTCGTCTGTGTTTTTGTCTTAGTTGTTGCCTTAGTTGTTTTAGCCATGGCGCGGAATCCTACTTCATTTTCCGAAGAGTCTTCAAGCGATTTTCGCTTGTGGCACGGGGCGAGGCGAGTTGGGTAAAAATACCGGAAAGAGTTTCTTCAGGGGCTGAAGCCCATGGGTTTCAGGAGTCTTACGCAGGGGCTGAAGCCCCTGCCTCCTAAAGAAGCGCCCCAATCACCGCATCCGTAAACTCTTTCGTCCCCGCCGTCCCGCCCACGTCCTTCGTAATGTGCTTTCCCTCTCTGTACACCTTCACCAACGCCGCCTCAATCCGCTCCGCCGTCGCCCGTTCGCCCAAATGCTCCAGCATCAGAATCGAGCTCATCAGCAGCGCCGTGGGATTCGCCAGGCCCTTACCCGCAATGTCCGGCGCAGTGCCATGCACCGCCTCGAAAATCGCGCTTTCATCGCCAATGTTCCCGCTGGGCACCACGCCCAATCCACCCACCAACCCCGCCGCCAGGTCGCTCATCACGTCGCCATACAAATTCGGCAGCAGCAAAATGTCAAACTGCGCCGGATTCATCACGATCTGCATGCAAGCGTTGTCCACGATCAGTTCTTTGTACTCGATATCCTTGTACTGTTCCGCCACTGCGCGCACCGACCGCAAAAACAGCCCATCGCCCAGCTTCATGATGTTGGCTTTGTGGATCGCGTGAATCTTCTTTCGCCCGTGCTTCCGCGCATACTCAAACGCAAACCGCGCAATCCGCGTCGAAGCCTTCTCCGTGATGATCTTCAGGCTCTCCACCACGCCGGGCACCACTTCGTGCTCCAGCCCCGAGTACAGATCCTCGGTGTTCTCCCGCACGATCACCACGTCCACGCCATCAAAGTGCGATTTCACTCCCGGCAGATTCTTCACTGGGCGCAAATTCGCATACAAATCCAGGCTCTTGCGCAGCGCTACGTTTACGCTTCGCGCGCCCCCGGCAATGGCCGTGGCCATCGGCCCTTTCAGCGCGACGTGATTCCGCCGCACGGACTCAATCGCCGCTGTGTTCAGCACTTCCGCGCCCGTCGTAGCCTTGTCCGTGTTTTCGGCGCGCGCCCCCAGCTCTTCCCACTCGATCTGCACGCCCGAAGCGTCCAAAATCCGTCGCACAGCCGCCGAAACTTCCGGCCCAATGCCTTCCCCGGGTAACAGCGTAACTTTGTGTCTCATAAGTGCATCTATTTTACTGTAGCGCAGGGCGAGTCCGCGCTCTTTTTGGCCCGCCGCTTTCTGGCGGGAGCCCTGCGGCCTTTTCCTGGGTTTGCCTTTGCTTCCTGATATCTGATCGCTGATATCTGATATCCGCCTAGCAGCAGGGAATTCCTCGATAAGCACCGCCACTTTGCACTAATTCGGGCTGTGCTATACTGAGAAAGTACATTTCCTCGCGGAGGATTCCGCGAGCGGAGGCCAAGAGAAACTATGATCAGCCTGACGCCAGTAGCCGCCACCAAAGTCAAGGAAATCATGAGCATGCAGAACCCTGCGCCCACAGCTCTTCGTGTTGCCGTGGTGGGTGGAGGCTGCTCCGGTTTCCAGTACCACATGGCGTTTGAGAACCAGACCAACGAGACCGACGAAGTCCTCGATTTCGACGGGCTCAAGGTTGCCGTGGACCAGATGAGCTCCATGTATCTCGACGGCGTCGAGATTGATTACATCGAGACCCTCGAGGGCGCCGGCTTCAAGTTCAACAACCCCAACGTCAAGAGCACCTGCGGCTGCGGCAGCTCCTTCAGCGTCTGATATTCTTCGTCGGGGTCCAGCGCGCCGCAGGCGGGGACCCCATGCCCGCACAATCGCCAGTCCCTGTCTCTCCGTACCAGTTCCTGCCCAATCCTCTATCTTTACTCCTTGTTCCGCGCGCATTCTGCCTTCCTCTAGGCTTGGCCGCGAGCGATCCGTGTCTAACCCCTTATGCCCAGCTTTATGCGAGAATGAACACCTGGAAGGAGCGCCACCGTGAGCGACACCTCCCTTCATATCAATGGTCACGAGTACCAAGTCACAGTGGACCGGCAAACATCCCTCCTCTCGGTCCTCAGGGAATTTCTCGATCTAACCGGAAGCAAGTATGGCTGCGGCGAAGGCCAATGCGGCGCTTGCACCGTCCTGATTGACGGCAAAGCGCGGCGCTCCTGCCTGCTTCCGCTGTCGGCAGCCGAAGGCAAACAAATCACCACCATCGAGGGCCTGGCCAAAGGGGAGCAACTCCACCCCGTGCAACAAGCGTTTCTCGATGAAGGCGCGATGCAGTGCGCCTACTGCACTTCGGGCATGATTATCTCCGCCGTATCCCTGCTGAATGCCAATCGAAACCCGTCAGATGAGGAGATTCTCACCGCCATGCAGGGAAACATCTGCCGCTGCGGCACCTATCCACGCATCCTCGCGGCCATCCACAAAGCCGCCGGGGTTCTGCAACGGGGGCAGCCATGACTCCCAAGCGCGAAGCACCTTTCACCATCGAGCCGGAACGCTACGAGTTCACGGCTCCTCCCTCCTATGTTTTTCAGAGCGGCCGCCGCGACTTCTTCAAAATCCTGGGCGCGGGACTCTTCATTGCCTGCGCCATCTCGAAAGCCGAAGCGTTTCAGGAATCGGGCGGCAGGAGAAATTCCGAAGACTCCCTGCCACAGGAAATCAGCGCCTGGCTGCACATCGGGGAAGACGGCACAATTACGGCGTTTACGGGCAAGGTGGAAGTGGGGCAGAACATTCGCACCTCGCTGACGCAGGCGGTTGCGGAAGAGCTCAAGGCCCCGTTTGCATCGATTCGCATGCTGATGGGTGATACCCAGTTAGTGCCATTTGACATGGGCACCTTTGGGAGCCGCACCACCCCAATCATGAATCTGCAACTGCGCCGCGTTTCCGCTGCGGCACGCAACTTCCTGCTCGGCATGGCGGCAAAACAATGGGACGTCGCGCAATCGCAACTGAAGGCTGAAGCCGGCAAGATTGTTGACACCCAGACGAATCGTTCGCTCACCTACGCCCAACTCGTCAAAGGCCAGCAGATCTCCCAAGTTGTTCCGGCAGAGGGTCCCTTGATCCCGCCGCGCGAATGGACCGTTGCCGGGCAGGCGTTGCCTAAGGTCGATGGCCGCGATTTCGTGACCGGCAAGCACCGCTATCCCTCTGACCAAAAACTCCCAGACATGCTCTTCGGAAAAGTCGTGCGCCCGTCCGCATTTAACGCCACTCTGGCGTCGGTGGACACGAAGGAAGCGGAGAAACTCCCCGGAGTCATCGTCGTGCACGACGCCACTTTCCTGGGAGTGGTGGCACCAGACTCCGCCACGGCTGCCAAAGCGGCGTCCCTCGTGCGCGCGGAATGGAAAACCGAGCCGCAGCCGTCCAGCAAGGAACTCTTTGACTACCTGAAGAAAAACGCCTCGCCCCGCGATGAGCGCAATGACGATTCGCGCTCCGAGACCGGCAATCTGGATGCCGCCTTCGCTTCCTCGACTCATACCCTGGAGCAGTCCTACAACGTAAACTACATCGCCCACGCGCCCCTCGAACCGCGCGCCGCACTCGCTCACTGGAGCGACGATCAGTTGACCGTGTGGACCGGTACGCAGCGCCCCTTTGGGGTGCGCACCGAACTTGCGGAGGCCTTTCATTTGCCCGACGAAAAGGTTCATGTGCTGATGCCGGACGCGGGAGCTGGCTATGGCGGGAAGCACTCCGGTGAATGCGCGGTCGAAGCCGCGCGCCTGGCACGCGCCGCCAAGCGGCCCGTAAAGCTGGTCTGGACGCGGGAAGAAGAGTTCACCTGGGCCTATTTCCGCCCCGCTGGAGTGATCGAGGTCCGCAGCGCCGTCGGCGACGATGGCAAAATCACCGCTTGGGAGTTTCACAATTACAATTCTGGTTCTGCGGGCATTCGCACCTATTACGACGTTCCCAACCAGCGTATCGAGTTCCACTCCGTGAACTCCCCTTTGCGTCAAGGCTCCTACCGGGCACTCGCGGCTTCCGCAAATCATTTCGCGCGCGAAGTGCACATGGATGAGATCGCGCACTCGCTCAAACTGGATCCTCTGGAATTTCGCGTGAAGAATCTGAAAGAGGAGCGTTTGCGCGCAGTATTTGAAGAAGGCGCAAAAAAGTTTGCCTGGGGCGGAACAAAGACCGCTAACCACGGCTTCGGCATGGGTGGCGGCTACGAAAAGCTGGGCTTCGTTGCTACGTTCGTGGAGGTCGCCGTGAACCGGAGCACCGGCGACATTAAGCTTGTGCGCATCCTCACCGCCTTCGACTGCGGCGCCATCGTCAATCCAGACGGCCTGCGCAATCAACTCATCGGCGCAAATATCATGGGCATTGGCGGCGCGCTGTTTGAAGCCATCGAATTTGAAAATGGGCGTGTGCTGAACAATGTCTTTTCGAAGTACCGCGTGCCCCGTTTCCGCGATGTCCCTCTCATAGAGGCACTCCTGATTGACCGCAAAGATCAGACGCCGGTGGGAGCCGGAGAGGCGCCCATCATTGGCCTGGCTCCGGCCATCAGCAATGCCATCTTCGATGCAACAGGAATTCGCCTGCGCTCATTGCCAATGGCGCCGCTCCTGGCTCCCCACGGATTGCGTTTTTCCTGAATGGGCGCTTCTCGAATCCTGCTTGTCCAGGTATCTCATCCAAGGAGCATAGTTGCGCGCGATGGCCGTCAAGCGATGCTCTCCGACATCGTGTGGACATTTTCATAATCAGTACAGTTTACTGTTGCCCGCAAGGGAAGCCTTTGCACCTGTTCCAAGTCTGACCTCACTGCCAGTTGTTTGAGCCATCTACAGCTCCTATTCTTACTCTGGCCAAAGAATTCGAGCGGTGAACACTAGGCTCCTCCCCCCCTCCCATCCCGCTCAACCTTCGCTCCAGAAAAGAATACCGAGGCTTATCCGCCCATGAACAAAACGTTATTGGTGTGCCTGTCTCTCGGTTTGTTTTTTGTAAGTTCCGTGTTCTTTCCCATGCCTGCCCAAGCCACGGTTGGAGTTGCTCCCAGCTCACTGAGTTTCGGCACCGTAACGGTAAACACAAAAAGCGCGGCCGCCACCGTTGTGGTGACAAACGAGGGACATCGTACTGTTTCGATCCGGCAGGTCTCGAGCAATATCCCCGAGTTTATCGTCGTCAGCTCCGCAATGCCCATCAGTCTTGGTTCTCACGGCAGCGTGTCTTTTCAGGTTCTGTTCCAGCCGAACGCCGCGCAGAGTTTCAGCGGCATAGTCGTTGTCAGCGCACTCCATCAGGATGGAGAGACGTCAACGAATTCCATCGCCATTACGGGAACAGGCCAAGCCCCGGCTCCTACGCAAACACACCTGCTTTCAGCCAATACCAGCAGCCTGAGCTTCGGCAATGCCCTGGTAGGAAGCACCGTTTCGCAAACGTTGACCCTCACGAATAGCGGAACTGGCAGCGTCACCATTTCGCAGGCCGCCATCACCGGCACAGGCTTCTCCCTCAGTGGGTTTTCCGGGACCGTCACCCTCGCTGCGGGTCAGACCTTAACTCTCACCGTGAATTTTGCGCCTGCGTCCGCAGGAAGTGTGACGGGCAGCCTCAGCATCGTCAGTAGCGCGACCAATTCTCCCGCAACGATCTCCCTCAGCGGCACTGGCGGTCAGCCGCAAATCATTGTGTCTCCCTCCAGCCCCGCCTTTCTGAGCTTCACCGTGGGTACGAGTACTTCCATGATCGTCACGATCAAAAACCCCGGCACGGCCAACCTAAACGTCACCCAGGCAACGCTCGCTGGGACTGGCTTCAGCATTACCGGTCTGACATTGCCGCTATCGGTTGCACCCGGATCTTCCTCCACCTTCACACTCGGCTTTGCGCCCGCCGCCGCGGGCAATATTACCGGCACGCTCACGCTGGTAAGTAGCGCACCCAATTCACCGCTGGTCGTTTCTCTGTCCGGCACGGGTGTAGCGCAGGCACTCCAATTGACCGCTACGCCATCCACCCTGAGCTTCGGAAGCGTTGCCACGGGCACCAGCACAACGCAAACTGTTACCCTGGCAAATACAGGCAACTCCAGCATATCGATTTCCCAGATCACCGAAAATGGCACGGGATTCACCGCCACGGGTCTTGTACTCCCGCTCACGCTTGCTGCCGGTGCGTCCACTTCCTTCACCGTGACCTTTGATCCGGCCACCGCTGGCAGCCTTTCCGGCAGCGTCACCGTCACCAGCACCGCGAGCAACTCTCCTGTAACGATTTCCCTCTGCGGTACTGGCGCTCAACCGCAAATCTCCATCATTCCCGCCAGCGTCAGCTTCAGCAACGTCACCGTGGGGGGCACCAATACCCAGTCGCTCACCATTCGAAATGCGGGCACCTCGAACCTCAGCGTCACTCAAGCAACGCTGGCCGGTACCGGCTTCTCCTTGACCGGCCTCACCGCGCCGCTCTCTGTCGCCCCGGGTGCTTCTTCCGTCTTCACCGTCGGGTTCACCCCCACCTCCGCCAGCACTTTTTCCGGCAGCCTCACCTTGGTGAGTAACGCGCCCGGTTCACCACTTGTCGTTGCCCTCGCCGGCACGGGCGTTTCGCCCATTCTCCAAATCACGCCTTCTCCGTCCTCGTTGAGTTTTGGCAGTATCACCACCGGCACCAGCACAACGCAGAGTGTCACTCTGGCAAACACCGGCAACGCCAGCGTGACCCTCTCACAGATCACGGAAGCTGGCGCCGGGTTCGCCGCCTCGGGTTGCACTCTCCCGCTCACTCTTGCCGCCGGCCAATCCACCTCCTTCACCGTGACGTTTGATCCCGCCACCACCGGCAGTCTTTCCGGCAGCGTCACCGTCACCAGCAATGCTGCCAATTCTCCCCAAGTCATATCGCTTTCGGGGACAGGCACTGCGGTCGCCGCCTATTCGGTGAGTCTGTCTTGGTCACCGAGTTCCTCGTCCTACTCCGGCTTCAATATTTATCGGGGCGCCCAATCCGGCGGGCCGTACGCCAAGGTAAACTCCAGCTTGATTCCCACTGCGTCCTATGCCGACCCCGGCGTCGTAGCGGGCGATACCTACTATTACGTTGCGACCGAGGTGGACACTACGGGAGCGGAAAGCGCCTACTCCAGCCCAGTCAGCGCCATTATTCCCTGAACCAGTTCTCATTCCGGCGTGTATCCGACGTTGCCTACCTGTCTTCGCTCTTCGAGACAGGCAGGCAGCATTTCGCGCACTCTCTGCCCGTCCCGCAACTCCTCCCATTTGCATTCTCCCCACGCCCCACTTATCCTAATCTTCAACCCGCATGATCATAGCCCTCGCCCAATTCAACCCCACGGTCGGCGATTTCGATGGCAACTCCTCGCGCATCCTGACCCTTGCGGCCGAAGCTCAGCGCCGCGGCGCCGATCTCGCCGTTTTCTCCGAACTCTGTATCTGCGGCTATCTCCCGCTCGATCTGCTCGAGCGCCCCGCGTTCATCCAGCGCAATCACGACACTTTGCATGAACTCGCCGCGCAACTCCCGCTATCCTCCATCGTCGGCTACGCCGGCCACGTGGAACACCCTAGGGCAGGGAAGTCCATTGCCAATAAAGCCGCCCTCATCCACGAAGGCCGCGTCGTCTTCGAACAGAGCAAAATGCTTCTCCCCACCTACGACGTCTTCGACGAGTCCCGCTATTTCCGGCCCGGCGATAAACAATATGTCTACGGCTTGGGCCACGAACAGCTCGGCATCACCGTATGCGAAGATGTGTGGAACGATAAAACCTTCTGGAACCAGCCGCTCTACGCCCGCGATCCCGTCACCGAGCTCATCTCCCAGGGCACCAGCGTCCTCATCAATCTTTCCGCTTCCCCCTACACCATCGACAAACGCTTCCTGCGCGTGGACATGCTTCGCTCCATCGCCATCCATCACCAGCGCCCCGTGATTTATGTCAACCAGGTTGGCGGCGACGATTCCTTGATCTTTGATGGCGCCAGCATGGCTCTTACCCCCAGCGGGGAAGTAGCCGCCCAGGCAAAAGCCTTCCAGGAAGACCTTGTTCTCTTCGACACCGTCACTGGCCAGGGCGACCTCCACGAGCAGCCCGCCACGGAGATTGCCTACGCCCATCAAGCCCTCGTTCTTGGCACCCGCGACTACGTCCGCAAATGCCGCTTCTCCAAAACCATCGTCGGCCTCAGCGGCGGCGTCGATTCGGCCGTCGTTGCCTCCATCGCCGTCGAAGCCCTCGGCCCCTCAAACGTCCTCGGCGTCTCCATGCCCGGTCCATTCTCCTCTGAAGGCAGCAAGACCGATGCAAAAGCCCTCGCCCAGAACCTCGGCATCGAATTTCTGACGTTACCCATCGCCGATGTCTTTGAGTCCTACAAACACGCCCTCGCCCCGGCCTTCGGTGCCCGCTCACAAGACGCCACCGAGGAAAACATTCAGGCGCGCATCCGCGGCAATTACCTGATGGCGCTCTCCAATAAGTTCGGCTCCATGGTCCTCAGCACCGGAAATAAATCGGAGAACGCTGTTGGCTACTGCACGCTCTATGGCGACATGGCCGGCGGCCTCGCCGTCATCTCCGATGTGCCAAAGATGATGGTCTATGCCATCGCCAACGACATCAATCGCGAAAGGGAAGTGATCCCCCGCTCGACCCTTGATAAGCCTCCCTCCGCGGAGTTGCGCCCTGATCAGAAAGACACGGATTCCCTGCCGCCCTACGAGGTGCTGGATTCCATCCTGAAGGCCTATATCGAGGAAGTGAAGACGCCGGAAGAGATTGCCGGCGAATTTGGCTATGATTTAAAGCTTGTTCGCGATATCGCCCTGCGCGTGGATCGCAACGAGTACAAACGGAAGCAGGCCGCTCCGGGGTTGAAGATCACCTCGCGCGCTTTTGGTTTTGGACGCCCGTTTCCCATTGCGCAGCGCTTCATTCCATGATTCAAAACACCAATATTTCGAGGACTCGCGTGAAAAACACATTCAAACTTGCACTGCTTGTACTTTCCTTGCTCCCTGCGGCCACCGCCATGGCGCAGCAGCCCCCGGCGTCCGTAACCACAGCAGCAACTCCCCAGAAGAAGGTCGAGGCTTTTCTTCGCTATTATTTCGCCTTGGGCCCGGACGTCGAGGTCGTCGTGGGCGCGCCCACCGACCTCGGCGCCTCCGGTCTCCTTGAACTACCCATCGAAGTGAAGGCTCCAGACGGCTCGGACAAGCTGAAAATGTACTTAACTAAGGATGGCCGCTATCTGATGCGCGGTGAGCTCACGGACCTCACCACCGACCCCCTCGCCGAAAACATGGCCAAGATCCAGACCGCCAACGCCCCTGTCCTTGGCGATTCCAAAGCTCCCATCACCCTGGTCGAGTACTCCGACTTCGAATGTCCTGTCTGCCGTGGTCTCCACGACGCCCTGCGCGGCCTCCTGCACAATAACCCTCAGCTCAAGGTCATCTTCAAGGACTTTCCTCTCGACACCATCCACCCCTGGGCCCGCACTGCCGCCCTCGCCGGACGTTGCGCCTACCAGCAGGATCCCAATGCCTTCTGGAAGATCTACGACCTCATCTACGACAACCAGGACCTCATCTCCGCATCCAGCGTGTGGGACAAAATGCTGGACTTCGCGGGGCGCGCCAGCCTCAATACCGACACCTTCAAGTCCTGCATGGCTGGCCCGCAAGCCGCTGCCGAGGTCGATGCCAGCCTCGCCAACGGCGCCTTGCTCGAAGTTCGAAGCACCCCCACGATCTTCGTCAACGGGCGAAGAATCTCCACGGCCGACCCTCACGCCATCCAGCAATACATTGATTATGATCTGGCCCAAATCAAAGCCGCAAAGACCACACCAAAGAAGTAGCACTTGGAGTGCGGCGCCTTGCCGCCGCTTTTACGGCGCATGAAGCTCCACCAGAGTTTCATTCTCAGGAGGATGTGCCGTCTGCTAACTAGATTTGTATCGGCTGAAGATGAATTTCGGCAGGGAGGTACCTCGTCAGGGGGACGGGGTGCAGGGCATGACCAAGGCTACAGCGTGACTCACTTCCTAGTTAACATAATATCTG
>Ga0209039_10000994_pt1 | contig 27608 bp, 21 predicted proteins | sample BogFormECP12_OM1_FD_188238 | JGI IMG/M metagenome (GOLD analysis project Ga0209039, IMG submission 188238) | Bog forest soil microbial communities from Calvert Island, British Columbia, Canada - ECP12_OM1 (SPAdes) (version 2) | ecosystem: Environmental > Aquatic > Freshwater > Wetlands > Bog ... | reverse complement strand
GTTGAAGGTGGGACGCATGCCGATGTTGGTGACGCTGCGATGGCTGGAGGTTTCGCCTTCGAGGACGGTGCGGGTGATGTAGACGCCCTTGGCGGGGAGCAATTCCTGGTCGGGTTTGAGATTCAGAGTGGGGAAGAGGAATTTGCGGCCGGAGCCGGTGCCGCGGACGACTTCACCGGTTAAGACGAAGGGGCGGCCGAGAAGACGGGCGGCGTGGGTGACGTCGCCAGCGGCAATTTGTTTGCGAATGAGGGTGCTGGAGACGATTTGGGAGTCGAGGGCGACGGGCGTGTGGACGACGACTTCAAAGCCGTAGCGCATGCCGAGTTCGCGAAGGGATTTGACGTCGCCGAGCTGGCGATGTCCGAAACGGAAATTATCACCGACCACGACGGCACGGACGTGCAACTGGCGGACGAGTATTTCATCCACAAAATCTTCGGGAGAGAGTTGGGAGAGCTCCGGTGTGAAGGGGAGCACGACGGCGGCTTCCATGCCGAGCGCGCCAAACCATTCGATGCGCTGCTGATTAGTGGAGATGCGGAGAGGCGCGGAATCGGGGCGGAGAACTTTAAGCGGAGGCGGCTCGAAGGTGAGCGCGGTGGAGACGGCGCCGGAATCCTTGGCGCGCATCATGGCAAATTGGAGGACCCGCTGGTGGCCTAGATGGATGCCATCGTAATTGCCGATGGCGATGACGCTGCCGCGTTGGGAGGAGGCGAAGCGCGCGGCCCAGTCCGCGGCGGAATAGAAAACGGTGAGGCGGCCGGACGGAATGTGGGCGTGGATGGCAGGGGCTTTGGCGGCGCGCTGGACGGCAGGGGAGTCGGTTTGGACTTCGAATTGGAGGCCGTCGAAGGCGAGTTGAACGTGGGGATAGCCGGCTTTGCGAAGACGTTCGTTGGTGGCGGCGTGGGGAAGATCGTGAGCGATGTGGGTGAACCAGGCGCGACGAGGTTTCAGTTTATCAATGAGGGCGAGGGCTTGTTCGACGGTTTGGTGCATGGGATGGGGAACATCGCGAAGAGCGTCGATGATGAGTTCGTCGAGATCTTCGAGGAGCGGGACGGAGGAGTCGGGGAGACGGCTGAAATCGGTGAGATAGGCGGCGCGGCCAAAGCGGAAGCCGAGGACGTCCAATTCGCCGTGGAGGAGTGGGACGGGTATGAAGGGAATGCCGAGGAGTTGGAAGGGGCCTTTGACTTCGTGGAGGAGAACGCTGGGGACAGTGCTGAGGGTGGGTTTGTTGTCAAAGACGTAAGAGAAGGCGCGGCGGATGACGCGGAAAGTCTCCGCGGAACCGTAGACGGGCATGGGGGCGCGCTGGCGGATGTTGAAGGGGCGAATGTCGTCGAAGCCGAGGATGTGGTCGGCGTGGCCGTGGGTGAGGAGAACGGCTTCGAGGCGATCGAGGTGGGCGGTGAGGGCTTGAGCGCGGAAGTCGGGGGTGGTGTCAATGACGACATTCTGGGAATTGCGGGAGAGGAGGATGGAGGGGCGGAGGCGCTTGTCGTGGGGATCGAGGGAATCGCAAACGGCGCAGTGGCAGCCAACCGTGGGAACGCCCATGGACGTGCCGGAGCCGAGGACGGTGAGGTGGAGAGTGGAGGAAGACATGGGGGTATTTTATCTGGGGTGGGATGAGGGAAGCAAAGTGGGAAAGGAAAAGAGAAGAAGTGTAAGGGTATAAGAGTGAAAAAGTAAAAGAGTGAAAAGCGAAGAGAAACTTAACGCAGAGGCGCAGAGTTCACAGAGAAGAGAGAGGCGGGGGTCATTTTTTTGGCTTAGGGGATTGGGCTTGGGCCATTTGGGCGGCTAGGGCCTGGTTGATTTCGAGGTAGGTCATTTTAAGTTTGCCGAGTAGATCGAGGAGGATGGAGTCCTCTTCGGGGGCGAGATTGCCGACGGTTTTTTCGCGGAGGGCGTCGAGCATGTCAATGAGTTCGTGGGCGGCTTCGGGATCGATGACGGGCTGGCCGGTGCGAGGGTCGGCGTAGGCTCCGAGAACCATGGCGGCGTTGCTGCCAATCATGCGGATAAGATTCTCGAAGGCGGGGTTCTTCTTGGGAGTTTCCTTGGGGGGAGCGGCGGGAGAATCGGAGGGAGTTGGGGCGGCCTTTTCCTTGGCGGCCTCGACCTTGGCTTCGCGCTCCTGCTCCTGGACGACGTCGGGGCGGAGTTCGCCTTCGGAGGTGAAGGGACGGCGATCGATGACGCGAAAGGTGCCTTCAGGGTTTTGATCCGCCACGGTGGATGAGCCTCGTTGATAGAAAAGTGCTGGATTAGTTTAGCACGAGTGATGGACGACGGATGAGGGAAGGTAGATGAAGTGGATGAGGCAAATGAGGTAAAGGAGAAAAGCGGAGAGGGACGGTAACACAGAGTTCACAGAGATAGGAACACAGAGGTCACAGAGGGAAACCAAGAGAAAGAGAAGGAGAAAGGCTCACCACAGAGGTAACCCTCCTGCGGCGGGCAGGCAGAGGGGCCGCAGAGAGAATGGAGAAGGCTGGGCGGGTTATTCGTAGCGGAGGGCTTCTACGGGGTCGAGGCGTGCGGCTTTGATGGCGGGGTACATGCCGAAGATAAGGCCGACACTCATGGAGACGGAGACGGCGAGGAGGATGGACCAGAGAGGTACGGCGGAGGGAAGAGTGGGGACGGCGAGATTGATGAGGAGGCTGATAGTGCCACCGAGGATGACGCCGATGACGCCGCCGGCGCCGGTGAGGACCATGGCTTCGATGAGGAATTGCCAGATGACGTCACGCTTGCGAGCGCCAATGGCGCGGCGCACGCCGATTTCGCGGGTACGCTGGGTGACGGACATGAGCATGATGTTCATGACACCAACGCCGCCAACGAGAAGGCCGATGGAGCTGATGGTGGAGATGAGGAGAGCAACGGAAGAGGTGATCTGGCGGAATTGATCGGCGATCTGCTGGGCGCTGGAGACGCCGAAATTGTCGGGCTTGTTGAAGGGAACGTTGCGGCGACGCCGCAGGACGCCGCGAATCTGGTCTTCGGCTTCGGACATGTGGCCGGGATAGGCGACAGCGCCGATCATGTGCTCATCGTCCTCAGGATTATGTTTTTTGTAGGAGCGATAGGGAACGAGGACGGCTTTATCGGCGGACTGATCCTTCATGAGCTGGCCTTTGCGGGGTTCGAGGACGCCGATGACCTGGTAGGAGATGGTGTCAATGAGGATGGGTTTGCCGATGGGTTGGTTATCGGGATAGAGGGTTTTGGCGATGTCGGGGCCGATGACGGCGACGTCGGCGCGATGCTGATTTTCGGCTTCGCTGAAGAAGCGGCCTTCGCGCGGGCGGGAGTTGTAAACCTCCTCGTTGCTGGAGAGAGTGCCGCTATAATCCACGCCGGAAACTTCCTTGCCGAGATAGCGGGCGGTGACAGGGCCGCGTGAGGGACCAAACTGATCGAAGCGAGGGTAGAGGTTGACGGTGACGGAGCGGACGGCGGGACATTGTTGGGCGATGGCATCGGCATCCTCCAAGGCGAGCACACGGCGGGTGCGCTCTTCGGGAGACAGGCCACCGGTGTGAATGCCGGCATCGAAGCGAAAGATGAAAAGGGTGTTAGGGCCGTAATCGCTGAGATAGGCGTTCATGTCGCCATAGACGCCGACGAGGATGGAGACGACAGAGAGGAGGGCGGTGATGCCAATGACAACGCCGAGGACCGTGAGGAAAGAACGCATTTTGTTCTCGCGCAGAGTGGTGAGGGCCATCTGAGCGTTTTCGGCGAGATTGAGGCTCGTGCGCATGGAGTGTGCCCCGTATCCTAGACTTCCTGGCGCAGAGCTTCAATGGGGGGCAAGGAAGCGGCTTTGCGCGAGGGATAGACGCCGAAGAAGAGGCCGACGGCGGTGGAGAGGATTTCCGCGATGAAGACAGCCGAGATGGGGACGTGCATGGGGACGGAAGTGGTGGACTTGACGAGGGCGGCGACTCCGTAGGCGAAAATGACGCCCAAGGCGCCACCGACAGCGGCCATGAAGGCGGCTTCGACGAGGAATTGGAGAAGAATATCGCGGCGGCGCGCGCCAAGGGCTTTGCGTATGCCGATTTCGCGGGTGCGTTCGGTGACGGTGGCGAGCATGACGTTCATGATAACCACGCCGCCGATGACGAGGAAGACGGAGACAACGCCGATCATGGCGGTGGCGATGAGGCCGGTGAGCTGCTTCCAGAGATTCATGAGAGTGGCGGAGTCTAGGATGCCGAAGGAATCAGTTTCGTTGGGACCGAGATGGCGGCGAGCGCGCAGGAGGACGCGGGCTTCATCCTGAGTTTCTTGCATCCATTCGGCGCCGCGGGCCTGGATGTTGATGTCAAGGCCCTGGTAGGCGCCATAAATTTTGATAAAGGTCTGAATGGGGATGTAAGCGAAGTTGTCCTGGGATTGTCCGAAGGAGGTGCCGAGAGGCTTGGCGACGCCGACGACGGTGAAGGGGCGGCCGTCAATCCAGACATCGCGGCCGATGGGATCAACGTAGGGAAAGAGATTGGTGGCGAGATCGTTGCCGATCATGGTGGTCATGGCGCGGTTCTGGTCGTCGCCATCGGAGATGTAGCGGCCCTCGATGGGCTCCTCGACATCCATTTCGCCGATGTTGGAAGTGACGCCGCGCAGGCTGGTGTCCTCAATGCTTTGTGAACCGACACGGACTTTGCTGGAGGTGCCGATCTGGGCGCCGACGCGGCGGGGGAGCTTGAGATTGTCGTGGAGGGATTGGAAATCGTCCCAGGTAATGAGCTTGTTGCGGCGGGAGGCTTTGATGTACTCGTCGACGTCCGTAAGGATGGGGAAGCGAGTAACCAGAAAGACGTTGGAACCGAGATTGGCGACGCGATCGGCGATGTAGCCGTCGACACCGGAAATGAGGGAGATGACGAGGATGAGGGTGGAAACGGAAATGATGATGCCGAGGAGCATGAGGAAGGAACGGAGTTTATGGGCGCGAATAGTTTCGAGCGCCATGCCGATCGGTTCACGAAGGGGAAAGCTATGGAGCATGCAGGGGTATCCTAATTGAGTATTACGCAGGAGATGGGGGAAAGTTTCAAGGGGGAAGGGAGAAGAGAGATATCAGCGATCAGATATCAGAGATCAGGAGGCAAGAAAAAACAACGCAGAGGCGCGGAGGACGCAGAGGTTCGCAGGGAAGACAGGAGAGATATCAGAGATCAGGAGGCCAGAGAAGAGGTGGCTGACCGGGTTGGAGGCGGGGACGGGGGAGCGTTGGGGTGGAAGTACGGAAGAAGTATAAGAGTGAAAGAGTATAAGAGCATAAGAGTGCAAAAGCGTAAGAGTGAAAGAGGGGTCAGGAGGATTTTACGCCGATGGTGGTGAGGAGCTGGACGGCGATGCCGAGGTGGCCGTCGGGGAGTTTTTCGATGCGGGCGACCTGGCCGATATATTCGTTATCGAGAGGATCCTTGGGAGAGTGATAGGGGAGAGAGATGAAGAGGCGCATACCTTCGTAGAAGACCGGGTTTTTGGAGAGGAAATAGATGCCGTCGCGGGAGACGTTTTTTGTGGTGGAGGTTTCCTCGAAGTGAGGATCGCGAGGATCAGAAGGGCGCACCTTGAGGGGCTGGCCGATGCGAATGCGGCGGCTGCGCCTGCGTTCCTGCTGTTTGATTTCCTGCATATAGATATGACAACACGGAAGAGGCGTTAGGGGGATGACAATGTGCTGAAAGAAGTAGGGTGGCGCGGAGGAGACTTGACGACGGAGTATTATGGGGGATGGGGAAAAGCGAAACTCGAAAGGCGAAATTCGAAAAGCGAAATTCGAAGAACGAACGGAGTGCCAAGACGCAACGGTTGTGGCACGATCCCTACGTTGAATTCGGAAATGGTGAAAGAGTGAAAGAGTGAAAGAGCGCTTCCTTGTAGGGGACTTAGGAGCGCAGTCAGGAGTGACTGTGCCACAGGCAAAGTGGGTGGCGCGGGGGACAGTGACGGTTGAGAAAAGTCCTGTTGCCAAGGGCGGGTCAGTGGGGGCACAATCACAGCACGTAGACCGGCCATGTCCCCCCGGTGAATGTGAAGCGCGACACGAGTGAGTGCGAGTCGATGCCGCTGAACACAAGTATCCCGGGCCCCCCGAAAAGAGGCGGAAGAACGCTGCTGTTGGGCGTTGCAGGAGTGTTGTTGGCGGGACTGGTGTGTGCGGTGGGCGTGCGCGCGCAGGACACGCAGGACGCAGCGGAAGCGGCGAGAGCGGAGCAGGCACGGAAGGCCGCGCAGGCGAAGACGCCGCGGCATGTTTACACCGAAGAAGATTTGAAGCGCGCGCAGATCCTGACGCCGGAAGATCAAGCGAAAGTCGCCGCCCGGAAAAATAATTCGACCGAGAAAAAAGAGGAACAGGCCAAGGCTGGTGGCGGGAACGCGCCGGAAGAGGAATCGCTTGGCGAAGTGGCGCGGCGCTACCGAAAAGAAAAAGCGGAGCGGGAGGCGGCGCGTTTGATGGAGCAGGGAAGCCATCCGCAATTTTCGATGAAGCTGCCGGAAGCGACGTTGGGTACACCGAAGCCGCTGGTGCAACCGAAGATGGAAGCGCGGCCGGTGGGAAGTTCCGGGAGAGGAGTTGGAGCGGGGCGCGTGTCGCCGTTTGAGCCGCGGCCGTTGCGAGTGGGGCCAAGGGAGCTGGTTGTGCCGCGCGACGCGGTGAAACCAAAGATGGCGGTGGTGCCAAATGTTCCGAAGGTTTCGAGTGTGCCGCGAGAGCCGAAAATTGGCGTGGCGGTCGTTAAACCGGAAGTGGCCGTGAGTATGGCGGGGATGGTGGCGCGGCGAGTGGAGCGGGGCGATTCGTGGTGGAAACTGGCGGAAAACTATTTGGGGAGCGGGGCTCGTTGGAAGGAATTGCGGGAGATGAATCCGGCGGGGACGGCCGCGCGGGCTCCGGAGTTTTTGTTGCTGGGGAGCACGGTGCTGGTGCCGGCGAGGGTTGCGGGGCGCGAGGCGGCGGTGGCGAAGAGTGTGACGGTGCAGAAGGGCGATACGCTGTGGTCGATGGCGCGGGAACATTTGGAGCGCGGCGCGGCATGGAAGTGCCTGGCGGAGGCGAACCCGGAGTTGGGGGAGCCGGAACGGTTGCAGATTGGGGCGCGGGTGATGCTGCCTGAGGGGAATGCGTGTGGTGAGGGAGTGGTGAAGAGTCAGAAGTGAAGTTGGTCCTGCCTTTGGAATAATCCAGGTAAATTGTTGGTGTGATTGCGGGGATGGAGGTGCGGGTGTGCCAGCACTTGCGCGAACATAATGAACCCCAAGAGAACGGATAACGCAGAGACGCAGAGAACGCAGAGAACGCAGAGAGAAGAGAAACCCAAGAGAGACCCAAGACCCAGGTACAAAACCGGTACCTGGGGCACCCGGCGGAGAAGAGAGACCCAAGAGAGACCCAAGACCCAGGCACACACTCCGTGCCTGGGGCACCCTTCGCATCGGATAGGGCTGGGGAGGGGCGCTTGTCAAAGAGGATGGGTGGGCCGTAGAGTGGAGCGACAGACGAAAGAGTGGATCGGAACTTTGAATGACTGCGCGAAAAAACGGACGGGCGTCTACCCGGCGTAAGACAGAAAACAAAAAACGGCAGAAGAGTTCGCCGAAGAAGCCAAAGAAGAGGGCGCAGCGAGCGGAGGCGGGGGCCTGGTTTGAGAAATTGGTGGGAGTGATGGCGCGGCTGCGTGGGCCGGGCGGGTGTCCGTGGGATCGCGAGCAGACGCACGCGACGCTGCGGACATATTTGATTGAAGAGGCTTACGAAGTTCTGGATGCGCTGGATGGGGCGGACGATGTGAAGTTCGCGGAAGAGTTGGGGGATCTGCTGCTGCAAGTGGTGTTTCACGCGGAGATGGCGGAGGAAGAGGGGCGGTTCAACATTGTGGATGTGATCCGGGAGATTTACGAAAAGATGATCCGGCGGCACCCGCACGTGTTTGGAGAGAAAGAAGCGAGGGATGCGGCGGAGGTGCTGCGGAACTGGGAGATCATCAAGAAAGAAGAGCGGGCGGCGAAGGGCGCGGTGGAAGAGGAGAAGGCGGAATCGGTGCTGGATGGGGTGCCGCGGAGTTTGCCGGGACTGCTGGAAGGATACCAGTTGACGAGGAAAGCGGCGCGGATCGGATTTGATTGGGAGAATGTGGACGGGATATTCGAGAAGTTGCGGGAAGAGACGGAAGAGTTGCAGCAGGTGCTGGAGAAACGCGGGAGCAAGGAGATTGAGGGGGAAGTGGGAGATATTTTGTTTGTGGCGATGAACCTGGCGCGGTTTTTGAAGATCGATCCGGAAATTGCGATGAAGAAGGCTAGCGGGAAATTTGCAGGGAGATTCCGGGAGATGGAACGAGCGGCGCGGGAAGAGGGGACTGCACTGGGGGAAGTGCCGCGAGGGAGGATGGAGGAGTTGTGGGAGGCGGCGAAGGGGAAAGAGTCAACAGTTCACAGTCTACAGTCGACAGTTTCGGAGAAGAGAAAGACAGAGGAAAGATAACGCAGGGGCGCTAATAGGAAGGTTATCAGCGATCAGATATCAGCGATCAGGAGCAAGAAAAAAGATAACGCAGAGGCGCTGAGGACGCAGAGAATCGCAGAGGAAGAAAGAGGAACCCAAGACCCAGGCACAGACTCCGTGCCTGGGGCACCCGCAGAGAGAAGAGAAACCCAAGAGCACAGTCAGGAGTGACTGTGCCACAGAGAAGAGAAAAGCGAAGAGGGATTTCATCGCACAAAAGACGTGCGATGCAGAATAGTATCTCACTTCGCGGACTGCGTTCGAAATGACGGGTTGCGGATCACTGGAGAGGATAAACGTGGGGATTGAGATACGGAAGTGCGAGACGGTGGAGGAATTCCGGCGGTGCGTGGAGATTGAGCGCGAGGTGTGGAGCGAGAGCGAATTGGAGACCGAGCCGTACGTCACGTTCGTGGTGGCGAGGCAGACGGGCGGGCAGGTGTTGGGCGCGTTCGACGGGGAGCGGATGGTGGGCTTCGCGATGGCGCTGGTGGGCTTGCGGGATGGGAAAGCGTATTTGCACTCGCACATGACGGGAGTAGTGGAGTCGCACCGCAACCGCGGAATAGGAAGGATGCTGAAACTGTATCAGAGGGAAGAGGCGCTGGGGCGAGGACTACGGCGGATCGAGTGGACGTTTGATCCGCTGGAGACACGGAACGCGCATTTCAATTTCAACCGGCTGGGGGCGATTGCGAGGAAGTTGATCGTTGATTTTTATGGGGTGACGACGAGTCCGTTGCACCGGGGCTTGCCGACGGACCGGTTGCTGGTGGAGTGGGAATTGGATTCGAGGAGAGTGGTGGGGGCGATTCAGGATCTGATACGGGATACGGGTGAGGCGCCGGCGAAGATTTGCTTGCCGGGAGAGTTGGAAGAGTGGAAGAAGACGGGAGATCCGCGATTAGGGGAAGTGCAGATGCGGATTCGAGGGGAGTTTTTGGGGTGGTTTGCAAAGGGCTATGCGGCTACGGGAGTGAAGTTTACGGCGGGCGGGGCGGAGTATGGTTTAGTGCCTTGGAGTGATTTTTGAGGGGAGAGATAGCCGAGATCGGAGATCAGGGATCAAAGAGTAAGAAAAGGCAAGAATAAACATAACGCAGAGGCGCAGAGTTCGCAGAGAAGAGTCGGAGGCGGGATGCGAGTGCGGGGAATTACGCTGCGAGAAATACGGATGACGTTGGTGGCGCCGTTTGAGACGAGCATGGACCGCGTTACGGAGCGGCGGATTATTCTGGTGGAAGCGGATGTGGATGGAGCGATTGGGTGGGGGGAATGTACGGCGGGGGAGGATCCGTACTATTCACCGGAAGATACGGAGACGGCCTGGCACATTTTGAAGAATTATTTGTGGCCACTGATGAAGGGGAAAGAGTTTGGGGCGGCGGCGGACGTTTGGGGATTGCTGGAGGAGGTGCGCGGGCACTCGATGGCGAAGGCGGCGCTGGAGACGGCGATCTGGGATGCGGAGGCGAAGCAGAAGAATGTGCCGCTGTGGAAGCTGGTGGGCGGAGTGCGGGAGGAGATTCCTTGCGGGGTGTCGATTGGAGTGAAGGAGACGCTGGAGGAATTGGTGGCGGCGGTGAAGACGGAATTGGCGGCAGGGTACCAGCGGATCAAGATCAAGATTAAGCCGGGGAAGGATTTGGCGCCGGTGCAGCGGCTGCGGCAGGAGTTTCCGCGGATCAAGCTGATGGTGGATGCGAATTCGGCTTACCGGAGAAAAGATTGGGCGCTGCTGAAGGAGCTGGACGGGTTTTATCTGATGATGATCGAGCAGCCGCTGGGCTGGGACGATTTGTACGGACACGTGGAGGTGCAAAAGGGATTGCAGACGCCGATTTGCCTGGATGAGTGCATCCACACGTATGAGCAGGCGGAGGCGGCGATTGCGCTGGGGGCGTGCAAGATCATCAATATTAAACTGGGGCGCGTGGGGGGATTTCACGAGGCGCGGCGGATGCAGGATTTGTGCGCGAAGAATGGGGTGCCGGTGTGGTGCGGAGGGATGCTGGAATCGGGGATTGGACGGGCGCACAACATTGCGATGTCCACGATGGAGAATTTTTCGCTGCCTGGGGATGTGAGCGCCAGTAAACGATATTGGGTGGAGGACGTGATCGAGCCGGAGGTGGAAGTGACGGCGGCGGGGACGATACGGGTGCCGAGTGGGGCGGGGATTGGGTTTGCGGTTCGACGAGAAAAGATTGAGGGGATTACGGTCAAGAAGGAACGGTTGGGGTGAAGGGGAGAAGATATCAGTTATCAGTGATCAGGAACCGAAGAGAAGAAAAAGATAACGCAGAGGCGCAGAGTACGCAGAGGTAAGAGAGACCCGAGACCCGGGCACAGACTCCGTGCCCGGGACAAGCGGCCACAGAAGAGAAGAGACGTTGTGGCGTTGGATCGTAAGAACCCACCCTTCCCGCCTGAGGCGGGCAAAGGATGGGGCACCCTCAAGTACGTTGGGTTGGCGGCGTAAACAGGGAAACCCAAGAGAGACCCGAGACCCAGGTACAAAACCGGTACCTGGGGCACCCTCAAGTACGTTGGGTTGACGGCGTAAACAGGGAAACCCAAGAGAGACCCAAGACCCAGGTACAAAACCGGTACCTGGGGCACCCGGCAGAGTTCACAGAGAAGAGAAACCCAAGAGCACAGTCAGGAGTGACTGTGCCACACAGGTCGCAGAGAAGAGAAAGACGACGGAGAGATTCCTCACTCCGCAGACTCCGTTCGGAATGACGGTAGTCGGTACGCGGGCAGGGCATAGGCATAATGCCGGTTGGTGGTGGGAAACAATGGTGATGTGGGGCACTGCGAGGTTTGGCTGATGGGGAGCATAATCTGGTGTTATGACACACACGCTTGAAGAACTCATACCGGATTACATCCAAGGACTGCCGGCTTACGTGCCTGGCAGGCCCGTTGAAGAAGTGGAGCAGGAACTGAAGATCCACGCGGTGAAACTGGCTTCGAACGAGAATCCGCTGGGACCTTCGCCGAAAGCGATGGCAGCGGCGCGAGCGGCGCTGGGCGAGGCGAACTGGTATCCGGACGGAGGAAGCAAGCGGCTGCGCGAGGTGCTGGCGGCGCGTTATGGCGTGCGGCCGGAAGAAGTGTTTGTTGGGCTGGGATCGAGCGAGATCATTGATTTGGCGTCGCGGGTGCTGCTGAGGCCGGGGCTGACGGGGATTACGAGCGAGGGAACGTTTGCGCTGTATCCGATTGCCATACGGGCGAGCGGTGGGAAGCTTGTGCAGACGCCGATGCGGAATTATACGTTTGACCTGGACGCGATGGCGGCGGCAGTGACTCCGGAAACGCGGATCATCTATATCGCAAATCCGAACAATCCGACAGGGACGGCGTTTGGCGCGGCGGAGTTCAACGCATTCCTGAAGAAGGTGCCCGGAGACGTGCTGGTGGTGCTGGACGAGGCGTACACGGAATATGCGGAGCGGCGGGATTTGCCGAAGGCCATGGAGATTTTCAAGGAGTACAACAACCTGCTGACGTTGAAAACATTTTCGAAGGTGTATGGGCTGGCGGGGTTGCGGATCGGGTACGGAATCGGGCACCCGACGCTGGTGGCGGAGATGAACAAGCTGCGGACGCCGTTCAACGTGACGAGCGTGGGGCAGGCGGCGGCGCTGGCCGCGCTGGATGATGCGGAACACGTGCGGCGATCGGTGACGATGAACCGGGCGGAGCGGGCGCGGTTGCTGGAGGAGTTGACGAAGAGCGGGCTGCGGCCGGTGGCGAGCGAGACGAATTTTCTGTTTGTGCCGGTGGCTGGGATGGACGCGAAGGCGCTGTGCGACGATTTATTGAAAGAGGGCGTAATCGTGCGGCCGATGGCGTGGATGGGATTCCCGAACGCGATCCGGATATCGGTGGGAAATCCGGAAGAGAATAACGAGCTGCTGGCGGCGGTGGCGAAGGTGATGGCGCGGAGAAGGCCGGAGACGGCGCCTGTGTCCTAAGAGTTGAGTTGGGCATCCAAGAAAACATGAAAATTCATTTACCGGATGGGATGCAGGGCGCGAGCGATCCTATTGCGGAGATTTTGCGCGATTCGAAGACGATTGCGGTGGTGGGATTGTCTGCTAATCCTGCGAGGCCCAGCCATGAGGTGGCGGAATATTTGCAGCGCGTGGGGTACCGGATTATTCCGGTGAATCCGCGGGAGAAGGAAGTGCTGGGAGAGAAGGCGTACGCGCGGCTGGAGGATGTGCCGGAGAAGGTGGACATCGTGAATATTTTCCGGAGAAAGGAGGAAGTGGCGGGGGTGGTGGAGAGCGCGATGGGGATTGGGGCGAAGGTGGTGTGGATGCAGTTGGGGGTGGAGGAAGGAATGGCGGCGGAGAGGGCGCGAGAACGAGGATTGATTGTGATTGAGGATGCGTGCTTGCTGGTGGAAGATAAGAGGAGGAGAAGAGGTATAAGAGTCTAAGAGTGTAAGAGTGAAAGATCGGAAGAGCGTGGGGTGGATGGGTGAGTGGCGTGGCTTTGGGCGCGCCGTTTTTTGTTTTCAGTGATGGAAGAGATAGGGATGACGTGGGAGCGCGGACAGAGAGGTTATCAGCGATCAGATATCAGCGATCAGGAAGCAAGAAAAAGCAAGAATAAACATAACGCAGAGGCACAGAGTTCACAGAGGATCGCAGAGAAGAACGGAGAAACCCAAGACCCAGGCACCCGCCTATGGCGGGCCTGGGGCAACCAGCAAACCTTAGAGCTAACCCAGGAGCACAGACAGGAGTGTCTGCTCGCAGACTGCGTTCGAAATGACGGGCTGGAGTGGTGCGAACTTTGGGGAGAGGTCAAGCCCTGAAAAACCGCAGGGCTCCCGCCAGAAGGCGGCGGGCTGAAAAGAGCGCAGACTCGCCCTGCGCTACACAGGGTTAGAAGGGGAAGATTTGGAGGTTGCGGCGGCCGGGAAGGACGATGGCGAGGTAGCGGCCGTCTTGGGAGAGGCCAAATTCGCGGACGGTCAGGCCGTGGAGGAGCATGCGGGGGGTGGGTTCGGCGATGGGGACGGACTGGCGCGGGGAGTAGGCGGTGAGGGGCGGGATGGGGAATTCAGCGAGGTCGGCGGATCTTTTTTCGAGGGTGCGCTTGAGGTAGATGCGGGTTTCATCGGCGGACCACTGGAGAACGCCGAGGCCGGTGCGGATGCGAGCGACTTTCTTGGGATTGGTGAGGTCGCGAATTTCGAGGGCTTCATTATCGAGGTAGTAGGCGACTTTGGTGCCGGAAGGGGAGAGAGAGAGGCCGCCGGCGAAGGAATCGAGCGTGGAGATTTCTTCGGTCTCCTGGGAGAGGAGTTCGAGGCGCTGAAGGCGCGGGGGACCATCGAGGCTGCGATTGCGTTCGATGGCGATGGCGGAATTGCTGCCGGAGAGGCGGGCGGCGTCAACGAAGGTGCGGCCTTCAAAGGCTTTCCCGGCGGGGCCGGTGGAGATGTTGAGATAGTGCATGGAGAAGAGGGCGCGGGGAGCGACTTCCTCGGTCATGTAGACAAGGGTTGAGTTGTCACGGAGCCAGAGGGGATTTTCGGCGTTCATGACGAGAGGCTGCTTGCCGCCGGGGCGGAGTTCGTGGCCGGAATCGTCGAGGAGAAGAAGAGCGCGGGCCTCCTCGGCGGGGCCACCGTCGGGATCGGCGGTGATGGTGAAGAGTTGCACGGCGAGGATGCGTCCGTTGGGAGACCAGGAGAAGGATTCGACGAGATAAGTGAAGGGCTTATCGCCGAGTGTGAACTTTTCGCCGGTGAAAAGGCGGCGGCGCTTGCCGTTGGTTTCGAGGAGGAAGATGTCGTCGCGCTGGTAGTCGTACTTTTTGGATTTGTACATGCGGCGGACGGAGAAGGCGATGCGGCCATCGGGGGCGTAAGCGAAGGCGGTGACTTCCTCGTCCACGTTGACGAGGGGCTTGTCGAGATTTTGGGCGGGGGAGGGAGGGGGCAGGAGGCAAAGGAGGGTTAGGAGGTAGAGGAAGTGAAGGACGGGGCGCGAGATGGGGCGGTTGGTGGTGCGGTTGGGGAAAAGCAGGTCCCTCGCTCCGCTCGGGATGACAACTAATTTTTGCGCGAATGGGAGCGACGAAGCGATCATGGTTTCGGGTGGGGACCAGTGTACTCGGAACAGCAGGGTTTCTGGACCGGGGTGAATTCCATGAGTTCGACACGGGTGCCGTCGGGATCGTAGAGGTCGAGAGACCACTTGCCGTCGCGGCCGATTTCGGGGCCATCGTAAGAGGCGACGCCGTTGGCTTTGATTTTGGCTTCAGCGACGTGGATATCGCGAACGCCGAGCGAGAAGTGATTCTGTATGCCTAATTCTTTTTTGTCGGCGGTTGCGGGGATGTTCAGCATGTACTCAATCCAGTTGTCGCCGTCGGGGACTTGGAGTTCGACCCAGTCGGTGTCAGCATCCTTGAAGCCGCCGTGCCAATAAGGGCGGAAGCCGAGGATGTCTTTGTAGAAATGATCCATAGCGGCACGATCTTTGACAACGAAGCCCGCGTGGATAATGCGCAAGCAACCCGATGACGGAGGCGCGGATCGCGACGAGAGGAAGAAGCCGATTCGATGGCCTTCCGGGTCAAGGACCGCAAAGTATTGCTCGGTAGAGTTCTTTTCAATCGTGATTTTCCTGACTTCCAAATACTTTTTCATCGTCTTCACGTCGTCAACCGCGAACGCGATCTCACGTAGAAACGCGGGGGAAGTCGAATTGGGGGGCGTCGAGAGTTTCAAGTTCTGCCCGGCGCAGAATCCGTGGAAGTTGATTTCAACGCCGTCAGCCATCTGCGATACGTTGGCCCAGTTGTGACCGTCTACGGAAGAGTCCAGGGCGTCGAAGATTGCCGTATAGAAGGCGGCTGCAGTCTTCAAGTTCGTTGAATAAAGATCAACCTCGGCAATGCCGGTAATGCTTGGGCGCGCAATTTTTCCCTGGGCGAAGAGGGAGGGGAGAGTCAGGAGTAACGCGATGAAGCCGAGCATGAAGCGATGCATCGTTGTCCCTTCAGGTATTCCCGGTAGCGCGAGATTTCAGTTTGCGGATCTCATCCAGGCGCTGGCGCAATCTTAACTCGAAACCCTGGTCTGTAGGTTGGTAGTAAACGCGGCCGGAAAGGTTGTCTGGGAGGCAGGTCATGTCGGTGAGCTTGTCGTCGAAATCGTGGGCGTATTTATAGCCTTCGCCATAGCCGACATTTTTCATGAGGCCGGTGACGGCGTTGCGGAGATGGAGGGGGACGGGATCGGCTTCGGTTTTGCGGACGTCTTCGAGGACTTTGCCATAGGCGGTGTAAACGGAATTGGATTTGGGTGCGAGGCAAAGATAGACGACGGCTTGCGCGAGGGCGAGGTGGCCTTCGGGAGCGCCGAGGAAATCGAAGGCATCGCGAGCGGCGAGGGTGACGGCTAGGGCGCCGGGCTCCGCGAGGCCGATATCTTCGCTGGCCATGCGCACGATGCGGCGGGCGAGGTAGAGGGCGTCTTCGCCGCTTTCAATCATGCGGATGAGCCAATAGAGAGCGGCGTCAGGATCGGAATTGCGGACGGATTTATGAAGAGCGGAGATGAGGTTGTAGTGCTCTTCACCGGCTTTATCGTAGCGAAGGAGTTTGCGCTGGAGGACCGCTTCGAGGAGTTCGCGAGTGATATGGCGTGCGGCGGGCGCTTCGTTTGCGGCGGAGGGAGTGTCGGGCTTGGCGCTGCGGGCGCAGAGTTCGAGGGTGTTGTAGGCGGTGCGGGCGTCGCCATTGGAATAGGAAGCGATGCGGAAGAGCACGTCGTTGGTGGCATCGAGTTGGGTGTTAGCGAGGCCACGATCGGGATCGGCGAGGGCGCGGTGGAGGAGATCGACGATTTGCGGAGTGGTGAGGGCATCGAGGACGTAGACCTTGGTGCGAGAGAGGAGCGGGGAGATGACCTCGAAAGAGGGATTTTCTGTGGTGGCGCCGATGAAGAGGATGTGGCCGGCTTCGACGTAAGGGAGGAAGGCGTCCTGCTGGGCTTTGTTGAAGCGATGGACTTCGTCAACGAAGACGATGGTGCGCTGGCCGGAGTGGGATTTGCGCTCGGCCTGGGCCATGACGTCCTTGATTTCTTTTATGCCGCTGAGGACGGCGCTGAAGGAGATGAACTCGCTGCTGGTGATGCGAGCGATGACGCGGGCGAGCGTAGTTTTGCCGCAACCCGGAGGGCCCCAGAAGAGCATGGAACTGAGATTATCGGATTCAATTTGGAGGCGGAGGGGCTTGCCGGGGCCGAGAAGTTTTTCCTGGCCGATGAATTCGTCGAGGGTGCGGGGGCGCATGCGTTCGGCGAGAGGTTGCAGGGAGGAGGGGGTGTCGGGGTCGTGGATAGGGGAGAAGAGACTCATGGTAATAGTTTAGCGCACTTGATGATAGGCGGGGGGCTTGAAGGATATCAGCGATCAGGGAACAAGAGTTCGAAAAGTGAAAGTCGAAAATGGAAACTCGAAAAACGGAAATGGAGCCAAGCCGCAGTGGTCGTGCCATGATCCCTCCACTACGTGGCCCGACGCGCCACAAAACGGCGCGAGAGAGAAAGTCGGGCCACTCCGGTCGGGATGACAACACGGAAAAGGCAAACCCAAGACCCAGGTAGAAAACCGAACCTGGGGCACCCTCCGTTAATCAGTACGATAATGATGAGAGGGTAAAAGAGTTTAAGAGTGTAAGAGTTTGGAAGAAGAACTAAAGATAACGCAGAGGCGCAGAGTACGCGGAGGTTCGCAGAGGAAGAGAAGAGAAACCCAAGAGGAACCCAAGAGCAACCCAAGACCCAGGCACACACTCCGTGCCTGGGGCACCCTTCGACTTGGTTGAGGGAGAGAAGAAGTGAAAGAGTGAAAGAGTGCGTCCTTACTACACAGGCTTCAAGACCTGAGCGACAGGAGAGAGGAAACCTAAGAGAAAGGCCGCAGGGCTCCCGCCATAAGGCGGCGGGCTGAAAAGAGCGCGGACTCTCCCTGCGCTACACGTTGGTTAGGAGAGGATGTTGAGTTCGGAGAGGAGGAAGGCGTAGTCGAAGGCGATTTCGCGGAGGTAGTCGTAGCGGCCGCTGGCGCCGCCGTGGCCTGCGCCCAGGTTGGTTTTGAGGAGGAGAGGATTGGAATCGGTTTTGAGGGTGCGGAGCTTGGCAACGTATTTGGCGGGCTCCCAGTACATGACTTGGGAATCGTTCAGGGCGGTTTTGATCAACATGGTGGGAAAGTTTTTGGCGGCCAGGTTGGTGTAGGGGCAGTAGGACTTCATGTAGAAGTAATCATCTTCCTTGAGGGGACTGCCCCATTCCTCGTATTCGCCGACGGTGAGAGGGAGAGAGGCGTCGAGCATGGTGTTCAGGACATCCACGAAGGGGACGTGGCTGATGACGATGCGGAAGAGATCGGGGCGCATGTTGGTGATGGCGCCCATGAGGAGGCCGCCGGCGCTGCCGCCTTCGACGGCGAGATTTTGCGCCGAGGTAAATTTTTCGGCGATGAGATGTTCGGCGGAAGCGATGAAATCGGTGAAGGTGTTGAGCTTGAGGTGCATGCGTCCGGCATCGTGCCAGGGCTTGCCGAGTTCGCCGCCGCCGCGAATGTGGGCGATGGCGAAGATGAGGCCGCGATCGAGGAGGCTGATGCGGTTGGAACTGAACGAGACGGGCATGGAGAGGCCGTAGCTGCCGTAACCGTAGAGGAGGAGCGGGGCGCTGCTGTCGCGGGGAGTGGTGCGACGGTAGACGATGGAGAGAGGGATGGAGGTGCCGTCAGGAGCGGTGGCGTGGAGGCGCTCGCTGGCGTAAAGAGTGGGGTCGTAGCCGCCGAGGACAGGTTGCTGCTTGCGGAGGAGGCGCTCGCCGGTGTGGAGATCGTAGTCATAGACAGAGCGAGGGGTGATGAAGGATTCGTAATGAAAGCGGACATGGGAGGTATCAAATTCGGGATTGGCGCCGAGGGTGGCGTTGTAGGCGGGCTCGGCGAATGCGATGCGGCTGGAGGCGGCTAGAGCGGAAGGGGCGGGGCGGGTGAGGTCCACGATGCGGAGGTAGGGGAGGCCATCTTCGCGTTCGAAGAGGACAAGATGGGTGCGGAAGGCTTCGGCGGCGGAGAGCATGACGCCGGGGCGATTGGGGATGACTTCGTGCCAGCGGGAAGGCGAGGGGTCGGAGGCGGGGGCAGTCATCAAGCGATAGGTGCGGCCACCGGAGTTGGTGCGGATGAAGAAGACGCCGCCGAAGGGGTCGGCGGAGTTGCCGGGATGATGATCGACGTAGTATTCGTGGTCGTCTTCACGCGGGGCGATGAGATGGAATTCGCCGGAGGGTTGATCGGCGCGGAGAAAGCGGATTTCGCTGGTGGTGTGGCTATTGGAGACGAGGAGGAGGTAGGCACCGCTGCGGGTGCGCTCGATGTCAATGCGGAAGCGCTCGTCCTTTTCTTCAAAGAGGAGAACGTCGGGGAAGTTGGAGCCAAGAATGTGGCGGTAGAGGCGATAGGAGCGCTTGGAGACTTCATCTTCGACGACGTAGAAGAGAGAGAGATTGTCGGCGGCCCAGGCGGCGCTGGTGACGCGTTCGATGCGGAGTGGGAGGAGGGTGTGAGATTCGAGATGTTTGACCTGGAGAGTGAACTGGCGGAAGCCGGTGTTGTCCGTGGAGTAGGCGAGGAGGCGATTGTTGTCGGAGACGTCGAAGGAGCCAAGGCCGAGGAAGGGGTGGCCTTCGGCGAGGGCGTTGAGGTCGAGGAGGACTTCCTCGGAGGGAAGAGATTCGCGGGTGCGGCAATAGATGGGGTACTGCTTGCCTTCTTCAGTGCGAGTGTAATAGGAGTAGCCGCGGAGGCGGTAGGGGACACTGAGGTCGGTTTGCTGAATGCGGCTGAGCATTTCGTAGTAGAGGGCTTCCTGGAAGGCCTGGTAGGGCTTGAGGTGGGCGTCGGCGAAGGCGTTTTCTGCTTCGAGATAGGCCAAGACGCGGGGGTCTTTTTTGTGGCGGAGCCAGGCGTAGTCGTCGATGCGGCGATCGCCGTGGATGACGTGCTCGACGGGTTCGCGGGGGGCGATGGGGGGAAGGAGAGGAGTGCCGGGATTGCCTTCGGGCAATAGGGAAGCGGCCAATGATGGAGAGTCGTGTGACATGGGTCGTTTTGTGGGAAGGCCTGAGAGAGTTATCGTAACCGAAGATGGGATTGGGGCAAAGGGGGGGATGGGAGGAGAGGGTCTTCAGCTTACAGTCGACAGTTCACAGTTTCAGAGAAAGACAAAAGCTAGGAGATAACCTAACGCAGAGGCGCAGAGTTCGCAGAGGAAGAGAAGAAATACCCAGGAGAGAGCCCGGCAGCCACCTACGGCGGGCCTTCGTGATGGTTGGGGATGGAGAAGAGGGGATAGGGTATAAGAGTTTAGGAGTTAGGAGATTGGGATGGGATACGAGACTGAGATTAAGCTGCGGATTGAGGATGGGAAGGGGTTGCGGCGGGCGTTGAAGAAGATGGGGGCGGTGTTGGTGGGGCGTGGGAGCGGGCGCGTGCATGAGATGAATTTGATATTCGATACGCCGGAGGGCGGGCTGGCGAAGCATGGACAATTGCTGCGGATTCGCACGGAGACACCGGAGGGCGGGAAGCGCGGGAAGGCGGAGAAGGGCGCGGCACCGCGGGTAGTGTTGACGTTCAAGAGCCCGCCGGAGGAATTGGCGATGGGGGAGGCGGGGCCGGTGGTGCGGGATCGCCGGCATAAGGTGCGGCAGGAGACTGAAGTGGTGCTGACGGACGCGGCGGGGTTACAGAAGATTTTTGAGGGGTTGGGGCTGCGGGGATGGTTTCGCTATGAGAAGTACCGGACAACGTACCGGCTGCCGGGGCGGGTGAAGTGGGCGCAGGGACTGCTGCTGGAGCTGGATGAAACGCCGGTGGGAACGTTTCTGGAGTTGGAGGGGCCGGGGGAAGCGATTGACCGGGCGGCGAAAGAGTTGGGGTATGGGGTGAAAGATTATGTGTTGAAGAATTATTTGGTGCTGTACGTGGAGGACTGCCGGAAGAAGGGGGTGGAGGCGGGGGATATGGTGTTTGAGAGGGCGGCGGGCGGGAAGAGGGGAGGGGTTATCAGCGATCAGAGATCAGGAAACGGTTTGCAGAGGGGAAAGCGGTATAAAAGTGAAAGAGTATAAGAGTGAAAGAGTTTAAAAGCTGCTTGAGGGATGGTTTGGCGGAGGGATTGGGGCTGTAAAAGCGGCGGCGAGCCGCCGCACTGCAAAATAATTGGAGATTTTTTGGGGGATGGGGAATTATTTGGTGATTTCATGTTGACAATGGGAAGAGGCAGGTTTATCACTGAGTTCGGAGTGAATTCTCTGCAATGAGCGCGTCCGGCGAAGTCGAACCTCACCCTAGATGTTTGGGGGGGAGTGTCAGACACTTGACCGCTAGGCCTGCGAGTTTTTCGGGGTCGGCCCTGGAATGGAATGGCCAAAGGGGCGAGCACCGCGAAGGTCTCGTGAGGTTTGTAGCCAGAGGAGGATTCGCCGCCGGCTAAGGGTTGCACTACTGCAGCGTGGAGAAGATCCGCCGCCGGTCATAATGACTTGCGGCGATTTTGTTTTATGAGGAAAGAAAGAGAAGAAAAAGCAGCTTAACGCAGAGGCGCAGAGGGCGCAGAGAAGAGAAACCCAAGAGCACAGTCAGGAGTGACTGTGCCACAGAAAAGAGGAACCCAAGACCCAGGCACAAACTCCGTGCCTGGGGCAACCTCCGACTTGGTTGAGCAAGAGAATGGTTTGAGAAAGAGAAGGAGTGAAGGAGTTCGGAGAACGAGGGAAAGGAGGGGCGATGGTATATGCGACGGAGATTATGGGGGCGCAAGCGATTGATGTGCAGGGGAATTATGTGGGACGCGTGCGCGAGTTTTTTGTGGAGCCTGCCGAGCAGCCGAATCGCATCTCGCACTTCCTGATTTCGCGGGGGCGGTTTGCGCCGCTGGTGGCGCGGCATGACCAGGTGTCCGCGATCGAGCCCGGGCGGATTCAATTGAACGTGAGCGAGCGGGCGCTGGCGGCGTATGAGCCGAACGAAGCGTGGCTGGCGGTGCGGAAGGATTTGCTGGACCAGCAGATTATCGATACCGCGGGGCGCAAAGTGGTGCGCGTGAATGACGTGGACCTGGCAGAAATGCGGACGAATGGGAATGTGGAGCTGCGAATCGCGCAGGTGGATGTGGGTTTGCCCGGTGCGGTACGGCGGCTGCTGCAGGGCATGGCTCCCGCGGCAATGGTGCGGAAACTGCAGAGCAAGCTGCCACAACGATCGATCCGGTGGGAGTTCGTGAATTTGATCGAACCGGACCCGCTGCGAAGAGTGAAATTGCGGATTACGCACGAGAAGCTGGAAGACCTGCACCCGGCGGATTTGGCGGAGATGATGGAGGAGCTTTCGGCGGCGGAACGGCAGGGAATTATCGCTTCGCTGGATGAGGAGACAGCGGCAGCGGTGCTGGCGGAATTGGATGAACGGCTGACGACACAGATCGTGGAGAAGCTGGATCCGGAGAAGGCGGCGGACATTATCGAGGAGATGGCGCCGGACGCGGCGGCGGATTTACTGGCGGATTTGTCAAAGGAGGCGTCGGAGGGAGTCCTGGAAGAGATGCCGAACCAGGAAGCGGCGGAGGTGCGGGAATTGCTGGCGTTCGACCCATCCACGGCGGGCGGGATGATGAACACGGAGTTTGTGTTTGTGAGCGAGGCATCGACGCGGGATGAAGTGCTGGAGTGGATGAAGACGCAGGAGCTGAACCTGGAACAGATGGACACGATCGTGCTGATCGATAAGGCGGCACAGTTTTCGGGGACGGTGCCGGTGGCGCGGATGCTGCTGGCATCGGCGGAGCGGAAGATGGGAGAGTTGAAGACGGAGCCGCTGTTGAGCGTGACGGTGGATGCGAGTGAGAAGGACGTGTTTGAGTTGTTCGATAAATACAATTTGCGGATGTTGAGCGTGGTGAATGAGGAGAAGAGACCGATCGGGACGGTGACGGTGGATGATGTGGTGTCGAGGCTGGTGAAGGCGTAGCGAGGCGCAGTGGTCAGTGAAACAGGAAGGAGATCAGCGAGCAGGGGGCAGGAGGAGAAGAGGTTGAAGAGTTCAAAGTTGAAAGTTGAAAGTCAAAAGCTCGAAAAAGACAAAGATAACGCAGAGGCGCAGAGGACGCGGAGATTCGCAGAGCATGAGAAAAGAAGAAAAGAGGGACGGTAACACAGAGGTCACAGAGGAAAAAACACAGAGTTCACAGAGTTAGGAGGGGGAAGGACTAACTGCTGAAATCGGGGAGGGATCCCTCCACTGCGCGGCCCGACGCGCCAGAATGCGGCGCGGAAGAGAAGAATCGGGCCGCTCCGGTCGGGATGACAGGGCGAGGTGAGGGAGCGGTTTTGCAAGTCAAAAGAGCAGAGGAACCCAAGAGCACAGTCAAGAGTGACTGTGCAACGGAGAAGAGGAACCCAAGACCCAGGCACAAACTCCGTGCCTGGGGCAACCTCCGATTTGGGTGGGGAAGAGAAGAAGTGTAGGAGTGAAAGAGTATAAGAGTTCGAAGGTTGGACGGCGATGAAGCTGGGCTTGATCAACAAGACGATTGACGGGATGCGCGGGAAGACGATGGGATTTTTCTCGCGCGGGAAGGCGTGGCGCCGGCGGCTTGCTTTGTTTCTGGCGGTGATCGGGCCGGGGATTATTACGTCCAATGTGGATAATGACGCGGGCGGAATCGCGGTGTACACGCAGGCGGGCAGTTCGCTGGGGTACACGCTGCTGTGGTCGCTGATACCGATGACGATCGCGCTATATGTGACGGAAGAGATGTGCGCGCGGATGGGCGTGGTTACGGGCAAAGGGCTTTCCGATTTGATCCGCGAGGAGTTCGGGTTCCGCTCGACGTTTTTCGTGATGGTGACGGGATTTTTCGTGGATTTGGGGAACGTGGTGGCGGAATTCGCGGGCGTGGCGGCGTCCATGCAACTGTTCGGAATCAGCAAGTACATTGCGGTGCCGATCGCGGCGTTGCTGGTGTGGATATTGGTGCTGAAAGGGACGTACCGTCAGGTGGAGGTTATTTTTCTGGTTTTGTGCGTGTTCTACCTGTCCTACCTGTTTTCGGCGCTATTTGCGAAGCCGGACTGGCTGCTGGCGGCTCGGATGACGGCAATTCCGAGCATTCATTTTGATGTGAGCTACCTGATTACGCTGACGGCGCTGGTAGGGACGACGATCGCGCCCTGGCAGTTTTTCTATTTGCAGGCGAGCTTCGTGGAGAAGAAAGTGGGGCCGCGGCAATACACGCAAGCGAAATGGGATGTGGCATTGGGAAGCATCAGTTGCATGGCGATCGTGTTCTTCATCATTGTGTGCACGGCGGCTACGCTGAACCGGGCGGGGTTGACGAACATTACGGATGCGGCGGAGGCGGCGAAGGCTCTGGTGCCGCTGGCCGGGAAGTGGGCCGGCTATTTGTTCGCGATTGGGCTGCTGAATGCGTCGATTTTTTCGGCGACGATATTGCCGCTTTCGACCGCGCACGTGATTTGCGAGGGGATGGGATTCGAGGCCGGGCTGGACCATAAATTCAAGGAAGCGCCGGCGTTTTACTGGCTGTACACGATTCTGATCGTGGTGGGCGCGGGGATTGTGCTGATCCCGAACGTGCCGCTGTGGAAGATATTTATTTTTTCACAGGTGGGGAACGGGGTGTGGCTGCCGATCGTGGTGATATTCATTTTGCTGCTGGTGAACCGGAAGGATTTGATGGGCGAGCATACGAACACGGTGGCGTTCAATGTGGTGGCGTGGGTGACGGCGGTGGCGATGATTGTATTGACGGTGGTGCTGATGTGGCAGGGTGTGTCGCAGTGGGTGCATGGGGGTGCGGGGTGAGCGTGGGAGTAGAGTCGAAGGATATCAGTGATCAGAGATCAGCGATCAGGAAGCAAGTAAGGTAGACGATGTAAAGGACGTAAAGGAGATGGAGGAAGTAAAGGAGAAGAGGAAAGATAATGCACCCCTCGAAGCTCGGGGCAGGGAGGAGCGGGGTGAGCGGCAAACGGGGTTGAGGAATATCCGCGAACTGGAAGCACGGAGAAGAGGTTGAAGAGTTCAAAGTTGAAAGTTGAAAGTTCGGAAAAGACAAAGATAACGCAGAGGCGCAGAGTTCGCTGAGGTTCGCAGAGGAAGAGAAGAGAAACCCAAGAGCGGAATCAGGAGTGACTGTGCCACTAGCCCAAGAGAAAAGGCGAAGAAGGACGGTAACACAGAGTTCACAGAGAGAGGAACACAGAGGGCACAGAGAAGAGAACCCAAGAGGACAGTCAGGAATGGCTGTGCCACAGAGAAGTGAAACCCAAGAGCAGATAACCCAAGAGCAGATAACCCAAGAGCAGATAACCCAAGACCCAGGCACCCGCCTACGGCGTGCCTGGGGCACCCTACGCGTAACTTAGAGGGTACGGGCGATTGCGCGGTTCACTTGGGGTGTGTTAACTTTGCGGCGTAAAGAAGATTTGGCGGAACGACGGTGGCACATACCCGAACACATGCTGAGACGCTGGCTCCAGAGGCGCTTGGACCAGTTACGCCGGAAGAGGCAGGGCTGCTGAAGAAGTTGGATCTGGCGCGATTGCCGCGGCACATTGCCGTGATCATGGACGGGAACGGGCGATGGGCGCAGAAGCGGCACCTGCCACGCGTGGCGGGACATCGCGCGGGAACACAATCGGCACGGACAACGATCGAGACGTGCGCGCGGCTGAAGGTGGAAGCGCTGACGCTGTACGCGTTTTCGGTGGAGAACTGGCGGCGGCCGAAGACGGAGATCGAGTTTCTGATGCAGCTCTTGCGCGACTATTTGCGCAAGGAGATGCCGCTAATCCAGAAGAACAATATCCGCATGCGATTTTTGGGGAGGCCGGAGGAATTGCCGGCGGGGGTGCAGAAGGATACGCGGGAGGCGATGGAAGAGACCGCGGGGAATTCGGGGATGGTGCTTTCGATCGCGCTGAATTATGGAGGCCGGGCGGAGATTGTGGACGCGATGAACGCGATCCTGGCGGAGCGGAATGGGCATGCGGGAGTGGAACGAGTAACGGAGGAATCGCTGGCGCGGCATCTGTATACGGCGGATTTACCGGACCCGGATTTGTTGATACGGACGAGCGGGGAAATGCGGGTCAGCAATTTTTTGTTGTGGCAGATTGCTTATGCGGAGATTCTGGTGACGGAGACGTTGTGGCCAGACTTTAACCGGGCGCGGTTGCTGGAGGCACTGCTGGATTTTCAGAACAGAGAGCGGCGGTACGGCGGGATTGATTCGGAGCGCGGGGCGGCGCGGGCGGCACGGTAGGACGGAAGATTCCCGATGGACAATTTGGTGGAAGTGATCGTGGACGTTGGTGTGCCGCGCCTACGGCGCTCTTGTTTCGAACTGATTCGAGTCCCAGCCCTTACGGGCTGGGCTAACTTCTGTCGCGCCTCCGGCGCTGGGGCGAGAAAGCATTGAGGGCAGATCCCTTGGGGAAGAGTATGCGTGGGTTGGCTGTATACTTGGGGGAGTTTGGTTTGCGTTTGCCCGCGGGTGCAATTCTAGCTGGCTTAAATAGACATGCGAGCGATCGGAATGAACGGGCGAAGAGAGGAAAGAGAGATTCATCGCACAAAAGACGTGCGATGCAAGACCATCCCTCGCTTCGCGGACTCCGCTCGGAATGACGGGGCGTGGAAACGATGACGTGGAAACGGGTGGCGACCGCGGCGGTGTTGATGCCGGTGGTGATTGGGCTGGTGGTGTGGGGCTCGACGACGGTGGTGGCGGTGGCTGTGGCGGTGCTGACGGCGGTGGCGTTGTGGGAGTATTTCGGATTGGGCGAGGCGATTGGGCACCGGGGGTATCGGGTTTGGACGGTGATTTGCGCGGTGCTGTTGATTTTTCAGCGACCGAGTTTTCAGGGGTGGGGAATTCACACGCTCGTTCCAGGAATCAATCTCGCATTCGGGAATCAAGTGGTTGATCTTTTGATTGTGTCCTATTCACCGGGAACACTGTTCTTCTTATTTGTGCTGGGGATGATGGTGATTACGGTGTGGGGAAAGCGGGCGCTGGTGGAGGCGTTGCCTGCGGCAGGGATTAGTTCGAGCGCGTTGCTGCTGGTGGCGTTTCCGCTGTCGTATGCGGTGCCACTGCACGGATTGGGATCCGTCGGGCCAAGGCTTCTGCTGTTTGCGTGCGGGATTACGTGGGCGGCGGATACGGTGGCTTATTTTGTGGGGCGTGCGTTTGGCAAACATCTGCTGGCGCCGAAATTGTCGCCGAAGAAGACCTGGGAAGGGTCGGTTGGGGGGATGGTGGGGTCGCTGGTGGTGGCTTGGGCGTTCAGCTACTGGATTCGGATTCCGGTGGGGCATTTGCTGGCGATGGGAGCGATTGGGAATGTTGCGGGGCAGATGGGGGATTTGCTGGAGTCGGCGTACAAGCGATCGGCGGGGGTGAAGGATTCGGGAGGATTGCTGCCGGGGCATGGAGGGATTTTGGATCGGATTGACGCGCTAATTCTGTGCATACCGGTGGTTTGGTATTACGTGGTGTTGGTGGTGGGTCCGCGGGTTTTGGGATGAGGGGGGGAGAGAGTTTTCAGTCATAAGTTTTCAGTGGTAAGTAAAGACAGAAAGACGGAAGAGAGAGGACAGTATTGCTCTCCTCCTCGGTTCCTGATCGCTGATATCTGATCGCTGATATCCAATAACCACACATCACGTGCGATTATCTTAAGAAGGATTACACTAAGGGTATGAAGAAACTATCGATATTGGGATCTACGGGATCGATTGGGCGGCAGACGCTGGCGGTGGTGGAGGCGTTGCCGGGCGAGTTTCAGATTGTGGCGCTGGCAGCGGGACGGAATTTGGAGGAGTTAGCGGGGCAGATTGAGCGGCACCGGCCAGAAGTGGTGTCGGTGGGTGCGGCGGAATTGGTGGATGAACTGGCGCGGCGG
>Ga0209039_10000993_pt1 | contig 27613 bp, 21 predicted proteins | sample BogFormECP12_OM1_FD_188238 | JGI IMG/M metagenome (GOLD analysis project Ga0209039, IMG submission 188238) | Bog forest soil microbial communities from Calvert Island, British Columbia, Canada - ECP12_OM1 (SPAdes) (version 2) | ecosystem: Environmental > Aquatic > Freshwater > Wetlands > Bog ... | reverse complement strand
TGGGCGGTGATCCTGGCGGGACTGACGCGCATGGTGGTGAAGTGGCGGAATTGGGAAGCGCCGCCGTTCGTAGAGTTATGCGGCATCTGGGCGATCGGAATCCTCAGCCACATATTCCTGGATTTGTTGACCACATTCGGAACGATGATCTGGTCGCCGCTCCAGTGGTCGCGCCCTGCCTGGGACATTCTTTTCATCGTGGATTTCAGCTTCACGGCCATCCTGCTGATTCCGCAACTCCTCGCCTGGGCTTACGGAAACCCGGCGCATGTCCGGTGGAGAGCGATTCTGATGTGGCTGCTGTTTCTGCCGGCGCCGTTCGTGATAGCGAGAATTGCACAAAATGTCGGCGCGCCGATTTCTGACGCAACGATTCTTGTGGCAACTGTCTTGTTTACGGCGCTGTTTCTGCTTCCGGCGGTGCGCGGCTGGGGCTTGCGCATGGCTTACGCCAATTGGAATCGCGCGGGCCTCGTGCTGGCGGTGGGGTATCTTGTCGCGGCAAGCTATGCGCACCACGCGGCCTATGGGCGCGTCCAGGAGTTTGCCGCGCAACAGGATCTAAAAATTGAAACGATTGGCGCGCTGCCCTTGCCGCCGTCCTTGTGGCGATGGGATGGGCTGGTGCGCGCACCGCGAGGCGTTTACGAAATACGCATGGATTTAAGTGAGGGACTGTTCCAGAGGATCAAGCAAAACGGCGGCTATTCCGGCCCCAAGGTGATCGAGCACACCTATTATCCTGACGCGTTTCCAAATCCCTGGATTGAGGAGGCGGAGCATTTGCCGGAAGTGCAAAAAGTTTTGTGGTTCGCGCGGTTTCCCGTAACCCGCTTTCACAAGGAAGGCGATGAGGCGGTGGTGGAGTTTTCGGATTTGCGCTTTCCACACATGCGGCCAGACCGGACGTCGTCGTTCACCTATCGCGTGCGGTTTTCGAGCGCCGGAAGCGTGATTGCACAAGGGTGGGTGCGGAGGTGAGTCCGGTCCTGCGCTAAGGCTTGGCGGGATGAATAACCACCTGGCGTTCTTCGCCCATGCCGACGCTTTCGGTACGCACACCGGGCATATCTTTCAGCGTGAGATGGACAATGCGGCGTTCCCGCGAAGACATAGGGTTGAGGCGGAACGGCTGGCGCGAAGTCTGCACCCGCTCCGCAGCCACACGCGCGGTCATGCGCAACTCCTCGAAACGCAAAGCGCGGAAGCCGCCGCAATCGAGATGAATCTTCTCGTGAAAGATAGGTTCGAGGTTCAGGGCGCGAAACGCGAGATGCTCGAGGGCCTTCAAGACTTCACCGCCGCGCGCCACGAGGATTTCTTTGTCCTTGCCGTCGAGGTCGGCGAAAATCTCCGCCGCGCCCTCCTCGGGGGAGGCGCCGGGTTCGGCGACACGCACGTTTACAGACAGTTCCAGGCCACCTGCGCGCACCATCTTCTGCAGGAAATCGCGCAGGGCATCGGCTGCGGCCGCGCGGTCCAGTTTGCCATCGCGTACGAATTCCTTGGTCATCGGATTCTCGACAATTCCTGTTTGAACCCCACGAGCTGCGTTAGCGCACCTTCCCTTACTTCTTGGCGCGGACAGGCTTAGCCGGGGCGGGAAGAGGGTGCGTCCGGTTCAGGTACCACTGCTGCAGGATACCCACCAGGCTGCTGGTGAGAATATACAACGCCAAGCCGCTGGAAAACGGGAAAACTACAAACATCACCGCCATGCTGATGGGCATGAGCTTCATCATCTGCGCCTGCTGGGGATCCGTAACGGTCATGGGGGTCATTTTGGAGACGAAGTACATGGAAAGACCCACGGTCACCGGCAAGATGTAATAAGGATCCTTGGAGGCTAGATCCCGCACCCAGAGCCAGTTGGCGTGGCGCAACTCGATGGCATAGCTCAAGGCGCGATTGAGCCCGAACCAGATGGGAAACTGCAGGACCATCGGGAGGCAGCCGCCGATAGGATTGATGCCTTCGCGGCTGTAAATCGCCATTACTTCCTTGTTCATTTCCGCTTTGCGCGGGTCGTTCATCTTGTACTTCTTGTACTTTTCCTGAATCTGTTTAATTTCGGGCCCAACCCGCTGCATCTTGATGGTGGTTTTGTAGCTGGAGATACGCAGCGGGAAGAGGACCATATTGACGATCAAGGTGAGAACGACGATGGCCCAGCCCCAGTTGGGCACGTAGGTGTGAAGCCACTTTAAGGCGTGGAACAATGGGTCGGCGATAATTTCGAGCCACCCGAACTGCACCAGTGAATTCAAGGGCGGATGAATGGCCTTGAGGTCGTCGTAGTCCTTGGGACCCACGTAGATGCGCAATGCCATCGGCTGGTTACGAGTGACGACGGCTACCTCCGGCACGTCTTCCGACTGGTCTTTGCCGTCCACCTGAATCGTGTGGGACAGCTTCCAGTAGCGCGTCTCCAAGAGAGCAGAGGGCGTATCGTTGGGTGGCAGAAAGGCTACCGTAAAATAGCGGTCCGCGATGCCGGCAAATGTTTTTCCACCCACCCAGATATTGCCCCATTTTTCCGGGGCATCGAGTTTCTTGTGAGCGAAAGTGGAGAGCTTGCCGCTTTCGCTATAAAAGGTGTTGACCGTTTCGACGGGAATGGGATTCGTGACGGTGAGGTCGCCAAAACCACCGCGCCAGGCCAATCCGCCGTGCAGACTTGTGCCGTTGTCGGTTACCGAGGTTTCGATGCTGAGGACGTAGGAGTGATCGAAGTGGAATTTCTTCGTCACTTCCAGGTGGCCATCGCTCCAGGAAAAGGTGAGATCCGTGGGCGCGGTCAGGGAAGCGGAATCGCCGGAAACCTTGTAGAGCCCGCTGTTGGCGGCTTTTTCGAGTTGCGGGTCGTCAATGACCATCGAAAATGGCCAGCCGCCGGTATCCGCAGCCGCGTTCGGGTGGACCAGGTCCAGAATCTTTTGCGGCTTGGAATCATCCTTGTACTTCTTGAGCTGCCAACTCTTGACGACAGCGCCGCGATTGGAAAACTCCACACGGTACAGCGCGTTCTCGACAACGATGGTGCGCTCTTGCGTGTCGGCAACCGGCAGCGTCGTCGGCGCAGTAGATGCGGAGACCTTGGCCGGAGTAGTGGCGTGTGGCGTCTCGACTGGCGCAGGAGTGGCTTCGGGAGTGCCACTCGTCGCCGGAGCGGTGGCGGCAGGCTGGTTCGGTTGCGGCAGATGCGCGGGAGGCTTGGGCCCAAAATACTTGGTCCAGAGAATAATGACCGCCATGGAAAGGAGCGAAGCGGCAAGGATGCGCAACTCCGGCGTAAACTTGTCCTTCTTTGGCCCGATTGGCGGGAATGGATTCGTTGGCGGGGTGCTCACGGCCGGACCTCGCGCGCTTCAACTCTGATCGTGGAATTCGTTGGCATCTCTTTCCATTTCTCCGGAACAGGGTCGTATCCAAACTTGCGCGATAAAGGATGGCAGCGCAGCAAGCGCTTCGTGCCGAGCCAGACACCGCGCCACACGCCAAATCGTTCAATGGCTTCGTAGGCGTAGCGGGAGCAAGTCGGCTGGTAACGGCACGAGCCCGCGAATAGTGCGGACAGATAAGCCTTGTAGAAATCGAGCGCAAAGAGCGCGGCGCGCACACCGGCCGATTGCGGTGCTTGCTTCACTTCATTCGCTGGCGAGTTCACAGGCTTTGCAACAGGCGAAGGAACTCCGCCGTCAGCGCTGCAAAGGGCGCTTTCGCTACGGAACGCTTCGGGTGAATGACGATGTCCCATCCTGCTGGTAACTCCTCGCGATGGACGCGCACGATCTCGCGCAACCTTCGACGCATGCGATTGCGAACCACGGCCCCGCCGAGCGCCTTCTTGATACTGAAACCGAAGCGGCTCAGTGGCAGTGCATTGGCGCGAACGAAAACGGTGAAGTGGGTGTTGGAGCGGCGCTTGCCGGCGGCATAGACCGCGTCAAAATCAATCTTTCGGAGCAAGCGTGCCTCGCGCGGAAACGTCTGGCCCCGCTTCGCCGGTGGCGAAGGTGGGGCGGCCCCATTACTCGGGAGTGAGGCGATGACGTCCCTTCTTGCGGCGAGCCGCAAGCACTTTGCGGCCACCTACGGTCTTCATGCGCGAACGGAACCCGTGCGTCTTGGCGCGGCGGCGCTTGCGCGGTTGAAATGTACGCTTTGGCAAAGCAATCCCCCTTAGTGGATACGGCCCGCGAACTCCGCAAGTTTCATCCCTTGGCGGCGTTTTGCCGCCCGTTCACACCGCGAACCAGGATGGCCTTGGGGTCGTGTTCGTCAAGCCGGACTGTCTGAATGCAGGCAGCTTTCCGAATTTACTAGTGTACTTGCGCGGCGAGTGCAGGGTCAAGAAAACCGCGGGGTAGGTTATAGAGAGGGGAAAAGTGATACACCCCTGGCCGCTGCACTATTTTGGTGCAAATGGATCTTGCTATTTGTGAGGGGAGGTCCCATTACCCATTTGTCCGGTATGCGCTGCGAGCTGGACTTTCGTACCGCCCCGAAGTAAATAGTCGATGCGTGCTTCGGAATAGGAGCTTAGATGAAGCGTTTCATGGGTGTAGGAGTGCTCATGGCACTCGCTCTCATCGTCAGGCTTGGGCCGTTCCAACGGTTAGGTCTGGACGTCTCCCTACACGATACATACTGGGCCATTCCCCTTCCCATAATCGGCTTCTGGCTCTTGATGGGAATAGCAGCGGTGTGGTTCGTAATTGCTGCATCCAAGTTAGGTTGCCACAGCTCTTGACCTTCTGGCTTTTCGGCTGTACAGCAAGCCCGCTCGTTCTATTACAAACCTGCCCGGTAAGCGTTAATCAGGGGTTTGGCGACTTTTACCGTAATTGAGTGTGTGGGGTAGCCGTCACAGACAACCCTCCCGCATCGGCGTATGTGTGTTCCATGCGACGAACCATTTCTTTCACTCTGAACGGCAAGCCTACTCATCTGGAGGCCGACGACGAGCGCCTGCTGCTCTGGGTGCTGCGCTACGATCTCGGCTTCACTGGAACCAAGTATGGCTGCGGCCAGGGCCTCTGCGGCGCCTGCACCGTTGTCGTGGAAAACGAAGCGGTACGGGCCTGCACGACAACCCTACGCGACGTAGCCGGAAAGTCGGTCCTCACCATCGAAGGGCTCGAACAAGAAGGGAAGCTGCATCCCCTTCAGCAGGCCTTTCTGCGGCACAGCGCCTTTCAATGCGGCTACTGCACGCCGGGGATGATCCTGAGCGCCTACACTTTGCTTCGAAAGACGCCTCAGCCCACGGAAGAGCAGATCCGGGAACACATGGAAGACAACTTGTGTCGCTGCGGCAGCCACACTCGTGTCATCGAAGCCATTCAGGAAGCGGCGAAGGAGCGTGCGTGATGAGCGCTCAAGAGAAATTGGCGAATGAAGCTAACGCGACGAAGACCGATACCGCGCCAGTGTCCCGGCGCGAATTCCTGGGACTGACCGGCTCGGGGCTATTCGTTTTCTTCTGGGCAGGGCCGGGCGGGTTAATTCAGGAGGCAGCACAACCCAGCCAGCAGTCCGGCTATCCCGAGGACTTCAACGCCTATCTCCGAATTGCACCTGACGGGCGCGTGACCTGCCTCGTCGGCAAGATCGAAATGGGTGAAGGCGTGATGACCTCTCTGCCGATGATGCTCGCGGACGAACTCGACGTTGCTCTGAATTCCGTGGACATTGTGATGGGCGACACCGATCTCTGCCCGTGGGACGAGGGCACATTCGGATCGTTAAGCACTCGTGAATTCGGCCCCATCTTGCGCAAAGCGGGAGCCGAAGCTCGAGCTGTCCTGCTCCAGATGGCGGCGCAACGTCTCAACGCGCCGGTCGAGCGGCTGAAGACGAAAGACGGGGTAGTGAGTGATCCGCCCACCGGGAATCATGTGAGCTACGGGGAACTGGTTCAGGGTAAGCGCATCGAGCGGCACCTTGATAAGGACAAGGTGGTCGTGAAGCCCACCTCCGCGCTCAAACTTTGGGGGCAATCCCCGGTGCGGCGAGATGGCCTGGACAAGGTCACGGGAAAAGGCAAATTCGCCGCGGACGTCGTGCTGCCCGGCATGCTGCACGCGCGCATGCTCCGGCCACCGGCTCACGGCGCAACACTCAAGCATGTGGATACCAGCGCCGCCGAGAAGATCGAAGGTGTGCGCATTATCCGCGATGGTGAGCTGATTGCCGTGCTGCACACCCATCGCGACGTAGCGGACAGCGCGAAGTCGCTGATCAAGGCAGAATATGTCGTTCCGCCGGTTACCGTGGATGACCGGACGATTTTCGATCACCTGCTGAAACACGCGCCGCAACCTCAGGTGGTAGACGAAAGCGGTGACATCAAACAGGGCGAGAAGCTTTCGGCAACAATCGTTGAGGAAACCTACCTGAATAGCTACGTTTCGCATGCGCCGATCGAGCCGCATTCCGCCACGGCGGTGATGGAAAATGGACGAATCACGGTTTGGGCGGGAACGCAGACGCCCTTCCCGGTAAAACAGGAAGTGGCGGAGGCACTGCGATTGCCACCGGAGAAAGTGCGCATCATTGTGCCGTACGTTGGCGGCGGCTTTGGAGGCAAGAGCGCCTCTCAGCAGGCGATTGAGGCCGCTCGACTCGCGAAAATCACCGACCAGCCGGTGCAGGTCCTGTGGGACCGCAGCGAGGAATTCTTTTTTGACACCTTCCGGCCCGCCGCCGTAGTTAAAATTCGCGCGGGCATCGATGGCACCGGAAAGCTCGCGCTCTGGGACTTCAGAGTGATTGGCGCGGGCGACCGGGAGGCTACGTCGTTCTATGACGCGCGGCATCGGCGCACCACCTCATCCGCTGAATGGTCCGACGAGAATCCAGGGCTGCATCCGTTTGCGGTTGGGGCGTGGCGCGCGCCCTCGGTGAACACGAATACATTCGCGCGCGAATCCCACATGGACACCCTCGCGCGCAAGGCGGGCCTCGATCCGGTAGAGTTCCGCCTGAAAAACTTGAGCCACAAACGCATGCGCAACGTTTTGCAATTAGCGGCGAAGCAGTTTGGATGGAAGCCTGCTCAGAAACAACGCGGCCACGGCTTTGGAGTTTCTTGCGCCACCGATACCGGGACTTACGTGACCATGATGGCCGAAGTTGTGGTGGACGAGCGCACCGGAGCTGTGCGCGTCAATCGCGTACTGTGCGTCCAGGACCAGGGCGCCACGGTGAACCCGGATGGCTCGCGCCAGCAAATCGAGGGCGGCATCATGATGGGTCTCGGCTATGCGCTCAGCGAAGAAGTGCGCTTCCGCGGACGAGAGATTCTGGATCGCAATTTCGACAGCTACGCACTGCCGCGCTTTTCCTGGCTGCCGAAGATCGAAAGCCTTCTGGTAAACAATCCAGACCTGCCGGCTTCGGGATGTGGCGAGCCGCCCATTATCAACGTGGGCGCAGTCATCGCCAATGCGATTTACGATGCTGTGGGCGCGCGCGTGCTGCAACTGCCGATGACTCCCGGGCGTGTCATAGCCGCCCTTCCGCACGCCTGATTCGCGGGGGAGCACCGTCCCAACACGTGCCACCAGGCACACGCAGACATGTGGCCAGATGTCGGAAGCGAGAATGCGCTAGCCCTCCCGGGCCGTGCTGGAAGCAGCGTCCCAGGTGAATCGCTTGCCGGTGCGGTAGGAGAGGTTGACCATGTGTCCGGCAGCGGCGGCGTGGTGGCCGGCCTCGGCTGTTTCATAGCCTGGCTGGCGTGTGCGAATGGAATCAAAGAAGTTGGCAAGGTGAAGGACGGTGGCGTCGGGCTTGTCCTCAAAGGCGATGTTCTGCGGCGCAGGCTTCGTACCGGTTCCCTGCGACTCCTGACGATGGTCGCCTTGATTCATGAAGGCATCCTGCATGGCTTTTGGCCAACTGTCGATCGAGTAACCGTAGCCTTCCGCTTTGTACTCCGCGAGTTCGGTCATCGCTCCGCCGAGGAGGATGGAGAGTGAGCCGTCCGTGCCGAGGAATTGGATTCCCTGCGCTGCGGTTGAAGCGCTGTTAAACGTGGAGGCCATGTTGACGCAGAAGGTGCCGTAGTCGAAAAGCGCGTCGAGCGTATCGGGCACTTCACGGCCATCCTTGCGAAAGAGAATTCCGCCGGAAGCGACGACACTCTTCGGCATCTCCGCGCCCAGGATGAAGTGGATGGAAGTGATGATGTGCACGAAAAGATCGGTGGAGATGCCGCCGGAATAGTCCCAATACTTGCGATAACGGAAGACGCGCTCGGGGTTATAGGGGACTTTGGGCGCGGGACCAAGCCATTCCGTCCAATTGAAATTGACGCCTTCCTGGAGGTCGAGCGGAATGGGATAGTTCCAGGAGCCCGTGGAGCTGTTACGGTTGTAAGAGGCAGTTACCTTGGTGACTTTGCCGAGTTTTCCGGAAGCGACGATTTCGCGCGCCTTTTTGTGCTGGTCACAGGAGACCCACTGACTGCCCACTTGAACGATGCGCTTGGCGCGATGCGCTGCCTCGATGATTTTGGGGCCATCTTCGATCGTGTGCGTCATGGGCTTTTCGATGTAGACATCCTTGCCGGCGCTGAGCGCGTCGAGAACGATGGGCAGGTGCCAGTGATCGGGAGTGGCGATCACAACAGCGTCAATGTCCTTCCGGTCGAGCAATTTCTTGTACTGCGCGAAGTTTGTGGCGATCTTTCCGTCGGTACGCTCTTTTGCCCGTTCGAGGTGTCCCTGGTAACAATCACAGACTTCCACGAGGTTGGCTTGGCCGGTTTCCTTGGCCGCTTCGAGCAGAATGTTGCCGCGAATGCCGAAGCCGATGAAGCCGAGATTTACGCGGTCGTTAGGGCTTGCGGGCTTGGGAAGCGGCGTTGAAGCGAAAGTGATTCGAGAGCCATTTAGGAAGAGGCCCAGACCCGCAGCGGTGGTCGCACTCTGGAGCATGAATTCACGGCGCGTGGATTTTGACATGGGGTAGTCCTCCTGATTACTCCAAATCGTATCAGGGACCGAGACAGAGCTCCATCGCTATATAATGGAACAAATAAGACTCTATGAGTCGCAGTCGAATGCTACATGAGAGTCTGGAGCCGAAACTCTAGAAGCTGGGCATATCACTTTTCCCCGCTCTATAACTTACCCCGTCAAGAAAACTGCAGGGATGAAAGCTGGCGTTAGGAATCTGGCTTGACCACCGCAAGGGCGAAGCCGTCGTAGCCTTTGCAGCCGACGGTTTGGATCTCGGTAGCGGAGACGCGCTTGTCGGCGGCGAGCCGTTCATTGAATCGGCGCACGCCTTGAATGTCGGGGTCGCTGCTATTTGCGTCCAGCACTCCGCCGTCGCGTATCACATTGTCGGCGATGATGACGCTGCCGGGGCGCGCTAGCTTCAGGGACCAATCGAAATACTCGGACATGCTGGATTTGTTGGCGTCGATGAAAATCAGATCAAACGGGCCACGGCCCTCGGCGGCAAGTTTCGGCAAAGTTTCCAACGCGGGTCCCAGCCGCAACTCGATCACGCCAGCCAACCCGGCCTGCGCAAAATTCGAGCGAGAAATTTCGGCGTGTTTCGGATTAGCTTCCAAGGTAACCACGCGGCCGCCGGCAGGAAGTGCGCGCGCCAGCCAAATGGTGCTGTAGCCGCCGAGCGTGCCAATTTCCAGGATCTGGCGGGCGCCGCAAGCCCGCGCCAGAAGATGCAGAAACATTCCCTGCGCCGGAGAGACTTGTATAGGAGGAAAGCCTGCGGCAGCGGCGGCCTGGAGAGCGGCTTCCAGCGCGGGATCCGGAGGATGCAGCAGGTCCGCGATGTACTTATCGACGGCGGTCCAAACCTCTTGAGTCAAGATGCCCCTCCTACTGAAGCAAAGATTGGAAACTGAAACCTATCTCGTAAATGCTCTGCAATCCTGACAAGCCAACCTCAGGGGTTAAAACCCTGGAATTTGCGCGGTTTCTCGGCACGGCTGAATTAGGTTGCTGGAGAATACCAGAAAGAGTCTCTTCAGGGGCTAAAGCCCATTGTTAATAAAGACTCTACGCCGGGGCTGAAGCCCCGGCCTCCTAAGGAAACGAAATCTTCCGCGAGCTTTGAAGCTGTGCCCTGCCGAAAGACGAATACAGAATGGCTCCTATTGCAGATCAACATATTCAAGCGATGCGAGCGTCAAGCCGCGGGATGGTTGCGGCGATACTCGTCGTAGGCCGCCAGATAGCGATCCACATCCTTACGCAGCAGGTAGTAAGGCGTGGAGAGGCGGATCTTGTACGGCGCTCCGCCGCGGATGCGCACCTTCTTCTCCTTCCACAACCAAAGTTCGGGCTCTGGCATTTTGTACGGCGCGATGGTGACGGTGGCAATGCCGCAGCGCATCGCCGGGTCCGGCGAGGTCCAGGATTCCGCGCCACGCTGAAGCATTTCCTTCAGGATGTAGTCGGCCATCTGCCTGTGGCGCTTCTCGATGCGGTCCATGCCAATCTGATTGGCCAATTCAATGGAGGCGCGCAAACCGGCTAGGGCGGGCACGTTCGAACTGCCGATGCGCTGGAAGCGTTCGGCGCGAATTTTTACCGTGTCCCAACCTTCGGTGGCGATGGTGTTCCACACGCGGTCAATCACTTCGTCGCGCACGTAAAGAAAGCCCGTGCCCTTGGGAGCCTGTAGCCATTTGTGCGGGCTGGAGGAGTAGAAGTCGCAGCCCAGTTCAGCGATATTGAGGTTCATCATGCCGGGCACATGCGCACCATCGACGGCGCACAGAATTCCCTTGGAACGCGCCAGGGCCGCCAATTCCTTCACCGGAAGAACCACACCCGTAACGGTGGTGATGTGGCTGAAGAAGAACACGCGTGTGCGCGGTGTAATGGCGTCCTGGAAGAGATTCAGAACCGTGGCGGGATTCGGCACGGGCTTCGGAAGCGTGACCTTTTTCACCACGATGCCGTAGCGTTTGGCGCGCAGATTCCATGGATTTTCGCCGCCGGGGTGCTCCTGATCGGTCATCACCACTTCGTCGCCCGCCTTCAGATCAATGCCGTTGGCGATGAAGCTGTTCGCTTCCGTGGCGTTGCGGACGAGCGCGAGTTCATCGCGGGTGCAACCGACGAATGCCGCGACAGGGTCGCGAAACTGATTCCACGCGGCGTAGCCCCAGATGGGGTAATCCTCGGGATCGGACTGCGCCAGCATTTCTGAATCGCGATAGCTTTCCAGAACGGCGCGGAGAACCGGCGCGGGGGAAGATCCCACGGTGCCGTTGTTGAGGTAAACCTCATCCGCGGGAATCAGGAACTGTTTCCGGAGCTCGCTCCAGTAAGCCTCTTCGTTCGTGTCGTAAAGTGACTTGTCGGGAAGTTTGGCGGGTGCGCCCGCGAGCAAATCATCGCAAACCGATGCGATGCCGGTTGTCGAGGATGCTCCAGCCAGTGCCATGAGTGATGACAGGAAGCCGCGACGATCGAACATGATTCCCTCCAGGCGATGCTCGGCGAATTCTATCCTGACTCTGGCGAGAGGGGCAGAATTTTGCGCAGGGTGGCCTTGCATCGGCAATCAACGGAAATGGGGCTGGCGCGTTATACTCGACATTGGGCATGGAACGAGAGAACATGCGCATGAAACACCTTTCAGCTTTCCGTATATTCCTTATCCTGTGCTGCGGACTGATTCTCCTGATGCCCGCCTTCGCGCAGAATCCCCACGGAACGCTTCTGGGCACTGTGCAGGACTCTTCGGGCGCGCGTGTGGCTACGGCTTCCATCGCCGTCGCGAACACGGAAATCTCCCTGACACGGCAAACGCAATCGGACGCGCGCGGTGAATTTCGGATGGAAGAACTGCCGCCGGGAGAGTATCGAGTCACGATCAATGCTCGCGGATTTTCTGAAGCCACGTCTCAGGTGGTTGTCGCCGTAAGCTCAGTGCGCGAAATCAGTGTCACGCTGCGGGCCAAGGGCGTTGCGGAAAAAGTCTTCGTGAACGCCGCTTCGCCATCCATCGCCACCGAACCACTGGAGACGGCGAGCGCGGTGCATCAGGCCGTGGCTTACCGGCAGGACCTGGAGAATATTCCACTGGCCGCGCGCAGCTTCGCGAATATCGCTTATCTGGCTCCGGGAACGGAACCCGTCGAGCCTTCCGATCCCACCAAAGCGCGCATCACGGCGGTCGCCACGGGCGGGAGTTCCGGGCTGAACAATGAAATTTCGGTGGATGGCGGGGATAATTCCGACGATTATATCGGCGGTTTTCTGCAGAATTTTTCACCGGACGCGATTCAGGAATTTGCTTTCCGCACGGCGCAGGCGGACGCCGATACGGGCCGCACCACAGCGGGATCGGTGGTCATTACAACGCGCAGCGGGAGCAACACATGGCATGGCGATTTGGCGTTTTACGAACGTGCCGCAGCCCTGAACGCGCGATTTCCGATCGATAATCCCGCGCCCAATCCGAAGCAGCCATTCTCCAGGCAGAACTATGTGGGGACGCTGGGCGGGCCGATAGTGAGAGACCGCCTGTGGTTCTTCAGCTCGCTCGAGTATGTTCGCGAAAACGCCAGCATCGCCTATAGCCCCGCCAGCACAGGGCAATTCGATGCACTGGCGCAGCTCGCCTCCCAGGGGCTGATACCCGGCGTGACTTCCATTGACGTGCCCAGCAACGTGCCCGTGCCGTTTCGCGACAATCTGGCAACGTTTCGCGTGGATTGGGCGCAGTCCGAGCGTTCGCGGTGGTTTCTGCGCGGTGCCAGCGATTCCTACACGATGCACAATGCGCTGGTGCAGCAGGGCGCGCTCCCTTCGACGGGCACAACCTCGCACAACAACTACTTCAGCCTGGTGCTGGGCCAGCAGTTCACATTTTCGCCTTCGTGGTTCGGTTCGCTGGTGTTGAATGCCAGCGCCCTGCACCTGACGCAGACGCGAAATGTCCAGTTGGGCTTTGCGCTGGCGTTTCCGTTTACCACCACGTCGAGCGCCATCACTGGATTTGAAACGTATGGGGACAACCAGTTCGTCACCGGCATCACCAACTTTCCAGTATTGAGGAATCAGCAGAAATATCAGGTGCGCTATGACATCACGCAGGTGGCGGGGAGCCACGCGCCGCGCTTCGGCGTAAATTTCATTCATGAACCGGTTTTGAGCGGCGCGCTGACGGCCACCGCGGAAACGCTGGTTACTTTTCCGCAGGACCCGGTCTTCTATCTGACAAATCCTGCACAATTCCAAAACGACTACAATTCTGGCAAATCGTTTACGCCCGCGGGCGATGGAAGCTTTTCGCAAAACGTGCAGCGCCTGGGGTTTTACGCGGAAGATTCCTGGCGGGTGACTTCACGGCTGACCGTGAATTATGGGTTGCGGTACGACACCACGTTTGGGTTGTTCATCGCCTCGGGGCGCGATCAGAGCTTCAATGCGGCGCTGAGCACGGGGTTGGTGAATGGCATCCCGCACGACTATCGCAAAGCGTTTGCGCCGCGGCTGGGAATTGCGCAAGCACTGGGCACCGCGCGCCGCACGGTCCTGCGCGCCGGCGTCGGACTCTACTTTAACGACCTTGCACAAGGCGGCTGGGTCACGGCGCTTCAATCCGTCAATGCCGGGAGCCTATTGAATGGCCCGACGACGCCGTCGCTGATCGATCCCAACTACCACACGCCGTATGCGCTGCATGCCACCGCGGGAATTCAGCATGCGTTTTCAGCCAACTGGATGATTGGGGCAGACTGGACGCACGAAACCGGAATGCATGGCTACCGCAGCTATGGCTATGAAGAGGCTGCGGTGTTTCGCTCGGACAATCGCTCGAGCTACGACGGGGTCTCGGTGCGGGTGCAGGGCAACGTCGGGCGCCGCGCACACCTGGCAGCGCATTACACGCTGGCGAAGGCGCAGACCTGGGGCTGCATTCTCGGCGAGCTGTTCGATTACGTGAATGGTGTGTGCGACCCGAATAACGCGTTCGCTCCCGGCGACTATGGTCCTTCGGGAGAAGATGTGCGGCACCGCTTTGTGCTTGCCGGAACGTTTCAGGCGCCGCGAGGCTTCCTGATTTCCCTGCTGGGGCAAGCAGAAAGCGCAAGGCCCTTTACCATGACCACGCCGGTGGGAGATCGCGCGGTGATCAACGGCGTGAAAACCACGCTGGACGAATTTCGCGGTACGCCGTACATCCAGGCGGATCTACGCGTCAGCCGGCCGATCCAGTTTCGCGAGCACTGGTCCCTTATACCCTTCGCTGAATTTTTCAACCTGTTCAACCGCAATAATCCCGGCGCGTTTTTTGTGACCGACATTTCCGCGCTGCCCACGCCGGTGAATAGTCTCGCCAACGCCACCGCGTTTTGCCTGAATCCCGCTTGCACGCAAACGCAGCCGATCACGAGCCTCAACCAGTTGCGCGTGCCAGCGGGGGCGCTGGGCGACTTCTTCGGCCCGGGAACCACCGTCGGCATACCGTTTGCCTGCCAGATAGGTATCAAACTTACGTTTTAGGTTTAATTGCTTGTTCGGCGGGGACACGGGCGGCCTCCTCAAGTTTTCTTCCATGTATGAGGTTGTATCCAACCGTATAGCAGTACTGGCTTGCCGGAACGAATCGTATGTCAATGCCAGAGACCTTGCAGATCGTCGTCTGAGTCTTTGATGTCACCAATGGCGACCCCTTAAGGGGATTGGCGTGACAAAATTGAACAAGACTCTTCAGCTCATCGGGATGATCACAATATCGATCTGACCATTTCACCTCAACGGCCCACAAAGCTTTTTGCTCGGGATCAAGATTTACGATGTCGACTTCTCCGTCTTGCCATCTGGCATAGTAAAGAGTTGTGGTGGCACTGTGGAACCACTGTGAGAAGATAGCTGTCTCCGCAAGTGCTCCTACAGCATTGTCATCTGCCTTTAATGGAGCGAATAATGCTGCTCGCATGGACGGGTTTGTTAGATAAATTTTGAAAAAATTAGCTCTGCGGAATCTTTTGGCATTGCGATCCACTCGATGAACAACTTTTACCAAGAATGCTGCCTCAAGGTATTCGATATACCGCTTGATCGTGTTTTTTGCGACACCTGAAGTTTGTGAGAGGGCCTCCAGAGAAATCTCGTTCGCCGTGTTGAAAGCTAGGGTGGTAAACAGAGAGTTCAACTCTTGGATGTCTCCAATGCCGTATAGGCTGGGCAGGTCTCGCAATAGCACCTTATCTATAATATCGCTCTTGATGAAGCGGGCAGGATCGGATTGAATCGTTGGAGAGAAAATGACTTCGGGGTAGCCACCAAAATTCAGGTAGGAGACAAATTGCTCATTGAGGTCGTCGATTCTCTTCGTGGAAAAAAATCCGTCCACAACACTAGCGGGATCCTTGGATGGCTCCTCCAAGAGGTCTGTCTTGTCCAGGAGATACAGGTACTCGTAAAAGGTCAAAGGTGGAAGCAGGAAGTCAGTGAAGCGTCCAGCACCAGACTCCGTACTCTTTAGTCGCAGAGCGGCGGCGGCAGAACCAGAAGCGATAAATTTGATGTTGGAGAACCCATCGACGGCGGCCTTGAGGTGTATCTCCCAATGCTTGAGATATTGGATCTCGTCAAAGAATACAAAAACACTTTCACTTTGGTAGTTTACCCCACTCGCCTGCCCGTAGTATTCAAGCAACTTTTCTAAGCTGAGGCCGTTATAGATCGGGTGGTCCGCGGAGAAATAGCAGATTGCTTTGGCTGGAATACCATTGTCCATTAGTGCTTGAATCGCGTGATAGATCATCACAGTCTTGCCGACTCGCCTTGGTCCCATCAGAACGACAGCGCGTCTTGGCGACTGCATTTCAACTAAAGGATAAAAGAGGTCAAAGTATGGGCGTCGTTTCAAGGTACGGTGGGCGTCACTAATTGTGTGCGCGCTTTCCCACCATGGATTCTCGGTTTGGACACGCCCTATTATATCTTCTGCAGAAATCGCCAGCATTGATTAACCATACATGCTTTCCAAGCTAAGGTCAATGCCTTGACTCTAGTTGGCAGCCAAAGGCTAAAGCCTTTATTTTTAATCGGTTAAAGACACAAGAAAGTGCAATGATGATGACGACCAACTGGTGTACCTTTAAAATGCACAGGAATTCGGCAATTCTCAGAGACAGTGCGCTAGCCCGTACCGAACTGTTATCCTTGAGTGCAAATTAACGGGAATTGAGGACTTGTAAGCCCCATGTTTGAGAACCTGACAGATCGGCTGCAACGAACATTCAAGAACCTACGCGGCCAGGGAAAGCTCACTGAGGAGCACCTGGACATCGCCATCGGCGAAATCCGCGAAGCGCTGCTGGAAGGTGACGTCAACGTGGGCGTCGCCGACGAACTGCTGGCCAACATCCGCGCGAAAGCGCTGGGCACAGAAGTGATGCTGCAACTTTCGCCGGATCAGCAGGTAGTCAAAATTGTGCGCGACGAATTGCTTGCGCTGCTTGGGAAACACGCCAAGCCGCTCTTTGCTTCGCGGCCGCCTTCTGTGTGGATGATCGTGGGACTGCAAGGCTCGGGGAAAACCACCACAACCGGCAAGCTCGCTAAATGGTTATCGCAGCACGGCCATCGCCCTATCGTGGTTTCCACGGACGTGTACCGCCCCGCCGCCCGCGAACAGCTCGCGCAAGTCGCAAAAGCCATCAGCATCCCGGTGTGGCCTGGGACAGGCACGGACAAGCCTGTCGAAATCGTGCGTGGCGCGATCCGGGAAGCGAAACTTTCGGCGAGCGACGTCATCCTGGTGGACACCGCGGGCCGTTTACATATTGACGATGAGTTGATGAACGAACTCTCCGTGCTGAAGAAGGAACTCCAACCAACGGAGATGTTGTTTATTGCCGATGCCATGATTGGCCAGGACGCGGTGCGCTCCGCCGGCGAATTTCACAAGCGGCTGGGATTGACCGGCGTGATCCTGACGAAGTTGGACGGCGATGCGCGCGGCGGCGCGGCGCTTTCCATCAGCAAAGTTTCCGGCGCGCCGGTGAAGTTTGTCGGCCTGGGCGAGAAGTATGATGCGTTGGAAGGCTTTTACCCGGACCGCATCGTTTCGCGCGTGCTGGGCATGGGCGATATTCTTTCGCTGATCGAGCGCGCAGAATCGTCCTTCGACAAAAAAGCGGCGATGGAGCTGGAGCGCAAGCTCCGCAAGGAAGAGTTCACGCTGGAGGATTTCCGCGACCAGTTGCGGCAGATTCGCAAGATGGGCCCGCTGGACCAGTTGGTGGATATGCTGCCGAAGGTTGGGCCGTTGCAGAATTTGCCTAAAAACGCCTCCGTGGATGAAAAGAAACTGAAGCAAGTCGAAGCGATCATCAACTCCATGACCAATGAGGAGCGGCGCGACCACAACGTCATTGACGGCAAGCGACGCAAGCGCATCGCCAAGGGCAGTGGCACCACCGTGCAGGAAGTGAATCAGGTCATCAAGCAATACATGCAGATGCGGCAGATGATGAAGCAGTACGGCGCGATGGCTGCGCGCGCGAAGATGAAGGGTCTGGGGAAACTGGCTGGCATGGGCTGAGGCAGAGCCTCAGAGATTCTTTGCGGTTACAGCCGGGTGAGCGCCCGGAAAATCGCAATGGGCCCGAGGATTCCTACCAATACTCCGTAACCCAGATCCGCCCAGATCACGCGGCCATAGTTCAAAACCACCAGAATTGCGCTTAGAGGCAGGCTGATGATGGCAAGGAGGTTTCCCTGTTTTGCCAGCGCGGGGGCCGCCTTCCACAAATGCGACAAATCCGTCTTCGAAGGAAAAGCGTGCATTCCGATGGAGAGCCCCATCCAATAGAAGAAATAGGCCACAGGGTCGTTGACCTGAAGCTCCCAGACGGGAAGAAACGCCGCCGTGCAAAAGACCACGCAAAGCAGGGTATTCACAACGAACGGGCCCGTGCTCACAAAAAATTGCGCCGTGAAATTCTGAGAGTTTTCATGAATCACATAGCCCGCAGGATTGCCAAAGCGGAAGAAGCAAACGTTGTACACCTTGAGCTTGAAAAGTTTGCAGAAAAACAGGTGAGCCGTTTCGTGAACGATCACCCCTGGGAAGGTGAGCAATGCAATCACTTGGCCTGGAATGAAGAACATAAATCCCTCGCCCTATTGGGCTGTGCCTTTCGCGCTGCGAAATTTTCGGTCGAACTCATTCCTGGTGATAATTTGCCGGCTTTCCAGGCGATAGCGGTTGCGTTCCTCGAATTCGCCCAGCCTGGCGAGAGATTCCTTGTCCCCTTGCGCCAATTCCTTTGACTTCGCCACCATCTCCTCGGACCGTTGGCGGTACGCGGAATCTCCTGTCACGGCATACTTGCAAGCCAGGGCGCTGGCAAGCGAGGCGGCGGTCGTGGCAGCCGGCATGACGTTCCAATCTTTCTCTGCCAGCGAAACGAAGGCATCGTAATCTTTCTTTGCAAACGCCACGCCCTCATCGTACTGATCCAGCAGGATATCCATATGAGGGAAGTGCGGATAGAGCGCGGCGGCGCTGTGTACGAGTTTGGCCGCTTCGATTTCATGACCGTCCTGTTCCTCCAGTTTGGACGCTTGTTCCAATTCCCCGATGGCTCGGTTGGCGCGTGACCATAGATCATCCACTTCGCGGAATTCCGGCTTGTCCGATTTTTCGAACTTCCCTCCGTTATGACCTTCCAATGCCCGCGAGGCAGTCAGGACATCACCGCTGAGCAGCGCGGCCTTGGCTGTAAGCAGCGCTCCCTTGTCGGAATTCGGAGCGATTTTCAGGGTTTCTTTCAGGTAGGGCAGCGCCTGTTGGTACTGGCCTTTTTCCACCAACTGCTCGCCGCGATAGAGATTTGTTCCCGCCTCGAAGTACTTGCGGCCGTGAGCCAGGGCGAAGACAAGCAACAAGAGGAGAGCGGCGAGACTTATTTTCAGCCACTGCGGATAGGGCCAATCCTGCACCATCGTGGCGCACGCCGCGCAGAGCCGTACGGAGCCCAATTCCACGCCGCCGTTTTCGCCGATATTGGTGCTGCAGCGCGCGCAGATGGATCTGTCCACGTACCGCGCGATGGCGGCCGGCTGTCCACTCTCCTTGGCACGCTGCGCCGCCTTCTGCACACACGGGCCGCAATAGATTTTTCCATTTAGCTCGTAGGCTTCCTTACTCGCAAGGCTTCGAGAGCAATCCGCGCAGGCGACCTGGTTCATGATGACGCATTATCCACCGGAACGTTTTTTCGTAAAAGTAAAAATATCGGTAAACGTACGAGTCCCCAGGGAATTTCACCGAGCCGAATCTCAATAAACGTCCGTTTGGCGCTTCCGGGCATCCGTGTTCAGGGTTTCTTGGGCAAGACCACGTCGGCAATCTTCAGGGAAAGCGCGTCGGGATCGAGGTCGGTGCGGTTGCTGAGCACGATGATGGTCCACCGGCCCTCGGCAAAACGCTGGATAGTGGTGCGAAAGCCCATGGTCTCTCCGTCGTGGTAGCTGCGCTTGTGGCCCTGGTACGGATCGAGAAACCAGCCGAAGCCATATGTCACGGGACGCGGTGAGGTTTTTCCGTCCTCCCCTGCCCCTTTTGGCCAGTAGGTTTGCGAACCGTCGTTTAACCTGACGGGCGTGAGCGCCGGCTGCATTTCCTTTTCGCCGAGCAGTTTGTATTCCCTCAGAGCCTCGTCCCATTGGGCCAAATCTTCGAGATTGGAATAGATGCCGCCATCACCGAGCGTCGCGGAGGTCGCGCTCTGATCCGTCTCTTTAAACACATTATTCTCTTTTGTGTGGCCGAACGCGCGATTCGCCACTTCGTTTTTCCCTTTTTGAAAAACGATGGTGTGGTTCATTTTCAGCGGCGCAAAAATTCTCTGATTGAGAAATTCGCCGCAGGATGTCCCGGAAACTTTTGCGACCACCAGGCCGAGCAGCACGTAACCAGAATTGCTGTAGGCCCAACTCGTGCCCGGCGCGAACTTACCGGCTTTTTCTTTCTTCAATAGTTCCAACACCTCGTTGTCTTGAATTTGCCTTTCCGGCGTCCAGGTTATTCCATTCACTTTTTCTGTTGCGTCCATCAAGTCTTCATACTCCGCCAAGCCGGAAGTGTGAGTCAGGAGATTCCGAATGGTGATGGCTTTTCCGTAGGCTGGGAAATCGGGGACCACTTCGGTAAGCGTTTCGTCGTAGCGCAGCTTTCCATCGTGAATGAGCAACATGATGGCCATGGCTGTGAATTGCTTGGTGAAGGAGGCGAGGCGGAAATTCGTCTTGCCGTCGATCTTAGCGCGCGTGCGAAGTTCGGCGACCCCGTAACCCTTTTCAAATACCGTGTGGCCATTCTTCAGCACCAGTACGGCGAGCCCGGGATCATCGGGCTGCGTGACTCCCGTGAAGATGGCGTCAACTTTTTGTTTCAAATCCTCATTCGCGGCCCCGGCCGGCCAGAAAGGGAGCAGTCCGGCAACCAGCAAGAACGCAAACAGAATTCGCCGATTCACGCGCATTTGCCGCACCTCGCGCGCATTGTAGCATCTCACCGGCCGTTCATCTGGCCTTAACATGCCTGAGATACGGTGTTTCACCGCTCCTGGATAACTGATGACACGCATTGCGCTCGATGACCCGCGTTTTTACCTCAACCGCCACCTGCAATGGATGGCCTTCAACCAACGTGTCCTGGAAGAGGCGCGCGACGCCGCGAATCCCCTTCTCGAGCGCGTGAAGTTCCTGGCCATTACGGCCAACAACCTCGATGAGTTCGTGGAAATCCGCGTATCCGGCTTCCTGCAGAAAATTGAGCACGGCTCCCGGGATGTGAGTCCTGATGGCCTCACCCCCGCCGAAGAATTGCAGCACGTCACGCGAGTGATGCACATTTTCGTGCGTGAACAGTACAAATGCTGGAACGACGAATTGCTGCCCCTCCTGGCGCGCCACGGGATTCAAGTCTTGAGTGTTGAAGAACTGGAAGCCAAAGCAGCCAAACTGGCGAAGACGTTCTACGAACGCCGGGTCTACCCGATGCTGACGCCGGTGACGGTTGATCCTTCTCACCCTTTCCCGCATGTCCTGAACAAAGCGCTGTGCATTGCGTTTCTCCTGCGCCGCCGCCGGCACGCCAGCGAGAAACCGTATTTTGGTGTTGTCACCGTGCCGCGCGCGCTGCCGCGTCTTTTGCGTGTTCCCACAGGCAATGGGGGAATTCACTACGTTTTCCTGCAGGGCCTCATCTCGGCGTACGCAGAAAAGCTGTATCGTGGCTATGAAATTCTAGCTTCGGCTCCCTTCCGCATTACGCGCAACAGCAACTTGTACCTGGAAGAAGAAGAGGCGCGCACCTTGCTCGAGGCCGTGGACTCACAGGTGGCGCAGCGGCGCAAGGGTCACGCGGTGCGGCTGGAAATCGAAGCCGGGGCGCACCCAGAAATCGTGGAGCACCTGGTGTCCACGTTTGAGTTGGACGAATCGCTGGTATTCCGGGTTCCCGGACCCGTGAATCTGCAGCGGTTGTTTCAACTGTACGAAGAGACGCCGCGGCCGGATTTGAAGTTTGCGAAGTTCGTGCCCCGCCAGGTGCACATCGGCCACGACGCCGATTCGCTGTTCGAGACGCTGCGCCGCCAGGACATTCTGCTCCATCATCCGTACGACGCTTACGATCCCGTCGTGAATTTCCTGCAAACAGCGGCGCACGATCCGCGCGTTCTTGCGATCAAGCAAACGCTGTATCGCACGAGCGCCGATTCACCAATTGCGAAGTCCCTATTGGAGGCGGCCGACAAAAAGGAAGTGACCGTCGTCGTCGAGTTGAAGGCGAGCTTCGACGAAGCCAGCAATATCCGCTGGGCGCGCAGCTTTGAGGATGCGGGCGTGCAGGTCTTCCACGGGCTGGTTGGGCTGAAAACGCATGCGAAGCTGGCGCTCATCGTTCGCCATGATCCGGACGGGAAGATCCGCCGGTACGCGCACCTGGGCACGGGCAATTACAATCCCTCGACAGCGCGCTTTTACACCGACCTGAGTTTGCTGACCAGCGACGAGGCGATCACCGCCGCGGCCCACGACGTATTCAATTACCTCACTGCCTACGCCGAGAAGTCACACTACAAGCCGCTGCTCGTCGCTCCACGGGACATGGCCAAGACCTGCATCGCGCTGATTGAGCGCGAAGCGCGATACGCGCGGCGGGACCGCCCCGCGCGCATCATCGCCAAGTGCAACGCCATCGTCGATCCGCCGGTGATCCGCGCCCTCTACCGTGCCTCGCAGGCCGGCGTCGAGATCGACCTGATTGTCCGCGGACAATGCACCCTGGTGCCCGGCTTGCGCGGTGTCAGTAGCCGTATACGCGTGCGCAGCATCGTCGGGCGTTTCCTCGAACATAGCCGCATCTTCCAGTTTGAAAATGGCGGGAAGCCGGAAGTCTATCTGGGTAGCGCGGACTGGATGCCCCGGAATCTCTACCAGCGTGTGGAAGTGCTTTTCCCTGTTAAAGACGCGCAACTCCGAGAACGCATTTGCACGGAGATTTTGCCGGCCTACCTGGCGGATAATCGCAAGGCGCGTTTGCTGGGGCCAGAAGGGCTGTACACGTATTCCAAGCGCGGCCGCAACGGAAAGGGCTTCTCTGTGCAGGACCACCTGATGAGTCAGGCGCTCGGTGGGGTTAACGGTTCGGCGCAGTCCAAAGCACGGCAAGCGAAGGTCGCCTATACTAGGAGTCAGGAAGTAACCGCCCCCCTGGAACCCGCGGTGACACCCGAACTGGAAACAGAGGACTCCTCGAATGCAGCCGTATGATTTGGTGGTGATCGGGTCGGGGCCAGGCGGACTTCGCGCCGCGATTCAGGCGGCTAAATCCGGAAAACACGTTGCGGTCGTGGAAAAACAGACGATGGTCGGTGGGGTGTGCATCAACACCGGAACAATTCCCAGCAAGACCATGCGGGAGGCGGTGCTGCACCTTTCCGGGGTCAGCGACCAGGCTTTTTACGGTGCGGGCTACCACGCCAAAGAAAACATCACCATGAGCGATCTCAATTTCCGCGTGAACCGCGTGATTGAGAACGAAGCCGCGGTCCTGAAGGATCAATTGACGCGAAATAACGTGGACCTCTTCCACGGCGTGGGCGCATTCATGGACACGCACCACGTTCGCGTGGAAAACACCACGGGCTACAGCGAACTGGAAGGCGCATTTTTCGTGATTGCCACGGGTACCGTGCCGGCGACGAATCCCAAGGTGCCTATCAACGGGCGCAACATCGTCAACAGCGACCAGATCCTGAATATCCCGGCGATTCCCAAGACGCTGATCGTGGTGGGCGGCGGCGTGATCGGCGTGGAGTACGCCTGCATGTTCGCCACGCTGGGCGTGCGCGTGATCATCGTGGAGAAGCGTCCCAGGCTGCTGGAATTTGCCGATGCCGAAGTAGTGGAGGCGCTCAGCTATCACATGCGCGACCGGCGCGCGACGATGCGGCTGAATGAAGAAGTGGAGAGCGTCGAGGAGTTGCCGGACGGCAAGGTGGCCGCGAATCTGGTCAGCAACAAACGCATCGTGGGCGACGCGTTGCTTTACGCCGTGGGCCGCAAAGGCAATGTGGATCGCCTGAATCTCGCTGCTGCCGGGATTGAAGCCGACGACCGCGGACGCATCAAAGTGGACGCGGAGTACCGCACAAAACAGCCGCACATTTTTGCCGTGGGCGATGTCATCGGATTTCCCAGCCTGGCATCCGTTTCCATGGAACAAGGGCGCATTGCCGCCGCCAAAGCATTTGGCTTGCACGTGGAATCCGATCCCGCTGGGTATCCGTATGGGATCTACACGATTCCGCAGATTTCCTTTATCGGAAAAACGGAAGAACAGTTAACCGAGGAGGACGTGCCCTACGAAGTGGGCGTCGCCTATTACCGTGAAATCGCGCGCGGCCAAATCAGCGGGCACACGGATGGGCGGCTGAAGCTGCTGTTTCACCGCCAGACGCTGGAACTGCTTGGGGTGCATATTTTCGGTGAAGACGCCACGGAACTTCTGCACATCGGGCAGGCAGTTTTCTTGTTGAAGGGCAAAATCACCTATTTCATCAACACGGTTTTCAATTACCCCACGCTGGCGGAGTGCTACAAAGCGGCGGCGTTCAATGGGCTGAACCGGCTGGGCTGATCACGCCAGTTCGAGAAACAACCGGAACTCGCGAAAAATCCCCAAAAGAGTGAACCGAGGGACGAACGCGTTGTGACCCCGCTCAAATTCAGGGCAGCGTGACCACGGCAACAGAAAATCCTCCCAGAGTAACTTTTTCAGAGGCAAGTTTGCGGGAAACTGGCGGCTGGGAACCTGTGGTCATGTCCACAAACTGTTCCTGGGCATTGGCCGCACCGGCAACCGAAAGCTCGATGGGCTGTTCGCGTTTGTTGATCAGCAACAGGCGATGTTGGCCGGAGGGAGTCACCACTGCCAAGGCAGCCACGTAGGGATCAGAGATCTCCGTTTCCACAATTCTATCGCCCGGTCCGAAGTTGTCATGAATAAGCTGCAAAACCCGGAAACGCGGATTGGGCTTTCCCGTTTTCCAATCCACCATCGAAACGCTGGGAAACTGCGTCGGATAGCCAACGAGTTGCGACTCGCCCACCACATCAATGCCCATGCGTGTGAGTTCGGCATAAAGATAGGCATACAATGCCGCGGACAGATGCCAGTACGAAGCGGGGATTTGCCTGGGTCCATTGCCTGTCGGCGATGCGTCGTTATCGTTATCGCGGATCGAGCCGACTTCGTTGATCATGGTCCGCGTGTCGGGCGCAAGGCGCTGGCGAATGGACTCGACGTAGCGAACCACATTCAGGAAGCCGTCGGCCTGCGCGAAGAAAGTATATTGTTGGACTTCCGGGCTCTCGCCAGGCGTCGGAGAGGCATAGAAATGATATGAGATGTAGTCGAGCGGGACGCCGGGCTGATGGTTCCGGCGATCCAGGAAATATTCAAAGAAGCGCGGGTTTCCGCCCGGGTTGGACAGAGCCAGGCCCACAAACTTAGTTTGTGGTTGCACGCGAAGCATGGCCGTGGCCACCGCATCGTAGATCAGCGTGTAAAACTCAGGAGACATCTGATGTTCCGCTTCCACCTCGTTCAGGATTTCCCAGATGGGAATGGTGAAATGGTGGCCGGATTCCTGGCGCTTGCCGGATTCGTCGGTGAAACCGCCCTGCGTGTACCAGGCCAACAGGCGCGCATAATACTCGGCGACCTGTTGTGGATTGGCATCTCGCAATTCCTGTCCCTGCTCGTAATTCCAGATCACTTGATTTGCATCCGCAGGATAAGGCACAGGCTTTTCCGTTTTGAACATCCATTGCGGAATGGTGCTGAAGTTGAGCACCACGGGATGCCCTTTCGTGGCCTCCAGAAAATCAATGACGAGGGGATCGATCAGGGAGAAATCCCAGGAGGTCTTGCCCTGCTGTGGCGGTTCGAGTTCGGCAACGCCAAGTTTCGGATAGGGCAGCCAGGGCACAAAGCGAACGTAGTCGGCGCGCAAATCATGCAGAGCGCCGAAAGCGTTGTCGTGCACAGGAGTGCCGCGGCGCAGAGGCGGGTTGACGACGACCTGGAGCGTGGGCGTCGTTTTTGAAACCCTCTGAACCTGATCCCAGTGGATGGTGAGTTTAGCGGGTTGCTCCTGGGCGGAGGCGCTCGGGGCAAAGAATGGGACGAGAAGAACAAAAGCTAACGGTTGGAACCAGCGCGTGGGTAGCAAGTGAGTCTCCTAAAGGTGGCCGTTCCTGATTCTGCATGATAGTCACTGGGCGGGGCTGGGGCAATGACGCGTAGAAAAATCGCCGGGCACCGGGGATAAGGGAAATGGAAGGCCCACGGTTCCGCGAGCAAATGTTTATAGCCTCGCAAACCGGATGGCGTTATAGAATCGAGCCACGAACGCTTCCAGAACATACAGAGAGGAAGGAACTCAGACAATGGAGCTACGGAAACGGTTTGCATTGCGATTCAGGCTGGCGCTCCTGATTTGTTTATTAGGGCTGGCCGCGCGCGGAATAGCGCAGGAATTTCCCACGGAGAAGCCCGAGGCGGCGGGGATGTCTTCCGAACGGCTGGAACGCATCTCGAAAGCCGTGCAGCAAAGCATCGACGACAAACGGATTACGGGAGCGGTGACGTTGGTAGCCCGTCGCGGGCATGTGGTGTGGTTCAAAGCGCAAGGCCTGAGCGATCGGGAAGCCGACAAGCCCATGCGCGCGGATTCGATTTTCCGGATATGCTCGATGAGCAAGCCGATCACCAGCACCGCCGTGATGATGCTGTATGAAGAGGGCAAATTCCTGCTGGAAGATCCCATTTCGAAGTATCTGCCCGAGTTCAAGGACCCGAAAGTTCTGGTGAAGCCCGCAACCGGGCAGAGCTACACGATTCCCGCCACGCGCGAAATCACCATCCGCGATCTGCTGCGGCACACTTCCGGGCTGACCTACAACTGGAACGAAGACCTCGGGCCACTGTACGAAAAAGCGGGTGTTGCCGCCGGGCTGCTCCCTTACGATGGCACGATTGGTGACAGCGTGAAGCGCTTGGCGCCGCTACCGTTGCTCTTCAATCCCGGCGAGCGTTTTGAGTACAGCTTGAGTGTGGACGTGCTGGGGCGCTTGGTGGAAGTAGTCTCCGGCAAACCGCTGGACGAGTTTTTCCGCACCCGCATCTTCGAGCCGCTCGGGATGAAGGACACATCCTTCTTCCCGCCGGAAAGTAAGCTGGACCGGCTGACCACCGCATACACCTACTACGACGGGAAAGGGCTGAATCGCTTTCCGGACACGCCCATTACCGAGGGATCGTTCAGCTATTCGGCGGATTACCCCTACAAAGGAGCAAAGAAGCTTTTCTCCGGCGGGGGCGGCTTGACGTCCACGGCCGAGGATTACGCGCGCTTCTGCCAGATGATGCTGAACGGCGGGAAGTGGGGGAACACTAGGTTGTTGAGCCGCAAGTCGGTCGAGCTCATGACCCATGACCAATTGGGAAAGATCGGCCCGGATCAGGGATTTGGGCTGGGCTTCGGTGTGGATGGCGTAAAAGCACCGCTGGCGGAACTGGGCACGCCCGGGTCCTTCAATTGGGGCGGATTCTTCTATACCGGCTTCTCGGTCGACCCCAAGGAAGAACTCATCATCATTTTCATGGGGCAGCTCCATCCCACCGGCGGCTTGACGCTGGACCGCCAGGTGCATGAGCTGGCTTACGCGGCGATCATCGACTGAGCCCGGCGAAAGCCAGAATCCAGAGCGGGAATGTTTGCCGGGGGGCGCGGAGTCACGCTAGAATAGAAGCTCTTTAGGAGGACGTACTTTAGTGCTAACGATTCGTTTGGCCAGAATTGGCAAGAAGAAAAAGCCGTTTTACCGCGTGGTGGTAATCGAGCGGACCCGGGCGCGCGATGGACGCGTACGAGAAGCGGTGGGAACATATGACCCGCTGAAGAAGCCCGCTGAGGTCAAGTTGGATTCCGAGCGTATCAAGTACTGGTTGGGCAAGGGGGCCCAGCCCAGCGATACGGTGCGGAGTTTTATCAAGCTGCAGAAGATTGCCTAGC
>Ga0209039_10000992_pt1 | contig 27613 bp, 24 predicted proteins | sample BogFormECP12_OM1_FD_188238 | JGI IMG/M metagenome (GOLD analysis project Ga0209039, IMG submission 188238) | Bog forest soil microbial communities from Calvert Island, British Columbia, Canada - ECP12_OM1 (SPAdes) (version 2) | ecosystem: Environmental > Aquatic > Freshwater > Wetlands > Bog ... | reverse complement strand
GGGTTTTCCTGTGAGCCATGCAGACGATAGCTGCGATTGATATCGGTTCGAACGGCATCCGGATGGTCGTTGGCCGGGTCGACCCGAATGGACAGGTCGAGGTTGTGGAGAACATCCGCCTGCCCGTCCGCCTGGGTACGGATGCGTTCACCAGCGGGGTGGCCTCGGAGGAGACCATCCGCCAGGTGGTGGAGGCGTTCATGCAATTCCGGCGGATCATCCGGGATTACGGCATCGGCCGCGTGCGTGCCGTTGCGACCAGCGCGGTACGTGAACTCTCCAATCGGGAAATTCTGCTCGATCGGATTGCCCGAAATGCGTTTATCGAAGTCCAGGTGATCGGCGGGGCGGAAGAGGCCCGCCTGGTCCACCTGGCCGTCGGCCATGCGATGGATTTGGGCGGGAAACGGGCCCTGCTGGTGGATATCGGCGGAGGCAGCGTGGAGGTGACCCTTTGTAAGGGCCAGCAAATCCTGGCCACGGACAGCTACAACATGGGAACGGTGCGGGTGCTGCAAAAACTGGGCCAGGGGAATGGTCATCCGGTTCCGTTCGAGCGCTTGGCCCAGGAATACGCCGACGCTGCGAAACGGCACATCGAGCAGGATACAGGCGGGAAAAAGGTGGATGTTTGCATCGGAACCGGGGGGAATGTGGACGAGATGGGCAAATTGCGCCAGAGGTTATTCAAGCGCACCTCGGACAAGGTCATCACCGTGGCCGAACTCGATGCGCTGATCGAGAAGCTGAAAGGGCTGACCCTCGAGGAACGGATCAGCAAACTCGACCTGCGCCCCGACCGGGCGGACGTCATCCTGCCCGCGGCGATCGTGATCCGATTATTCGCTCGGCAGGCCGGGGTGAAAAAGATCGCCATCCCGAAGGTCGGTTTGAAGGACGGTCTCCTGTACGATATGGCCCAGGAGATCGAGCCAGGGGAACATCCTCTGCGGCCCGAACAGGTGTGGGCGTCGGCTTTGCAGATGGGCCGCAAGTATCAGTTCGACGAGCAGCACGGCAGGCACGTTGCCCGCCTCGCCGGGCGGCTTTTCGAAGAAACCCGCCAGATCCACCAACTTGAAAGAGAGAACCTCCTGTTGCTGGAGGTCGCCTCGCTTTTGCATGACGTCGGGCATTTTATTAATATGATCGACCATGATCAGCATGGTTATTATCTGCTCACCGCCAACTACTTGATCGGATTGGATGATCGCCAGCAGGCCATTGTCGCCAACCTGGTTCGCTATCATCGCCGCGCCACCTCCGACTGGGACGACCCCAACGTCCGACCCCTGAAGCAGGAAGACCGGCGAATCGCGATAAAATTGATGGCTCTGATGCGGATGGCGGATGCGCTGGACAGCAGCCATACGGAGGCCGTCCGGAATGTGCGCCTGAAACGGAAAAAAGGCATCCCAACCTTGAAACTGTTCGGGGTAGGCGACCTCCTGCTCGAAAAATGGGCGTTTGCGAAGCGCAAGTCGCTTTTCGCAGAGACGTTCGGAGTCAAACTGGAGTTAGAGGATTAATATGCCTGAAGACCTCCTGGGAAAGTTAATTGTCGTCGAAGGCCTGGACGGGTCTGGAAAATCCACCCAGATCCGCTTGCTGCAGCGCTGGCTTGAACTGGAGAACTACCGCGTCTACTTTACGGAGTGGAACTCCTCCCCCATCGTGCGCAAGGTGACCAAGCGTGGGAAGAAGGCCCAGCTCTTGACACCCACCACGTTTTCCCTGATCCACGCCACCGATTTTGCCGACCGCTTTGAACGCCACATCCTGCCCATGCTCAGGGCGGGGTATATTGTCCTGGCGGATCGCTACATATACACCGCTTTTGCCCGCGACGTGGTGCGCGGGGTGGATCGATCCTGGGCGCGCAACCTGTACCGCTATGCCAGCAAACCGGATATCGCCCTATTCTTCAATGTGCCGCTCGAAGTGGCTTTGTCCCGCATCCTGGAGGGCCGGCCTCAATTAAAATACTATGAGGCAGGCATGGACATGGGCTTTGCCACCGGAGTGGATGAAAGTTTCCGCATCTTCCAGGGGCGGGTCTACGAAGAGTACCTGCGCATGGTGAATGAATTCGGGTTCGTGTCGGTGGATGGCACCCGCTCCCCGGAAGTTCAACAGCGCGAGATTCGCGAAGTGGTTAAAGAGCGCATCGATCTACCCAGATATAAATACGAATGGAAGTTTCCATGAAAAAGACCAAGCGCTTCTACGGAAAAGGCCTGCCTCATGTGGATGCGGCCCGCTTGAAAGGCAGGCTGATCGTCCTGGAAGGTGCAGACGGGTCCGGGCGCTCCACCCAGATCGCCCTGTTGAGCGACTGGCTCGAGCGGCATGGTTACGCTTCCACCCAGGTGGGTTTAAAGCGCTCTGAACTCGTCGCCCCGGAGCTGGCCTCAGCCCAGGAAGGCAACACGCTCAGCCCCCTGACGATGAGCCTGTTCTATGCGACCGATTTTACCGACCAGCTCGAACATACCATCATCCCCGCGCTGCGGGCTGATTTTATTGTCCTGGCGGACCGTTACTTCTATACGCTCATCGCCCGCGCCATGGTGCGCGGGTTGTCCAAAGAATGGGCCGTCGAGCTGTACGGCATCGCCATCGTTCCGGATGCCGTTTTCTATCTGCAGGTCCCGCCCCATGTGCTCGCCGAGCGCACCTTTCGCAAGAATAACACCCTCGATTACTGGGAATCCGGCATGGATATCAGCCGGGCCGGCGATATGTACCAGAACTTCATTCGCTATCAAGGCCGCATCCGACGGGCATTCAAGGAACTCCAGACCGATTTCGGTTTCGATTTGATCAACGGCAACCGTTCGCCTTCCACGATCCATGCGGAACTGGTTTCGCGCCTCCAGACTGTGCTCGAATTGCATCCCGATTGAGATCATCATCCATGAAAGAAACCTTGTCGGGCGGCCCCCAGCACTCCACCCCGGCTGTCTCGAAACCTCAGGCGGTTACCGGGGCGCGGGTTTTGGCGGACCGCCTGGAAACCTGCTGGGAGTCCTACCGCCAGGACCTCGAACGCTGCCGGGGAGAACTCTCTGAACCTCAGGTTCATGACGTGCGCGTCGCCGCTCGCCGATTGAGCGTAGCGCTGGAAATGGGATCCTCCCTGGCCCGGAAAAAGAGGGGGGTAAAACTTCGCCGTTTGGTGAAAACCCAGTTAAATGCATTTGATCACCTGCGCGATATTCAGGTACAGCTGATCCTGCTGGAGGATCTCCCCGCACCGCTCCCGGAGATCGAAATGTTTCGCGCCTATCTGCTGCGCTGCGAGCAGCAGACCGCCTTCCGGCTTTCCAGAAAGGTGCTCGAGTTCCAGACGGAAGAGCTGGCGAATCCGGTGCTCAAATTACGCAAGGCCCTGCTGGGCCTGGATCGATCCGCGGACGAGTCCATTTTGTGGAACCTGGTGGATCGGGCCTTCGCCTCCGTTCGCCAATACCAGGCGGCTGCCCGTGTGGACGATGCCCTGACGATCCACAACCTGCGCTTGTCCTTTAAGAAATTTCGTTACCGGGTGGAAACCGTTTTCCCGCTTCTGCCCGCACCTCCTGAAAATTACCTGGATCGCCTTCAACACTACCAGGCAGCCATGGGTGAGATCCAGGATGCGGAGATCGGCCTGCTGCTGCTCAAGGCCTATCGTGCCAGAAGGCGGGCGAATCTCGCTGGCCTGCAGGCCGGTTTTGAGGAACTCTACCATTCCAAGGCGGTGACCTTCCTGGCGGGCCTGAAGGGGATCGACCGGTTCTGGCGCCGCACTGCGGAGGCAGCCTTTCCCTGGGAGCGATTGAAATCATGAACCTTCTCCTCCTTCGCCACGCCATCGCCGTCGACCGCGGCCTCCCCGGCTTTGAGGATGACAGCCAGCGTCCGCTCACTCCCAAGGGCGCGGCGAAAATGCAGAAGATCGCCGAAGGCCTGATGCGCCTGGATCCGAAATTGGACCTGATCCTGACCAGCCCTTACCTGCGTGCGCTGCACACGGCTCAGATCGTCGCCAAGGTCTACAAGATGACCGATCGGCTCCAGACCTCGGACGCACTGACCCCATTGCAATCACCCGCCGTGGTCATCCGCGAGATCATGGACATGCTTCCGGGCCTTTCGAGCCTTTTGCTCGTGGGTCACGAACCCTACCTGAGCAGCCTGGCCAGTATGCTTCTCGCTGGAGATGAGTCCGTGGCCCTGGTCATGAAAAAAGGGGGCGTCTGTAAGCTTTCCGTGCAGGAATTGAAGTACGGCCGCTGCGCCTCCCTGGAATGGCTGGCGTCACCCAAATTGTTATCCGGCGTGGGTTGAGCTCCCCTCGACCGCCCAATTTGGTTGCGAGCATATCCGGAATTTTTACAGTCGCTCGAGGCGGTTCGTCACCTCGAGCGGCCGCGTTGTAACAAGACGGGATTTGTCCTATACTTATCACAACTTGTGCAAAGTTTTCATGATCCTTGAAAAGGAGGACATCCCGATGGGCAGGGCGCTTGCCATTTTTGTTTTGCGGAACCGGGGAAAATTGGTCCTGCTGATTTTCATCATTCTCTTGGTCATCATCTATACCCGCATCGGCATCTACACCATCCAGCCGATGGGGGTCGTACCGGAAGGGGTCACCCTGGTGGTCTGGCGGGAGGCGGGACAACCGTTCTTCGACTCCCCGGACGCGACCTGCATCCGGACCGAAGGCAGCGTTTCCCTCTTGTGCCGGGGGACCGCCATCGCTGCAGATCCGGAGGGGAGCGCCATCCTGAAATTGCCCTTCTGGAATTGGGCCTATCTGCAATCCACCGCTGGACAGACATTTAATTATTGATCTGCCTGGCTTTGAATCCCCTGGATTTGCACTCCCCTCGATCAGACCAAGGAGAATCGATGTTCATGGACACCCCCAGCCAAGCTGTACAGGGGAGAGGTGTTAGGAAACCGTTCCCGGCAGGCGGCCTCCTCCTGGTTTTGCTGAGTACCGGTCTTCAGTTGATCCTGGCGTTGTTCCTGGGACATGCCTACGACATGCGCATCTTCATGTCCACCGGCTACCTGGTTGCGACCGGTCAGGATCCGTACATCGCCCGGGACCTCAGCACGGTTTTTCACAACGCCACATTCCAGGGGATCACCACCTTTGGGTATCCGCCGCCCTGGGCGCTGGTCCTGGGGTTGATCTACCGGATCTCCTATCAGGTGCTGCCCAATTTCCTGCTGTACAACCTGGCGATCAAGGTCCCCCTGATCGCGGCCAACATCGGCCTGGCCTACCTGGTTCGGGGCATTCTGAACCGACAGGGGGTGGCGTCCAGCGTGTCCCGGGGTGCCTGGATCTTTTTCCTTTTTAACCCCTTCCTGCTCTCGGTTTCCTCGGCCTGGGGTCAGTTTGATTCGATCGTGGCGCTCCTGTCCCTCCTCGCTCTGGTTCTTCTGGATTCAGGCCGGCTGAAGACCTCGGCTTTTGTGCTGGCCCTGGCGGTGTCCATCAAACCTACCGCTCTTCCGCTCCTTTTGGTGGCCTTTATTTATCTGCTGAAAAGACCTTATCGCCGCCTGGTGCATTATTCTGCGGTGACCCTCGCCAGCCTTCTTCTGTTCTGCGTGGCACCCTTTATCATTCTGAGGTGGGATGCAACTCCCGTCCTTCAACACTGGAATGTATTTTTCTCGGTCGGTGGGGGTATCTCGTTCATGACGTTTCTCGAACTTCTGCAGGGTTCCTATCAGCTCACAGACGCCTGGGCGATCACCGGGATGTTGTGGGTCCCTGCCCTGGCGGTGGCAGCGATTGCCTTGATGAGATCAGGGATCCATGGGTTTCCGGATTTGGTGAAGAAAAGCACCGCCGTGGTCCTGGTTTTCTTCCTGGCGCGCTCGTGGGTTTCCGAACCGAACCTGGTCCTGATCCTGCCCCTGGTCGTGATCCTGACCTCCCTGGGAGAATTGAAGGAGCGCGCCCTGACCCTCGTCTGGGTGCTCCCGCTCGTTTTCGGCATCTTCAACACTTCGACCGTCCAGCTCCTCTTCCCCAGCCTGCCCGGACTGATGAGCCAGCTGCTCAGGCTTTCCAGCGATTTCTATACGGCCCGGCTGATCCTGCGGGTCGTCGTGGTGATTCCCTGGCTGGTGACCGGCATAGGAATCGTCCATGCCTGTTTCAAAACGACGCCCGCCGCTCAGCGGCCGGACGCAGCCCTGAATGTCGAAGCCGGGTCGGGATCATGGAATTAGATATCCCCTTCGGCGAGGGGCTCAGCCTGCGGATCGCGGATACCCTGCCGGGCGAAAAGGACTATCCTACCTCCGGCCTCCAGAAGGGCTTCCGCATTGTTCACCAGGGCCAGGAGCTGGCAGACGAGGCGGTCGGTTTCGGTGTGCCGGTGGTGCGGCGGGGTCTGCAAACCATCTTTCCAGGAAGGGTTGAACTGAGCTCTGAAAGGAAGGAGGGGATGTGGGAGGTGAGTGCGCTCTTTACGCTGAACCTCGAGGAACGAATCGCCGGATCAAACTCGAGGAGCATTCGACCCAGGCTGTTTTACCTTCTCAAGAATTCCCTGGCCGAGCTCATCCGCCGCTTTCCCGGCGTGCGCGGGGTGCTGACCGCTGTGTCCAGCGGATTACGACGGCTGTTTGGTTGGGTGACCGCCTACGAAGATTCGGGTTTCAGCACCCAGATCCGGATGACCTACAGGCTTGACCCGCATGCAGGAACCCTGCAGGTTACGGCAGAAACGGCCGGCCTGGTCGATCCGTCCATCAGCGAAGTGGTGATGATGAATGAGCAGGGAGCCCGGCCTTTCGACAGCTATCGGGATCTGCCCGGTGAGATCCTGCGGGGGAAGAAGATCGGATGTTGGGATGAGGTGGCCTCGCCGGAAGGCATGTTCCTTAGCTCGCATCATCGGATCGCCTTTCGTCTTCCTCAGGTGCCCGGAGCAAAACTGTTCCGGGGCAGGGAGCTGGTCGGGAACCGGCTGGCCTGGTCCGGCTTCGGCTATACCTTCCCGCCCGGCAGGGAGAGCTTCATCTACACCGTGGCGCTCGAAAGGCTCTCATGACCTCCGTCCTGCTCATCTATCCTTTTTTCAAGCCGCGCCGGGACCGATCTGTTTTCCGCTTCCCGCCCCTCGGGATCAGCTACATCGCCGCCAGCCTGCTCTCAACAGGTCACCAGGTGCAGGTGATCGACTGCACCTTCCTGACCCGGGACGAAGCTTTGCGGCAGGCGCTGGCCGCTCGCCCGGATGTGGTCGGCATCTACTGCATGGTGACCATGCTGGAGGACAGTTTTTGGTTTGCCAGACGCCTGCGGGCGAATGGCCGGCTCCTGGTCGCGGGTGGCCCGCTGCCCAGCTGCGATCCAGTCCCGTTCCTGGAATCCTTCGATGTGGTCGTGCGCGGGGAGGGGGAGGAGACGATGCGGGAGCTGCTATCGGCCTTCTCGCAGGGTGGCGATCTGCAGACGGTGAAAGGCATCGTTTACCGGAGCCGCGCCCCCGGTCAGCCGCAGGTCGGGACGATTTTTTCCCCGGAGAGGCCCTTTACGAAGGACCTGGACCGCCTTCCCTTTCCGGCCCGGGAAAAGCTTCCGAATCAGAGCTACATCCAGTATGGAAAGAAAAAGTACGGTTTTTCGATCACCACGGTGATGAGCACGCGCGGCTGTCCGTTCCGTTGCGAGTTTTGCAGCAATGTGGTTTTCGGCGGATCCTACCGCGAGCGCAGCCCTGGGAATGTGGTCGATGAGATCGAACAGGTGCTTGAACTCGGATATGAAAGGATCTCCTTCGCCGACGATGTTTTCACCTTGAAGCGGGGCCATCTCCTGGGGGTTTGTGCAGAGATCCAGAAGCGGGGCCTGCACTTCCAGTGGGAATGTCTGGGCCGGGTGGACGCCATGGATTACCCGACCGCCGTGGCCATGAAGGCCGCGGGCTGCAGCCGCATTTACTTTGGGATCGAGTCAGGCAACGAGCGGATCCTCAAACTCATGGAGAAGAAGATCACCCTGGAAGAAGCCCGCCAGTCCGTGGAGGCGGCCCATCGCGCCGGACTCCAGGTCGGGGCCTTCTTCATCCTTTTCTATCCTGGCGATACGGATGAGTCGGTGCTGGAGACATTACGTTTTGCCCGTTCTTTACCTCTGGATTATCTCGGCCTGACCATGCCCTACCCGCTGCCGGGAACCGCTCTGCTCGAGCGGGTCAAGGACCGCCATCCCCGCAACTGGCGACCGGAGGACAGTCGATTGGGGAATCACGTGCTCATCTTCGATGCCGATTTTTCCGAACCTAAAATGTGGTACGGGATCCTGAAAGGCCGCGTCGAGTTCGAGATCCGCAGGAGGCTGGGCAGGCTGGCCCCATTGATCCTCAGGCTGTTCGAGAGGCCGTCGGACGCCCTCTTCCGACTGTTGAAGTGAATGGGAGTCTGGGTGGAGGGGCGGATGGGTCCGGGACTAAGCGCCTCGAATCCAGGACGAAAAACTAGCGGTTCTTTTCGGCAAATGCGCTCATGGTCTGCTGGATGCGGCCCTCGAGCCAGACCGGGTCGAATTCCGACTTATAGATGAAGGTGACCTCGTTCTCCTTGTCCCAATCCTTGCTTAAATCGATTTCACTGACGCGCTCGAAAAGTTCCGATCCCGGGAGAGGATACGGGACATTGAAAGAAATGATGTCCAACGGCAGGCTTAAAGCGAGCCGGAAGGTGGCTTCGACCGAAGCAACAGTTTCCCCCGGGTAGCCGACAATGAAAAAGGCGGCAACCTCGATGCCCACCTTGTGAAACAAATGCACGGCTTCAATGCCTTCTTGCAGGCTGGCCTGTTTTTTCATGAGCTGGAGGGTGGCTTCGCTGCCTGTCTCCAGGCCTACATACACCCGTCGGCAGCCAGCCTCCTTCATGAGCCTGGCCAGATCCTCGCTGATCCCGGTAACGCGGGACAGGCAGCTCCACTGAATATTCCGACCGGCCATCCGGGCACAGAATTCCTTAAGATAAGCCAGGTTTAGGGTGAAATTATCATCGGCGATCCACAAGCTGTCATAGCCCAGCTGGCGGATCTGCTCGATCTCCTCGAAAACCACATCGAGATTGCGACGGCGGAAGAGATTCCCGAAAACCGGCCGGGAGCAGAAATCACAGTGGAACGGACACCCGAAGGTCAGGATGATGGAGGTGGTCTTCGAACCGTCCAGGCGGGACCAGACCTTTTGATAGGAGGCATGATCGAAATCGCTTCGATCCGGGATGGGGAAGGAGGCGACCTGGCCTTCCCGATAATGGACCGGAGGGTTGCTGACCAGCAGATCGTGATTCCCGATGAAAAGACCCTCGTAGCTCTCCAGCGGTAATTTCCCTAATTGATCCCGGCGGAGGCCTCCATCGGCGAGGTCCCGGCAGAAACGCGGAAAGCTCTGGTCCGCTTCGCCTCTGAATATGGCATCGAACCGTCGGGAGTAGCGTTCGGGATAGAGCGTGGGCAGGGGGCCGCCGGCGACGAGCAGGCTCTCCGGCAGCTGCGTCCGGACCATTTCTGCGATCCGGAAGGTGTTGCGGCTCAGGCTGACCATGGAATAGATGCCGACGAGATCCGGACGGTACGCAGCCAGGGATTTCTCGACCTCCGTGAAGGTCTGGAAGGTGCAATCGAAAATGCGGGTTTCGATCCCCAGCGGGCGGAGTTGACTGGCCAGGCTGGCTGCTCCCAACGGAGGGAAAAGCAGCTCTGTTGGCGTCCGGGTACGAAAGTAGGGATAAATGAAAGCTACTTTTAACATAACATTCAATCTCTCCGGGCGGCGGAGGATATCCTCAGGCGGCAGCCAGCCGAAGAATCAGTGGACTGAGGCCTTTGCAGCGAATGGCGGATAACAGCCTGCTTCCAGGGTTGGTTGATCCCATGATGGAAGGACCACGACTATCCGTCAGTCCGGTGAGGGATAACGATTTGAGTTAGCTGGCAGGGCCGACATAGACGGTAATGTAAACGATCACCCCGATCAGGGTGGCGAGCATGTAGAGTCCGTACGAGGTGCGCATGAAGAGCTTATAGTTCGTGAAGCGCAGGGCTTTGGGTACCAGACCGTTGGCCCGCAGGACGATGAACAGACCCAGCAGGAGACCGAACGTCCCGACGAAGGCGTGGATCGTCGTCACCCCGTAGGTGCCTTCCAGCAGTTTGCCCGGAATCCCCGGGAGGATGTAGGTGACAAACGAGGTAATCATGATCACGATCACCACGAGGGCGTTCAGGCAGGCTGCAGTGGTCTGGATCCAGCGATGGGCCACGTAATGCTTTCGCCTGGCGAGCTGCCAGCCGATGGTGAACAATACTGCCGTGATCAGAGTGAGGATCAAGGAGAGGTCGGAATGGAAAGGAGCCCGCGTTCCCAAAAAGCCAGGACCGCTGAGAAATTGGTTCATAGGACCCTGTTGATTATTAAAGCAGTCTGAAGAATGTTCTCGAAATCCCTGAGTCCACGCATTCATTCGGGGCTCGCAGGACCAAGTACCGGCGGGTGGGTTCACTTCACGCCATGCTGGCTCAATCATAGCATGAATTACGGGTGGTTGCCCAACGGTTCTGTGGCCCGAAGGGCTTTAAGATCAGCCCATGGCGGAGGGGATCCAGTGACTTCACCGGCGCAACCCTTGGACGGGCATCCTTGCGCCTGCCCGTTCTCGTGGATCGTGCGGCAGTTGGTCTGGATGACCATTTCTTATTTCCTTCGGGATTCACCTTGAATTGTGGTCGTTCTTCGGTTAATATTCAGCCCTGCAGCCCAAACGAAAGCGAGGCGAGAATGAACCGCCAAGGTTATCAGCTTATCCAAGCCCCTGATTATGAAGGCCTCAGCCAGGAGTGCGCAGGGATCCTGGTAGAGACCGTCCTGACCAAACCGGACGCAGTGCTCTGCCTGGCGAGCGGTCATTCCCCCCTGGGCGCATACCGCCTCTTCGTGAAAATGGTTGCGGAGCGCAGGCTGGATGTGAGCCGGGTGGTGTTCGTCAAATTGGACGAATGGCTTGGCCTGGAGATGGACGACCCTTCCAGCTGTGAGGTTTACCTTCAGAGGGAGATCCTCTCGCCCCTGAAGATCCCCGGAAAAAACTATATCAGCTTTTGCAGCCAGGCTCCCGATCCGGAAATGGAATCCAGACGGATCGCAGAAGAATTGGACCGGAGCGGCCCGATTGATCTGAGCATCCTGGGCGTCGGAAAGAACGGGCACCTGGGACTCAACGAGCCGGGCAGCGAACTCAGGCTTGGACCGCATGTGGCTGAGCTCGAGCAGCTCACCAAAACGCATCCCATGCTTCAATCCACCTCCGCGCAAGTGGAACGAGGTTACACCCTGGGCATGGATGATCTGCTCGCCTCCCGGCAGGCGGTTTTACTGGTCGCCGGGAGCGGGAAGGCATCCGCGTTTTCAGATTTTATCAAAGGGTCGGTCACCCCCCGATCTCCAGTGACCTTTCTGAGGTTGCACCGGCACCTCACTTGTATCACCGAAAAAGATGCCGTCGATTGATGGTTCCGCTGATCGGATCATGAGGGCTTATGCCCGGTCTGCTCCTGGAGGTGCTCAATGAAGGAACGATATGTCGGCGCGGTGGATATCGGCGGCACCAAGATTCTGACGGGGATCGTTGATTCTCAAGGGAAGGTATGGGGCGAGCGTTCCTTTCCAACCGCGACCGGGCCGGGCAGTGCGGAAGCCTGTGCACAGCTCGCCGCCGGATCCTTGCGCAGCCTGACGGAAGATCTGTCCATTCCCTTCCAGGAACTGGGAGGAATCGGCATTGCCTGTACGGGGCCGGTGGACACCTTGAGCGGGACGGTGGAGAATCCCTATACCCTGCCAGGCTGGGAAGGCTTTCCGCTCACGGAGAAACTGAGGCGCCTGACCGGGTTGAAGGTGGTCCTCGAAAACGATGTGAACGGGGCTCTTCTGGGCGAGGTGATGCTCCGGGGGCTCCAGCAACGCCGCGTGCTGATGATCGCCTTTGGGACGGGGATCGGCGTCGCGGTCTGTGACCGCGGCGCCTTGTACGAGGCCGGACGTTTTCACCCGGAAATGGGACATGTCATTGTGGACCGCGACGGGCCTGAGTGTTACTGCCACCACCGGGGTTGTTTTGAAAGCCTGTGGTCAGGAGCTTCCTTGAACCAGCGGGCCGCGCAGGCCGGGCATAAGGATTTCGACCATCTCTTTGCTCAATACGAACAGGACGATAGCCAGGCCACCGCATTCATGGATCAGGCCAGGCACCAGCTTCAAAATGGGGTGTGGAACCTGATGAGCATCTTCAAAGCGGAGCTGATCATCCTGGGGGGTGGCTTGATGAAAAGGTATTTCAAATTCGCCAAGGAGGCGATCGAGGCTGACCTGGGATCCCTGGAAGACTTTACTGGAAAATTCGAGATCCTGCCGGCAGGGGTGATGGGCGATCCTGCCCTCGTGGGTGCGGCCCGTCTCATTTTCGAAACGGAATAGTCAACCGTTGACCATGCCTGGCGGAGCAGGAGTTCCTCCACCCGCCAGACTCCATCTCTGGCGTAGGGAACGGGTGGCCGGTGGATCTCGCGCAGGATCAGCCCATGCCGGCCCGCCTCCTGAAGATTGACCCTCTGGCCTTAGAATGTTTCAAAGCTTCCGCCATTCAGGAACCTGTCCAGTCCACGCGGGCCTGATTGCGTTCTCAAGAGGCAGAACAGGAGAAGAGCAGTGAAGCGAAAAGGGGTCAGCTATGACGTTGGACGCGTGATGTCAGGCAACTGGCATCCCACATTTGATCCCAGGGTCGTACATCGCGAGCTAGGGATCATAAAGAATGATTTGCACTGCAATGCCGTCAGAATTTGCGGCCTGGACATTGACCGGCTGTCGACCGCAGCAGAGACGGCCCTCCAGCTGGGGCTGGAGGTGTGGCTTTCGCCGGAGATGTGGGACAAAAGTGCTGAAGAAACCCTGCGGTATATCACTCGGGCCGCAACCGCAGCAGAAAGCCTGCACGAGCGCTGGCCCGGACGGCTGGTGTTTCTGGTCGGCTCGGAGCTGACCCTGTTCATGCAAGGCATCGTCCCGGGCAGGAACATCAGGCAGCGCATGGGTCATCGCTCCTTCTGGGAGAATGCCAAAGCCGGGAAGCACAATCCACCGCTCAATGCATTTTTGGCGAAAGCGAACACAGCCGTGCGGATGGCTTTTCATGGCCCGGTCACGTACGCCTCGCTCTTGTGGGAAGCTGTCGACTGGAGTCTCTTTGACTTTGTGGGGGTCGACCATTACCGGGCTGCACGCATCAAGGACCGGTATGCCGACATGCTCCAACCGCTCTTCGCTCACGGAAAGCCGGTCGTCATCACCGAGTTTGGCAGCCGCACGTACCAAGGAGCTGATAGCACTACGGAGGGCATGGGCGGGGATATCGTCGACTACACTCCCAATTTGGGGGTAGTTCTTACTTATCTTTCAAATGCATTGCGTTCATCCCTCTTCGGGATTCAACTCCCCCCTCCCCGAATGCGACTCAAGCAGGGTCATTATGTGCGTGATGAGGGTGGGCAGGCGCGTGAACTAACCGATGTGCTGGGTATTCTGGACCGGGCGGGCGTCGAGGGCGCCTTTGTGATGACCTTCATCTCGCCCATTTCACCTTATCATGAAAACCCGCCCGACGACCTCGACATGAATAGCTACAGCCTGGTGAAAAGCTACGCGGACAAGCACGGCACGACCTACCCGGACATGTCCTGGGAGCCGAAAGAGTCGTTCAGGGCTGTGGCCGACTATTATGCCCAATCGAGGGGTTGAAAAAAAGAGGCTTATCTCAGGAGCGCCCCGGCGTCGGAATGAACGATGACGCCGTCCGTCTTCAACAGCCTCTTTTCCTGAGTGCGGATCTCGCGGGCTACTTTCAACCGGGAGGCTTGATCCGGAATCCGGGTCGTAAATTCCGGGGATCCGAACAAGCGGCTGTCCTGTACGGCATCGAAGGTATGGCTGGGCAGGAAATCCAGCCCCCCTTCTAGCCCCAGATCAACCGGATAGTGCTCAAACGATTCGGCCTCCAGATCTCCGATATCGATTCCCACCGGATCCGCGTCGATCTCCAATAAAATCCGGCAGAACCACGGCTCGAACTGGGCTGTGTACCCCTGGGAATGAGGCACCGGAATTCTCGTTTCGCCAAATGGGGAATCGATGAAAACAAAGCTGGGGGCCTTACTGGTATTGGAGCCGCAGGCGATATCGAGGATGCGTTTGTCCTTCACGGCGGTCAGGCTGCCGAAGGCGCCAAAAAGCCTCCCGATCAGCTGTTTGAGGATCTCCTCCACCCCCGGTTCCCTGGCAATCTTTGCGGACAGATTATATTTTTCCTCGAGCGCCGTAATCAAATCCGCGATCACCACCCGGTCCGCCTCTTTTTTCGCCAGGCTGGAGAGCTGGTCAATGAGTGGGTTGAGCTTATGCATGGATTTATATTTTTCCCGCCAACCGCAGGGTGCGATGGGCCACCTCCATGCACGAATCCATCACCACCTTCAGACCGGCTGATTCGGCTCGGGCGGCGGCAGCTTCGTTGACGATGCCCAGCTGCATCCAGACCACCTTGGCACCCTTGGCGATCGCCGCCTCCACAATGGGAGGCACATCTTCCGCCCGGCGGAAGATGTCCACCACATCGACGGGCTCCGGAATGTCCTTTAGGCCTGGATAGGCTTTTTCCCCGAGGACTTCTGAGAGGTTCGGATTCACGGGGATGATCCGGTAGCCCTGCTTCTGCAGGTAGGCCGCAACGGTGTGGCTCGGGCGGTCGGTTTTATCCGATAGACCGACGACGGCAATCGTCCTCGTCGACGTCAGGATCTGCTTTAATTCATTAAATGTAGGCTTGCCCATTCATTTCTCCATCCAATGCGCATCGATCAGCAATCGTTAAGGTGGGGGAGGATCCGGGAATCCTCGTCATGATTTGCGGGCGGGTTCGCCGCCTCGCGGGATCGATTATACGGCAAATTGGAGTGGTTTCGGGGTCTTTGGATCCAGTCAGGCGGAGTCAAATCCACCGGCTTGAGTTCTAGGTACCCCAGGGGGTAAAAAAAGGACGATGACCTTCAAAACCCGCATCCCCCCAATTAGGTACCTCTAATTTCGCGCCGGTCCAAATCATCCTGGCACCCCCAATCAATATCGAGCTGCTGGGTGAGGGGGGCACCCAACAGCTCGACGGGACCATTTTAATAGGTCTTTGCAATTTGGGCAATGGCATTTCGACACGAATTTTAGATGGGGCTGGTACGGGTATAATCTCTATAATCATGGTTTGAAATAAAGATGTTCCTGATCCACCCGGCAATCGCGAAAGACTGAGGTATCACCTTGGCCAGAAACAGTGGGAAATCTCAAACTTTATTCAGCCCATTGTACGAAAACATGCGGGACGCTTTCGCCAGCGTGAACATGGAAGGATATATCCTGGAGTGCAACCAGGAATACCGGGCGATGGTTGGTTACGACGCCGACGAGCTCAGCCGCCTGACTTACCGCCAGTTGACCCCCTCCAAATGGCATGCCTTCGAGGAAGAAATCCTGCGTACCCAGGTGCTGGTGCGCGGTTATTCCGATCTCTATGAAAAAGAATATCAACAGAAGGATGGCACGATTATTCCGGTCGAACTGAGGACGATCCTCGTCCGGGATGATTTGGGTCAGCCTACGGCGATGTGGGCAATCGTGCGCGATATCACCAAGCGGAAACAGGCCGAACAGGAATTAAAGACCCGGGAAGAGATGAGCCGATTAATTCTAAAATCCTCCTCCGCTTCCATTTTGCTGATGGATGAAGCCAGCATCATCCTGTCCATCAACGAAGCAGGGGCCCGCCGCTTGAACAGATCGGTTTCCGAGATGGTCGGCCGGGTTGCGTATGAATTCCTGCCGCCGGATGTCGCTGCGGAACGAAGACGGAAGATGGAAGAAGTCTTTCGCACGGGAAAACCTGTTCAATTCAACGACCAACGCCATGGAATCTGGTACGAAAGCAGGGTCTATCCGATCTTGGATGGAAACGGCCAGGTGACCCGACTCGCGGTGATTGCCAATGACGTCACGGATACCATGCAGATGATTGAGGCGCTGCAGGACAGTGAAGAGCGCTATCGCAGCCTGGCCGAAACTTCGCGCGATTGCATCTTCATCATTGACCGGGAAGATACGATCCAATATGTCAATACTTTTGCCGCTCAATTGCTGGGTATGCCCAACTCTGAGGTCATCGGACAAAAGCGATCGGTGTTCTTCGAAGGGGCGCCGGGCAGAAGACAATTCAAACATATTTTAGAAGCGATCCAATCTGGAGCCCCGAGGATTTTTGACGCCCCGATCCGCCTCAATAAGAAGGCCCTATGGCTGAGCACGCAGCTGGTGCCCCTTAAAAACGCCGCCGGCGAGGTGAATGCAGTCTTGGGGGTGGCCCGCGATATCACCGACCGGATCCATGCCGAGCAGGCGCTGGTGCGGGCGCAGCACGAGCTGGAGGGGCGCGTCGCCAAACGCACATCCGAACTCGAAGCCACCGAGGCCAAACTACGCAGCCTGGCCACCCAGATCCTCTCAGCTCAGGAAGAGGAACGGCGGCGGGTTTCCCGGGAACTTCACGACGATGCCAGCCAAATGCTGGTTTCCCTCCACTATAGTCTGGCGGCGTTGATGGAAGACGGTTCCGGGATTGAGGCCGGCCCGGCCAGGGAACGATTGGAAAACGTGATCCAGCTGGTTGATTCGATCACAGAACATCTTCGGACCCTGGGCCACAGCCTGCGTCCCCCGGCGCTGGATGTCGGCGGGCTCGATATCTCCTTGAAGGAATTCTGCCGGGAATTCGCCGAACTGACCAAAATAAATGTGGAGTACCATGGGGAAAGCATCCATGGCCTTCCCCAGGAGGTCAGTATCAGCCTGTACCGCTTCGTGCAGGAAGCCCTTACGAATATCCTGAAGCATGCCCACGCCAATCAGGTCAAGGTCCGCCTCGTTTATCGGAACAACGAGATCTTGCTTTCCATCTCAGATAACGGGAAGGGTTTTTCGGGATCCGGGAAATCAAAGGGCGTCGGCTTGCTGGGGATCGCAGAAAGGCTTAACCTGGTAGGCGGCACCCTGATCATTCCCCCGCAGAGAGGCAAGGGTGCGTCATTGGTCGCCCGCATTCCCTGGGGGCCGGAGAGTCACGGCTAGCACAGGACGGAGGAAAGATGTCACCGATCCGGGTTGCAATTGTTGAAGATCATCAGAGTATCATCGACGGCTATCTCTACCGTCTGGCGGGCACGCAGATCGAGATTGTCGCCGTAGTCCGATACGGGGAGGAGATCGAAAAAGCCCTCACAGCCCACCAGGTCGATGTTCTTCTTCTCGATGTGCATGTCCCGACCTCGGCGGAAAATTCCAACCCGTTCCCGGTGCTGTACCTGATCCCGAGGCTCCTGTCGCTCCATCCTGGGCTGAAGATTCTGGTCATTTCCATGCTCAACCAGCGCTCCCTGATCGAGGCCTTGGTGGACTGCGGCATCCACGGTTATATCTTCAAGGCAGATTACAATTCGATTGAAAAATTGGGGGACGTGGTGGAAGCGGTGGCCAAGGGAGGTGTTTATTTCAGTCAGGAGGCCTATCAAAGTTTGCTTGTTGGCCGGAAGAATCCGCTAACCCATCGTCAAATGGAGGCCCTTTCCCTGTGCATCACCTATCCTGACGTGGCCATCACCATCCTGGCGCGAAAAATGTCCATTAAACCATCCACGTATCGCAATCTGCTTTCCGGGGCTTATAAGCGCCTGGGGGTTCAAACGCGCATGGCCGCCATCCAAAAGGCCCATCAATTGGGTATCCTGCCTCCGACCTCCATCCGCTTGGCTACGGCAGCCGAGGAAAATACCGCCGTGACTTGAGACGCGCCTGTGGTCAGGGGGAAAACGGAATATGTAAGACAACCATGACAAACGCCTAGCTTTGATATTTCATGTGCCTATTCGCATCCCGGGAAGAGGGATGTATAGTTTTCTTTGTCCGAGAGAAGTGGCAATAATTTTTCATAAAGAACTTTGCCTCTTGCCTGGATTTTTCATCAAAGGATTAAGATATTCAATCCCCGCAGGCTGTCAGTAAGGTGGGACCCAGCTAGGGGAAGCAGCCTGATTACCGGATAGGTCATGCCATGGCCTATCCGGTAATTATTTCCGGGGCCGGCTCAGTCATCCGGCAAGGAAAGCCAAACCCCTTCGATTTTGTCTCCTTGGACAGTTCCGTTGGAGTTCAGATCCTCCGGGCAATCGCCGCGGCTGAAGGCCTTCATAGGCATAGAAGGTTCAGGCGGGCCAAGGGATCAGGACGCGGCAGATCGCAGAGGTGCGGCGAGATCCTGCTTTTTTCTCTTGATTTCTTCCATCCAGGACGCAGAAAGTCTCATCCGGGGAATTCTTAAAGCATGCTCCTGGCGTTGCCTATCTCGGGATCGGGATCAATTTACAAAGTTTTTACATGCGGATAATCGTCGTTTTGCCCCTCTCAGGTATCATCCCTTTGTTGATGGACTGCAGAAAGGCAAACTGTCATGGCTATCGAACCGCAGGTATTCGAAGCGCTGGAAAAGATCACGGGTACGGATCAGGTCCGCCTGGATCCGGACCTGGCTTTATTTGATCAGGGCTTGTTGGATTCCCTCGGGCTGGTCGAGTTGATCGTGGCACTCGACGAGAGATTGGGGATCGAGATTTCCCCCGCCGAGATCGAGCGCAGTCAATGGGCCACCCCGCGCAGGATCATCGCTTACCTGGAGAGGCGTGCCCATCCATGAGGACGATTCACATCTGGGCGGGGTTCCTTGCCGTCCTGGCCGTCAGCGCAGGATTATTCCTCGGCGTCCGGTACGCTCAATCGGTCGAGGCGGAATACATCCATGCCCTGGCTCCCCTTCACGCACCTTTGAACATCACGGGCAGCGCCCTGCAGGAGGCGGCATTCCAGCAGCCCGATCTGCTGATGATCTACGGCGCCTCGGAAGTGCTCAACCAGAAATCGCCCAATCAGGCATCGGCCTTCTTTCAAACCTATCCGACCGGTTTTGAGACTTATGAAGTGGCCAGGGGCGGTGACCGGACGATCATCGTCACTGAGGCCCTGGCCGCCCTCGGGTCGGATCTGCGCGGTAAAAAGGTCGTGATTTCCTATACGCCTTCTCAATTCACCTCCGCGATGAATCCAACCGCTTATGCCGGTCTTTTCTCACGTGAGCACGCCTATCAGCTGGTCTTCGATACCCGGCTCAGCCGGGAGACCAAGCAAATGCTGGCGAATCGCATGCTGGAATACCCCAAGACCCTGGAGAAAGATCCGGTCCTCCAGTACGCCCTCGAGCAGCTGGCCAGCGGCACCCTGCAGGGAACGGTTCTGTATGACGCCGTCTGGCCTCTTGGAAAGTTGCAAACCCTGGTGATCGAACTTCAGGACCACTTTGCCACCGTAACTTATATCCGTTCGCTGCAAAAATTAAATCCCGAGGTGGTCCGCCGCCCCTCGACGATCCAGTGGCAAACCCTGGCGGCTCAGGCCAGAAAACAGCAAATTACGCAAGCCAATAATAACCCTTACGGGTTTGACAATTCGATCTGGAAGAGCAAGTTCGCACATTTCAAGATCAAACCGGCGGGCAGCGGTGACCAGGCTTATCTTGCCAACATGGATCGGTCGACTGAATGGATCGATTTCGATATCCTGATGCGGGTCCTGACCGAATTGGGCGCTCAGCCGATCGTGCTGGGCAGACCGTTTCCGGCCTATTACTATGATGCCAATGGCATCTCCGCGAACGCGCGCCTGGTGTTTTACAACCGGTTGGAGCAAACCGCGAATCGATATGGCGTGCCCGTCGTGGACTTCCGCGACCACGAATACGACAAATACTTCGGTGTCGATCCGGCTCCGCATACGAGCCGGGAAGGATGGGTTTATGTGGACCAATCCCTTAATGCCTTTGATCATGAGACTCATCCGTAATCCGTGGATCCGGGGCGCGGTTTTGGCCTTTTATTACCTGGCCATCCTGATCATCCTGATCTGGATGTATGGCAAAGGCGACTTTTCCACGCCGGGTTTCGTATACCAGGAATTTTAAGGTGGATCGTATGGTCGACATTCTGCAGCGCGTGGAACAATGGGGGCATCTGGCCCCCGACCGGCTGGCGCATGTGAGCGGGGACAGGCAGCTTACCTACGGTGAGCTCGCCTTCCGTTCAGACCGCCTGGCCTCCTACCTGGCCCATGCCTTGCCGGAGGATCATTCGCCGGTGGTGGTGCAAGGTCACAAGGAACCGGAAATGCTGGTGGGTTTCCTGGGGGCCGTCAAAGCCGGGCACGCCTACATCCCTGTCGATCGGACGACGCCTGCCCAGCGTACAGAACGCGTCGTCGCCATTTCCGGGGCCCGCATCGTCCTAACTCCGGAGCACATCAGGGGCATTGTGGCAGACCCATCCCCTCGATCGAACCATGCCCGGCCGGTGGGCCAGCAGGATCCTTACTACATCATCTTCACCTCCGGGAGCACGGGTGAACCGAAAGGCGTGGTCATCACCAAGGACTGCCTGGAGAGCTTCCTGGACTGGACGCTCAGCGAACAAGGCTTTGAACAATCCATGGTCGGGAGCGGCGAAACGTTCCTGAACCAGGCACCGTTCTCCTTCGATCTTTCGGTCATGGACCTCTACAGCAGCCTGGCGGTAGGGGGGACCTTGTTCAGCATTCAGCAGGACGAAATCGCCAGCCCGGCACAGTTGTACCGCTCCCTGGGACGTTCGGAGGTGACGGTGTGGGTCTCGACGCCTTCTTTCGCCCGGATGTGCCTGGCCGAGCGCAGCTTCAATTTCACCCTGCTGCCGCTGCTGCACAAGTTCTGGTTCTGCGGTGAGACCCTGTCGCCTGAATTGGCAGCCGAGCTCCTGGAACGTTTTCCGGATTCGGAAGTATGGAACACCTATGGTCCGACCGAGGCAACCGTGGCCACCACCTCGATCCGCGTGGACCGGGAGATCCTTGCAAAATATGCCTCCCTGCCGGTTGGCTTTCCCAAGCCGGGCACCCGCGTGGCGGTGCTCGACGAGCAGTGGGTTCCTGCCCTTCCGGGTGAACGGGGCGAGATCGTCATCGCCGGACCCAACGTGAGCCCCGGCTATTTGGGTCGGCCCGATCTGACCGCCCGGTCATTCTTCGAATGGGAGGGCGTGCGCGCCTATCATACCGGCGATTGGGGCCGCTACCGGGATGGGCTGTTGTTCTTCGAAGGACGCCAGGACAATCAGATCAAGCTGCATGGCCACCGCATCGAGCTGGGCGACGTGGAATCCAACCTCCAGGCCGTTCCTGGCGTGCGCGCTGCCGTGGTCATCCCCCAGATGAAAGACGGCTCGGTGGACTCGCTGGCGGCCTGTGTGATCCTGACCGGGCCGGCGAAGGATCCATCGTTCCAGACTCGCACGGAACTGCGCCAAGCCCTGGCCCGGAGCCTGCCCGCTTACATGCTGCCGCGGAAATTCCTGTTCCTGACCGCCTTCCCGATGACGCCCAACGGCAAAGCCGACCGCAGGAAACTGGCGGAGATGATCGCATGACGCCCTACGCGGATTTTCTCTACTTCGCCGTGCTGCTGTACGTGACCCTGCCAACGGCGATTTCCGGGTTTATCGCCCGCCTGCGCCTGTCGAGGTTCTGGATCCTTGCGGCCACGGCGGTCATGCTCGTGATTCAATATGGATTTTCGCAAACCCTATGGCCCGGCACGACCGTTTCTGTTCTGGCCCTGGTTGTGGGTTATGCGCTGTCAGAGTGGATCATCGCCCGCAGCTTTCTGGCGGTTCGCCGGAGGGCCAAGAGCCGCTGGTCGTTCTACCCGGCGCTCCTCCTGGCTCTGGCGCCGCTCGCCGCGGTAAAGTTCGTCCCGTTGATTTCCCCGACGGATGTCGTTGGCTTTGTGGGTATTTCCTACGTCGCCTTCCGCAGCCTGGACGTGACCATCTGCATCCAGGATGGGCTGATCACCGAGCTGCCCCCGATGCTGTACCTGGCTTTTATTTTGTTCTTTCCCACGATTTCTTCGGGACCGATCGATCGCTACCGGCGCTTTGCCATTGACTGGAACCGCAATCGCAGCCGGGCCGAATTCATGCAGGATCTGGATGCGGCTGTCCACCACATCTTTCGCGGCTTTCTTTACAAGTTCATCCTGGCAGCCCTGATCACGCAATTCTGGATGAATCCCGCCTCGGCGCGCATCGACAGCTCGGTGCTGCCGTGGGAGCGGCTGCGATCCACGCTCTCCTACATGTATGCCTACAGCCTTTATTTATTTTTTGATTTTGCCGGTTACAGTGCCTTTGCCGTCGGGCTGAGCAACCTGTTCGGGATCCACACCCCGGAGAATTTCCACCTGCCTTTCCTGGCCCGGAACATCCGTGACTTTTGGGACCGCTGGCACATCAGCCTCTCGAGCTGGTTCCGGGACCACGTCTACACGCGCTTTGTGCTGGCGGCGACGCGCGGGAAATGGTTCAAGAATAAGTACATTGCTTCCTACCTGGGCTTTTATCTTGCGATGGGCCTGATGGGGCTGTGGCATGGGACGGCCTGGTACTATATTCTGTACGGGCTCTATCACGCCACGCTGCTGGTGATCCATGACCTGTTCAGCCGCTGGAACAAGCAGCATGCCCTGTTCCGTGGGAGGCTGTGGGAGGCGGTTTCGATTTTCCTGACGTTTCAGGCCGTCTGTTTTGGTTTATTGATCTTTTCAGGGAGGCTCGGCTAGAGCCAGTTGCGACCGTTGCCCCGGGATCTTCTGGGGATCGATCCCGGGGGATCTTCGACCTGATTGATAGGGGGATGGGATCGTCCGACCAGGTGGAAGCCAACCAGGCCGGGTTTCTTGGGGTTGATGAAAATGAGTCAAAAGGGGGAAAAACCAGTCGGGGCAATTTTTCTTGAAAGATATAATAGGAAAAAGGTGTCCGGCTAAAGGAAAATCGACCGGCTGTCCCGTGCGAAAAAAGGCAGGGGGCACAAGCTTGATTCTTCCCAGGCACGAGGAACCATCCGCCGTATTTTTCTCAAGAGGTCGAAGGTAAATATGGAGGCTGGCAGCCACGAGTGATTTGCCGACAGGCATGTTGATTAGATGGTTGATCCTTTGCCTCGTGAGCCTGATCAAGGCTGCGATTTCGCTGGAATTCGCCGGTAAGACAGAATATAATCGCAGGTGAGATTCCTCAATATACTGGGATCCCCGAGTAAATCACACCTCGGTTTTCCCACACGAGAGAAATCAGTGGACATGAAAAAACTTGGAATTCGATGGCTGCTTGACCACATTTGGAATGCCCCTCTCCTGGTGTGGGTCATGCTAGGATTTTCAATTACCTATCTCTTTTTCTTTATCCGACCAATCTTCTTCAGCTCTACGAACGTAATGCAATTTCCCAACTACGTACCCAATATCGTACCGATTGGCGCAGACCTGAGGGGGACGCTTAATTTTAGCAGCTCCTGGCTTGTGAACAAACTCTATACGGACAACAAACCACCCCTGGTCATTTTATTGTTTGCACCATTATTAAGAATTCCTTTTACCTGGGCTTATAAGATCGTGACCGTGGTCACGGTGGTATGTTATGGGATCGTCGCATTTGTACTCCCTTTAAAGATAGCCAAGGGAAGACGAATCTCCCCGATATTGTTATTGATTTTTAGCACCGGTTTATTTTCATACGGGTTCCAGTTTGAACTGGAGCGGGGACAATTCAACGTGATTGCGATTTTTTTGTGTTTTCTGGCAATTTGGATATTTCACTATCAAAATAAGTATCGCTACTTGGCGTATATTCTATTTACCATTTCTGTACAGCTAAAAGTCTATCCTTTGATATTCATTGTCATGCTCATTCGAGACTGGCGAGACTGGAAGAACAATATCCTAAGGTTCGTTTTATTAGGGGCAGCAAATTTTGCTGTCCTGTTTGTTCTGGGCACACACGCATTCGTTGAATTTATCAATACCATAAACGGCTATATCGTAAGTCCATATATTTGGATCGGTAATCACTCGATTCTTTCGTTTGCAACCGTTGTGGCAGACCGGTCAAACTCCCATGGTTGGACTTGGTTGAATAATCATGCAGGATGGATACAAATAGGATTATTGGCTGTGGTCGGTATTTGCATATTCCTGGTTGTCTTTCAAACCTATCATCAAAAAAAGGGAGGTGTGAATCCCCTTTTACTTCTGGCTTGCACGATCGCGGCTTTGTTGATTCCTTCCACAAGTCACGATTACACGCTGTCCATCCTTGCGGGTCCGGTTGCCCTTCTGTTCTTAAATAATGGATTTTGGGCAGGGATCAAAAGACATCGTTTGCAACCCCTCTTAATGGTGTTGCTGTTTATTTTTTCCACGGCGTATTTCTCGACCCTGTACTCCTATACAAATAAAACTCCTCCCTATGTAATAGAAACTAATTTTTCTGCATTGTTTATCATGCTTTTGATCGTCACGGTATTTTCTGTGTTGTCAAGATCAAATCTTGAAGAGGAGGAACCTGAACCCGTCGAAAATATCTGACGTGGACTGAAAATCACGTTTCTCCGCCCCTCCTGGAATTGCACCTCACCCCAGATCTCTTGTGGGAATGATCGTCCAACGGAGGAAGAGAAGTCGGTCAGGTTGATGATCCGAGCCGGAACGGGTCGTGATCACTGGGCTACGGTCTATACCCGGGTGAATTTTAGGGGAGAGCCCGCGGGGTGCGCTGCCCGTCCACCCGGCCATGCGCACGCCGGGGACGTGAATCTTGAGCGCGGAAATGGCTGCTGGAAGAGGCTGTGCGGGAAGGTCAGGAATGGATGGAGGGCCCATCGAACGATGGATCGAGAAGGTGCCCCAGGGAGACTCGGGATACAAAAAAGCCTGCGTCGAGCAGGCATGGGTGGGGGGATAGCCTCGTTTTAGATACCCAAATGGGAAGGAACCGGTTTCTTTGAGTGCCGAGGGTGGGATTTGGACCCACGACCAAGGGCTTATGAGTCCCCTGCTCTACCACTGAGCTACCTCGGCAAGCGGCGTTCATATTACTATGGGGACTGGTTTTTGTCAATTCTCCGGGAGGTGATCGGAAAACCCGGAGAAAACAGATCGGTTTTCCTCCTTAAAAGTTCTTGACTCTGCCTGATTGATTCGTTATAATGTTAGTTTGCATATCCGCCGTGAAACATGCCGCTAGTTAGGAGGGCATATGCGGCCGTATTTGTCGTCCAGCGTACCCAAACACAGGAGTATTGAATGGCCTCTGTTCTGCCCGAGAAGAATTACGCGCGTATCCCGGTTTCGCTTGACCTGCCTGATCTTATCGAAGTTCAGCTCGACTCCTTCCAAAGGCTGAAAAAGGAAGGACTGGGGGACCTCTTCCACGAAATCTCGCCGATCGAATCCTACAACAAGGGGATGAAATTATACTTCCCCAGCCGCAGCCCGGAATCCAAACAGTGGGATCTGAAGTACTGGTTCGGGGAACCCAAGCATTCCATCGAGGAATGCGTCGAACGCGACCTGACCTTCGCCAGCCCGATGTACGTCTCCGTGCTCCTGGCTGGCCCGGACGTCCCCGAACCGATCAAGCAGGACATCTTTCTGGGCGATTTCCCCGAGATGACCGATAAGGGCACCTTCATTATAAACGGCACGGAGCGGGTCGTCGTCTCGCAGCTGATCCGCTCGCCGGGGGTGTATTTCGAAGCGCCCACCGACCGCTCGACCGGCCGCCCGCTCGCCATGGCCAAGCTCATCCCGGACCGCGGGGCCTGGATGGAGTTCGAGACCCGCAAGAGCGATTACATCATCCTGAAGTTCAACCGCAAACGCACGGTCCCGATCACGGTCTTCCTGCGCGCCATGTCGGCCGTCGACGACGGCAACGGCGGTGACCAGATCCTCACCTCCGGCACGGACGAGGAACTGATTTCCCTCTTCCAGGACGTGGACAACAACCCGGAGCGCATGTTCATCGCTTCCACCCTGCGCCAGGAGCCGGAATGGGACCTCGCCGGCAAGCAGACCGTCGCCGAGGCCGCACTGATCGAGTTCTTCAAGAAAATGCGCCCCGGCGACCCGGCCACCCTGGACAACGCCCGCGGCTTTCTGGAGGAGCAGCTCTTCGACCAGCGCCATTATGACCTGGAACGCGTCGGCCGCTATAAGCTGAACCAGAAGCTGGACCTCAATATCCCGATCCCGCACCGCACCGTGACCAAGGCGGACATCGTGCGCTTGCTGCGGCGGATGATCCTCATCAATAACGGAGTCGAGCCTCCCGATGATATCGACCACCTCGGCAACCGCCGGGTGAAGACCGTCGGGGAGCTGATCCAGAACAAGCTACGCATCGGCCTGCGCCGCATGGAGCGCGTCATCAAGGAGCGCATGTCCATCCGGGACCAGGAGCAGCTTTCGCCGGTGACTCTCGTGAACATCCGGCCGGTCGTGGCCGCGCTGCGCGAGTTCTTCGGGTCCAGCCAGCTGTCCCAGTTCATGGACCAGACCAATCCGCTGGCAGAGCTGCGTCACAAGCGCACCCTGTCCGCCCTCGGACCGGGCGGCCTGCGCCGGGAGCGCGCCGGCTTCGATGTGCGCGACGTGCACAACTCGCACTACGGCCGCATCTGCCCGATCGAAACCCCTGAAGGCCCGAACATCGGCCTGATCGGGCGCCTGGCCTCCTTCGCCCGCGTGAACGAGTACGGTTTTATCGAAACCCCCTACCGTAAGGCCATCACCCAGCTGGAGTGCACCGACCCGCGTCTCGAGGGGCGTGCCCTGCGCGAGGACCTGGCCGACCCGAAATCCGGGGAGGTGGTGATCCAGGCCGGGGAGCGCATCACCGGCAAGATGCTCAAGACCATTGCCCGGACCAAGAAGGACGTGGCCATCGTTCCGTATGTCACGGATGAGGTAGAGTACCTGTCCGCCGACGCCGAAGATAAATACGTGATCGCCCAGGCCAATGCGCCGCTGAACGAGTTTCGCGAGTTCGACAGCCCGCGCATCTCCTGCCGCTACCACGCCGGCTTTCTCTTCACCGCGCCGGAGAACCTGAACTACATGGACGTGGCCCCACACCAGGTCGTCGGCATCAGCGCCGCCCTCATTCCCTTCCTCGAGCACGATGACGCCAACCGGGCTTTGATGGGTTCCAACATGCAGGCCCAGGCCGTGCCGCTCGTCCGCCCGGAGATCCCGCTCGTCTCGACCGGGATGGAACGGCACGCCGCCCTCGATTCCGGGCAGGTGATCATCGCCGAGGAGAACGGGGACGTCGTCTCCGTGACCGGTTCGCAGATCATCCTCAAGGAACGGGGCAACAACCTGCACACCTACAAGCTGCGCAAGTACCAGCGCTCCAACCAGTCCACCTGCATCGATCAGCGCCCGGCCGTCATCAAGGGCCAGGTGGTCAAACGCGGCGACATCATCGCCGACTCCTCCTCGACCGAAA
>Ga0209039_10000991_pt1 | contig 27619 bp, 23 predicted proteins | sample BogFormECP12_OM1_FD_188238 | JGI IMG/M metagenome (GOLD analysis project Ga0209039, IMG submission 188238) | Bog forest soil microbial communities from Calvert Island, British Columbia, Canada - ECP12_OM1 (SPAdes) (version 2) | ecosystem: Environmental > Aquatic > Freshwater > Wetlands > Bog ... | reverse complement strand
ATATGAATCGTCTTCCCGTAGTGGTGTCAGCCTGCTCAAGCGCTGAGTATGGGCACGTACGGCCATCGGACGTACCTGTTACTGAAGAGTATCCTCTTAAGCCATTACATCCGTACGGTATCAGCAAGGTATGCTTAGATCTGCTGACACGAGCGTATTTCCTTAATTACAAGATTCCTACCGTGACTCTACGGCTCTTTAACACCACCGGGCCAGGTAAGACCAATGACGCAGCATCCGACTTTGTGCGACAGTTGGTGCGCGTCAAGAAAGGCTTGCAGCTGCCGGTGATCGACGTGGGCAACCTGAAACCGAGGCGGGCATTCCTCGACGTAAGCGACACAGTACGCGGTTTCTATCTCGCCGCCCTGAAGGGGAAGCGAGGTGAGACTTACAACCTGTGCGCAACTACAACGCAGCAGGTTGGCGAGCTATTGCACATGGCAATCCGTCTATCCCTCGTAAAGGCAGAAATTCGGCCTGCTGCCCACCTCATGCGTCAATCCGAAGAAAAGATTATTTTCGGTAGCACAAAGAAATTCCACAGAGACACTGGTTGGAAGCCGCTGCGGTCGCTCGAACAAATTCTTGTCTCTATGCTGGACTACTGGGAGCGGGTGACGTAGTGGAACCCCCCTCTTCAGGTAGCTCGCCAGGCTGTGATAACGCTGACATGAGCACGATGCTGGACACGCCCGCTGTTCTGCTGGTGGGTGGGATGGGAACGCGCTTACGTTCGGTATTGCCATCAACCCCCAAGCCTCTCGCCTCGGTCGGCAATAAATCGTTCCTTGAGCTACTGGTCCGACAACTCCGATGTCAGGGAATACGGCGTTTGGTGATGTGCACTGGTTATCTTGCGGATCAGGTCGAAAGCGAATTTGGGAACGGCGGTGGCTGGGAGGTTGAAATTAAGTACTCGAAAGAGCCGCGTCCGCTCGGCACAGCGGGCGCCGTAAAACTTGCTCAGCTTTACTTGAGAGATGTTTCCGACTTTCTGGTAATGAATGGCGACTCATTTTTGGAAATCAGCCTCCGTCAGTTAGTTCGATTTCATCGCGAGCACGGCGGGTTGGTTAGCATGGCCGTCGTGAAGGTGAAGAATGCAAAGCGGTACGGAACGGTACAGGTGAACGCTGACAGCCGAGTGGTCGGCTTTGTGGAAAAAGCTGGGGGCGATCGTCCTGGATTGATCAACGGAGGCGTGTACGTCTTCAACCGCGCTGTGTTCGAGCACATCCTAGAAGCACCTGCGAGCCTGGAGAAGGACATATTTCCACGACTCCTTAGCCAAGGCGTGTATGCACTGGAGCAACATGGAATGTTTATCGACATAGGTACTCCAGAAGACTACGCGCGAGCCCAACAGCTCTGCGGTCACATGTATGAGGCGGCCTTGTCCAAACCACAGCCGGATTCTGAGCCCCCAAAGTGTAGAGACTGAATGATAGAGAGAGATGATTTCCAGCAACGCGTAATCCGGTCGATCCGGGAATCGATCACCGCGAAGGAGCGTCTGCTCGGCAGCGCAGAAGCGGTCGCGACGATCGTCCGCGTAAGTGAAATCCTGATCGAAGCGTTGCGGAAAGGCAACAAGGTGCTTTTGTTCGGCAACGGAGGCAGCGCCGCAGATGCTCAGCACATTGCCGCGGAGTTCGTGGGACGTTTTGCATTCGATCGGCCCGCTTTACCAGCATTGGCTCTGTCCGTAAACACCTCATGCGTCACAGCCATTGGTAACGATTACGGCTTTGATCTTGTCTTTTCGCGACAGATCGAGGCTCTGGGACGTTGCGGGGACGTTGCGATCGGTATCTCTACCAGCGGTAATTCACCGAATGTCTTTCGGGCTTTGTCGATAGGCAGAAAAATGGGCCTGCACACAGTTGCTTTTACTGGTTGCAGCGGTGGAAAGCTTAAGGACGCTGTGGACCACTGTATCTGTGCGCCATCGAACGAGACCCCGCGCATTCAGGAGTGCCACATCCTGATCGGGCACGCCATTTCAGAGCTTGTGGAGCAGACAATATTTCATGAACAAAGCCGCGTTTCTGGATCGTGACGGCGTAATTAACAGGAAACCGCCCGAAGGGCAGTACGTGACCCGTTGGGGCGAGATGCTGTTCCTCCCGGACGTGGCCAACGCAATTGCCAAGCTCAACAAGGCCGACTTCCGCGTTATCGTCGTCAGCAATCAGCGCTGTGTCGCCAAAGGGCTCGTCACAGCCGCCGACGTGGATGCGATACATCAGCGGATGTGCAGCGAGTTAGCTGCTGCTGGTGCCGTTATCGATGCAGTGTACTACTGTCCGCACGAAAAGCAGCCTCCCTGCAGTTGTCGTAAGCCTGCTCCAGGCATGCTACTGTCAGCAGCGCACGAACATCAGATTGATCTGGCTGTGTCATGGATGATTGGAGATTCGGACATCGATGTTGCCGCCGGCAGAAACGCGGGATGCAAGACCGCTCGTTTGATGGGAAGCGATAAAACCGCCAATTGCACTGCTGATGTAGTTGCACGATCTTTGCTCGATGCAATCCACAAGATACTCAAGTCAGAGAGGGTTATCGCAGACCAGCGGACGAAGGGCAACACAACAGCGCAATTGAAAGACCGTGGCCGAAGGCCCGCGGGTCCGCCTGGAAGGTTAAGCACATGATAATCACTAGCACTCCGCTTCGCATTTCGTTCTTCGGTGGGGGTACCGATTATCCCGTTTGGTACCGTCAGTGCGGAGGCTCTGTATTGTCGACCACGATCGACAAGTGCTGCTACATCACTTGTCGATGGTTACCGCCCTTTTTTGAATATCACAGTCGCATCTCGTATTCGAAGGTTGAAAACGTTGACAGGAACGATGCCATACAACACCCTTCGGTACGTGCTTGCTTGCAATTTCTCAGAATCAACGAAGGAGTCGAGATTCACCACGTCGCGGACTTGCCTGCCCGGACTGGTTTGGGTACGAGTTCTGCGTTTACGGTGGGGCTACTCCTTGGGCTCTATGCGCTCAGAAACCAGATGCGCGACAAGCATACGCTTGCAGAAGAAGCCATATATGTGGAGCAGGAGCTGCTTAAAGAGGCTGTAGGCGCGCAAGATCAAGTCAGCGCCGCGTATGGTGGTTTCAATCGCATCAATTTTCAGACCGATGGTTCAATCGAGGTGAAGCGCATACTGACATCTAAAGACCGGATAGCTGAACTTGAACAACATCTGGCGCTCTACTTCACTGGGTTTTCTCGCATCGCCTCGGAAATTGCCCAAGAGCAGCTAAGGATGACGCCTCACAAGAAGCGGGAGCTAGACACAATGCTTCAGTTGGTCAACGAAGCTGAGGACATTGTTGCAAGCCCCAATCGCCCACTCCAGGAACTTGGCAGTTTGCTCCACGAGAGCTGGCAGATAAAGAGAACTCTCACGCAAAAGATCTCAAATGCCAACATCGATGAAATCTACCAGGCAGGGCTCAGCGCCGGCGCTCTTGGTGGCAAGCTGCTGGGCGCAGGCGGTGGCGGCTTTATGCTGTTCTTCGTGCCTCCTGAGAAGCGGGAGATGTTAAGGCTACGGTTGAAAAAGCTTTTGTGCGTTCCCTTCACTTTTTCGACCAAAGGCAGTGAGGTGGTCGTATATGAGCCTGAGGAGCTGTACGATCAGTCGCTGGCGGCGGAACGAAATCTCGTATATGGCCAAGACCTGCGCCGCCAGAATGAGCAGTGAGAGTCGGCAAAACAAGAAGTAACTACAGACACGATGAAAATCACCGTTATTTTGTGTACGTATAACCGGTGTCGGCTCTTGGCGAACGCTTTGGAGAGCGTCGCAGCCTCTACACTGCCCGAATCGGTCGAATGGGAGGTCCTGGTCATGGACAACAATTCGAATGATCAGACGCGCGAGGTAGTCGAGGACGTCTGTCGTCGGTACCCTGGCCGCTTTCGGTATTTGTTTGAACCACGACAGGGTAAATCACATGCGCTCAACGCCGCCATTTTAGAGGCTAAGGGTGATTTGCTAACATTCATGGACGATGACGTGGCAGTCGAACCGACGTGGCTGCAGAATCTGACTACCCCCTTGCAGAATGGAAAATGGGTGGGTTCGGGTGGACGCATTCTTCCAAAGTGGACCTGCCCTGCTCCCCGCTGGCTTCCACCTGAGGGCTGGTATGTGTCAGGTCCCCTTGCTCTTTTCGACCTAGATGCCGGCTCCTGTCAGCTCAACGAGCCCCCGTTCGGCACTAACATGGCTTTCCAGAAGAAAGTGTTTGAAAAACACGGTAACTTTCGGACCGACCTGGGTCCCTGTCCCGGTAGCGAGGTCCGCAACGAAGACACCGAATTCGGCCGACGCCTACTGGCCGCAGGAGAGCGACTGTACTACGAGCCGTCCGCAGTCGTGTATCACCACGTGCCACAAGAACGCCTTCAGAGGGAATATTTCCTGGCGTGGTGGTTCGGCAAAGGTCGCTCGGACATCCGGGAGTTAGGGATTCCTCGCGATACCACGTGGTTCGTCCGCGGAATTCCGCTGTATCTGTTTCGCAGATTAGCAAGATGGACATTGCAATGGATGGTGGCGGTGAATCCGCGCCTGCGATTTGAGTACAAACTCAACGTCTGGCTGAATGCAGGGCTAATCGTAGAGTGCTACCGCCTTGCGCTTAGTGCAAAACGCAGACAGAGAAACGGAACCCCGTCCCGCTGACAGGTTCGCTACAGGGAGCAGCATAGCGGCAAACAACGTACAGATGAACATTCACGTGGTGGATCCACTCGCGGACAGTCGATGGGATGAGCTGGTAGCCCAGCACCCGAAAGCGTCGGCGTTTCACAAACGAGGCTGGCTCAAAGCGCTGAAACTCACGTACGGATACGAGCCGTTCGTACTTACGAGCGCGGTCCCAGGCGAAGCGATGAAAGACGGGATGGTCTTCTGTCGGATCTCCAGTTGGGTGACCGGGACCCGCGCAGTATCGTTACCGTTTGCTGACCATTGTGAACCGTTGGTAAGCAGTGCCGGAGAAGTCACTGGATTCAAGGAATGGTTACAGTCGGAGCGCGACCGCCAGCGCTGGAAGTACGTGGAGTTCCGTCCCTTGTCGCCATGTGAGCATGTGAGCTCGGGGCCGCAGCCAAGCTCCTTCTATTGCTTCCATGAGCTCGATATTCAGCCAAGCTTGGAAGATGTTTTTCACAGGATGCACCACGGCTGCATCCAACGGAAGATTCGTCGTGCAGAAAGAGAATTGCTCTCCTATGAAGTGGGCCGCTCTTCTGAATTATTGGATGCGTTCTACCGGTTGTTATTAATCACCCGGAGACGGCTGGGAACACTGCCACAGCCGCGAAGCTGGTTTCGGAACCTGGTGGAATGCATGGGCGACGATCTACAGATCCGGGTGGCGCGAAAAGACGGCAGACCTATCGCGTCGGTTCTGACGTTGAGACACCAGCGGTCCGTGGTCTATAAATACGGGTGTTCGAATGAGAGATTTCATAACCTGGGCGGCATGCCTTTTCTGTTTTGGAGGCTGTTTGAGGAGAGCAAAGCGTGGGGAGCGGAAAGGATTGATTTTGGTCGCTCGGATCTCCAGAACGATGGGCTGATCACCTTCAAAGACAGACTCGGCACCCGTAAGCACGCGTTAACGTACTACCAGTATCCAGGCTGCAAGAAGCGAGCGGCCAAGATGCGGGACTCAGAAACCGTGAGGCAACTAGTTTCGATCTTGCCGGACTCGATTTGTGGCAGTGCCGGGCGGATTCTGTATCGGCACCTGGGCTGAAGACAGGACTCGCCGACGAACTCTTGTGCGTAATGGATCAGGAGAATCATGGTGCGGCCTATAAGAGGATGACAGGCGTAGTTTGCCTGTGCGTTTTGGGAATTATCCTGACAGCTGGGTTGTGGCCGTTTCATGTTCCCGCCAACCACGTGAAGGGGCTCAAGAGTGGGAACGGGCTTGAGTTCGGAGGGCACGGTAGTGTGGTCAGTTCCGGGGTTTTTCGAGGTGGCGACTTAATCGGGGCTTCGGGGGCGCTGGAAATCTGGCTGGAGCCCGCTAGCAGTGAGAGTGGCAGCACAATTCTTTCCTTTGACGGATCGGCCCATCCGGGAGAGCCGTTCTCGCTGCATCAAAAGGGAGATGCGCTCGGCATTCGCCGGAATAACGTAGATCACCAGGGTGTTTCCCGAACGGCACTATTCTACGTGCGCGGAGTGTTCCAGGAGAAGAAGCCGGTTTTCGTGACGGTCACCTTGGATAGCCAGGAAACGTCGGTTTATATAAATGGAGTTCTGAGCGAAGTGTTCCCGCACTCGCTGGCGTGGAACGACTTAACGGGGCGGGTCCTGCTTGCCAACTGTCCGGCTGTCAATGATAGCTGGCCGGGAAAGACTTTCGGGCTGGCGATTTATCAGCGGCAGCTGACAGCATCGCAAATTGCCGCAGACTACGCGAGTTGGATGGCAGAGCGGAAGCCAGTACAGGCGGCAGAGGGAGGCGCAGCCGCGTTGTATTTGTTTGACGAACGTGGTGGGGCGGTGGTGCACAATAAACTTGATCCGGCGACGGACTTAACCATCCCGACGCACTATTTCATTTTGCATCCCGGATTCATGCTTGCACCGTGGAGGGAATATCACCCGACGTGGAGCTACTGGCAGGATGTCGGCGTGAATATTGCAGGATTTATTCCTTTTGGCTTTTGTGTTTTTGCTTACCTCTCGTTGATGCGAGTGATCAAGTATCCTGGAACAACAACGGTCATCCTTGGGTTGTCTACGAGTCTTACGATCGAGCTCCTGCAAGTATTTCTACCGACGCGCAGCTCTGGTGTGACGGACCTGATTACGAATACGCTCGGGACGGCAATCGGTGTGATGATTTACCGGCGCTCCATCGCACAGAGGCTGTTGGCGAAAGCCAACTGTTGGGCTGGATACTAATCTTTTCGCTGGCTGCGAGTTCGGCGGACCGGCCCCGGAGATTCCGGAGGTCCGCAAAGACATGCCCGACCTGATGAAGGCGGATCTCGTGGGCTTCGACGCAATCGTGCATTTTGCTGCGCTGTCAAACGATCCGCTGGGCGACCTCGATCCGATCCTTACGTATGACATCAACCTCTTGGCCTCCGCCCGCCTCACAGAATTAGCCAAGGCAGCAGGGGTGAAGCGCTTTATCTTTTCCTCGTCCTGCAGCACCTATGGTGCGGCCGGGGACGTTCTCCATGATGAAAGGGCTAAGCTTAGCCCGGTGACGGCGTATGCTGAGTCCAAGTGAAATGCAACGAACCCGCATCAAAACAACCCCAAGCTCCAATCTTCCGCCGGTTTTGAAAAATCTCGCAGTCAAGCCCACGACCCCAGGCGGCACGAAGCGCTTCGGGACATCGGATGCACCGCGCATGAATCAACTGCTAATCGAAGCCGGCCGCACCGAGCGGCAGTATTGGCGGGATCTTTGGCGCTACCGGGAATTGTTTTACTTCCTCGCGTGGCGCGATCTGCTCGTGCGCTACAAGCAAACCTTCGTGGGAGTGGGCTGGTCGCTCATCCGGCCGCTCCTGACCATGATTGTGCTTACGGTGGTTTTTGGGAAGCTGGGCAAAATGCCTTCAGGAGGGGTGCCGTATCCGCTGCTGGTTTTTTGCGGCATGCTGCCTTGGCAGTTTTTTTCCACCGCGATGTCCGAAAGCGGGAACAGCCTGGTAATGAACTCCAACCTGATTTCCAAAGTGTATTTCCCGCGACTCGTCATTATTGTCAGCAGCGTCATCACCAGTTTTGTGGATTTCCTGATCTCCGGTGTCTTCCTTGTTGTCCTGATGATCTGGTACCGCTACGCGCCTCCCGCGGCAGTGTTATTTCTGCCATTTTTTGTGCTGCTGGCATTCGGTGCCTCGCTCGGGGTCGGTTTGTGGATCGCCGCCCTCATGGTCGAGTATCGTGATTTCCGTTTCATTGTTCCGTTCATGGTCCAGTTTGGACTTTATATCTCGCCAGTCGGCTTCCAGAGCAGCGTCGTTCCAGAGCGCTTTCGCCTGCTATACGCGCTCAATCCGATGGTGGGAGTCATAGATAGTTTCCGCTGGTGCCTGTTGGGCGCACAAGACATTTACTGGCCGGGGCTCGCAGTTGCGGTGATTGACGTGATCGTCCTCGTTGCGTCGGGTATCTGGTATTTCAGAAAAACCGAGCAAACCTTTGCCGATGTGATATGAGCGACTCTGAGGCACCGTCCACGACACCTGCCATGCCCGATCCTGCCATCACCATCGAGAATCTCGGCAAAAGGTACACCATCGGCCATCAACGGGCCAACGGTGACGGCATGCGCCATGCCATCGAGGGCGCGATCCGCGGGCCGCTCGCGTGGCTTCGGTCCAGCCGGCAAAAAAAGCTGCAGCAGGTGGATTTCTGGGCATTAAAGGATGTTTCTTTTCAGATCAAACAGGGTGAAGTGGTCGGCATCATCGGCAGCAACGGTGCGGGCAAGAGCACGCTGTTGAAAATCTTGAGCCGGATTACCGTTCCCACCGAGGGACGGATCCGCATCGACGGCCGGATCGCCAGCCTCCTCGAGGTCGGCACCGGATTTCATCAAGAACTCACGGGGCGGGAGAACATCTTCCTTAACGGTGCCATCCTGGGCATGACCCGCGCCGAGATCATCCGCAAATTTGACGAGATCGTCGAGTTCTCAGAAATTGAAGAGTTTCTCGACACGCCCGTCAAACGCTACTCCTCAGGCATGTATGTCCGCCTGGCTTTTGCAGTGGCCGCCCACCTTGAACCCGAAATCCTTATCGTCGATGAGGTGCTTGCAGTCGGCGACGCCGCCTTTCAGAAAAAATGCCTCGGAAAGATGGGTAGCTTTGCCGAGAGTGGAAGGACAGTCCTGTTCGTCAGCCACAATATGGAAGCCGTCCGGACCTTATGCCAAAGAGTTGTCTGGCTGAAGGACGGCCGGCTGCATAAAGACGGAAAGGCGGATGAAATTGTTGAGGACTATTTCAACAGCACCTCCAATGAGCTCTCTTTTTCCTGCGCGAATCCGGATTATGGACTGATCATTCAGAAGGTCGTGTTAAGAAACGACCGAGGGGAGGAAAGCAACCAGTTTCATCCCGGGGAGGATTTGATCGTCGAGATAAGTTATGACGCGCAGAAGCGCCTGGAAGAGCCCTATGTTGTGCTCGGTGTGCAGGGGATCAATGGCTCTTGTTTTACGGCCAATATGCTGCTGGACGGACACCGGCCCGAAACCTTGGCTGGCACCGGGAAGCTTGCCTGCCGGTTCAAGTCCCTGCCGCTTTTCCCACAAAGTTACTCTGTCAAAATGTCCGTCAGGACAAGAAACGGCAATGACATGATTGTTAACTACCAGGAAGTGGCCTATTTCAGCGTAGTGGGAGATCTTGCGGAATACGGCTACAAGGGAGAATTCTTATCGCGGGCTTCCAACTCTACGCCAGTGGTGGTGCCTTATGAGTGGCGCCTGCCCGACGGGACAATTGCTCCTGTGTCCCTGGTTCATCCCAGCAAATAGCACGACCTATACCACGGCGGGGATCACGTCTCAAATTCGATCGGGCCTGACTGCATAAGACTTACTCGTTTCCCACTTTTCAGAAACCGGCAGAAAACTCCAATCATGGCGAGCACAATCATCGCAATAATTCCAGCGCGCGGTGGTTCGAAGCGAATCCCGGGCAAGAACATCAGGCCTCTGGCCGGCAAACCGATCATTGCATACACAATTACCGCCGCTCGCGAGAGCGGCCTGTTTGAACTCGTGGTGGTCAGCACCGACAGCCCGGAAATTGCCGAGGTCGCCCGGCAATACGGTGCCGAAGTTCCTTTTCTGCGTGACGAGAACCTGGCCGATGATTTCACCCCGGTGTCTTCGGTGACAGCCGACGCATTGCTCCGGCTTGATCCCGCTGGTGACAAATTTGACTCGGTGGCCCAGTTGATGCCGAATTGCCCATTGCGAACCGCGGTTGATATCGGCGATAGCTACAGGCAGTTTGAGAAAACCAGCGCTGAGTCACAGATTTCAGTGGTGCGTTACGGATGGCAGAATCCCTGGTGGGCCATGCGTCGCAATGAACGGCATGAATTGGAGCCCGTCTTTAAAGAGCAAATGACCGCGCGCAGCCAGGACCTGCCGGAGCTTTTTTGCCCCACCGGTGCCATCTGGTGGGCCCGGACCGGGACTTTGCGGCGTACAAAGACATTCCATTTGGAGAACAGAACCGGGTGGGAAATCCCCTGGCAGCGCGGCATTGATATTGATACCTTGGAAGACTGGGCCATGGCCGAGGTTCTTTTCAGGCTCCCACCATCCTGAGCGGGAAACGGTGGGGGGCAGGCATAACCCAGACAGGCAATGGAGGATCACCAACACTGGCAGACCTTCGTGTGACTCTCGCCGTTTACACAACGATTTATCCCGGCGTTGAGGCTTATCTGGTGGATTGGTACCGCTCTCTCCGCCAACAGACGGACCAAGAGTTCCAGCTCTGGATAGGTTTGGATAAGCTGGGAAGCGAATCAGTCCAGAATCTGTTGGGATCCGACCTGAACGCGAACTGGCTGGTGGCTCCCTCCGGAGCCACCCCCGCACAGATCAGGCAGCAGGCCCTAGCCCGAATTGTGGAAACCTGCTCCGGGGTGGTGCTGGTAGATAGCGATGATTTGCTCCATCCCTCACGCGTGGCGGCAGCTAGGGCGGCTTTACAGGCTAGCGAGCTTGCGGGCTGTGCGTTGCGCCTCATCGATCAGCAAGGGAAAGATCTCGACTTGACCTTTGATCTGCCGCCGCAACTTGGACCCGAGGACGTGTTTCCGCGGAACAATGTCTTCGGTTTCTCCAACTCGGCCTTTCGTTCGGACCTTCTAAGGCGGTGTTTGCCGATCCCGGCCGGCGCAGTTCTTGTGGACTGGTTCCTTGCGACCCGGGCTTGGCTCTTGGGCGCCAGACTGGCCTTTGATCGTGTGCCTCGAATGGATTATCGGCAACATCCTGCCAATACAGCGCGGGTCAGATTCCCATTCAGCCGTGATCAGGTCATCACCGACACTGCGCTGGTACGGCAACATTTTCAGCTTTTGCTCATTGAATCCGCGCGGGATTACGTGGCGGAACGGTACGCCGCACTCAGAAGAGTGACAAGAGAGGTCGAAGAATTCCACCAGCACATTGTCCTTCATCCCGTGCAGTTGGACAGCTACGTGGAAGCCCTCAACGCCCTGCACCCGCCGCCGCTTTGGTGGTCTTGCGTTGCCTATCCGCCCTTAGGGCATATGTGGAGTTAGCGGAAACTTTGAATATGAAAACCATCAGATTTGGAAACGTGGAAATCGGGCCCGGCCACCCCCCTTACATTATCGCCGAGGTGGGATCTAATCATAACGGCGACATGAACCTCTGCCGCCGACTGATTGATGCAGCCGCAGCGGCGGGCGCGCACGCGGTAAAGTTCCAATCGTGGACCGATACCTCGCTCATTGCCGAAGAAGAATATGCCCGCAATACCGAGTATTCAGACAAGAAAAAGCATTTTGGCTCGTTGCGGGAAATGGTGACGGCCTACCAGTTAACCGCCGACCAGCATCTTGAAGCCCATGCCCACTGCCGGGACCGGGGCATTGCCTTCTGCTCGACCCCCTTCTCGGTGGAAGAGGTTAATCTCCTCGAAAAGCTGGATGTGCCATTTTTCAAGATTGCCTCAATGGACGTCGTGCATCTGCCCCTGCTGAAGTACGTGGCCCGCAAACAGCGGCCGGTGGTCATTTCGACCGGCATGGCGACTCTCGCCGAAATAGAGCAAGCCGTTGAAGCTGTTCGCGCCGAGGGCAATGAACAGATCGTGCTGCTGCATTGCGTTTCAATCTATCCTCCGGAATACGACACAATTCATCTGCGGAATATGGCGACCCTCCAGCAAGCGTTCGATGTGCCGGTGGGATTCAGCGACCACACGCTGGGCACCGCCATCCCACTCGCTGCAATCGCGATAGGCGCCTGTGTTATCGAAAAACATTTCACCCTCGATCAGGAAATGGCAGGATGGGACCACGCCATCTCGGCCAATCCCGAGCAACTGCGGACCATCACCGCAGAGGGAAGGAATATTTTCTCCGCGCTGGGGGAAAATAGACGGGTGGTCAGTGCAGCCGAGATGGAAAAGAGGAAGAAATTCCGCCGGAGTCTCGTCGCCAGGCGCAAACTGGAACGGGGCCACATGCTAACCGAGGCCGATCTCGACGCCAAGCGCCCTGGGACCGGGATCGCCCCCAACGAAATAGCCTATGTCCTCGGCCGTCGGCTGGCGTCTGACGTTGCTGCCGACGAGGTGCTTCATTGGAACCACCTGCAGTAATTGATGAGGAGCACACCTTGAACCTGCCAGTGATTGTCGTTGGGGGAGGCGGTCACGCCAAGGTGCTGGTCAGCACGCTGCTCCTGCAACATCGGAGACTCCTCGGCTTCGTCGACCTGAAACCCGCGCTGCCCCCGTTGCTGGGCATTGCGCACCTCGGCGACGACGCCGCGGTTTTTCTTCATCCGCCGAACCAAGTGCGGCTGGTAAACGGTGTGGGCTCGATCGATTCCACGGTTTCGCGCCGGGCGGTCTATGAAAAGTTCCTGGAGAGACAATATATTTTTGAGACCGTGATCCATCCATCCGCCATCATCGCTCCCGAAGTACATATTGAGGATGGCGTCCAGGTCATGGCGGGAGCGGTGGTGCAACCGGGAAGCCGTTTGGGGGCAAATGTGATCATCAACACAGGAGCTCGCGTCGACCACGACTGCTCGATTGACGCTCACGCGCACATCGCGCCGGGGGTCACCTTGTCCGGTGATGTCCACATCGGGAAAGGAGCGCACATCGGAACCGGGGCCAGCATCATCCAAGGCGTCAAGGTCGGCGCCGCCAGTATTGTCGGGGCGGGGGCGGTGGTGGTCGGCGATGTGCCGGCGGGAGTTACCGTCATCGGTGTCCCGGCCAGATCGGTGACAAGCCGGATAGCAGCCCGGTAGGACAGAATCGCGTGACAAAGAACCCCATTCATATCGTACATTGCATCGACACCGAAGGACCGCTGCACGAGTCGGTCGATGTGACCTTTGAACGGTTGCGCGCTATCTTTCATCTCGAATTGGAACCCAGCGTCGATTTGCTGCGCCGTCTCCAGGCAGGGAAAGTGGATCTGGGCGGACTGGAGGCCGCCGTTCAAAAGGTGGTGGATCCTCATTTGCTGGCCTATAACGACACTTGGGACAAGGTTGATGCCATGCTGGCCGAACTGATGCGGGAATCATTTCGCATGCAGGTTCGCGATTCTGCCGGGGCGGGTTGGATCTACAACTGGTTCTGCGTCGATCACGTCGATTACGATTTGAATCCGCGGCGCAGGGACATCGGATATCACAACATCTTTGAACATTACCGCGGGCTGATCCGTGAGACGGGCTCATCGCAAGATGGACTGCATTTCCACTATCACCCCCATTCGTTCCGCCGGGAAGCCCACCGCTGCGCTACTCACTGGTGGTCGTCGTCCGACAGTCTGCACCAGATATTGTCCCGCCGGGTCATCGATCATCATTGGTTTCCGGCCGCGCATCGTCCGGGTTTTCACGTCATCCGGCCGGACAGCCATTGGTTCCTGGAGCAGCATATTCCGTTCGATTTCTCGAGCCAGGCCATGGTGGACAACGGGGTGGATGGAGCCCAGTTCGGGCTACTGGGCGGTCGTTTCGGCGACTGGCGCCGTGCGCCGGCCACCTGGGAGCCCTATCATCCGTCCGCCGACGACTATCAGGTCCCGGGCAACTGCCGCCGATGGATCGCGCGCTGCCTGAATGTAGGAACGCGCTACCGGCTGCTCGACGAACGGGATGTGCGGCAGGCGTTCAAGGAGGCGGCTGAGGGCAAGCCGGTGATCATGGCCATAACGAATCATGATTTCCGGAACATGGGTCCGGACATCAAAGCTGTCCGCGCGTTGCTCCAGCGGGTTGCCACCGATTTCCCTGACGTACCTTTCCTGTTTTCCGAAGCCGTGACGGCAATGCGGGCCGCGTTGAATCTGGTGCCCCTCCCGCCCTGCGAGCTTGAAGTGGAGATCCAAGGGGTCAACGATTCCACGCACGTTCTCAAGGTACGTTCCACCACGCCCACCTTCGGTCCGCAGCCTTGGCTCGCATTAAGAACGGTTGAGGGAACCTATCATTTCGACAACTTTGATATCGATACGCCGTTCCACCAGTGGCAGTATGTTTTTGATGAAGAAACATTCCCTTTGTCCGCAGTGAATGCCATTGGAGTCGCAGCGAACAACGCCTTCGGAACGACGACTGTGGCGGTGATGAACCCGGCGACAGCAAAGATTGCCAGACAGCACTGGAATCTGCCTCGATCCGCCGTGCCTGGGCCAGCCTGAGCTTTGCCGCCCGGAGCGTCTGTGCCGTAAATGAAGCACTCTGTCCACTTGATGATTTAACCTCGGGCGGGCCTCCTGAGCCGCCGTCTGATCCGTTCTGGTTCCTGAGGGGACAATTGATTTATATCGGTTGCTTGTCATGACCCATACCAGCCACGAAGCACGCCTCGAAAGCGTCATCATCTCCCCGTCTGCTTCCATTGGCGAGGCCATTGCGCGCCTGGACAAGGCTGGAACCAGGGCGCTGGCTCTGTGCTCCAGTGACCGGAAGCTTGTCGGCCTCCTGACGGACGGTGATATTCGCCGGGCGATTCTTAAGTCCCGGATGCTGGATGATCCCTGTGGCACGATCTGCACTCTGGAACCGATTACGGCCCTGCAGCCGGTTGCCTCCGCCGAGGCGCTCCGGCTGATGAACCGGTATGACATCGATCAGTTGCCCGTGGTGGACGCGGACGGAGTACTCCATGATTTCATTTTGCGCAAGGATCTCGGAGCCGAGGTTGAGCTCGAAGCAACTGCACAGCAACGTCTCGAAAGCGTTGTTATTTCCCCCACTACCTCAATTGCCGAGGCCATCGCCCTTCTGGACAAGGCGGGTACGGGGGCTTTGGTGCTGTGTACAAATGGCAGGATTCTCTGCGGGTTATTGACCGATGGCGACATCCGACGGGCCATCCTGCAGGGCAAATCCATGGATGCCCCCTGTGTAACGATTGCCAGTCGGCACCCGGTGGTCGCGCCGCGCTCCATTCCGGCGGGGGAAGCGCTACATCTCATGAATCACCATGACATCCATCACTTGCCGGTGGTGGATGCAGAGAACCGGTTGGTGGAGTTTTTGTTACGCAAAGACCTGGTGCCGGATGTGCGCTTGGATCTTTCGGCCGTGATCATGGCGGGCGGATACGGGAAGCGCCTGCTCCCGCTGACGGAAAGTGTGCCGAAACCCATGCTGCCGGTAGGCGGCCGCCCCTTGTTGGAACTGACCATTCAACAACTCCGCCGCTCCGGAATCCGCGATGTAAACCTGACCACGCACTATCTCCCAGAATCCATCGTGAAATATTTTGGGGATGGCGAAGGTTTCGGGGTCAAGTTGAATTACTTGAAGGAAGATCACCCCATGGGCACAGCGGGCGGGCTGAAGCAGATGAAAAGACCCGATGGCACGTTCCTAGTCATCAACGGTGACATTCTCACCGGGGTTCCCTTCCAGGAAATGCTGGCTTACCACAGAAAGCATGGGGCGGTGCTCACCGTCGGAGTTCGCAAATACGATATACAGGTTCCTTTCGGCGTCGTGGAGTGCGAGGATGTGCGAATTACGAAGCTTCAGGAGAAGCCTTTGCTCACTTACTTTATCAATGCAGGAACCTATCTGCTTGAACCGTCAGCCTGCGACTACATTCCGGAAGGGCGGTCATTCGACATGACCGATTTGATACAGAAATTGCTTGAAGCCGGACGGCCGGTGGTAGGCTTTCCCATCATGGAATACTGGCTCGATGTCGGCCGGCACGTGGACTATCAGAAGGCACGAGAGGATGTACTGAACGGCAAGATTTTAACATGAAGATATTGATTACAGGCGGCGCGGGTTACGTGGGTTCGACGCTCGCTCCACTATTGCTTGCCGATGGGCATCAGGTTCGCGTGCTGGATCATCTGGCATATGGCGGCGAATCACTCCTCGGTGTCTGGTGTTATCCAGGATTTGAATTCGTTCGCGGAGACATCCGTGATCGCACGACGGTGCGAGCTGCTGTGGCAGGCCGGGATGCGGTGGTCCACCTGGCGGCCGTGGTCGGCGATCCGGCGTGTTCCCGCCAGCCGGATCTGGCCCGCGCAACTAACCTCGATGCATCGCTTGCGCTGATCGAAGAGAGCCAGCACGCGGGGGTCGGACGATTCATCTTCGCCTCGACTTGCAGTAATTACGGCAAGATGAAGAACGTTAATCAATACGTGGATGAGGAATCCGAATTGAAACCAGTTTCCCTCTATGCCGAGACCAAAGTGGCCGTGGAAATGGCGTTGTTACGGAGCGGTCGCAACAATGATTGGTGTCCGACGCCATTGCGGTTCTCCACGGTTTACGGAGTATCACCGCGGATGCGTTTCGACCTGACGGTGAACGAATTCACCGTGGAGATGCTGACCAAGAAGCACCTTAAGGTCTTTGGCGAGCAATTCTGGCGCCCTTACATACATGTGTGGGACGCCGCCCGGGCAATTCAACTGGTCCTTAGCTCGCCGACGGCAAATGTCGGCGGTTGTGTGTTTAATGTCGGGGCGACAGATCAGAATTTCCAAAAACAACAACTGGTTGAGATGATTCGCCCCTATGCGCCAGATGCCTTGGTCGAGTTTGTGCACAAAACTGAGGACCCGCGGGACTACCGGGTTTCTTTTGCGCGGATCACGAATCAACTGGGATTCAAGGCCACCCGCACCGTCGCCCAAGGCATCGCAGAGGTTGCGCGATTGGTGCAGGAGAATGTCGTCGGAAACTTCGGAGACGAGAAATATCGCAATTAACTTCGTCCGAACTAGCTCCCTTAGCGACTGTACTAGGCAGGTATTTCGCGCTAAATTATACGAATCGAATGTGGGCTGGGTCGATCAGGCAATGGCTCCGATCCAATCAGCTTAAGCCGATAAGGCGATTCAAAACGAGAACTCAACGGTATCAGCCGGTCCCTGCACCCGCAAGGGAAGGGTCAATTATAGATGCCGTAAAAGCATGGTGACGCTGATGACTAATGGAGACCGCTTACGAGTACAGAGGCCCCTTACCATCTATTTAGGCGACCTCACCTATACGACACTGTCCCTTGCCACCGACGCGTTTCCCCTCAACATCGGTTTCATCGCCGCCTACGCGGAGAAAACTTTCGGCAAGGAGATCGATCTAAGGCTGTTCAAATATATCGAGGATCTGGAACAAGCCATCCATGAGAAGCCACCCGACGTCCTGGGTCTGAGTAACTACCCGTGGAATTTCAATGTGGGGTTGGAGTTTTTCAGAATGACCCGGGCGGTTTCGCCCCGGACGATCTGCGTGATGGGGGGGCCGAATATACCTCTTGAAGATGAGGCGCGCAGCCAGTTCGTCAAACGCATCCCTCTGATCGACTTCTACGCCTATTTGGAAGGCGAAGAAGCATTCGCCGCGCTGGTGGCTCGTGCCTTGGAGACCGGTGTTGACCGCGAGAAGATGAAATCGACCCCGATCAATGGGTTCATTCATCGCATGAGTGATACGGAGGCCATGAAGGGGGCCATGCTTGCCAGGCGGCAGAACCTTGACGACATCCCGTCTCCGTACCTCACTGGCCACATGGACAAGTTTTTCGACGGTAAGCTCTCCCCGATGATGGAAACCAACCGGGGGTGTCCGTTCTCGTGCACCTATTGCCACGAGGGAAACCATCTCGTTTCGAAGGTGAACCACTTCAGTATTGAACGGGTGAAGGCAGAACTGGACTATATTGCAGCCGCCGTACAGAGAGCTCCAAATCTCATCTCGAATTTGATGTTCGCCGACCCGAATTTTGCGATGTACGAGCGGGACTTCGAAATCGTCGAACATATCGAAGAGATTCAACAAAGGCAAAACTGGCCGCGCTCAATTTTCGCATCTACCGGCAAGAATAAGAGAGAGCGCATTGCCAAAGCGCTTCGAAAACTGAATGGCTCAATGTCAATGTGGATGTCTGTCCAGTCGATGGACCCTTTTGTCCTCCAGGAGATCAAGCGCGATAACATCAGCACCTCCCAGATGATGGCTCTGGCAAGCGTGTATCAGGAACTCGGCCTGCCCACACTTTCGGAACTCATTCTAGGTCTGCCTGGTGATTCCTATGAACGGCACGTCAAATCGCTCTCCGAGGTTGTAGAGGCAGGGATTGACGTTATCGATACTTATACTTGCATGTTGCTGAAGGGCGCGGAACTCAATTCGGACTTGAGCCGGGCGACCTATAAGATTGGGTCACATTTTCGAATCTTGCCGCGCGACTTCGCGAAACTCCGGAACGGACGCATTGCAGTCGAGATCGAAGAGGTCGTCAGTTCCACGAGCACAATGTCATTTGAGGACTACCAAGAGGCGAGAAAACTGCATCTAGTGGTCGCGGTCGTATATAACGGTGGCGGCCTTAGCCCATTGTTCAGATTACTGCGGCAAAAGAAGGTTTCTGTCATCGGGTTACTACAAAAACTGGTAGCCGGCATCAACTCGGCGTCGGTCTCCGTGCAAGCAATCTTCAACTCGTTTGTCCGGCTGACAAAAGAAGAACTGTGGGATTCTGAAGAGGAACTACGGGCATATGTGTGCTCGGAAAAGAACTACGAGAAGCTGCTCAAAGGGGAAATCGGCATCAATCTGATTCAAACCCACACGGCCATGAGCTTGGCGGTGATGAATGATTGGGTCAAGTATGTCTTCCAGACGGCCAAGATCATACTCGGCGAGGACATCACCAGCGACATCGAGGAGTCAGCGATCTTCACCGACATTGAGGCCTTTTGTATGGGACGTGCGCACAATATTTGGGGTCGTGACCGCAATGAGGATAATCCCTGCGTCTTGTTGCGTTACGATATCGCAGGTTGGATGCGGAGCCCGCATTCCATGCCTCTCTCGCAATACAAATTCAGTAGCCCGATAATCTATCAGTTTGGCTTTTCGGAGAACAAGAAGGAGGAAATGGCCGCGCTGATTCAGCGCTACGGCACCACGACCACTGGGATCGGGCGGATCATTATACAGATGGGCCGCAACCGGATCTGGCGTGAACCTGTGGCATTATCCAGCCCTAGGGCGTTCCAGAGTATGGCACACACGCCGCCGCCCAGCGATTTGGCAAAGTCAGCATGATGTGAAAACTGGTAATGTAGAGCAGAGCGGCCCTGGACGGGCCCTCGCAAGCGTGTAAGCCACGGAGAGAAGCCAGCGTTCTCCTCCTTTCTTGCTTTCCAGTTGCCTCCGCAACAACTTTGAAATGAAACCAACTGAAACACTTGCTCCGGGAGCGCCGCCGGCCAGCGGCTTCATCCCTCTCGCTGTACCGGAAATCCGGGGCAACGAATGGCGTTATGTGAAGGAATGCCTCGATACCAACTGGGTTTCCTCGGTGGGCTCCTACGTGGAACGGTTCGAGCAGATGGTCGCGCAGCAAGCCGAAACAAAGCATGCCGTGGCCACTGTGAACGGCACATCGGCGCTGCATGTCGCACTCCTGGTGGCCGGAGTGCAGCCCGAGGACGAGGTGCTCGTTTCGACCCTGACATTCATCGCACCCGTCAATGCCATCCGTTATGTGGGTGCCTGGCCGGTGTTCATTGATGCCGAGCCAGCCTACTGGCAGATGGATCCCGCGCGGGTCGTAGAATTCCTGGAGCGGGACTGCCGTTGGAGCGATGGCACGCTGTACAACCAGCGCACCGGACGCCGGGTCACGGCCGTGATTCCCGTTCATGTGCTGGGTCATCCCGTTGACTTGGATCCGATACTGGAGGTCGCGAGCAAATTCGGTCTGAAAGTAATTGAAGACGCTACCGAGGGTTTGGGTGCGACTTACAAAGGGCGCGGCTTGGGCTGCCTCGGGGACCTCGCCTGTTTCAGCTTCAACGGCAATAAGATCATCACCACCGGCGGCGGCGGGATGATCGTCACGAACAACGAGGCGTGGGCCCGGAAGGCCAAGTATCTCACCACTCAGGCCAAGGACGATCCGATTGAATACGTCCACGAGGAGGTGGGTTACAACTATCGCCTGACTAATCTGCTGGCGGCGGTCGGTTGCGCGCAAATGGAGCAGTTGGTTGCCTATGTTGCTGCCAAGCGGAAGATCGCCGCCCGCTATACCGAGAAACTCCAGAATTTGCCGGGCATCGTACCGATGAGAAACGCCTCGTGGGCCGGGAGTACCTTCTGGATGTACACCATCCTCGTCGAGGAGGAGAAGTTCGGCATGGATTCCCGCCAATTGATGCGCAAGCTCGATTCACAACAAATTCAATGCCGGCCGCTCTGGCAGCCGATTCATCAGTCTCCTGCCCATATGTCGAAAAATATGGTGGTGCTGCCGGTCGCTGAGCAACTGGCGCGACGGGGCTTGAGTCTGCCTTGTTCGGTTGGCCTTACTGAGTCTGAGCAGGACAGGGTTATTGAGGCTGTCGTGATGGTTGGTTGCAAGAGGGATTAACAATAATGTCCGAATTGATGAGTGCTCCCGTCGTAGAATCAGCTGAAATACCGAGGACTTCATTCCGTGGAACTTTTTTTCTGGTGGCAGCGCTGTTTCTGCTCACAATCGGTGCTGCATTGCGCATTTATCATCTGGGCAACCGCAGTCTGTGGTATGACGAAGCCGTCACGGCGAATATTTCGCGCGGCACATTGACACAAGTGCTAGAGAAGACACGACGGGTCAGCGCGCCGGTTGCACACCCCTACATTCTCTACCTGGCGGAGAAAGTCGGAAAAGGGCCCGTGGCAGCGCGTGCGCCATCGGTGCTAGCAAGTCTTCTTGCAATATTCATGATGCTGGCCATGGTCCGTGCCAAGGTAAGCCAATCTGCCGCGCTGTTTTCCGCAGCGATTCTTGCGGTGTCAGCCTCGCAGATCCGGTACGCGCAAGAAGTGCGCGAATACTCTCTCACTGTGCTGTTCGCGACAATTCTGATTTATTGCTTTCTTCGGTGGGAAGCCGCCGGGTCTCGCAGCCGTCATCCTGTTTGGCTGTATGCGATCCTGTTCCTTGTGCCCCTGGTGCAAAATGGGATGGTGTTTTTCGGGGCCGCCGTGTTGAGCGCGATGGTCCTTCGGCTGTGGTTTTCTGGGGACAGTCGTTTCAGACTATCTCATGTCGTCATGGGATCGGCTTCTCTCGTGTCTGGAGCACTATTGTCCTACGTTCTGACGCTTCGATATCAGCTTCAGCTAGGAACTACCCCGTGGTATTTGGCGGCATACTACTTTGACCCCAAGACAATGAGCTTACTGCGCTTTCTGGGCACAAACTCCAAGGGGCTATTGAGTTTCTTCATTCCCGGTCAGCTGGTCTCCCTGTGTTTTCTAATTGCCGCCGTGATCTTCTGCGTTGCGCAAGCGCTCAAGCGGAAATTCGATCCTATTACGATCCTGGTATTCACTTCCATTGCAATCACGTTCTGCGCTTCGGTAGCGAAGCTTTATCCGTACGGCGGAATTCGTCAATGTTTGTTCCTGGCTCCCGGATTAATCCTGTTTGCGGGAGTCACATTTGCGAACCTCTTGCAACGGGTCAGAGGGTCTTGGCAACCGATTGTAACTATTGCCGTTTTGGCCTTCATCCTATTTTCAGGCTATCGAGGCATGCTCAGGCAGTGGCCGTACGGGGAGTACGAAGACACCTTGAGTATCCTTAGGGAACTAGCGAGATCGAGCGCCCAGAATGACCAGGTGTGGGTCAATCATGACGCGGTGGCAGCTTTTCAGTTCTATCAGCCGCAGCAGGATCCCCGCTTCTTTTATGGGACATTTCACGCGGACGCCAAGCAGTATATCCCTGAATTGTCAGGGTTCATCGATCCGCGGACCGATCGATTCTGGCTAGTCTTTTCGCACCTCCAACAGCCCAGTGATCGTGCCGAGGAGCAGTTGATCGTTAATTCTTTGCAATCGGGCTGGGACGTGCAAAGCGTGATCGCGCCAATGAACACCGAACTGTTCGTCGCACATCGAAGGACATCTCCGTAGCGTATGACGTTCTCATGCCATGAAGGTCTTAGCGGATGACCTCTCACATGTTCTCTGAATTGACCATGTCTCCGTGCAAAACAAATTACGGCCGGACCGATCTCATTAATGGCTTGAAGCTGACGGGTCTCCGCCAGGGGGACACGGTTTTTTTTCAAGTGTCCCACCTCACTTTGGGTCCGGTTGAATGCGGGTCCTCCGGAGATGAGGTGTGCGAACTGCTTTATTCGGCAATGCGGGAGGTGATCGGGCATGAAGGCACCATGCTGGTCCCTGCATTTTCTTTTTCCTTTTTTAGAAATGAGGACTTTGACCTACAAACGACACCGAGTATACACGGAGCATGGAGTTCGTCTTTGGAGTTCCTCGATTATTTCCGCAGCCTACCTGGGGCTGTGCGATCAGCCGATCCGATCCTGTCGGTTGCTGGTTTAGGGCCCAAGGCAGAGGAACTTCTCATCCGACTGCCGAATACCAGCTATGGGAAGGATTGCTTCTATGAGCGGCTCATGAAATCCGGGGGGAAGATCTGCGGCATCGGTGTCGGTCTCTCCGAGGCGTCATTTCTCCACTATGTTGAGGAGTCTGTGGGGGTGCCCTTCAGGTACAAGAAGCTATTCACCGGCGGCATAAGGCAGAACGGCAAACTGAGCAAACAAGGATGGATTGTGAGCGTGCCCATCGAGGCCGCAAATGGTCTTCCGGATGGAACCCATTTCGAAAAGAAGGCTCGATCCGAGGGCCTGTGCCGCATCGCCGAGGTCGGGCGGGGTGAAGTTGTTTCCATTGATTGCAGCAGTTTCTACGAATTCATTAGTCGGGAGATCGCCCGAGATCCGTGGATTACCGCCCGGGGACCGGCCGGTGACCCGGTCGAACTCGAGAATGCCCGGACCAGCGGCCAAGACGCCTGCATTCAGCTTCCGGAGAATGCATCCATGGAGGAGTTAATTTCCGCGCTATGGAGACTGCCACGAGACATCGTATCTGATGGCTATGATGCAGCGCTGCGCGCACTTTCCACCCAGGTGCCGATGACCGTTCACGAGTACCCGACGGGAACTGAATGCTGGACTTGGCTCGTACCGGAGAAATGGACCTGCAAGGAAGGCTGGCTCGAAACGCTCGACGGACGCCGCCTCTTTTCCTACGAGGACACTCCCTTGCACGTCGTTTCCTATTCGCTGCCAATAGACCGCGAGGTCTCGCGGGAAGAACTCTTCCAACACCTGCATGTGCATCCGGGCCTGCCTGATGCAATCCCCTTTGTTTTCAAGTATTACGAGCGGGACTGGGGCTTGTGCTGCAGTAGGAAATTGAAGGAATCCTTGCGGGATGATCGTTACCGGGTTGTAATCAGATCGGAATTCAGCTACGGGACCCTGAAGGTGGGAGAAGTAATTGTTCCGGGGACGAGCTCCGAGACTTTTGTTCTGTGTGCACACCTTTGCCACCCGGCGATGGTTAACGATGATCTGTCGGGTATCGTGGTCGGTCTGAAGGTGATACAAGACCTGCTTAAGCGACAGGATCTGCGCTATACGTATCGTTTCCTTGTCCTGCCGGAAACAATCGGGTCAGCAGCCTATCTGAGCCATCAAGAGGAGCTCATCCCAAAAATGATCGGAGGTCTCTTCCTTGAGATGCTGGGGCTGAAGTATCCACACGCCCTGCAGTTTTCTTTTGCAGGTGATACCGAAGTGGATCGATGCCTAAGTCAGGCGCTCAAGGAATCCGACCCTCATGGATGGACCGGCCCCTTCCGGACCGTAGTCGGAAATGACGAGCGACAATTCAACGCCCCCGGAGTGCGAGTGCCAATGCTTTCGTTGTCTCGTGTAGTGCAAGGAAACAAGGGTTGCTGGCGCTATTTCCCCGAATATCATTCCAGTCAGGATACGCCGGAACTTGCCTCTTCGGCCCGGCTCGCCGAGTCACGGGATCTGGTCTTGAAAATGATCGATACCATCGAGGGGAACCAAGTGCCCGTCAACCGGTATCACGGGGAGATCTTCTGCTCGCGATATGGTTTAAATATTGATGTGTACGCCAATCCTGAAGGTAACCGGGCCCTGTTTGATATTATTTTCCTGATCGACGGGACAAGGTCCGTGGCTGAGATTGCCCGCATTTGCGGAGTTTCTGTCGAGTCCACCCGCTCCGTGGTGGATGAATTGTGTCAACTTGGCCTTGTCGAATATGCGGGCGCCTGAGCGTAACACTGCTCCAGAGCGAGCCTCGATCCGAGATGTTTGGAACCGATCCCCCAGGGTTCGAAGGGATGCCATCGATCTGCGGAGTTCCGTCAGGTTCAACTGACCGGCAGCAAGTAAATCACCTCTAGCTCCACCCTGGAGCTCGGAGTATTTTAGGAGGTCTCGATGAAGTGGGGAATCGAGCGATCAAAAGTACTGACCCGAATGTCGGAACTCCCGGCATGTGGTGGTCTAATTCGTCAACAATACGATAACTTCCTAAGGCTAAAATACGATGTTAACTGGCGTTGGACACGGAATCCAGCCAGCAGCCGGTCATTCCGCAAATCGCGCCCCAAGCTCAACACGCTGCAAGAGCGGCTGGTTTGGGAACTCAAAACGACGGGCGTAGCCATCTGCCATTTCGACGAACTGTTTCAAGACCGCGAGTTGTGGCGCAGCCTCTCCGCACACGTATCAGAGTTCAGCGCCAGCGATGAGGTTCAGTCGGTCGTCAAAAAGCGCCAGCAAGATTTTGCCGAGAAGAAGGATTTTCGAGCCGTTGAGCATTACATCATCACCAAGTATCCTCAAGATCGTAAACCGCTCATTACGGCCAGTAACCCACTGCTGAATCTTGGACTCCACCCGTTGATCCTGGACGTGGTCAATTCGTATCTGGGGATGTGGTCGAAGCTGATCTACTTCGACATGTGGCATACGCTGCCTCTGAACACGGATACGCGAATCCTTTCACAGCGCTGGCATCGAGACCCCGAGGACCGCAGGAAGATCCGCACCTTTCTTTACTTCAGCGAAGTTGACACGGAGGCTGGCGCAATGGAGTACCTTGCGGGCAGCCAGTTCGGGGGTCCCTACGAACACGTGTTCGAGTGGAAGGATCCGCTCGGAATACCGTATCCGCCCGACGGGGAGGTGGAGCGCCAGATTCCAGAGTCGCAGCATGTGATTCTCAAAGGCCCGCCGGGCACACTGGTCTTCTGCGATACTGCCGGGTTCCACCGTGGGGGAACTGCCAAAACCCGGCCACGCATCCTTGCGACATCGGCATTCGTCACTCCGGCCTCGCTTCACCGCAGACGCTATGAGATCGACGCTACGGTACGTGAAGCTCCCTGGAGTGCTCCTGCAAGGTTCGCGGTGATGTGAACCAGTTTCACGGCGGACATCTTTCTGCAACTGGATTCCAGCCAACGAAAGTGCGATTCAGGACCAATGGTGCCAGCTATGTTCCAGTCCGGTACCAACGATCTCGTTCAGTCTACAAGCGCCCGCCTGTCACCAAGAACCGGAATTTGGTAAAAATGCGCGTCATCGTTGCCACCGGTTTGAATTCAGGCGCTGCGGAATACAAGAACATGGGCGATGTCGCCATGTTGCAGGTGGCGGTTGACCGGCTCTTGAGCTTGTGGCCGGCTGCCTGCATCGAAGTCCTGACCGAGTCTCCCTTCAATCTGGCCCGGTATTGCCCGGGCGCCAGACCGTTGCCCCGTGCAGGTTGCTCGTGCTGGGTGGGAGATCGGGTCTTATTGGGACGGTATCACCAGTTTCTGCCGAAGTGGGTTTCAGTTCGACTAAGCGCTTTGAAAAGGGCCGTTGGACTGCACTGGCCGACACTGCTCGAGCTGTTGATCCGTTTGAGACTAAGCTTCCGGGATGGGAATGGCCGACGCAGGGACTTCAAAGTCTTCTTGGAAGCGCTTAAGAGCTGTGACTTGGTGGTCGTTTGCGGTTCCGGTGGATTTGCCGACAGCTGCCAAGAGTGGAACCTCTCGATTCTGGGCACGATGGAGGCAGCCATTCGACGTGGCATACCCGTCGCCATGTTTGGGCAGGGAATCGGACCGCTGAACGATCCCGTCGTATTGTCCAGGGCGAGGGATGTTCTTCCTGGAGTCACTCTGATCACGTTACGCGGCACCAGGGGCGGACTGCCACTACTCGAATCGATGGGGGTCACTCCGGCTAGGGTCCTGACCACCGGCGACGAAGCGATTGAACTTGCCTACGCATCGCGCGTCGAAGAACCCGGCCGTGCCGTCGGGATCAACCTCCGGATCGCATCGTATGCAGACGTGGAAGCGGATACCATCGAAAACGTCGGATCAGTCTTGCGAGAATTCGCCCGGTGGCACAAGGCCCCTCTTGTCCCAATCCCCATCGCGTTTCATGAATGGGCCCAGGATCACGAGACTATTCGGCGACTTCTAGCGGGATTTGATGACGGATCGGATGGAGGCCTGCTCCTTGACACACCTCTGATGTTGATAAAACAGACGGCACGTTGCAAGATAGTCGTCACGGGCGCTTATCATGCTGCGGTGTTTGCCCTGGCCCAGGGCATACCCGTTGTATGTTTGTCCAACTCTCCCTATTATCTGGCCAAATTTCAGGGGCTGGAGGATCTTTTCGGTCTCGGTTGTGCAATTGTCATGTTAGGCGAGCCCGATTTGCCTGGCAGGTTGGCGACCGCGATCGAAAGCACATGGAATTCAGCGGACGTAGTCCGATTGCCTCTGCTCCGCTCCGCTCACCGTCAGGTCGAAAGAAGTCGGGAAGCCTATCGACAGATCCAAAGTCTGATACGCTCCGAAACCAACCAAACGCACCTGGCTCTGTCAGAAGGAGCGTAACCTGATGAACATGGATAGCAGGCAAAATGCGTTATCGTGCGCCGAACAAAAGGCCGCAAATGAGAGAGTCGCGCCCATGAAGCGAATCCTCATATTCTCTCCTTATGCACTGTGGACGATCCACACCATCTATGAAGGGACCATTGCGAAGGCTTGCCAGGCTCGGGGCGCAACGGTCGAGTATCTCCTCTGCGATGGTTTGCCTGAATGTGATCAGCACTGGGACTCCAAATCGAATTCTCCGCGTCCCTTTGACCTTTGCCAGCGCTGCCAGACCGCGGCAAAGGCCAACCTGGATAGTCTTGATCTTCCTTACCGCTGGTTGGGAGCCTTTGTAAGTGACACTGAAAAAGCCGACGCATTTGCATGGGCTCAGGGCGTGACACCTCCTGAATTGCGCGAGGCTTCATTCAAGGGAGCTCCCATCGGGAAATGGGTGCTTTCTTCTGTAATTTCATACTTCCGGCAGTACCCGCCCGACCTGAACAACTGGCACGTGGTCAGTGTGTATCGGGGGTTTCTTTTCAGTGCAGCGATCGTAGCAACCGGCTTGGGG
>Ga0209039_10000990_pt1 | contig 27621 bp, 31 predicted proteins | sample BogFormECP12_OM1_FD_188238 | JGI IMG/M metagenome (GOLD analysis project Ga0209039, IMG submission 188238) | Bog forest soil microbial communities from Calvert Island, British Columbia, Canada - ECP12_OM1 (SPAdes) (version 2) | ecosystem: Environmental > Aquatic > Freshwater > Wetlands > Bog ... | reverse complement strand
CGCGCATCGCACTGGATTCCATGGGTAACGGTGTGGCTGTGATATTGGCGCAGCATGGTTTGCTGGCTGTTGGCGCAGACCTCGGACAGGCTTATGATACGACGATGGCGGCAGAGACCTCCGCACGCCTGGTCATTATGGTACGCTCGATGGGTGGTCAACTGCACACCATAGCCCCCGAAGAGGTGGCGTTCATGCGCAACCTCTACCTAACCAAGTACAAACCCAACCCGGTTGAGATCAATCATCAAAGCAATTGAACTTCCTTGTCTTGGGTTTTACACTTCCATGGCTTGGACTTAAATCACAGACTACGGGTTTTGAGTCCTGGTTGCTTCGTAAATACTATAGACTCCGTTTCCCTCTACCTCCCGTCCAAGCGCGCCTGAGCGTAGCCAGTCACCGTGACAACCCCCCCTCCCTGCAGGAGGGAGGGCAATAGCGGCGAAAGGTCCGCGGTAACGCTCACCGCCACCACCCGGGTGGAATCGTCGAGGCGGATGCCACTCACCAGAACCGGGATCGAGCGGCTGGTGAGGTAGGCGGAGTTCGCACTGGCAAATCCCTGGGCATAAGCATTCACATCCGGTAAAAAGAGGATCTGGCCGGTATCGCGGTACTGGGCGATATCCACGCGCGAGGCGGCCGCCAGTGCGGCAGCATCCGCAGCCTTGGCTACCTCGCCGCGGGCGTAGGCGAGGCGCCCCACTTCCAGCACCACGGCCGTCAGGACGGCCAGGATCACCACGAACGACGCAAAAAAGACGGTGGACTGGCCGCGCTCCCATCGCGCTCCTGAAGCCGCACGCATGGCTACCAGCCCTCCTGCCGGAAGGTCGCCTCGGAAGAGACGTTCAGGATGCTCTCCAAGCCAAAGAGCGTGCCGCCGGGGACGATCAGCGGGATGTGGGCCGTGACGCGGATCTCCACCACCGACCCTACCACCCCTCCCGGGGCAAGGATCTCAAAGGACGGGTCGGCAAGGACCGGCGCGCCCTGCACGGAAGCCTGTGCGGCCTGAACCGCCTGGCAGGTCGGGCACTCCTGGGCGACCGAGCCGGCGCGCGCCCCGTTCCGGGCAGCGTTCTCGACCACGCTCAGCCCATACAGGTACAGCCCGAACTGCATCATCCCCAGGAACATGATGATCATAGCCACCACCAGCAGGCCGAACTCGACCGAGCTCTGCCCGGCTCGCATATTTTTCAAAGGTTTTCCTGACATTCCCTCGCTCCTTCCGATACAGGGACAGTCAAGGCGCGGCGCGACCTACCGATCCCGCAGGACAGGTACTATCCGCGCTCCCGACACTCACTACCCACCAGCGATCAGGGCGGCGACCTTCTCCCAGAGGGTCTTCAGGGCGCCGGTGAAGATCCCGACCACGACCAGCACCACGACCACCACCCCGGCGATGAAAACGCCGTACTCGGTCGTGTTCTGGCCGGAAGATCTCCTTCCCAAGCCCTTCAGCTCGAGGCCGGCCCGGATCAACAGAACCTGCAGTCTGGTATTCAGTTCCTTCATGACAACCTCCTCAAACTTCATATCAAAAGTGTTTCCCAAGCAGCCACGGCCGAACGTTCTCCGCCCGGCCTTCCGTTGGGGCACGCATTAACGGGGTCAAGCCCGGTTTTGGATAGGATCTGGGTGGTCTCGTCTCACGAAAATCGTGACGAGGCGGTCCGCTCATCCAGACAGTTCGGAAGGCCATCCCGGTAAATGGTCTGCCGGATTGTCTGGATGAACCATCCTTCCAGGTCACCTGACGAAAATCACGAGGCCACCCAGAGCCTACCGGCGTACCCCAAGCCTGGTTAAAGAGCGAAAAGCGCTCCTCCAGACAGGAATGATGCGATTTCGATCCCAAGCCTGCGCTGCATGCGGCGCGGGCACCTCGAAGAGCACCATGCGGTCCACGCCCAGGTCCTGGCCGTGCAGCCTCTTCCAGGCCTGGGCGGCTTCCACGTCGAAGAAGGTCCCAGCCGTGACGATGGTCAGCTCGTAGACCGGCACGGACTTCGGCCGCGGCCCCAGGATCGAACCCTCGGCGTTTGCCAGGACCGAGGCTGCCCGGCCCCAGGAGCGCCTGGCCCGGACCGCGGCTCGGAAGCGCCCCTCCGGCATGGGCGTGACGACCAGCTTGCGCCCGTCGCTGCAGGTAGCGACCATGGCCACCGCCTCGCCCGGCCCCCTCCAGGGGACGAGCTCCGTCAGGGAGGGCGAGACGCCGAAGATCTGCGCGGCGACCCGCTCCAGCCAGGCGCGCGGGTCCTCCACGGTGATGTCCTTCGAACCCCGGGCGCGCTTGATGGAGAGGTCCTGCTCGGCCCAGCGCGCCGCCTGGTCGGCAATGGCCTGGATGGCCTTGCGCTGGCGCTCGTTACCCACGAGCAGCAGGGCTCCAAAGAGCACCACGGAAACGAGCACGACGACCGAGAGAAAGACATCCAGCATGTTCATGGAAAATTCCCTTTCTGGAACAGATCAGTCCTCATCATCCGGAAAATGAAGTTCAGCCCTCTCCTTCATGATCCTGTCCATGGTCGCGCCGAGCTCGCGGAGGGCGCGCGGGCGCTGATCGGAAACGACCACCGCCGAGAGCACCGCCATGAGCGCCCCGAGGGCGAGCGCCGGCCAGAAGTAGACCGGCTGGAACCGGTTCATGACGATCTTGAATGGGTTGCGGACATTGACCACGACCTGGGCGGTATGCTCTTCGTTGCCGGCGATATCCCGTGCCCGTACCAGAATGACGTGCCGGCCGTTGTAGGTCTGGGTTGTGTCCCAGGGATACACCCACGCGCCCGAGGGTTCCAGGGGAAGATTCAGCCAGGTGCGAGTGCAGAACAGGCCGCAGTCCAGCGAAATGACGGCGCTCGCCGGCCCCGAGGTCGCATCGTAGGTTTCCCCGACCAGGGTAAGCAGGCCGCGGGCGTCAGTGCTCTTTCCCTCGGAGGGGGTCACAAACCACGAGAGCGGCGGTGTCGTGTCTACGTGGATGAGGGACAGGGTGGTGGCGATGTTGCCGGCCTTGTCCTGGGAGCGCATGTGGATGGTGTAGACCCCATCGGCGCTTAAATACAGGGCGGGATTCCAGCGGCTCCCGTCCAGCGAGAGCGCCTGGGAGGCGAGCCCTGACGTGGCATCCGAGCCGGCCGGCTTGATCGTGATCGGGAGGGTGCTGTACCAGCCGTTCAGCCCGGTCGGGCGAGGTGTTATAAGGGCGTTCACCGGCGGGGTGGCATCCACCTTCACGGTCCGCAGGACGGCGGAGGCGGGGTTGCCGGCGTGGTCGACGGCCCGGACGTGCAGGTCGTAGATGCCATCAGGAAGGGTCAGGATGCCTGTCCAGTTCTGCCCGTCCAGCGAAATTTCCTGGGAGGCGATCCCGGAAGTGGCATCCCAACAGTCCGGGGCAACCCTGATGTGGGTGTCATACCAGCCGTTCAAGCCGTTCAGCGACGGGACAGAGACCCCGAGGGTCGGCGGTATGGTGTCGATGCGGATGTTCACGCTCGTCGTGGTCATGAGGCCGGCCGCGTCCACGGCTCTGAAGGCAAGGGTGTGGTCCTGATCACCGGAAACCGTCACAGAAGCTAGAGGAGCAAGAGGAACGGTGGAGGAACCTGTCGCCTGCGGAGAAAGAGAAGCGGAAGCGGTGCCCGTTCCCTGCGCGGCGACATCTCCAATGCTTGCCTCCTGCCAAGTCCCGCCGTCCAGGGAGGACTCGAGGCGCGCCAGGCCCGAGGTGGCATCCGTAGCGCTCGCGGTCACGACCTGGGGCGAGCTGCGGTACCAGCCCCCCTCCCCGTTCACGGGCGGCGAGTGCACGGTGAGCACGGGCGGGGTCGTGTCCACACGGACCGTCAATATACCGGACGTGGAGGAGTTTCCGGCGACATCCTGCGCATCGAAGAAGACCGTGTGGGTCCCATCGCCGGAGACTGAGACAGAATTGCCCGAGTAGGGCGTGCCTCCATCCAGGGAGACCTGCACGGTCGCGAGGCCCGAGGTTGCATCTTTGGCCCCCGCGCCAACCGTTACGGACGAGGTGTACCAGCCCCCCGCTCCAAGCGTGCCGGAGAGGGAAGGCGCGAAGACCGGCGGTGTGCGGTCCATCTTCACCGTCCCGGAAGAAGTGGACGTGTTCCCGGCATTGTCCCTCGCCACTGCTGTGATCGTGTGCGTCCCGTCCGAGGATATTGTGAGCGATCTGCCCCCGCCGTTGATGGAAACGCTCGCCACACCCGAAGTGGCATCCGTGGCGGAGGCGGATACGGTGACCGGGGAGCTGTCCCAGCCGTTCGAGCCGTTCGGGGAAGGAATGTCCAGGCTCAGGGAGGGCGGGACGGTGTCTTCCCGGAAGGACACGGTGCCGGAGGCGGACGAATTGCCGGCTCGGTCCGTCGCCTGAAAAGAGACCGTGTGGCCGCCGTCACCGGATACGGAGACCGATTTGCCCGGTGCTGCCGCGCCGCCATCCACCACGTAGGACACGTCCGCCAGGCCCGAGGTCGCATCCGCCGCGCCGGATGCCACTGTGACCGCCGATCGGTACCAGCCTGCGGAGCCCGCGGTTCCGGATAGCGTTGGCGAGAAGACCGGTGCTGTGTGGTCCATCTTCACCGTCCCGGAGGCGGTAGCCGTATTCCCGGCGTTGTCCGTGGCGACCGCCGTCAGGGCATGGATCCCGTCCGAGGAGACCGTGAGCGTGCTGGCCCCGCCGTTGATGCTGACACTTGCCACGCCCGAGGTGTCGTCCGTGCCCGAGGCGGATACGGTCACCGGGGATCTGTTCCAGCCGTTCGAACCGTTGGGGGAAGGGATGTCGAAGGTCAAGGTGGGCAGGTGGGTATCCACCTGGAAGTTCAGCGTACCCGTCGCGGAGGAAAGGTTGGAGGTGGCCGAGGTGGCGTGGAAATGAGCGGCCCCGATTCCCTCCGGCAGGCCCCGCGTGCAGGTCGGACCCGGGCAGGAGAAGCCGGTCCCGTTGATGTCCCCGCTGATCGTGGTGGCATAGCCTTGCGGGTCGGAGGCGCTGAGACTCAGGCTCGCCCCACCCCGGCACCAGCCCCCATGGCCCGGCGTCCCACAGGAGATGGAACCTTTCACCGTGGGTGGGTCGTCCACCCACACGTTCTTGCAGACCGTATTGCAGTCCTGCCCGTAGCGCATACAGCAGCCAACGTCCCAGGGATTATGCGGTTTCCCTGCACAGCGCGGGTCCGAGAGAGGCAGCCACCAGGTGCAGTGCACCGGCCCGCAGACCGTCTTGCAGCTCTGGACCCAGTGAGCGAAGACACGTGGCATCCCGCCGCAGCCGGGGGCCAGGGCATCCGGGAAGAGGTAGACCAGGCCGACCGCTTCCAATACGGCAAGGGCGATCCAGGCCCGCGAGATCCAGGTGTGGGTGCGGCGCAGGAAGAAGCCGAAGGCCACCACGCCGATAACACCCAGCACGAACAGGGCCGAATAGATCCAGCGCGGAAGACGCAGGCTCGTCCAGAGCTGCAGCCAGGCGCTGAGCGCGATGAGACTCCCACAGACGGCCCCCAGCAGGACCGTCTGGATGTATGGATCCACGCGCAGCTTGCGCTCCGTCTTCATCGTGACCCTAGCCTCCCATCAAGGCCTTGAGCAGCGGGTACCCGACCACCACCAGAACCGCGATCAGGAAGGGGATGGCGTAAAACAGGGCGGTCGCCATGCCGAGCGTGTTGCCCAGCTTCTCGGCCCGGATCGAAGCCGATGAAACGAAGTCGTTGGAGTAACCCCGCGCCAGGCCCTCCAGGAGCGGCCGGATGCGGACGCCGTGTTTCGAGGCATAGGACAGCTGGATCGCCAGGATCGCCAGCGGCAGGTGGCCGCTTTGCATGGCCTCGTGGTGCAGCAGGCCGTCCGGATCCTCTCCGATCGGCGCCAGCAGTGACCTGCCGTGCTGCCGGGAGAGCACGCCCCGGACCCAGCTCGCCACCATGCTGGTACCCCCGGATGCTGTCTGGATCACCTCCTCCAGCGCGGCGCCGCTCGCCGATTCGGCTGCCATCAACTGGACAAACTCGGGCAGCTCCTGAGAGATGCGGTTTCGGACTGAGGAGGCTCGCCCGGAGAGGTCCGAACGGGTCAGGTACCAGCCCAGGGCGAAGCCTGCCACCAGCGAGATCGGGGCCTTGAAGGCGAAGAGTGCGGCGAGAGCCAGGAGCAGCGACATGAGGAGCTGCCTCCCCAGCACCCGGGAGGTGTCGTCCGCCTCGACCCGGGCGACGATCGAGCGCACGCCCTTTCGGTACTGGACCAGGAAGGCGGACCAGTACAGGTCGCACTCGAGCGAGCGCACATAGCCCGGGAGCAAGCGCCCAAAGAGCGCACCGAGCCGGGTGTTGAAGGTCCGGCGCTTTTTGGCCGCCTCGCCCGCCTCCGGGGCGGGAGCGTTCGCCTCCTGGACCTTCCCGGCCGCATCGTGGCTGATGACCGTGACGACCTGCCACCCTACAAAAAAGGCAAGGACGCCGGCGAGCAAGGAGACAAGCAGAATGGAGAACATCAGACGACCCTCCTGACCTGGTCACGCATGAAGAGATAGCCGGCCCCCATAACCAGCATCACGGCCGCGATCACGACCTGGACGATCGGCTCCCGGAAGGAGGCGCTCACGGCCGGGTCGACGGTGAGGCTGACCAGGATGAACAGCATGATTAGCGGCAGGATGATGGCCGACTGCATGGCCTGGGCGGCCTTCGTGCGGGCCTGGTTGCGCACCTCGATCATGCGCTGGATGTTCACGGCCGATTCGGAGACCGCCTCCGAGAGCTGCGGGCTGCCGGCTCGGGCAAGCGACTGCAGCAGCATGGCGGTATTGGAAAGGGAGACGGACTGGGAGCGGGCGGCCAGCTTCCCAAAGGCGGAGAACTCTCCATCCGTGTCGATCTCCTGGGAGGTGCGGAAGAGCTCCGCCGCCAAAGGGCTCGCCGGGGAGAGGTGCCGTGCGGCATCCTCGAAAACCGTAACCAGAGAGGTCTGGGTCTGCAGCCCGACCGAGAGCCGCGCCAGGGTGACCGGCAGATCCTCGTCGAGGCGCATTCCCCGCGTGGCAATGCGATCTCGCAGGTAGGCAAAAGGTGCGTAGGCAAGCGCCGCCCCAAGGACTAATGAAGGTATCCCGGGGATGAAGAAGATCCAGCCGGCCGCGAGTCCGGCAAGGCCGAGGCCCACCGAGAGCGAGATGAAGCGGCGAACTGAAATCTTGAGATCCGCCTCGACGAGCTGCCTGGCGAGCCCCTGCAAGTCACGCGGATCCGGCGGGAGTACCGCACCCTTGTCTTCGCCCCGAGGGGCCGGCTTCTCAGCAGCGGCGAGCGCCCTCTGCGGATGGGTCCGGAAGAGGCCTGCTCCGCCGGTAAGGGTCACACCAAGGAAAAAGACCAGCACCCCCGCGAGCAGAGCGATCAAAAAGAGGATTAGGGATATATTCATGGACTTCTCCTTCCCCCTCGGAGCGGAACGCTCGTGCTCGACCGGACCGGCTGCGGGAAAGGCAGGAAGCTAGCCAGTCTCCCCCATGCAAATGCCGCCCCGGCGATCCGTACGATCGTCACGGTGCGCATGGTCAGATGGATCGTGTATTTAGGCTGCATTGCCGGTCTTCCATTCCCCCGCCCCGGCACACTCTTCTTAAAACAAAACGCTGGTGTTTGAGCCGGGACGAGATCTTCGGTCCGCAGGATTGCGGTAGCTTACCTCCCCGCTTTCGGGAAGGGCCCCGGTGCTAACGAAGATCTCCCAGCTAAAAACCACCAGCGTGGGACTGACGAAAATTTACCGGGATCTTATTACAATCATTTTATAACAAACGAGGAGGCAAAGTCAAGAGGAAATCGAAATGGGATTGCGCAATATGTCTGATATGGAGGGAGGAGACGATCAATGGGGAAAATGAAGACGGAGCTGGGTTGAACGAGTATTTTAGGAAAAATGGGAGCTGGCTCAGGTTCTTCAGAGCAATAACTCGGCGATGGCCGCGCAACAAGTCTGGCAAGAGATCTGAGCAGGGAAGAATTTTAGGACCCGGTGCGAATTAATTTGCCAGCGAATAAGGGCACGGAGGATGAACAGGCGCGCGGGGACAGGCCTATCGGGGCACGGAGGTCGAAAGGGAAAGGAGAGAGCGATCAAAAAATCATGGCGGCGCGGGGAGGACGGCGAGGGAAGCTTCCAGGACGAAGCGGGCAAGGTTGAGCATGAGGGAGAGCGTATCTCCCATCAGGGTCGCTTTCGCACTGTTGGTCAGGCCGAACCATGGGGAACGTTTCAAGTTGCGGCGGGCCTGGGAAGCATTGCGGCTTTCGGAATAACTTTGTCTGCCAATGCGCAGCTTCCAGGTATCCGAGCCAACCTGCATGTCGCGGGCCAGGCGGATGGAGCCATCCGGGAGGGACAGACCGGTGGTGAGCGAAGTGCCGAGTGGATGAGCGGAGTCCGTGAATGGGCAGGCGGTCCGGGGGGATTGCTTATCGGAGGCCAGCGGAACATCCGCCTGGGGTTGGTGGATGCACTTTTGGTGGCAGACCCACTTGGTGGTTCCGTGCTGGTAGTCATGGCCGTTGCAGGATAGGCGGTAACCGAGCGGACACAGAGGAATGCCATGCTCATCGTAGCCACGCTGCAGGCAGGTCAGGGGCTGATCGTCGTCCTTGGCATGGACCAGGCGGATGGTGCGCAAGGCATGCAGCTCGGTGTAGACAAAGCGCAGGACGACCTCATGTCCTTCCCCGGCGTCCCCCAGAGCCTCGCCAATGGAGAGGTCCGGGAAGCGCTGGCGCAAGTCCTTGAAGCCCGGCAGGGTGAGCAGGTGGTCGTTGTGGTTGGCAGGCGTGAAAGGACCCGAAGTGGGCCAGTGGGTGAAGAGGCGGTCGTCCACGATATTGAAGGCTTTGGACTTGTACCCGAAGTGATGCTTGCCCCAGCAGTTCTGGGGCTTGCCGCGCGGAGTGGAAGCTTGTTTGGGATCCTTGGCGGCATTCGGGTTGGGACCCGGCTGGTTGGATCCGGAATAGTACACATAAGCCGCCTCGGGATCGCGGAACGTGGCGAAACGGCAGTGCGCCCGGCAGGCAGGCGTATCGCAGGCGCAGCCTTCTTTGCCCGCTTCCCGGGCCGGGCAGGGTCGGGAGGCCGCGGGCTCAGAGCAGGCCGGGACCTGGTGGCGGCAGCGCATGTGCGAGCGGCCGAAAGGCCCCGGCACCTTCGGGGAGGCGATCAACTGGCAGTCGGTGGAGATCGAGACGCCGCGCTCGGGGGGATCCCCGGGGAAAGTGGAGTGGGAAGGCACCAGTCCATAGGCCAGAAAAGCCTGCAGCAGGCTGTCCTGGCAGGCCAGGAGCCAGTTTTCAGGGGTATTTTGGCAGGCCATGCGCAGGGTGGAGGCGCACGGCAGGTCATTTTTCACGAAACCCAGGCTGCGGCGGTAGTCGTGGCCGCGCCCGGCATGACGCAGTTCGTGCACCAGGCTGGCCCAGTCCCAGCTGCGGTAACGGGCCAAAAGAATGGCCAGGCCCAGACTGAGCGGATCAAAGCCATGCGGGCCAAAATGACTCTTGAAGCGCACCCCGAAGTAAGGCCGCCACGGAGAGAAATCGAAGAGCACCAGGCACAGGTCAAAGGGATCCATGCCCACCAGGTCGGCGCTGGAATGAATACCATCTGGAGGCAGCCACTGGTAATAGGAGCGGCAGACGCGCCCCTGCCAGGCGGGCGGCTCGCCGGGAGTGGGCAGCTGAAGCGGCAGCATGGGCCGGATCGTTTCCCAACGGAAAAGCTCCACAAAGTTGGGAATGAGCAAGCGTCGTTCGGCGGCCGGGAGGCTGCGCGTCTCAGCCAATTCAGAACGCGAGGGACTCCGCAGCTGGTGGAACGGGCTGTCCGGTTTGGATACTGACGGCATCAGGGAAGCGGCGGGAACCAGCAGCCTGTTCATCGTCGCCTCTGGCTGTGTTGCCAGGCCCGGTTCAGGCTCAGGGCCTGCTGGTAGGCTGCACGGCTGTCCTGCTCACACTCCCCGCGCAGACGCATGGACAGGGCGGGCAGTCTCAGCAGCACCAGAGCGTTGTTGCGCAGCTGCCGCACCCGTTCCCGGCTGATCCCCCACTTCCGTCCTATGGCTGCCAGGCTGTACAGCCCTTCCCCGTCCAGCCCATATGCCAGGCGCATCAACCGCTCCAGCCGTGCGGGTAGCTCCCCCACCACTTCCAGCAGCGCCTGGCGCACGTGCCGCTTCCACCAATCTTCTTCGATCTCGTCCACCAGTTCCAGCCAGGCTTCGGCCTCATCGTCCGGCTCATGGTCCGCATACACCCTGGCACTCAAGATCCGGTAGCGGATCACCGCCCAGGCAAAGCTCGAAAAGGCTGTCCCCCTTCCAGGATCATAGCGTAGGATCGCAACCCACAAGCCGATCCGCCCCTCCTGGTCCAGGTCGTCATAGTCGATCCCTCCCATCCCTTGCTGCCGGATCACACTGTGGATCAGCCCTTTGTTTTCCCGCAGCAGAGCTTCCAGGCAGTCCGGGCATCCCGCCTGGGCACAGGCAAAACGATCCACTCCATGGGAGTGGCAACAAGTTACAATAGCCACAGCGACATCTCCTTTCAGGTTGGAAATTGGCCTTTCCTAATTTTCCTGCTAGAAGGTGTCGCTGTTTTGTTACAAATGGAGATTAAAGTTGAGTTGGCTTATTCAAATTTTTGAGTTGACTTTTCCCCCCCGACATATTGCAGAATCCCGAAATGGGGATTCTGCAATATGTCCAATATGGAGGAACGAAGTAATCAATGCAGAGCCCCGGGATGCGGGTGAGTTGAACGCGTATTTTGGGGAAAATTGGAGCTAGACCAGGTTCTTCGGCGCAATAACTCAGACGTGGCCGCGCAACAAGTTGGCAAGAGATGTGAATAGACAGGAATTTCAGAACCAGATGCGAATTCACTTATAATGTGTTTAAAGTGTATGATATAGAAGTTTTGGTGATCGACTCATAGTTATACGCCACTTTAACTGATACTCGCGAAAGGATGTTCGCCATCATGTCCAGGAGAACCATCGTCTCGGATGTCGTGCAGGGGATCATACTTGGCGGCGTGCTTGCATTCCTCACGGCGCAGCTCATCATGACCGCCTATGGCACGAAGGTCAACGGCTGGAGCACCATTTTCGGATGCGGCGAGCCTGGCAATGGCATATTTTTCAAAGCCGCCTGCGCCAACAAACTTCCTGCCGTAAACGTACCGCAAGAGGCGATGTATTGGACTACCACCGTAGATGGCGCAGGCCAGAAGCTATCCGGCCAGCACGACTACATCATGCACTTTCCGGCCGGCGGGCTCCCGCCGAATAATGCATTCTGGTCGCTGACGATGGGTGATGCGAAAAATGCCTTTGTGCCGAATCCGGTCAATCGATACAGCCTCGGCGATCACTCGGGCCTCGTTCCGAATGCCGACGGTTCCGTCGACATCTACATCCAGAACGCCGCGCCGGCAGGCCTTGGATCCAACTGGCTGCCCGCGCCCTCGGGCAACTTCAACATCTGGCTGCGCGTATATGTGCCCGGAGCAGGCATTCTCGACGGCCAGTACAAGGTTCCGCCGGTTATTGAAGTGAAATGACAGCGAATATGAAACACAAACATCTGCTCATATTTGGTTCGGTCATGCTCGTGGCATGGGCGCTCGGTACGTTGCTCTTCGTCTGTTTTTGGCCGCACCTCGTGTACAACCACTTCGAAAGCGCCATCGTCAAGAAAGGCTTCGGCGGCGGCCCCATCCCGGTCAATACGCTCTTTACTGAGCCCCAAACACTCTTTGCGGAGCCGCTCGCTGCGCAGTCCACCACGAGTTCGAATATGATGACTACCGGCGCGAACCACGACACGCTCTACACGGTTGGCTGGCTCGACCTGGGCAAGAGGCCGCAGGTCTTGCATGTGCCGGATATGGCCGGCCGGTACTACAGCGTGCAGTTCACCGACCCGTCGGACGGCACTGATTTTGCCTACGTCGGTACGCGCACTACTGGCACGCAGGCGGGAAATTATCTCATTACCGGCCCGGGCTGGCAGGGGACCGTACCACCGGGCTTGCAGCAGATATCCTCGCCGAACAACTCTGTGCTCGTGCTCGGACGCGTGCTCGTGGAGAGCGACAGCGACCTGTCGACTGCCTATGATCTTTCGAAGCAAATACAACTAACATTACTAAGCGGCTGGCAACCCAGCCAGCCTGTGCCCTGAAAGGGTATAGCACATAAATACTGATTGCGTTTTGTAGTGCAAGGTATCGGGTGGCGTATAACACCGGCTCCAGTCGGACAGCGGCTCTGCCGCTCGTAACCGCGGCGCGTTTTCTGAATTTCGTGCCATAATGACTCTGTCGGCTCGCCAATTTGCTCTGCTGGTGAGCTACATTGTTGACTCAACTCGACTCAATCTGAGTTGAGTTTTTCGTTTTTGTGAGTTGAGTTTTATCGTGCGACATATTGCATAATCCCGAGCAGTTTAAGAAACACATCCGGTGACGGAATTAATAAAACCAAATTCATAATCCATTTCGGTCGCAAAATCGCCAATATCCCCATATTCATTCCATATACATCGCGAGCTTGCCCGATAAGTTAAACTCAATCTATCGCTTGGTGCTTTCACACGATTCTCTTCCTTTTTTAAGAGTTATAGCTTCACTTGCCACCTATGTTGACAAATCAATTTCGGGGGTATATCATTGCGCTTTGCAATTATTAGAAAAGGAAACCAAATGAGCGAGAGGCCCAAAGAAGCCGGAGCAGTGCTGCTTGAGGTCGTTCCCCAACTAATGCGCACCATCCGCGATCAGATGCGGCAGCATCGTGCCGCCGACCTATCTGTGCCTGAATTCCGAACACTAGGCTTTTTAGATCAGCACTCCGGCACTTCGCTCATCGCAGTCGCAGACCACATTGGGCTTTCGCCGGCGTCCATGTGCCGGTTGATGGACGGGCTGGTAACGCGCCGCTTAGTCACCCGCGAGCGCAAGTTCGATGCTGTGGACCGTCGTTATGTGATCCTTGAACTTACTGCACGCGGGCACACCATTCTTAAATTGGCTCGATCGACCACCCAAGCCTACTTGACCGAGGTGCTGACGGCGCTTTCATCCGACGAGCGAGCGACAGTCGTTCAGGCGATGCAATTGCTTAGCCCGCTTTTTACTCCCAAGAGCAGGCAATGTAAAATGTTGGGGAAGGAAGAGTATGCTCAGCAGGAGATTGCCTAGTCGCTGCCATAGAGATTTCTCGCAAAATCTATCGTAAGGATAAGTTGTCATTACGAAAACTTAGTGTTCTTTCACACCCATCCCTGGATCAATTTTGATCAAGAATAGAGGACGAGTTGAGTCAAATACCTTTAACAAAACCGCAAGTCAGTCCCGCACCTCGCCGGTTGAGTCAAATTGAATATAAATGGATCGCCCTCTCCAACACAACCTTGGGCGCGTTTATGGCCGCACTCGATGGCAGCATTGTGCTGATCGCTTTGCCCGCGATCTTTCACGGCATCGGCATTAACCCGCTGGCGCCGGGCGAGACCAATTACCTTTTGTGGGTGCTGATGGGCTATGGGGTCGTCACGGCCACTTTGCTGGTGACCTTCGGCCGCATCTCGGACATCTTTGGCCGCGTGCGTCTGTACAACCTCGGCTTTGCGATCTTTGCGGTCGGCTCGATCTTGCTGTTCCTGGTGCAGGGGACGGGCAACGGGACCGCTCTCCAGATCATCCTCTTTCGCCTGGTTCAAGCGGTCGGCGCGGCGTTCCTCTTTTCCAACTCGACGGCCATCCTCACCGACGCCTTCCCTCCGCATGAACGCGGGATGGCCATGGGCATAAACCAGATCGCGTTTCTTTCCGGTCAGTTCATCGGCCTGCTCGCCGGGGGTGTGCTCGCGGCGATTAATTGGCGCGCCGTCTTTCTGGTCAGCGTTCCCTTCTCCGTCGGCGGCACGATCTGGGCGTATTTGGCGCTGCATGAGACCGTCAAGATTCGGGAGCACCAAAAGCTGGACATTCCCGGCAACCTCCTCTTTGCGGTGGGTTTGACGGCGGTGCTCATCGGCATGACCTATGGACTCGAGCCGTATGGCAGTTCGAGTATGGGCTGGGGCAGCCCGTTCGTCATCAGCTGCCTGGCGGGAGGAGTGGCGCTGTTGGTCGCCTTTCTAATCGTGGAGCAGCGGACGGCGGAACCGATGTTCAGGCTGGAGCTGTTCAAGATTCGGATGTTCCTGACGGGCAATGTGGCCGGTTTCCTCGCCTCGCTCGCACGCGGCGGCTTGACCTTTATGCTGATCATCTGGCTGCAAGGCATCTGGCTGCCGCTGCACGGATACAACTTCGAAGACACACCGCTATGGGCGGGCATTTACATGCTGCCCCTTACCGCCGGATTCTTCGTGATGGGCCCTTTGAGTGGATACCTGTCGGATCGTTTTGGGGCGCGGTTCTTTTCAACCGGCGGGATGTTATTAACCGCCGCTGGTTTTGCGGGTCTAATGCAGTTGCCGCCGAATTTCTATTTTCCCGCGTTTGCCGTCATCATTTTTGTCATCGGCATGGGGATGGGCATGTTCGCGGCCCCTAACACGACGGCGATCATGAATTCCGTACCCCCGGAACATCGCGGTGTTTCGTCGGGGATGCGCGCAACTTTTCAAAATACAGCGAACACGTTGAGCATCACGCTGATCTTTACCATGGTCACCGCGGGCCTGGCGGCGAGATTGCCGGCTGCGCTCTACAGCGGCTTGACCCAGGCCGGGCTGCCGGGGAATGCGGCGCAAGGCATCGCGAAACTTCCACCGACCGCCGCCCTCTTTGCCGCGTTCCTGGGTTATAACCCGTTGGGTACGCTTCTCCCGCCGCTAGTGGTGCAAAGTCTGGCGGCCGGGGCGCGGGCGCAGCTGCTGGGCAAGACTTTCTTCCCCAGCCTGATCGCAGGGCCGTTCGAGGCCGGGCTGCGCATCGCTTTTTTGATCTCGGTGATTCTGTCGATCCTGGCGGCGCTCGCCTCGCTGCTGCGCGGTGAGCGCGTCATTCACCCTTCGGGGGAACCGCAAAAGCCGCCTCATGTCAAAAAGCAGTCGGGGGATGAGGCGCTAACGAAGTGACGCGTAAGAGTGGTGAGTCCCCGTCCCCCTCTGGTGCCACCCTATCCGCCGCGGCGCATCTAACCTAGCCTAATCGGTCGCGCCAACCGACAGGTTTGGGGGCGTTTGCAGGTAAAGTCTTCCGGATAATATAGCGGGGAGATCGGTTCGAGTTGAGGTGTACCGAGAAGTTCATGAAAAGCTGCTAAGTGAGCCATTAAACTATTACAGTTAAGAGTCTGCACGGCGCACTCACCGGGGAAGGCTCTTTGAAGCGGAAGACGGGTGTGCGATAGGGCCAGTTATTACCCATTGATTCAACTTGTGCTAATCGTCCTTTTCGTCGTTTTTTAAAAGATTCAATATTCCCATCCCCCTGAGCAATATCAAAGCTACGCTCTTTTTGTTCCTAGACTTTCCCTGCCCGGGGGGAGACAATCTTTCCAATCCGCGCGTGCTTCGATCGAGACTGTCTTCGGATAGCCGGTCAAGCGTTATTCTTGTTGGCCGCTCACTCCTTTTTAACACCTCCCGTCTGACAACCTTCAGGTGCACCCAACTGCACAAGAGTAGTTCTGACAGATCGAAGCGGGTGTAAAATAGATTTCCCGCTGGTTTTCTATTGGCGAAGAGCCTTCACCGCTCGGCAGACCGGTCTGTCGAGCGCACCTGTTTTTGCGTCCAGTTCCCTGTCCGCCATGAAATATCTTTTTCGTCTGCGTTCCTTCCTCCACCCTTATCTCGGCCAGCTCACCCTCAACCTGACCCTCCTGCTCGCGACCACCGGTCTGTCGCTGATCGTGCCGCTGATCATCCAGGGCGTGATCGACAACGGCCTCAAAGCCGGCGCGACCGCTTTCCTGATCCATTCGGCTCTGCTCCTGCTCGGCATCGGCCTCTTGACCGCCTCCTTGAACCTTGTCCAGCGCTACCTCACCGAGTGGATTTCCGCTCACGTGGGTTACGACCTGCGCAACGGCATGTACGACCGCATCCAATACCTGCCCTTCACCTATCACGACCACACCACGACCGGACAGCTGATCAACCGTTGCATCGAGGACGTGCGCGCCGTCCAATCCTTCGCCGGGGAGAGCATAGTCGATATCATTCAGTTGGCGATCGTTTCCGCCGGTGTGGTGGCCATCCTAGTCACTCGGAACCCCGTCATGGCGCTGGTAAGCCTGCTGCCGCTCATCCCGATGGTGGTGATGACGGTCGATTTCGGCAATCGCATCACCCGCCTCTTCTATGACGCCGACAATACGCTCGGCGACCTGTCCGCCCGCCTGCAGGAAAACGTGTCGGGGGTCCAGGTGGTGCGCGCCTTCGCCCGTGAGCCGTACGAAACCGCCCAGTTCGACAAGATCAACCGCTCCTACTGGAAAGCCCGCCTCAAGGTCAACAACGAATGGGCGAGGGTCATGCCCACGACCTCCCTGCTCATCACGCTGGGCACCATTCTGATCTTGATGGTCGGCGGCCCGTTGGTGTTGCAGGGCCGCATGACCATCGGTGAGCTGGTGGCTTTCAATGCCTACCTGCTCATGCTTGCTGCTCCTGTCCAGCAGCTTTCCTGGCTGGTCAATACGACCGGGGAGGCGGAGGCTGGTGCGCAGCGCGTCCTGGAAATCCTGGAGCATGTGCCGGAGATCGAGTCGCCGTCAGACGCTGTGGTGCTCGGCCCCCTGAGCGGCCGTGTGGAATTCCACGGCGTTTGCCTGCGCTACCAGGACGAGAAGCTGGATGCCCTGGCGGATGTCAACCTGACCGTCGAGCCGAACCAGCTGGTCGCCTTGATCGGACAGACCGGCTCCGGCAAGACCTCACTGGTCAACCTGATCCCGCGCTTTTACGACGCGAGCGATGGAGCGGTCCTGCTGGACGGCGTGGATGTACGCCAGGCGGACCTGGTCTCGCTGAGAAGGCAGATCGGCATCGTCCTGCAGACCTCTCTGCTCTTCTCGGACACGATCCGGGAGAACATCGCCTACGGCCGTGCCGATGCCTCCAACGAGGAGGTTGTTGCCGCCGCCAAAGCTGCCCAGGCTCACGAGTTCATCCTTAAGTTCGCCGATGGTTACGAAACGCTGGTCGGTGAGCGCGGCGTGACCCTCTCCGGCGGCCAGCGCCAGCGCATCGCCATCGCTCGCGCCTTATTATTGAACCCGCGCATCCTCATCCTGGACGATTCGACCTCCTCGGTCGACACGCAGACCGAAAAGCTGATCCAGGAAGCCCTGGACCGCCTGATGGAGGGCCGCACCACCTTCGTCATCGCCCACCGGCTGGCGACCGTCCGCCGCGCCGACCTGATCGTAGTTATGGCAGACGGTCGCATCGTCCAGCGTGGCCGGCACGCCGAGCTCCTGGCTCAGGGCGGGCTGTACCGCGAGATCCACGACCTGCAGCTCTCCCAACAGGGCGCTTTCCTGGAGGAAGAGCAGGAGGAGCAACCCGCCCGGGAGGGCAACGAAGAGAGCCTGCTCGAACACCCGTCAATAGACCGCTCGATTTCTTGATCGGCACTGCCCGGCTGCGCTGCTGCTGGCGCCTGAGGCTTTTGTAAAAGAGAATTATGTCCGCCACAATCGTTCCGCCTGCTTATGTGACCCAGTCCGAGGAGTTTTACGGCCGGGGCGTCGATCCGAAAAATGCCGCCCGGCTGGTCGCCTTCATCCGCCCTTACACCAGGCGGCTGGTCCTGGCCGGCTTCCTGATGCTCTGCGCCTCCGCTGCCTCCGTAGCCGGACCCTACCTGGTCGGCTACGCCATCGACCGGGGGCTGGATGCCGGGAACGCGCTCATCCTGCGATATACGATCCTGGCTTACCTGGTGGTTACTGTGATCACCTGGGTCTGCACCTATTTCCGTATCAACCTCATGACCTGGGTAGCCATGTCGGTCATCTACGACCTGCGCAAAAGCCTGTTCGACCACCTGCAGCTGCTCTCGCTCGGCTTCTACAGCCGCTATTCAGTCGGGCGGGTCATTACCCGCGTGATCAACGACGTCGAGACCCTGCGTGACTTCCTCACCTGGGCCGTGCTCGCGATCACCCGCGACGTCTTTACCCTGGCACTGATCATCTTCATCATGCTGGCGATGGACACGCGTCTGGCGCTGCTCACCTTCAGCGTCCTGCCGGTGATGGTGCTCATCACCGTGCTCCTGCGGCGCGCCTCCCGGGTGGCCTACCGCAAGATGCGCGCCGCCATCTCGTGGGTGAACTCGGTCCTGGCCGAAAATGTCAACGGCGTGCGCGTGGTGCAAGCCTTTTCCCGCCAGGTGCAGAACTACGCCCACTTCCGAGAATACGTCAACCGCTACTACCTGGAGCGGTCCGTGGCCACTGCCCGGATTGCCTCCCTCTTCAGCCCCGGGGTAGACCTGCTTGGGGCAATCGCCACCGGGCTGGTGATCTGGCTGGGCGGGACGGCGGTGCTCGGCGAGAGGATCACCGCGGGGGTGTTGGTGGCTTTCATCCTCTATATCGACCGTTTCTTTGATCCCATCCGCGACCTGAGCCGCCGCTATGATGCGATGCAGTCAACCATGATCGGCTGGGAGCGCATTTTGGGGGTTCTGGACCTGCAGGTCGACATTCAGGATGCACCCGACGCCGAGGCGCTCCCTGTCCTGCGCGGCGAGGTGGCCTTCGACCACGTCTCATTCCATTATTCCGACGACCCGGCTCCTGTCCTCGAGGACATCGACCTGCAGATTCATCCGGGCGAGACCGTCGCCCTGGTCGGCGAGACCGGGGCGGGCAAGACCACCCTGGTCAAGCTGCTTTCCCGCTTTTATGATCCGACCTCCGGGCGCATCCGGGTGGATGGGCACGACCTGCGTGCGGTGACACAGGCTTCCCTGCGGTCTCAGATGGGGGTCGTGCTGCAGGACCCATTCCTGTTCAACGGGACGGTAACCGAGAACATCCGCTTTGGCCGCCTGACGGCAACGCAAGCAGAGATCGAGGCCGCTGCTGATGCAGTAGGGGCCCACAACTTCATCGTCCGGCTGCGCAATGGGTACGAGACTTCGGTGGAGGAGGGCGGCGTGATGCTCTCCGTTGGACAGCGTCAGCTGCTCTCCTTCGCCCGAGCGTTGCTGGCAGACCCGCGTATCCTGGTCCTGGACGAGGCCACCTCGTCAGTGGATACACAGACCGAGCAGCTCATCCAGCGGGCTTTGGGGCGCCTGCTGAAAGGGCGCACCTCTTTTGTGATCGCCCACCGCCTGTCCACCATCACCCATGCCGACCGGATCGTCGTCATCCACGATGGCAGGGTCATCGAGCAGGGCAGCCACGCGGAGCTGCTCGCCAGGCAGGGGATGTATTTCCAGCTGTACAGGACAGGTTTTCAGGAATAAAAATCCTGCCGACTACTTCAGGCCCGCCTCAAACGGCCGGGCCGGCAACTTTGTATCTGTCTCCCCGACTGTTAGGTCCATGGTAAGTATATGCAGCTGATTTTCATGTCTGGCCGCGCTCACGCGTTCCCAACGCGGCGCATCCACGGGGGAAGCCTCGTCAAAAAGGAAGACTGGCGTGTACCAGGGCCGGCCGCCCCCGAGCTCCTTCTCCACCCTCACGATCATGGTCTCACGGCGCAATCCCATAGATAGCAATCTTTTCAATCATCCATGAGATGTTTTGGGATACCATAAAACGTTTCATTTTCGCATACCTACCCTTGCGCCTTTAATGCATTCACCCTAGAATACGATGGATCATTCTAATGAAGTAAAACTTCCATGGTAAATGCAAAGACCTTCCAAAAGTTTGAGCAACCTTTGCAATAGGTCTGATGAACATCCTGGCCCTGAAGTTGATCCTCGCCCCCGTCATTATTGGCGGCACCAGCCTGGCAGGCCGGCGCTGGGGTCCTGGGGTGAGCGGCTGGCTGGTCGGCATGCCGTTGACATCCGGACCGGTACTTTTCTTCCTGGCGCTCAGCCACGATAGCGCTTTTACTGCTTCAGCCGCGCTGGGCACGCTAAGCGGCGGTCTTTCGCTGGTTGTATTTTGCCTGTCCTATTCCTGGCTGGCGGTGCGCTTCGAATGGCCGCTGGCGCTCACCGGCAGCATCCTTTGTTTTGCGGCGTTCACAACTTTGATGCAAGACCTGGTTTTGCCACTCGTGCTGATCTTTATCCTGGTGGTACTGGCCGTTCTGGCCGGATTATGGCTGATGCCAAAAGGAAGAGCGCTCGAAGCCAACGAGCCTCGACCCGGCCGATGGGACATTCCGGCTCGGATTTTGATCGGGACCACTTTTATCCTGGCGCTGACCGGCATTGCCCCTTTGATCGGCCCGCGCTTAACAGGATTGCTCTCGACCATCCCGCTCTACACCACCATTTTGACGGTTTTTGCCCACCGCTTGCAGGGCGCAGCTGGTGCTGCAAATGTTCTGCGTGGTCTGCTCATGGGAATGTTCTCGTTTGCAGGCTTTTTCCTGGTGGTGGCGCTCTTGATCGAATCCGCCGGGATCCTCATACCATTCCTGGCGGCCATGGTTACCACCCTGGTGATCCAGGGCATCTCATTTTTGAGATTGAAGAAATCCGCCTAACAGGTTCTGTATATCCCCCCAAACGTTATTCGAAATTTAAATCGAATCCTTGATATCGGTTGTGGCACCGGCCGGCTGCTGCGCCGAATGCAGGCTCACTGGCCAACGGCCCTTCTGGTGGGCGTCGACGTGGCCGAGGGCGTGGTCGCCCAGGCGCGCGAGCAAACACCTGGTGCAATGGACTTCTGCGGACTCATCACCAATCCCTGCCAGCGATTCTCGCAGCTCCTGGATTCCAATTAAGAACCATAAAGAATTGTCACTGTTTACCAGAGACATTCATATAAACCCGCAGATGCTCCGCCAACCACATTTTTATAATGGACTGGCGCGTGACGCCAACGCGTTTTGCCTCCCGGTCGAGGGCAGCAATCATCCAGGCCGGAAAATCAACGTTAACACGCTTTTGTTCTTCTCCGGGGCGGCGCACCTTGGAAAGATCAAGATCATTAATAACACTTTCACCTTTGTTGAATTTCTCTTCAAATTCAGATGCTGTCGTTTTCATATAACTGGGTCTCCTCATCTCTTGAACGCCGCACGGAGATGATTCTCACATGTTCGCCGCGATAAGTGATCACTGCTGACCAAAGGTTATCTTTGATCTTCCCAATAACGAGAAAACGCGGCTCGTCCATTGGTTTTGCAGGGATTTCAAGGCGGTGCTCATCATCCCACAGCGCTTGAGCATCCTCAAAATTGATCCCGTGCTTGGCGAGATTTGAGTTACTTTTGCGAGGGTCATATTCGAAAGCCATGGTATAAATATTATACCATTATTATATATTCTGGAGTCCAAGGATGCCCTTGTGAAATCACCCTAGGGTGCAAAAACCTCATCACGGGTAGGTTTTTTTGAGAATCTACAGGAATTCCAGTCCTCCTTTCATTCCCCGAAAGAATGATACCTCCTTCCTGATCGAGGACAAAATCTGATGGGTTGGTTAATCCTGGTCCATGTTTCACAACACAGGGTGGCGGGAATACGGTTCGGGTTGATGAGTACCGGGAAGTTCACGAAAGCTGGCAGGTAAGCCAGTAGGCAAATCCAAGTAAGAGTATGGATGCAAATATCTTCCGCCATTATCCTTATCCGGCCGCGCTCACACGTTCCCAGCGCGGCGCTTCCACGGGGGAAGTCTCGTCATAGCGGAAGAAAGGCGTGCACCAGGGCCGACCATCCCTGAGCTCCTTCTCGACGCGGGCAATCTCGGTCACGCGCCGCACCTCCTGGATGATCCGGACCTGGACGATGAAGTCGATGCTCTTGGCGGTGGTGATGGTCGATGGCCAGATAAGCCAACGCGATCTTAAATGGATTTGGCTACTTCTTGTTGATGAACTTGACGCCAGGAATGTCCTTGAAATGTTCGTCCTGGGTCCACAGGGTAGCATCGTAAACGCGGACTGTAGCAAGAATGATGCTATCGGCCATCGCTAGTTTCATTTCCGTTGAAACCAGCGCAGAATCAACTGCAAGGTCACGATCCAGTTCCACCACTTGCCCCAATGTCATCACAGCCATCGCTTGCAAGGCGGTCTCTTCGCCAAACTGCAAATACACTTTCTTGAAAACCTCGTAGAGACAGATGGCCGGCACAAGCAGGCTTAGTGTGTCGCGTATGGATGAAACGAAAAATCGGGCATTTGGACCCTTATTAAAATATTCCACCCAACCCGATGAATCGACAACATTCATAGCCGTTCCTCGTCTTTTTCCTCGCGCAAGTTTTCGGTATCCAGGCCCTTCAACATTCCATACGCCTCTTCAATAGAGGGCACGATCACCATGCGCAGGCTTTTCTTGTACGGGATGAACACCACTTTTTGGCCCGGTTTCAAGTTGAACTGCTCACGAATTTTGCGAGGGATGACCAATTGGAATTTGGACGAAATCGTTGTGACTTCCATTTTTACATCTCCTTATCGATCGTAATATGTAAAACAATTATATCACACCCCACCCAACTGCCCGGAAATGCGTTCAAACGCATTTCCGGGCGAGCGGGCATGCAGGGTTCAGCAGCCGGCATGACCGGACTGCAATGCGCTCATCATCGCCTCGGCGGCGAAGCGGGCCTCGATGGTCTGCATCGTGGATCGGTCGATCCAGATCTCGGAGGGGTTCTCAATCTTGAGAATAACCGTGTTCAGTTGGATCGTGTATTTCTGCTAGACGGTGTTGGACATCCTCACATGGTATTCAGGACGCACCCATACGCGGTACCAAATCCGCCAGAGCCTGATCGAGTTTGTCATATTCAAACGAAAACCCAAGCTCCAACGCTTTCTTTGGGATAACGCGTTTTTGACGTGCGTAGATTTCTGCTACCTTCCCCACAAATAGTCTAACCATGAAGTAGGGCATGAGTCGGACTGATCTGCCAACCACAATGCCGAGGAGGTTGGCATATTCTTGATTGGTCACGGGGTTAGGTGCTGTGCAATTCATGGGTCCGCGTACCTGTTGGTTTTCCAGAGCAAATACAAATAGGCGCGCTTCGTCTAGGATGTGAATCCATGAGCAGTAAGCATTGCCAGGTTGACTAATGCCACCCTGTCCTTTCCGAGCTTGCCTGACCTGGTAAATCAACCCCCCGCCATTTTCACCCAGCACATAACCGGTGCGCATGATAACCGTGCGGATTCCGAGCGCCTCTGCCTTCAAGGCTTCATCTTCCCAGGGTTTGCTGTCTTGCGCCCAATAATCAGTTCCAATAGGCGTATTCTCATCTACTGGCTTGTCGCTTACGATATTGAACCCATAAATACCTTGTGAAGAGCTGCTGATAAAAACGCTGGGTTTGGATCTTGCTTGTGCCATCGCATTTACCAATCCGCGCGTGCTGATAATGCGACTGGCATGAGCTTCCTGGGCATATCGTTTGGTGTATCGTCTTTCAAAGATGGACGGGGCAGCACAATGGATCACGGCGTACGCACCGTCAAGAGCGGTTGCCCAGGACCCATTTTCTTGTGGCCGCCATGCTACATACCCTGTTGCGCCGGGTATTTTTTGTGCGGCTTCTTCTGGTTTGCGCGAGAATACGACAAGGTCGTACCCTTTCTTGAGCAATTCTCGGGCTACCGCACCGCCAATAAAGCCGGTAGCTCCTGTCAGAATTATTTTCTTTTTGTCAGTCATTGGAACACCTTTTTGCTCACAAAATAGGAAAACGCTGCACAGGCTCTTCTGGGTTAGGCGAGAAAATGACCGGGCCACCAGCGTCCCCGCTCAACAATTTGGCGACCGCGTTCCCAGGGATTACCTTACCGTCGCATAGGATGATCCACTTTGGGTCATTAACCCGGACGCTTTACACATGACGCTAGCTGCCTTTTGTCTTGAGAGCCGGATTTAGGAAGTACAGTTCAAGGAAATAAAACCCAAAGGTCAGGATGAAATTGGTTGCCATCCCATGAGAGTAATTGTCGTTCTGGAAACCGGAAAGTACAAAAAGCACTCCGCTCGTCTCCGCCAGGACCATGCTCACGAAACCCAAAACACCGAAGATTTGCACGCCCCTGATCTTCACGGGCAGCGCCATGACCATGCTGATCAGGGAGAGGATCGTCAACGCGGTTCCCATTACGGCGTGGACCACCGCGACAGCGCCTACCTGATTAAGGGCGCTCAAGACGCTGGGTAATGAAAAGGAAAAGGGAGGAATTGAAGGTGGATTTGAAATGTTGACGGCCATTCCGAATTCGAATTGGATTGCCAAAAGTATGAGAAGGGTTACCACCGCGACCCGTAACTGCTTTATTTTATTCGGTGACATATCCGTAACGGCCCTTTTCTTGTGAATGGTCTGTATTCCGGGACGAGATTGCGCTTTCCGTTAATTCTTGAATTTGCCGCTCAACCAGGATTCAACTTGCAAGACCAGTTGATCGGAAACTTCGTCCGCGATCGCCTGATTGGTTTCACCCAGCATCTGATAACTCAATCCCTTGATTTGAAGCATGACCAACATGGCGGTGATGGTTGGGTCAAGCTCTGCCCGAAATACCCCTTGCCGGATGCCAAGCTCAATCACGCCAGCCAGGTAACCTTGCCAGCTCTCGTCGATTGTCTTGAAAACCCGGGCAATCGTCGGGTCGCGGAGCGAACGAATGAGAAGTTCGGTAAAGACCACGATCTGATCGCGGGCGTCCCGAAATCGATGGCGGGCATCCTCCAGTTCCGTATGCATCTCTTTCCAGGCGTCCGGCGGTTCTTTCGCGGTCGACTCGAAAGTATAGGAGGTGCTGAACTTCTCGATCATAAGGTCCACAACGCCTTTAATTAAGTCTTCTTTGGTCGGGAAGTAATAGTGCAACGTGGCGTTGTTGATGCCAGCCTCAGCTGCAACCGCGCGCACCCTTAAACCTTCGAAGCCTCTTTTGGCGATATGGTTGTAGGCGATGAGGATTAACTCTTTACGACGATCCTTGGCCGGGGTTTGTTCTTTAACCATGGGTATCTCTTTCAATCAACTGGTTGATTGAATATTAACCCACCCCTTCTCACCTGTCAAGGTCATGAGAGAGACATCCCAATATGAAATGAGGGTAGCCAAATCTCTCACACAGTTTCCTATGTGAGTGGTACTAATGTGCTATTTCAATTTTTAAAATGAAATCAGGGGAAATCAATTTTTGATGGGCAACTCAAAGTAGAAAAATGTGTGCAAATATCCTCGGCCATTATTCCCCTCCCGCCTCGGCCGCGCTCACCCGTTACCAACGCACCGCATTCATAGGGGAAGTCTCATCGAAGCGGAAGACGGGCGTGCACCAGGGCCGGCCATCCCTGAGCTCCTTCTCGACGCGGGCGATCTCGGTCACGCGCCGCACCTCGTGGATGATGCGGATCTGGACGATGAAGTCGATGCTCTCAGCAGTGGCAATGAAGGCATCCCGCACCGGCACCTTGCTGGCGATGCCCATCAGGTTGGCAAGGTGCCAAAAAATTCAAATTCGTTGTAAGTTTCGATTTCTCGGCGGTAAATCTGCCCATCTGTACAACTGCCGGCGCGGCCTAAGCAAGCCCTTTCCTACCCTAAAAACGTTGACAACCGTCAATTTATGACTATAATAATAGTCATAATGGCCCCTCCAGAGCGCTTCGAACTCATTTATCCCCCTATCATCAAACAACATCTCAAGTCCATTGAGGCAAAGTATTATTCGCTCATCCAAGAATCTCTAGAAAATCAATTACAGTTTCAACCTGATATCGAAACAAGAAATCGCAAACCGCTAAGGCGTCCTGTGATTTTCGGGGCTAAATGGGAAATTCGTTTTGGTCCAGATAATCGCTTTCGTGTCTTTTACCGGGTAGATTATGATCATCAGCAAGTCGTAATCCTGGCAATCGCTGAAAAGGTTGGTAGCCGTCTCTTGATGGGCGGCGAGGAGATAGAAATATGAGAATCGCTTCTGTAGCGGATGTGAAAGCAAAATTCAGTGGCTATTTGAAAGCCAGTGAACAAGGACCGATAGTCGTGACTAAGAATGGCAAGCCCGTGGCAATCCTTTTGTCCATCAAGGATGAAGATGAAATCGAGCGCATGGTATTGGCGCATTCGCCCAAATTTCAGAGTCTTCTGGATGTTGCCGAACAACAAATTCGAGAAGGCAAAGGGATAAAGCACGAGGATTTCTGGCAAGAACTCAAGTCCGAAACCACAAAAGCGGGCTAACGCAAAGAATTTCCCCCTCTAGCGGATCCGAACGGGCAGCCAAACAATTCCGCGAGCTTGCCAGATATTCCACTGAATATCGGATGGCCCAAGCGACTTACATCCGGAGCAGAACGCACCTATTCCCAACCATCGGGAAGTCTACTCCCCAACGCGCCTGGCCATCCCTTCTGCAACGAGTGTTGAATCTAACGATCCCGTTCGACCATGATGAATTTACATCCTTATATCTAAAGCCTTGGCCACCGAAAGCGCAATAAAGACTGTCTTTCCTCCCTGCTGTCAGATCCTGGGCAAATAAACGCAGTTCTTATTCCTGTCCAACCTCGGCCGCGCTCACCCGTTCCCAGCGCGGCGCATCCACGGGGGAATTCTCGTTGAAGCGGAAGACGGGCGTGCACCAGGGCTGCCCATCCCTGAGTTCCCTCTCGACGTGGGCAATCTTAACCACGCGCCGCACCTCGTGGATGATGCGGATCTGGACGATGAAGTCGACGCTCGCGGCGATGGTAATGAAGCCTACATCTCGCAGTTGAATCTCCAAGACCCAAGATGTAGACGAAAAAGCGTCTTTCGCAAAAATTTGCCATATCTTGGACGGCTATATATAACCAATAACATCGAATTCAAACCACTTTGGATAAATATGGCGATAATTGATCTCAGGGTGCGGAATGTGGATTATATAATCGAGGAGAGGGCATTTCCCCGCAGCAAGCTGCGGGGAGGATTCATTAAAGGCTGTTTTCTGTGATGAGATACGGACCACTTACCGCGAGTACAATAAAGTTGAGTGAAAGTGCCGTGACAACACCTCATCTGTCTGATTCCTTACCATATCAGACCAAGTCTTGACTATTACACCTGTTCCGACTTTTATTTTGATCTGCCCTGTTGGTAGGTGTCCAACTCTTGACTCAACGCGTCCAGACAAAGGTCATCAACTGTTCACCAGTTGTTGCATCCAACACTACATCAAACTCATTACTTGTCGCCTGGGGACTATTCGGTCCTCCAGCGGACTGCGAATAAACTCCACCATACGTCACAATCCAGACCAATCGTGGATTGAGAAATGTTGGGTCAACTTTTTCCCCAGCTTGAGCGTTTGATTGCAATAGTGGGTTGCTGAGTCGACCTAAATTTGCAGTGATACCAATTAAGCCTTTGGTATTTTGCAAA
>Ga0209039_10000989_pt1 | contig 27638 bp, 22 predicted proteins | sample BogFormECP12_OM1_FD_188238 | JGI IMG/M metagenome (GOLD analysis project Ga0209039, IMG submission 188238) | Bog forest soil microbial communities from Calvert Island, British Columbia, Canada - ECP12_OM1 (SPAdes) (version 2) | ecosystem: Environmental > Aquatic > Freshwater > Wetlands > Bog ... | reverse complement strand
GGTAGCCTTCTGCAATTGGCTCTCACCGGCGAAAGCCGTTGCACAGAACGTCAGCAGCAGGAAAACTAAAGTAAGTCTTTTCATTTGAAGCTCCTTTTCTTGCCATCACACCTATCTGACCGGAGTGTCCGACGTTCCCATTCAGAACTTTTGGACTACTGGCCGGTATTGCTGTCGCTTGAGCGGATGATGTGACACCTGTCACCTCTCTCCGCTACCTGCTCCTTCTCAGGGTTGTTCTTGGCCGGGGACCCTCGCGAGTCCCCCATGCCCGTAGTGTTTATACCCCGGCGTAATTTGCTTGTCTGTCCCGTCTGGCTCACCGGGTTGGTCTGAATTGCTCAGCCAGGTTTTCGCTAGAACAGGTTGAGGGTAATGTGGATGCCCGGATGCCTCAGGTCGAACATATAGTAGTAGCCGTCAACGTATTCGACATAACAGTCGTCGTTGTAGTCCCAGCCGATTGGCCATTCTTGGTTGTACCCGAACCAGTAGCCGCCGTACTGGAAGCGGTTATACCCGCCGATCATCTGGGGACGCCCCATGTGGAACGAGTGGCCGTGACCGAAATGGGCATTGTAGCTGACGTCAGAAATGCGCCCGTAGTGGCCTCCGCCGTCGCCACGGTTGGTAGCAACGGCCTGTGTCTGCTGTCCTCTGGACTGCGGCGCCTGCGGGGTGCGCTGCGGTTGGGCCTGGTGTTGCGCCTGTTGTGTGCGCTGTGGCTGTGCTTGCTGCGTGCGTTGTGGCTGCGCCTGTTGTGCGCGCTGCGGCTGTGCCTTCTCTACGCGTTGTGGCTCGGCTTTCTGTGCATGTTGCGGCGCTGCCTTCTGTTGGTGCTGCGGCTGCGCTTTCTGGGCGTGCTGAGGTTGTTGCTCGTGTTGCGCCGCCTGGGGTTTTCCTCCGCCCTTTTCTTCCTCTTTTTGTGCGAATGCAGGAAGGGTGGCTGCGAGAAGTAATAACATCACTGCGGTGCTGATAACTCGATGGTATTTCATAGGTGTTGCCTCCAACTCATGTCACATCTGCCTCTCACTGGATTCTCGAGGCACACTGGTTATACCGCCTGCGTGCAGGGGAGTCAGTTCATTATGGCTCACGTATGAGGTCAATAATGCTCAGCGCAGATAATATGAGGAAAATGACAGGGTGAGGGAGAGGTTGCGGTAGTGTCCTCATTTGCGAAGAAGCCCCAAAGGGGCGACCTACCACAGCCCAGGCCAACGGCCTGGGTTAACAGATTGTTTTCCGTACCGAGCCCTGAAAGGGCGATCGACGGAACCCAACGTTTCGTCCCCCAGATCGAGTTATAAATGCCGTCAGGAAGGTGATTGAGGCAACGGTTAGCGCGCCCCTTCAGGGCTTGGGGATGAAACAGGATGGGTTCCCCTGGCCCAGGCCGCTGGCCTGGGCTGTGTTAGGTCGCCCCTGTGGGGCTGGGAAGGGCGGGCGCAATTTGACCGGCAATAGGCGCTAGTCGCTCAGGACTATGCTCAAAAGGCCGCTGTTAACCGTCAACGCGCCGCTTCCCGTGTAATCGATAAAGCCCAGGGTGCGGAACTTGTTCATGAAATGGCTGACCCGCGACCGGGTGGTGCCGACCATTTGGGCCAGGTGTTCTTGATTGATTCCGGGATGGACCGTTTCGGTTCTGCTTTCCTTGCCAAAATGCGCCAGCAACAAGAGAATCCGGGCCAGGCGCTTCTCACTGGAGTTGAAGAGCTGGTCGACCAGATCCCCTTCGAATCGAATGTTGCGGGTAAGCAGGTGCGTGACGAACAATTCCGAGATGCCATGCTGTTCGTGGAGCAGACGCACCATCAGGGCTTTCTCAATTCGGAAAAGAGCGCAATCGCTCACCGCGATCGCCGTCGAGATGCGCAACGGCTGGCCGGCCAGGCATCCCTCGCCGAAAAACTCGTTGTCGCCCAAAACGGTGACGATGGCTTCCTTGCCTTGTTGGGAGGTCACCGCGAGTTTCACCTTGCCATGTTGGAGATACCACACGGCATCCGCAACGTCTCCCTGCACGAAGATGGTGCGGCCTTCGCCGTATTCTACGACAGTTTTCCCGCGCGAGATTCCGGCGAGGAATGCGGTCCAATCGACGGGCGGAATCTTCTCGATTGCGGGGTCAATCGCCGGCTTGCCTTTGCCGTTGGCCTTGTCGATCTTAGACGGGGTCTTCTGCGTCTGTGGGGTCATTACAACCTCTCTTTTCTCCTTGCGTCATTATACTTTCTCATCCCTGAGTTTCATGAGCATCCCAGGGGCGTAATCTTTTGCGGCGTGCTTGTAAAGTTCCATCAGTCTCTCTCGATGTTCGTCCACTCTCGGGGCTCCTTCGCGCCGCCTTTTGCGGGCGCCGCCCGCTTTGCAGGGCGGGAGCTTGCTGCCGCTTTCCTCCCCGCGAGCTTGCTCCCGGGAAGTTCAGCCGCGAGCACAATTCTCAGCCAGCAAGCTGGCTCGAGCCCAAGCGGCAGCAAGCTGCCGCACTCCAAAGCTTCGCATCCGGCCCGTGAAATGGCTGTTACAGAACATTCACCGTGGCTCGCCTGAGTCGCGGGAATGCTGAGCACTTTCTTGCCGGACGTTCGACGGTCACATCCGTTCCGATCGTTTCGGCGTCCGGATATTCTTCTTCTGCAATCTTTTTGGCGATTTCCAGCGGAACCCGTTCGAAGTGTGTCTTAGGTTCATTCGGTCCGGTCATGGGTGATTTATCCTTTCTCCCACTTAAAGCCTAGCAAGGCTTAACCGATACGGGTTAACTCTTTTTGAAATCTTTAGGGTTTGCCTTAGGGTGGTGCATCCGCGGAATTAACGGCGCGTTCGTCCCCCCCAGTTAGGAGTTGGCGATGTTAGCGGGGGCATTGGCCCGGTACTTTAGCGGTTCGATTGCTTACTTGCAGCTTGTCGTCACGTTGTGCTACGATAATGCTACGTATATTTAACGTTAGGGACTCGCGGAGGCGGGTATGAGACTTCAGGCCGGCAAGATTCCAGCCCATTTCAAGACGATGGCGCAAGCCAGCGTCCCGCAAGGGCGCAAAGGGAAGCACCAGCAGATTGTAGCCACCATCCTCAGCGATCTCGACAAGCTGGATCACAGCTCTGCCATCAAAGTTCCCTTGACGGAATTGGTGGAAAGCAAAGAAAAGGTACGTTCGGCCCTGAATCGTGCCACCCGCAAAGCTGGGAGGGCGGTGGCAACCGCCAGCGACGCCAGCTTCCTGTACATCTGGAACGTAAGCGCCTCCCGCCCGAAATCCCAAAGCACAATTTGACCAACCCTTTGTAATTTCGAGAATTTGGTAAGCCAGTAATCAGGTTTGGCCATGGGGTAGGGCCGAAGGGCGTTCGGCCCAGGGCCAGCGCCGCTGGCCCCTACACGTTCGGTTTCCGCGCCGCCGCGCTGTGCTATCCGCTTTTGTGGGTCCGCGGTTCGTTCCCTCCTGACAACAAAAAGCCGCGGAGCTTCAGAACAGGTCCGTGCTACACCCGCTCCCGCGTCTTCAAAGGCCATGCTTACAGCCCGGCAGGCGAGTACAATGGCAGGGGGCGAGGGGACGAACCGCGGACCTACAAAACAGGCCCGCGCTACGCGCCCGGGGACCTTGAGGTTTTCGCTTGACGAAGAGTACGTTGCCACAGTCGGTAAAGGTAGCCCGCATTCTTGGCGCGCTGGGGATCGTCGGCGGAATCACGTTTTTCTACTTCCGCATTTTCAGCGTCAATAACGTGACGGTGGCCCTTTCGTTTCTGCTGGCGGTGCTGACGATTGCCACGCGTTGGGGACTGATTGCAGGGCTGGTGGCCTCGGTTGCCAGCATGCTTTGCCTTGATTTCTTCTTTATCCCTCCCGTCGGATCGATCACAATTGCGGACCCCCAGAACTGGGTGGCTCTTTCGGTCTTTGTCGTGACCGCGGTGATCGTCAGCCATCTTTCGGCGAGCGCAAAAAAACAGGCCCTGGAATCGACACAGCGCCAGAACGAAATGGAACGCCTTTACACCTTGAGCCGGAATTTACTGCTTCTGGAAGTCCACGGTCCTCTGGCCCAGGAAATTACGAATTCCATCGCCCAGGTGTTTGAGTTGCCGGGCCTGGCGTTTTATGACCGCACCAGCGACCGGATTCACCGGGCCGGTCCGCACGACATTCCTGTGGATGCCGGCAAACTGCGGGACACGGCATTGCAAGGCACGGTTTTCCACGATGCCACAACCAAAACCACGGTCATTCCGATCAGCCTGGGAGGCCAGCCGATGGGCAGTTTGGGAATTCAGGGCTCGCAGGTGTCGGAGACGGCGTTGCACGCCATCGCCAATCTCACGGCCATCACCTTGGAACGCGCCCACGCTCAGGATGTCGCCACCCGCGCCGAAGCCGCTCGGCAGAGCGAGGAATTGAAGTCCACGATGCTCGATGCCCTGGCGCACGAGTTCAAAACACCGCTCACGCCGATTAAGGCGGCGGTGACCTCCATGTTATCCGACAGCGACTTGAGTCCCACCCACCAGGAACTGCTGCGCATCGTGGACGAGGAGACGGACCGGCTGAACTCCATGCTCACCGATGCCATCCAGATGTCGCGGATCGAAGCGGGCCAACTTCAGTTGCACCGGAGCCCGCAGCCCCTGCGCAGGATTGTCCAAGCGCAATTGGAGAAGCTGGGAGAAAACCTGGAAGGCCGCACGGTGACCGTGGAAGTCCCCGAAAGTCTCCCCCCGGTAAGTGTCGACCCGGAATTCATAGGAATCGTGATCTGGCAGTTGGTAACCAACGCGCTGCGCTACACGCCGCCGGGCAGCCCTCTTACCCTACGCGCCAGCGCGGAAGAGACGGAAGTTATCGTGAGCATCGAGGACTGCGGGCCGGGGATTTCCGAAAAGGAACAACGGAGAGTATTCGAAAAGTTTTACCGCGGCAAAGACCAACGGGATAGGATACCGGGTACGGGCATGGGCCTCACCATTGCGCGGGAAATTGTGCGCGCCCACCATGGCCGGATCTGGGTGGAGAGCGAACCCGGAAAAGGGGCTAAATTTTCATTCTCGGTCCCCCGCCCTCCCAGGGAGTTTCTACTGTGACGAATGCCAGAATTTTGGTTGTCGATGATGAACCGCAGATTCGCCGCGTGATGAGCACCACACTGGTGGCGCGCGGGTACATGGTCAGCACCGCGCGCAGCGGCGAAGAGGCTCTGGACAAAGTACGCGAGGAGCGCTTCGACCTGGTCCTTCTCGACATGAATATGCCGGGAATCGGCGGCATGGAAGCCTGTCGCATCATCCGCTCGCAGAGCGACATTCCCATTGTGATTCTTTCCATTCGCAATGCGGAAAAGGAGAAGGTTGAAGCGCTGGATGCCGGCGCGGATGACTACGTGACCAAACCCTTCAGCATGCCGGAACTCTTAGCCCGCATTCGCGCCGCCCTCCGCCGGGCGCCGCTCGCAAGTTCGGGCACACCCGATGTGCTGGACCTGGGCCAGACCGTAATCAACTTTGTCGCTCGCCGGGTTACCGTCAACGGCACGGAAATACGCTTGACTCCCAAAGAGTTTGATCTTCTTCGCTACCTCGCCAGTAATCCCGATGAGGTCATCCCCCATGTCAAGCTTCTGCAGGCGGTGTGGGGGCCGGATTATGGCGGTGAGGTGGAATACCTCCGCGTCTTCATCAACCAGCTTCGCAAGAAGATCGAGCCGGATCCTTCCCACCCCGCGCATCTCCTGACCGAGCCTTGGGTTGGCTACCGGTTCAGTCCTTCTAAAAAGGGTAGTGGTACGGTTTGATGTTGTAGCGGCGAGTTTACCTCGCCTGTTGGCGGCATAAAGCCGCCTCTACATCGAACTGTATCACTACCCGAAAAAGGGCTAACGAAATCTTGAGCAAGTCTTTATGATATCTTTATGGGCCTCGGAGCACCATGGTTACGGTGACTCCCATGGAAGCCCACTCTGGTGATGAGTACCATCTCGCCTCCCCGGTTTTCTCTCATGACGCCACAGACCATGATACGATTGACGGTCAGGCTGAACAGGGACTGGGAGTTCTTGTGATCTTTACGGACGCGTCGGGGACGCGGGCAGCCCTCGAAATGGCGGACGCACTGGCGCAAAAGTTGGAGGCGCACATACGGCTACTCGTGCCCTATGAAGTGCCCTACGCACTTCCCCTGACAAAGCCTGCGGTGCCGGTGGAATTCCTGGAGGGCCAAATCCGCAACTTGGCCGGTAAGACTCGCCTGGAGGTCGCAGCGCACATTTACCTATGCCGCGACAAAAGGTGCGCTTTGGAACTTCTCCTGAAGCCGCATTCCTTGATCGTCGTAGGCGGCAAGAAACGCTGGTGGCCAACCTCGGCGCAAAAACTTGCGCAGGGTCTCCAAAAGGATGGGCACCACGTCATTTTCGCGGAGCTGAGGTGATATCGCCGTGGTAGACCTGGCTTATATCTTGATTGGCGTGCTGTTTTTCGTCGGTTGCTGGATTTTCACCCGCATTTGTGAGCGTCTCTAAGGAGGGCTGACCCATGGATTTTATCATTGCCGGCATCGCCGCATTGTTTCTGTTCGCATATCTGGTTTACGCCCTCTTGCGTCCAGAGGAGTTCTGAGGAGGCTTGCATGACCGTGCCTGGGTTTGTGTACATTGTGGTGTTTTTTCTGTGCCTGTTGGCGCTGACCAAGCCGCTGGGCCTTTACATGGCTCGGGTTTTCCAGGGCGAGCGCACATTTCTCCATCCTCTGCTGCGGCCCTTAGAACGGCTCATTTACAAGCTATGCGGCATTCGGGAAACCTCCGAACAGCGCTGGACGCAATATTCTGCATCGGTTATTGCTTTTAGCCTGATGGGCTTCCTGTTTGTCTACGCCATCCAGCGCTTGCAGGGACTTCTGCCGCTTAACCCCATGCACTTCAGCACTGGCCATGCTCCCAGTTACGCCGTGCCTATGACGCCGGACCTGGCGTTCAATACCGCCGTGAGCTTCGTGACCAACACCAACTGGCAGGCCTACGGCGGCGAACAGACGCTCAGCTATCTCGTGCAAATGGCCGCGTTAACAGTGCAGAACTTCGCCTCCGCGGCGGCGGGCATCGCTGTGGCGATCGCGCTCATTCGCGGTTTTGCCCGCAAGCAAACCAGCACCATCGGCAATTTCTGGGTTGACGCGACACGCGCCACGGTTTACGTGCTGCTGCCTCTGGCGTTGGTGTTTGCCCTTTTTCTCTGCTTTCGCGGGGTGCCCCAAACTCTTAAGTCCTACCAGAAAGCCACCACGGTGGAAGGAGCGACTCAAACCATCGCGGTGGGCCCGGTGGCCGGACAGGAAGCCATCAAGATGCTGGGCACCAATGGCGGTGGCTTTTTCAACGTCAATTCGGCCCATCCTTTTGAAAACCCGACCCCTCTCACGAATTTCATGCAGGTCCTGGCCCTTCTCAGCATCTCGTCGGGCTTAACCTATACGTTCGGGAAGATGGTGGGTGATACGCGTCAAGGCTGGGCGCTATTCGCCGCCATGGCGTTCCTCTTCTTTGTCGGCGTATTTATCTGCTATCCCTCCGAGCACGGGGGCAATCCGAACCTTGCCCGATTAGGGGTGGAGACCGCGGCCACTCCCACCCAATCGGGCGGCAACATGGAGGGTAAGGACGTTCGCTTTGGTATGGCCGGTTCCACCTTGTTTGCCACCGCGACCACCGACGCGAGCTGCGGGGCCGTGAACAGCATGCACGATAGCTATACGCCCCTCGGCGGCTTTATCCCCTTGTTCAACTTACAGACGGACGAGGTTATTTTCGGCGGAGTCGGGTCAGGTTTATACGGCATGTTGCTATACGCCATCGTCGGGGTTTTTATTGCCGGACTTATGGTGGGCAGAACCCCGGAGTATATCGGAAAGAAAATCGAGCAAAAGGAAGTGAAAATGGCCATGGTAGCGGTCATTGCCACGGCCTTCTCCATCCTGGTCTTCACCGCGATTTGCGCGGTCATTCCCTTCGCGAAGAACAGTTACTGGAATGCCCCAGGGGCGGCCATCGCGAATCTTGCGAACTCCGGCCCGCATGGTTTTAGCGAGCTCCTTTACACCTTTTCGAGCGCTTCGGAGAACAATGGCAGCGCCTTTGCGGGAATCAACCCCAATACTCCCTGGTATAACCTCCTGACCGCACTGGCCATGCTGATTGGGCGATTCGGCTTCATTCTGCCCACCCTGGCGATTGCCGGCAGCCTCGCCACCAAGAAGATAGTGCCCACCACCAGTGGCACGCTCCCAACTCATGGCCCGCTCTTTATCGGCCTCGTGGTGGGTACCGTGCTGGTGATTGGCGCCTTAACTTTCTTCCCGGCGCTTTCGCTGGGTCCACTGGTGGAGCACTTCTTCATGCGCGAAGGGAAACTCTTGTCCTCGCTGATGTTGACGATCGGGAGCTAATTCATGCCAACGACGACTGGAACGCCTCCTCTGATAGACGATTTAACGACCCTCGTGCCGAAGAAAATGGTACGGGCACGCCCCTTGTTCGATCCACAACTCATGGGGCGCTCCCTCAAGGCGTCGTTTGCAAAACTGAATCCAGTCACGCTTTTCAAGAACCCCGTGATTTTCGTGGTGGAAGTGGGCGCAACGCTCACCACGGTTTTTCTGATTCGTGACATTTTTGTCGGGGCGTCCGGCATCGGCTTCTCGCTGCAAATTTCTCTCTGGCTCTGGTTCACGGTGCTCTTTGCCAACTTTGCGGAGGCCATGGCGGAAGCGCGCGGCAAGGCGCAGGCTGACACCTTGCGCAAGGCCAAAACCGACTCCATGGCTCGGCGGATTGTCTCCTCCGGTGCGACAGAAATCGTTCCGGCCTCCAAGTTGCGCGCCCAGGACGTGGTCATCTGCGAGGTCGGCGAAATCATTCCCGGCGACGGCGAAGTCATCGAAGGCATCGCCACCGTGGATGAGTCGGTCATCACGGGCGAAAGCGCGCCGGTGATCCGGGAATCGGGTGGAGATCGCAGCGCCGTTACGGGCGGGACCAAGGTCCTTTCGGATCAGATCAAGATTCGGATCACCTCCAATCCGGGTGAGACGTTCCTCGATCGCATGATCGCTTTGGTAGAAGGAGCCGAGCGCCAGAAGACCCCCAACGAGATCGCGCTGAACATCCTGATCGCGGGGATGACTCTCATTTTTTTGCTGGCCGTTGTCACCTTGCAGCCGTTTGCCGTGTATTCCGTCAACTCCGCCCAGGCAGGAACGGTTCCCAGCGTAGCCGTGCTGGTTTCCCTCCTCGTTTGCCTGATTCCCACCACCATCGGCGGCTTGCTTTCCGCCATCGGCATCGCCGGGATGGATCGCGTCATGCAACACAACGTGCTGGCCATGAGTGGAAAAGCCGTTGAGGCTTCCGGAGACGTTAACACGCTGCTGCTCGACAAGACCGGCACCATCACCCTCGGCAACCGGCAGGCCGTGGAATTTCTTCCGGTCGGGGCGGTCACCGGCCCCGAGTTGGCGGACGCGGCGCAACTCGCCAGCCTGGCCGATGAAACTCCCGAAGGCCGCTCGATTGTGGTGCTCGCCAAACAAGCGTACAGCCTCCGGGGGCGCGAGGTTGCTGAGCACGAGGCTCACTTCCTCCCCTTCTCCGCTTATACCCGAATGAGCGGCGTCGACATCGACGGTCGCCACCTGCGTAAAGGGGCCACCGACGCCATTGTGCAGTTCGTCACCGGACAAGGCGGCAAGATACCCGCGAACTTCACCGAAATGTCAGATCGCATTTCCCGCACCGGAGGCACGCCACTCGCCGTCGCCGACGGCGATCGACTGCTCGGGATCGTTCACCTGAAAGATATCGTTAAAGGGGGAATGCGCGAGCGCCTGGAACAATTGCGGGTGATGGGAATTCGTTCCGTCATGATCACGGGTGACAATCCCTTGACGGCAGCGGCGATTGCCAACGAGGCGGGTGTGGATGACTTCCTCGCGCAAGCGACGCCCAAAGACAAGATGGAGTACATCAAGAAGGAACAAGCGCAAGGCCGGCTGGTCGCCATGACCGGTGACGGCACCAACGATGCACCCGCCCTCGCCCAGGCCGATGTGGGTGTGGCCATGAATACGGGTACCATGGCCGCCAAGGAAGCGGGGAACATGGTGGACCTGGATAGCAATCCCACCAAACTGATCGAGATCGTGGCCATCGGCAAGCAGTTGCTCATTACCCGCGGCGCGTTGACCACCTTTTCAATTTTGAACGATGTGTCCAAGTACTTCGCCATCATCCCGGCGATGTTCGCAGCCACCTATCCGGAGCTTGACAAGCTCAACATCATGCGTCTGCACAGCCCGCAGAGCGCCGTCCTGGCCGCGGTGATTTTCAATGCGCTGATCATCATCGCTCTCGTCCCCTTGGCCTTGCGCGGGGTGAGATACAAGCCGCAAAGCGCCGCCGCCATGTTGAGCCGCAACCTTTGGATTTACGGATTAGGCGGGTTCATTGCGCCCTTTCCATTTATCTGGCTGATCGACCGGCTGCTCGGTGTGTTGCACCTGGCTTAAGGAGCTTTGCATGCGCTACCAACTTACCCAAGCTTTTCGCTTCACTCTGTTGTTGACCGTACTCACCGGGCTAATCTATCCCGGCGTGGTCACGGGCCTTTGCCATCTCCTGTTCTCCCGCCCCGCGAACGGAAGCCTGCTGGAAGTTAATGGGAAGATCGTGGGTTCCACTTTGCTTGGCCAAAATTTCAGCAAGCCGGAATACTTCCACCCTCGGCCCTCGGCCGCTGGCAATGATGGCTATGATGCCACCGCTTCCAACGGCTCCAACCTCGGCCCCACCAATCAGAAATTGATCGATCGGGTGAAGACGGACATCGAGAAATTCCGCAAAGAGAACCCCGACTATCAAGGTCCCATTCCTGCAGACATGCTCACCACATCCGCCAGCGGTTTGGATCCGGACATCAGTCCCGCCTCCGCTCTCGCCCAAGCCCCGCGTGTGGCGCAGGCCCGTGGTGCTGCTTTGGATCAGGTAAAGCAGCTCATCGAGGCCCACAGCAAAGGGCGGCAATTGGGATTTCTGGGTGAGCCGCGCGTCAACGTGCTGCTCCTGAATGTTGATTTAGACCAGAAATTCCCCGCAAACAAACCGTAGTGCGAGGAACTGTAGCGCGGACCTGTTTTGTAGGTCCGCGGCTTTTCCTCGCCCATAGGGAACGAGCCGCGGACCTACAAAACAGGTCCACGCTACACCTGCTGCGGGGTGAGAAGATGAATCGATTCGGTAGTTTTGAAAATCGCGAATCTCAAATCTGATACCGCAAATCACAAATCGAAGACCAAAATGCGAAAATCGAAATGGAAGTTTCGAAAATCGCAAATCACCAATCGCAAATCACCAATCACTCAATCGCACGATGTGCCGATGACCCGATTCACCCCGGAGTCCGTCTTGCCGCCAAGCCTCTCCGATAGTACACTGCAAGCAAGGAGATTTCCGCTTGTATGCCGACCGATTTTGACCGTAGACCTGATCCAGAGCTGCTCCTCAAGCAGATTGAGGCGCCGGACGACCAACTCCAGCACGAACGCTTAAAGGTCTTTTTGGGCTACGCCTCCGGAGTAGGCAAGTCTTTTCGGATGCTGGATGAGGGCCGGCGCCGCCGGGCTCGCGGCCAGGATGTGGTGATTGGGGCCATTCAACCGGACCTGCCTGCCGAGCTCGAGCATCTGCTTCAGACTATCGAGGTGATTCCTCTCAAGAAAATCGGCAATGGCGAGGCCATGGATGTGGAGGCCATTTTGCGCCGTCACCCGCAAGTCTGCCTGGTGGACGGCGTGGCTTACAATAATCCTCCGGGCAGCAACAACCCCCAGCGCTGGCAAGATGTGGAAGAACTCCTGGCGGCCGGAATCGTCGTTATTACTTCCCTCAACCTTCAGCATATTGAGGAGCGCCGCGAGGCCGTGGAGAGGATTACTGGCAAGCACGTTACGGAAACCGTCCCCGAGCGATTCCTTTACAACGCCAACGAAATCATCCTCGTGGACGTACCGCCGGAACTCCTTCTGGAACGGGCCGGGCAGCCCTCCACGACCGCGCCGGCCTTGCCGGACACGCCGCGGCGGCTTTCCGCCTTGCGAGAGATTGCCTTGCTTCTCGCCGCCGAAGTGGTTGACCACCAGCTCGAGGACTACCTTCTCGCGCATGGTATCGAGCAGCTTTGGGGTACTCAGGAGCGGATCCTGGTGAGTCTGACGCGCGGCGCAAATGCCCACGCCATGATCGCGAGCGGAAGACGCAACGCCGACCGCTTCCACGGAGAACTTTTCGCCGTGTATGTCCGCCACGACCAGCTTTCCGAGAAAGATGAAACCATCCTTCAGGAGGAGCTCAATGAAGCGCGGCAGGTAGGTGCGCAGACTGCGGCCCTCGATGGGTACGACCCGGTTGAAACTCTGATGGATTTTGCGCGCGCACACCGGATTACGCAGATCTTTATCGGCCATCCCAGCCGCGTGCACTGGTGGGATCGCTTTCTGGGCGGCCCCTTGGATCAGCTCATTCGCGCCGCAGAAGGGATCGACGTGCGGGTGTTCCCGCATTGAATGCAGCTTTCAGCCATCAGCTTTCAGCTCTCAGCTTTCAGCAATCAGCTAAAGCTTCAGTGCTGAAGGGGTGAAAACGCTTAACTGCGATCAGGCTCCAGTTGAAGGCTGATAGCTGAAAGCTGATAGCTGAAAGCTTCTTATGGACACACCTTCTCGCCAGCGCGGCAGGCTTAAATTGTATTTGGGGTTCGCCCCCGGCGTCGGAAAAACCTATCAGATGTTGACGGACGCTCACGAACTGGTCAAGCGGGGCGTCGACGTCGTGATCGGTTATTTCGAAGCACATGGGCGCAAGGATACCATCGCGCAAGCTCAGGGGCTGGAGCTGATCCCGCGCTGCAAAATGGAATACCGGGGAGCGGTTTTCGAAGAGATGAATATGCAAGCCATCCTCGAACGCCATCCCGAGGTGTGCATCGTGGACGAACTGGCGCATACCAACGTTCCGGGCTCAACCCATTTGAAACGCTGGGAAAATGTCTTGGAACTGTTGGAGGCTGGAATCGATGTCATGACCACCATGAACATCCAGCACCTCGAGAGTCTGAATGATCAGGTCAAGGACATGACCGGCGTGCAGGTTCGCGAGACGCTTCCTGACTGGGTCATGAAACAGGCCGACGAAGTGGTCATGGTGGACCTTACGCCGCGTGCCCTGCTCAACCGGCTGGAGCGCGGCGTGGTGTATCCACCGGAGAAGGTCCAGCGCGCGTTGCAGAATTTCTTCAAGGAATCCACCCTCGTCGCCTTGCGGGAAATCGCCTTGCGGCAAACCGCGCATGAAGTGGAGGTTCGCCATGTGACCCTACCCGATTCCACAACCGAAGTCACGCCAACGGCCGCAGAAGAATCGAGCACGGGAGGCAATGATTTTGGCGGCCCGACCGACCGGATTCTCGTCTACGTGACGGAGCATCCCTCCACGGCCATGCTCATCCGCCGTGGCAAGCGAGTGGCGGATTATCTCCAGGCCGAGTGTTTTGCGGTATTCGTCCACACTGAAATCGATTTCAATACGTTGCCGGCCACCAAACGGGAAGCCGTGGAGCGCCACCTTAGCTTCGCGCGCAACCTTCATATCGAAACCAGGGTCCTGCAAGGTCAGAATATCGGGACCACTTTGCTCGACTTCGCCCGGCTTCATAACATCACGCAGCTTTTCATGGTGCGCCCCAAGTATTCCCCATGGGAGGGATTCATAGGACGAAACCTTATCCATCGAATTGTCCGTGATGCCCATGACATGCAAGTGACCATCGTCGCCGAACGGCGGCCCACCCGCCGCGAGTAACGGGCATTGCCAGAAGAGCGCGCAGCGCATTAATCGCTCAGGAATGCAGCACCAAAACTAAGAGTATTTCTCCCCTCTCCCCATTGGGGGAGAGGGGGGACCGCAAGGCGGAGGGGGCCCCACGTTTTGCAGGTCGTGGGGGTAAGGGGGTTCGTGCCAAGATGAATGCCCAGGGCCAAGCAATTGTAGCAGACCTCCGCCTTTTGAGGTCTGCGGCTCTTCCCTAGACTCGCGCTCCCGAACCTGAGGGCAGGCGTCCGTCTTCGAGATTCCAGGTCTTTGCAAGAAAAGAGCCGCGGACCCCAAAAACGGGGGTCCGCGCTACCCCCTCACCCGGCTCGCCCCGGCGTGGTGGAGCGGCGAATTAAGCAGCGCGCGCGCGCTTGGCGATGTTCGAGGCATCTCCGGGAACCGGCACTTCCGCCTTAATGGCCACCGGTCCCATGGCGTATTCGGTGGGGCCGAGGCGTTCATTGGAATCCATAACCTCCTCCCACTTTACCTCTTTGCCCGTATACGCCGCGGTCCTTCCCATGATGGCAGCGAGCGTAGCGTGGGCCACGTGTTCGGCTTCGTTAACGGGCTGGTTGGTGCGGATGGCCGTGACGAAATCCACATGCTCCTGATCGTAAGGGTTGAATTTCGTCTTGCCGGGATCCTGTCCCTGTTCCTGATATTTCCACACCACCTTGTTGGTCAGGTCATAGATGGTGTTTCGGCAGTTCGTGTAGCCCTCCGTCCCCACGACGTACTCGGAGACGTCCTCCTCGCACCCCTCGATCTGACGGCACATGCTCTCCAGGATTCCGCCGTTGGGGTAAGTGTACTGCAAGCTGAAGAAGTCGTACTGGTCGCCCGTCACTTTCTGGACGCGGCCGCCGCAACCGATGACGCTCGTGGGGTTCATTCCCGTGAACCAGAGGACGGCGTCAAGATTATGGACGTGCTGCTCGCAGATGTGGTCCCCGGAAAGCCAACGCCAGTTACACCAATCGCGAATCATGGCTTCCATATCCGACCAGCCCTTCTTCTTTTGCACATACCACAAGGGGCCGCCGTTCCAGCGGGCGTAGGCTCCCACGATCTGGCCGATGGCACCATGGGAAACGCGATTATAGGTTTCCTGATAGGCGCGGTCGTGCCGCCGCTGGGTTCCCGCCACCACGCACAGATTGTAAGTCGCGGCTTTCTGTCCGGTCGCCAGGACGGAGCGCACGCCCGGGGCATCGACGGCGCACGGCTTCTCGATAAAACAGTGTTTCTTGGCGTCCACGGCGGCATCGAAATGCAGGGGCCGGAAATGCGGCGGCGTGGCCATCAGCACCAAGTCCACGTCGGCGGCCAGTACTTTCTTGTAGGCATCAAAGCCCACAAAGCAATGGTCGTCGGCAACTTGCACCTGCGCCTTCTGGGCAAGCTCGCTGCGGCATTTGTCGAGATGGTCTGGGAAGAGGTCCCCCAACGCCACGATTTTGAGGTTGGGTCCCGCCTTGAGAAAGTTCAGGGCAGCGCCGGTCCCCCGCTCGCCGCAGCCGATCAATCCCGCCTTCAGGACCGAACCCTCCGGGGCCAAGTCCACGAACGTCACCGGCGGGTAAGTCTTCTTGCAACTCGCCAGCACCGCCCCGGCGCCGACGGCCGCGACTGCGCCGATAAATGTTCGCCGGTTAAAATCCCGTTTTTCCTTTTCAGTCTTCTCATCAGTCATATTGGGTCTCCTTTAAAATAAGAATTCATTTCGAATAGGCGTAGCGCGGACCTGTTTTGTAGGTCCGCGGCTTTTACTTAGTCAATAGGGGACGAACCGCGGACCTACAAAACAGGTCCGCGCTACACTTGCTAAGTTCGCGCGTTCTTGGCAATGTTCGCGGCATTTCCGGGCACGGGAATTTCCGCCTTGAGGGGAACGGGCCCCATGGCGTATTCCGTGGGACCGAGGCGCTCATTTGAATCCATCATCTCTTCCCACTTCACCTCTTTCCCCGTGTAGGCCGCAGTCCTGCCCAGGATTCCGATTAGCGTCGATTGTGCCAGGTGCTCCGCTTCGTTCACCGGCTGATTGGTGCGGATGGCGTTGACGAAATCCACGTGCTCTTGATCGTAAGGATTGAATTTGGTCTTTCCCGGATCCTGGCCTTCCTCCTGGTATTTCCACACCACCTTGCCCGTAAGGTCAAAAATCGTGTCTTTGCAATTGGAGTAGCCCTCCGTCCCCAATATGTAATCGGAGACTTCATTGGCGCACCCGTCAATCTGCCGGCACATGCTGTCATTGATTCCGCCGTTGGGGTAAGTGAACTGCACGTGGAAGTGGTCATACTGGTCGCCCGTCACGCGCTGCACGCGCCCCCCGTCGGCGATGGCCGTCGCTGGGGTCATTCCGGTAAACCAGAGGACGGTATTGAGATTATGGACGAACTGTTCCACGATGTGGTCGCCGGAAAGCCATCGCCAGTTCACCCAGTCGCGAATCATGGCTTCCATCTCCGACCACCCTTTCTTCTTCGGCGCATACCACAATTGGCCGACGTTGTAGCGCGAGCGCGCCCCGAGGATCTGGCCGATGGCGCCGTGGGAGACGCGATTGTAAGTTTCCCGGTGGGGGCGGTCGTGCCGCCACAGAGTTCCCGACACCACGCATAGATTGTAGGTCGCGGCCTTCTGGCCGGTGGCCAGGATGGAACGTACGCCGGGAGCGTCAACCGCGCACGGTTTCTCCAGAAAGATGTGCTTCTTGGCATCCACCGCGGCATCGAAATGCTGGGGCCGGAAATGCGGCGGCGTGGCCAACAGCACCACGTCCACATCGGTTTCGAGCACTTTCTTATAGGCATCAAACCCGATAAAGCAATGGTCGTCGGCGACTTTCACCTGAGCGTTTTTGGCAAGATCATCGCGGCACGCGTCCATATGGTCCTGAAGGACGTCGCCCAGCGCCACAATCTTAAGGTTGGGTCCGGCCTTGAGAAAGTTCAGGGCAGCGCCGGTGCCGCGGTTTCCGCAGCCGATCAATCCGGCCTTCAGCACGGGACCGTCCGGGGCCGCATCGACGAAGGTCATGGGCGGGTAAGACTTCTTGCAACTGGCCAGAACCGCTCCGGCGCCTACAGCGGCAACAGCGCCCATGAAGAATCGCCGACTGAAATCCCGCTTTTCCTTTTCCGTCTTCTCATCCGTCATCTCAGATCTCCTTTAAAGTAATGGTTAATTTAGTATTATTAAATAATATGACGTCAAAGCTGTTAACTTAAGCTGAGCGTTCCCAATTCGACCCCCTCACCCCCGGCCCCTCTCCCCCAAGGGGGCGAGGGGAGCAGTATTTTTCTCACATCCCTCGCCCCCTTGGGGGAGAGGGTGGACCGCCACCGGCGCTTTCATCAGCCGGGGCAGGACGGGTGAGGGGGTCTCTCGCGATCAAATTCATGAATGATTCCCTCAAACCACTCATGTGAACGGTATTGCCACCCGTCAATTCTTCGCGGCAGATCCTCCCAGCCGATTTCCGGCGGTCTGGGCGGCCTCGTCGTATTCGCGGACCACTCGGAAGCCCACATCGGTACAGTCCGAATACCACCAAATGCTCTTGGGCGATTGCGGGTCGGTGAGCAGCCAGTCTTCCTCGCGGGTGTGGTCGCGTGCGGCGCAGCGCAAGTCGGCAGCGTCGGAACGATAGGAACCTCCCCGCACCACGTGCTCCTTGCCGGAGTCCGGGCCGCGAGGATCCGTGACCCCGGATTCCGGCAGCTGCGAATACGCGTCGGGGTCGTACCAATCCAGGCAGAATTCCCGCACGTTGCCCAACATATCCACCATACCCCAAGCATTGGGTTTGGTCATGCCGGTGGGGTGAGTTTCATCCAAGCTGTCAACCTGATACCAGGCATAATCGATGAGCGGCGCGGTCTTCACTCCCAACCAGCGATTCAGCCATCGTTGGTTGGTGAACGAAGCAGGATCGCCGGCAAAGAAATAAGGAAAAGTGGCGCCCGCGCGGGCAGCGTATTCCCACTCCGCCTCCGTGGAAAGCCGGTATTTCTTTCCGGTAATTTGCGAGAGCCACTCGCAATACTTGGTGGCGGCGTAATAGGTCATGGTGATGGCAGGCCGCAATCCTCTGCCCCAGCCCTGGTCAGGCGATCCGTAAGGCGGGGTGGGACCACTCACGGCGTCGGCTTTGCCGGATGCCGGAGCATCCCGATTGCGTCCGGTGTTCCCGCGTTGGAGCAGGTAAACCTCGTACTCGCGCCACGTCACTTCCGCCCTTTCCATCCAGAACGGGCTGATCTTCACCGGATGGACCGGGCCTTCTTCGGCGCGCCGGTAGGGTTCCGACTCGGGGCTGCCCATCTGGAACGTGCCCCCGGGAACCGCCACCATGCGGATTTTCACTGCCGAACCGGGAATCACTTCGGTGTAGCTCTTGAACCCCTGAGGGCTTAAAGGGAACGCCTTTTCGAGTTCCTGTTCCTGCGCGGCGGCCTCATCCACCACTTCTTCAGCTTCCTTGCCGCGATAGTGCCCCGTGTGCAGGTGGCAGTTGATGCACCGCATTTTGTCCTTGGAGCGCTGGTAGTGCAAGTGCCCATCCACGCCCTTCTTGGAGAGCCCGGCGCTGAAAAGGTTGGCGTGGCAGCGAATGCAAGCACTGTCGTAAGTGAACGCGCGGGCTTGGGTCAAAGTCTGCTTGGATTGCCAGTTGATTTTGTTGAGATCCTTGAAAAGTTTGCCGTAAATATCCTGGCTCCCCAAGCGAGCTTTCTCGGTGTAATAGCCCATCCCCCCGCCGGGGAGGTGGCAATCGATGCAATGGGTCACCACCCCGCTCTTGTTGGTGAAATGCGGCGAGCGAATCCAAGTTTGCGTGGCGTCCGGATGGGCATGGCAAGTCTGGTCGCAGAACTTGTCCGAGGAGGTGGCGTCCACGCCCCCTTTGCCCGACAGAACGATCAAGACCCCGATGATGATCCCAGCTCCAATCAGGCTGAGATTCCTAAGACGAAGACCCACCTTTTGAGACCTCAACGGAAGGACAAGTCAAAAGTCAAAGCGCAAAAGGCAAAACGCAAAAGTGCGATCCTCAATAACCACCATCTTGCATTTTTGAATTCCGCCATTTGGGCTTGCCTTTGACATATTGCTCGTTCACTTGTTCTTCGCTTTGGCTTTTGCCAATTGCGTTTTGCCTTTTGACTTGTTCTTAAACCTGTACTCATTTTGCTGCTAGGCCGCGGCATGGCGCCGGAAAACCACGCGAGGCGTTATACTTCCATTCCCCGCCCACCCGCCGAACCCATAAGGCCGCCACGCCCGGAAGGGATTCAGCAACCCGCATTCCATCCGCCATGGACATTAAAGAAAACGCCGTGCCGAGCGAGTCCGCGGTGGTGGAATCCCTGGCCATTACGGTGGTGCTGCTCTCGCCTTCCAGTGCCCAGCCCGTTGCAGGATTAATGACGTGCGAATAACGATGGCCATTAAGTTCTAAGAACTGATGCTCATCGCCGGAGGTGGAAACCGCAGCGGTGCGGAGCAGCAGCGTGCAAGGCGCTCCCCCGGCGTCGGCGTCGGCCGTGCCGACGTCAACATTCCAGCCGGATCTTCCCGGCGGGGGCTCGCCCACCACAACCTCTCCCCCCGCCACCACCATGGCGTGGTCAATTCCCTGCGCTTGCAGGACGGCCAGCATTTGGTCCGCGGCATAACCCTTGCCGATGGCGCCAAGATCCAGCTTCATCCCGGCGCGCTTCAGGAACACGGCGTGGTGCGCAGGGTCCAATTCGATGTTGCGGTAATCCACCAGAGATTTTGCCTGCGCTATTTCCCCAGGATCAGGCAAGCGGCCGGCTTTGCGTGCGCCGCGCCATAGATCAACCAACGGGCCGATGCTGACGTCGAAGACGCCGCGGGAAAGCTCCGAGGTCCAGAGGGACTTCGCCAGCACGTCGTAGAGGTCGCTGCTCACCGGGAACGGGGCCGTGGAGCCCTCGCGCGACAGGCGCATCAGTTCGCTATCGGCGCGGTAGTCGCTCATGATCTGTTCGAGTTCCTCGGCGCGAGCAAAGGCCGCCTCCGCCGCTCTTGACGCTTGGGCGCTCGAAGCCGAATACACCTCGATGCGAAACATCGTCCCCATGCGGGGGAGAGAAAACTCAAATCGCTTCAGGGGGGGGTTCGCCGCCAAAACGCCGAGGGGTATGGAAAGGAAGCCCAGCACCAGGGCCAGACATACGAGTGTGGTGCGACGGGCTAAGCAACCGATCGGGCGCTGGGGTGAGCGATGGATGGAGTGAAAGGGCAAATCCAACGAAATACCTGCCAATGCAAAAAACCCTGGGGCGGAGTGAGGATCCGGGACGAGAGCCGTTCACCAACACTTGGCCTTGCAGGTTTTCTTAACCGGGGTCGATGCCGGGGGATCGCAACACGGCCACTTTGCATCGCCCCTCTCCTGGCGGCCACCACCGGGAGGCGCATGATTTATCGCACAATCCTGCGCATTTGCATAGCCCTTTTGCTAATAAGGAACCACTCGAAGGGAGACCCTGCCATGATGCTGCCCACCAGGATACGGTTCATCTTTACATCAGCACAGCATTTCGCGTAGATTGAAGGCATGACTCTGGAAGCCATCAAGGAAGCGATCACGGACCTTCCCCGAAACGAAAAGGCTCGTTTGGCTCCATGGCTCCTCCAGCAGGACATGGAGGAATGGGACCGGCAAATCCAAGAAGACTTCTCCCCCGGCGGCAACGGGATGGCTTTGCTGGAAGAGGCGGAGGCCGACGTCCGGGAGGGACGTGTTAAGCCGATGGATGAGTTTCTGATCGAGGCCAAGGCTCGAAGCAACCAGCCAAAACCCCAACCGTGAAGCCCTTACGATCTTCCGCCACATCACGCTTTTGGAAACTCTTCGCCAATAACGTCCTGAATGGCGTGAAATAGGGATGGTGCCCGCCGCTTCGTCAAGCGGACCCGCTGCCGCCTGCGCGTCTCAATAGCTTTCCAACTTGGGCTTGTGTTACCATTTTCTCTGCGTTATCGTCATTCTCGCGCAACCTTACAGCCTTGCTCGGAAGGGGTTGCCATCGGGAGAAATGCCATAAATTGAAAGGACGGCTTTCTTATGTCTGGCCATTCTAAATGGGCAACCATTAAGCACAAGAAGGGCGCGGCGGACGCGCGCCGCGGCAAGATCTTCACCAAAATTATCAAGGAAATATCCGTCGCTGCCCGGATCAGCGGGGGTGACCCGGATTCCAATCCCCGCCTGCGTACGGCGATCCAAGCGGCCAAAGCCGAGAACATGCCGGCGGACAACATCAAGCGCGCCATCCAGAAAGGCACCGGCGAATTGCCTGGCACCATCATTGAGGAAGCAATTTACGAGGCTTATGGACCCGGCGGTGTCGCCATGATCGTGGAAGTCACCACCGACAACAAGAACCGAACAACCTCCGAAATTCGCCATATCTTTGCCAAGCACGGCGGGGCGTTCGGCGCCTCGGTAGCATGGATGTTTCACAAGAAGGGATACGTGGTCGTGGAGAAAGACAAGGCCGACGAGGAAAAGTTGCTCGAGCTCATCACCGAGGCCGGCGCCGACGATATGAACGACGACGGCAGCAACTGGGAAATCCTCTCTGCGCCGGAGAACTTCCACAATGTGGTGGAAGGTCTCAAGGCTGCGCAGATCACTCCTGCGGCGGCGGAAGTCTCCATGGTGCCGCAGAATTACGTGAAGCTCACCGGCAAGCAAGCCGACCAGATGCTGCGGCTGATGGATGAATTAGAAGACCACGAAGACGTTTCGCACGTCTACGCCAACTTCGACATCGAAGAAGCGGAATTGCACGCGCTCACGCAGGACAAATAGCGGGCGGCGTGAATCCCCTGCGTTGGGGGGAGAGGCGCGCCGGCGCGGCGGGCGGGTCCGGGATAGTCGGGAAGATTCCCCTTTGGGGAATTCTTCCTCCTCCCCAGGCCGAGACGCCGGTCCCACCGCAAGGTTCTCCGCGGGGACAGGCAGGGCGCCCTTCTGAACGTTTGAGGACATCGATCGAGGAGGTAGTTTCACCATCGCGCCTAGCTTCGAGGTTCGTCGAGTTTGCTACCATTGCTTGGCGACAGCATTCCTGGCGCTCCTTCCGGGAGTTTACGCTCTTCCGGCGCAGGTGACCCCCTCCGTCCCACGGCTCACCTTCACCAAAACCTTAAAGGACAGTTCCCCTGAATACATGGCGTTGAGTATTGATGCCAACGGTGAGGGCACGTACGATTCGCACAAATTAGACGATTCCCCGTCTCCTCACCCTTTGCAGATCTCGGCGGGTACCACTGCGCGGATCTTTTCCCTGGCAGAGTCCCTGCATTACTTCCGCTCCGTCGACCTCGAGAGCCACCACCGAGTGGCGAACATGGGCCTGAAAACTCTGACCTACGAGGCCGGGTCGGATATTAACCGGGTGCAGTATAACTACACAGAAAATCGCGCCGCCCAGCAGCTCACCGACACCCTCGAGAAAATCGGCAACGTCGAGGAACAGATTCGTCAGCTTGAATATGACATGAAGTATGACCACCTGAGCCTGCCTCAAGCTCTGCGCCAAATCCAGATTGGCCTGAATGAACACAACTATGTCGAGGCCGCACTGATGATCCCCACGCTGGAAAAAATCTCCACCAACCCTCGCTTTATGCACTTGGCCCAGTCCCGCGCCCAAGAGATCATGCAGCGCATTCATGAGGATAAGTAGCCGGGGGCAACGGCCCGTAGGCGTTGCCGACGGGTGAGGGGGTCCTTCGCACTATGCATCCCTAGCCGTGAGTTCGGGAACACCGCGGCGCAAAGCGGCGAGGACGCGGCAGCGTCATGGGTGTTCCGAGCGAAGAGACCCCCTCACCCGCCCTCCTCCGTCGGGCACCCTCTCCCCCTGGAGAGGGCTTTGATCTCTCGTGCGCCCGGCCAGTTCGAAAGGGATCAACGCGCTTCGGCCCACCTTCTCCCCTCGGGAAAGTACTTCGCGCCCGCAATTTCTTACAGGTTCCTTTCGCTCTACAGGCTGCGGAAAAACGTGTAGCGGCGGGTTTACCCCGCCATTCGCACGTGGCAATAGTTGATGTGATGGCGACCTAAGGTCGCCGCGACATCTCGCACCAGGGGTTTTTCCGCAGCCTGTATAGCCCCCGCACCGCATCACACGGAGATTTAAAGGATTAACAACTGCCATGTCCTCACGGCTCGCGTCGTGGGCCACAATCTGTCGGCTCTGACGGGCCTGGGCAAGCGCGGGAACGATTTCGGACAATCCGAGGTCGCGGTGCAGTTTGAAGCTGGAGCGGCGAGTTTACCTCGCCATATCGCGGCGTAAAGCCGCCTCGACGTGAAACTGCACCACGGCCCAGCCAGACGCCCTGCCTCCCGGATCCTCCCGGTCTGTGGGGAATTCGCCAAAATCATCGTAGCCTATGGCCGCCAGGTTGCGGCGGTAAGGGGCGGAGAACTGTGTCCGGGTGGAATGGCGCAGCCGGGAGAGGTGTCCGGTGTCCGGGCAAGGGCTCGTGGGTTGGGGCGAGAGGCTAGTCTCCTGGCAATTTGGCGGGGCGGCTTCTGGCGATGTTCTAGAAACAAAAGAGGATCTCCGTTTCGAGCAAAAATGTCTGAAAGGTACATCTCATTCAAATCAATACAGTTAGCGCGAAAGCCGGGATCTCGAGCGAAAAACCGGGGCAAGGCTCTGGCGATGTGTTAGAAAAAAAAGGGTTTAGAAATGAAGTGCGAAAATCTTGTAAAAATCGATGTTATTGAAAATGATCGAGTTAGTCCAACCACCGATGGCCAGGGTCGCGAAAAAAAAGGGTAAAAAATTGAGGCAAAATTTCCTTAAGTTATTGAAAACACATGTAGAAAAAATGTCCGTTTATCGTTCTCTGGCGATGTTGATGAAACCAAAGAAGTTAAAGCCACTCTCTGGCGATGTTGATGAAAATAAAGTAGAAAGGCGTGGGACGCGAAATCGGGAAAAATCGAAGGTGGCGCGAGTCACGGCTTACCAACTGGCTGACGCGGCGCAAACTTCGTGGCAGTTCAAGATTTCCTCAGAATTTAAAGAAGGCCTAGATACACTGCATGAACTAGCGCACGGAGTGGCAAATAATGTTAACGAGAGAATACATACCTTGAGACGTCGAAACTTTCGGGCTGTTGGAATCGTCAAGGTAAGTGTAGGATAGGGGATGAAGCCAGCCGGTCGGTGGCAAGGAGGTGGCCAATGAAACCCCGCATCCGTTTCTCATTGGAAATCCTAACAGCAGGGTTCCTCACACTGCTTACAATAATTCCGGTTTGGGCGCAAAGTTACTCCCACGCTCGCATCGTTCGTTTGAGTTTCGTGGAAGGCAACGTAACTGTGCAGCGCCCTGATGTGCCGGCGTGGGCTGAAGCGCCGGTCAACATTCCCCTCCAGGAAGGCTTCAAGCTGTCCACGGGGGAAAACAGTTTCGCGGAAATACAGTTTGAAAACGGCGGCACTATCCGGTTGGGCCAGTTTTCATTACTCACGTTCACGGAATTGGAGCTGGCTCCCGATGGCGGCAAGATCAATCACGTAGACCTTCGCCAGGGTTACGCCACATTTCATCCTCTTTCTTCTGATGGAGGGGATTCGCTGCAAGTGGGCACGCCGTACGGCACGCTTATCGCCCAAGGGGGCACGCGGTTCCGCGTGGATTTGGACGAGGGCCTGGAGCGCGTGGAAGTTTTCCATGGCGCGGTGGAGGTGCAAAGCGATCTGGGCGCCATGACGCTCCAGAAGGAGTCCGTACTGGTCATGCAGCCGGGCGCCTCTGAGCCCACGGTTGTTTCCCAGGGCATCACCGAAGATGATTGGGATCAATGGGTGGATGATCGCGAGGCGCGCGTCGCAATGCCGTCCACCGGTCCGTCACCGGACAATTATTCGGGTGGCGCGTCGGAGGCCACTTACGGGTGGGACGACCTCCAGCAATACGGCAATTGGTCGAACGTGCCAGGAGCGGGCTACGGTTGGACTCCCACTTCGGTTAACGCCGGTTGGGCGCCTTACTCGAACGGCCAGTGGTGCTGGTACAACGGATGGGGCTACACCTGGATTGGCGCTGAACCGTGGGGTTGGTTGCCCTACCACTTTGGCTGGTGGGAATTCATCGCGGGAATCGGTTGGGTATGGTTCCCGGGCAGTCTCACGACGTGGTCTCCAGGCAAGGTCACATGGTTTCACGGCCCGAATTGGGTCGGCTGGACTCCCTTCGAGCACCGGAAGAATGGCGCCATCGCCTGCGGCAATCATTGCGGCGGGGGCGTCGTGAGCGCCTCAACCTTCCGTCATGGGGGGCTCGTGACTTCCAATGTCATGCTGGGGATCAACCCCACCTCGGGGCAGAGGGTTAAGGAGCCGGGAATTATCCCCTCGACGGCGGCCGAACTGACCGCGCCGGCCGTGTCACTCCCCGCCGCGCAGAGCCACGGCTTCCGGGGGGAGCCTGCGCACGCTCCGCTGGGAGCGGCTATTCCCACCACGGCAACGTCCTCGCCGGGAACACTCCACCACAGCGCGGCGCCTCCCAATTCCACGATCGTCTATGATCCTCAGCAGGATCGTTACATTAACAGCCATCGCCCCATGACGCCGCAGCAACCGCCGGTCTCGCGGCCTGAAGCGAGCACTCTCACCACACCGGCTTCGAATCCTGGACAGATCCAACCGGTGCCGGTCGGGAGCCGCGGGCCTAGTGGGCAAGCCGCGGAAAATCAAGGAACCATTCAGCCCAACCCCGCTGGGATTTCTTACGCCAGGCCAGCGCCTTCTGCGCCGAATAGCAATCCCTCCGGAGGTCGAGTGGCCGAAGGCGTTGGCCAACCCAGTGGAAGCCATGTTAGAGGTGAGGGCTCATCCGCCGGAGGTCATGCCGGTTCTGCCCCCGCCGGAGGAGGGCACATCTCAAGCGCACCGGCAGGTGGCGGGGGTGGGGGCGGCGGTGGGCACGCCGGAGGTGGTGGGAGTGGCGGGGCTTCTTCCGGCGGCCACCACTAATCTCCAAATGGGTAGCGCGGACCTGTTTCTTAGGTCCGCGGCTTTTTCTTGCCCATAGGGAACGAACCGCGGACCTACAAAACAGGTCTGCTACATCCGCTGCCAATTTGATGGACACATGGCGCGCTCATCCGAACGCCAAGGGTGAGCGCGCTTTTGCATTTCTAGCCGGGTCGTAGTCAAGAAATCACCATGCCCGCGTAACCCACCACCGCGCTGCGGTCGCCACTGGCGTCAGCCGAGGTGGCATAGCGGACCAGTTCGGCGCGGGTTGCACCCAGGTCTTTGACTGCGGTGAGCATGGCGACGGCAGGGCCGTTGCCGCACATGGAAATGTCTTCTTTGCGAACGACCTCATACAAGCCTGCGGGATCAAGAGCCAGGATCTGGTCAATGGCTTTGCGGTCCTTGATGCGCGTGACGTCATCGGGCTCGTAATGGTTCATGTCGCTGGAAGCGACGATCAGCACGGGGTCCGCCGAGGTCTTCAGCGCGTGAGCCATCCCATGCCCCAGCGACTCCAGAGCCGCATAGCGGCTCACGCCGATGGCGATGGGAACAAAAGTAAATGCGCCTACGCTGCGCTGCAAGAAGGGAAGCTGGACTTCAATGGCGTGTTCATCTTCGTGAGCCTTAGCATCCTCCATCAGGAGATGGCAGGATTGGCGCAGACTCGCGGCCAATTCGGCGTCAATGCGCACGGCGCCCAGCGGCGTCAGCCACTCGCCTCTCGACATGATCGCCAAGGGCGCGCCGCGTCCCGTGTGATTGGGGCAAAGGATGATGTAAGTGGCGCGCGCCGGCAGCCACTGAAACACTGCCCCCGCCACCGGGCCGGAATACATATAGCCGGCATGGGGGACGATGCAGCCCAAGGCCGCTTCCGTCTTTTCCGGCCGAGGCGCATCTGCAGCGAGGTATTGGTCGAGCTGCCGCACGAGTGCTTCGGGCTTGGCGGGATAGAAGCGCCCCGCTACGGCCGGGCGTCGGACCTCGGGCGTTTGCATGGGTGAATCCTATGCTTCACGCCACACCGGTGTCAAGCGAATCGCCGGAGCCAGCCATTTCGGAAGATGGGCTAGGAGAAGTTAGCCTCACTTTCCCAGCGTGACGGCGAAAGTCGGGTGGCAATTGGCGGCGGGATCGTTGGTTACCGACTTGGTCAGATCGCCGCTGCGGATCGTGAACTCCATGGGGGGCTTCTTCAGCTTTTCGGGCAGGCCTTCCATCCGCGCCTTGCCGTCACTGTTGGTGCCAACTTCCAGGTCGGTATCTCTCTTGCTCATGAAACCATACTTCACCAAGACGTGGATCTTGGCGTCATAGACCGGCTTATTCGAAGTGTCGACTACGGTGAAGTCCGCGGTACACGGTCCCATTCCGCCACTGGCGGTTGGCACGTCGGCCGGGTTTCCCGCCACGAATTGGACACCCGCTCCGCAGAGGAAAAACGAAGCCAGCATCCAAAAGGCAATCCTTCTCCTGGCAACTGGGGAACCGGCAGGCCTGACAACTGGCGCACTCTCGGAAAGCTTCATGGTCATTCTCCTGTGTGAATCAAACAATGAATGCTTGATTATAGAACATGTGCGGGGAGATGTGCTCTGCTTCTTCCTCTCCCCCTTGAGGCTCCGCCTATGCTAAAGTAGGCGATGAA